>Ga0180007_10000197_pt1 | contig 112206 bp, 101 predicted proteins | sample MM_PC_MetaG_FD_121122 | JGI IMG/M metagenome (GOLD analysis project Ga0180007, IMG submission 121122) | Groundwater microbial communities from the Aspo Hard Rock Laboratory (HRL) deep subsurface site, Sweden - MM_PC_MetaG | ecosystem: Environmental > Aquatic > Deep subsurface > Groundwater... | reverse complement strand
TTACAAGGTAGACAAGGGTTGCGCTGTTGTCAGAGGGATCAGGTTCACCGGTAATTGTCTGGGTGTATACTTTCAGAACATTTGCTCCTATATCATCGAAGTCTGGTGTCCATCTGAATATGGCAGTGGCAACATCCGGAATGTAGCATGTATCAATTGAGAGGCCGCTGAAGCTGATGGTGTCCCTTGCAATCAACGTCTTCCTAACTGTGGTTCATGCAACTATCTGAGGATGTGCATGGGAGGGTGTAGAGCTATTGTGTTTCTGAATACTCAAAAATTGGATGGGGAAGTTGATAATTTTAGCTGCGGATTAAGAAAGCGGAAGGTCAGCAATGTTATAATGAGGCATGTTAACAAGCAATTAAAAGACAAGGATATATAGTATGAGTACACTATTGATATTTGCCTTTGTTTGTATCATTTCTTTGGGGTGTACTGAACACAATTCTTCTTCCGATTACGGGGAACAAACATCAAGTGCAGAAGCAGATACTCTTTTAAAATGGAAGGAATACTTTCAATCATCCTCAGATGGATTGTGGGAAGATTCTTGTCAATACAACTTAGTGATTACCAGGATTCATGAATTTGGCGGAGAAGAAGACTTAAATCCCATTTTCTATAAACCAGGATTTGTTCATATGATGGGCGACACTCTACTGATTACTGATGAAGCAACACAGTCTCTTGTTTGTATGGACACAACAGGTACTCTCTTATGGAAGTTTGGGGAAGCAGGAGAGGGACCAGGATTGCTCTAACTTATTGTCAGATAGCTGAATGACACCCCTCCACAGGAACTGACTCTATGAGGCCGAGCCTGTTTCTATCTGATTGAATCATTGATGCTCAGTATAATATTGAAATCGCTATTGTCCCAAATAGTGTTCTATACTTATATTTCAGTGCTATATTGAGAGTTACAGCCGTTTCTATGCCTATCACAAGTAGCATTGACAGTGACACCAATCCCATGCTAAAATTAGTCGATAATAAAATTACTACTATTCATCAGTATTGCTCTTTACTGACCCAAGTCAAGCGGCAGTATTGCCGAAAGGTTACAAACGCGATAACAACAGCAAGGAAGCTCATGTGATATCAGTATGCTATTACTGAAACATCGGAAGGAAGAAGGTGAAACGAACAATCCTCCTCACTCTACTTATCTCGGCAATCACTGTAGCTCAGAGCGAGACAGGTTCAAATCTTACAGTTGAAGAAATCTTTTCAGTTGAGACAGCGCAAGAACTTGAAAACGCGCTCACAGACGGCTACCCAATGCCGTGGCTGGCTGAAATCCTTGAAGATGAATCCATTCCAGAAGAAGACAGATACTGGTTGGACTGCAGGGTAAGAGCTCTAATTGCTCAGGAATTTCACCGTTTTTACAATGAAAATGGAAATCCAGTGGAAGTGGAAGCAGATCAGATCAGATATGGAGAAGCGTACTGGCAGGAACATTTCATAATAGACCCACCAGGAACTCTGCCAGTAGGAGAACGGAATCCAGAAACTAATCTCTGGAGTGAATCCGGATTCGTTTACAACAGATTCGGGGATCAGACAGGAAGGCTTGCACTTCTTGAGCCTCTGATGAATCTTTCAAGAGATGGTTCAATTGCCGTTCTAGTACATGGATCATTAACTCAAGAACCTGAATTCGGTGCAGGATATTTGTATTTCCTGTACAACGATGGTTCCTACAAGATGTATCCGGACAGGTTATTTCTTTACGGGCATACATTAAGTTCAAATGGAGATTATATTGTTGTCAGACAGCAACTAGTGGAGGATGGAGATCCGGTAATGTTGTTCAACCGCGAAGGTGAACTCATATGGACCCGTTATACAACTGGATCATTATCTGCAGGTTTCAATCCCGAGATATCTTCACAAAGTAATTACTGCCTTATTGCTTCTGTAGACAGAGAAACGAACTCATGGACGAGATACTGTCAGGTGATCAGCATTCCTGAAGGTAATGAGATTCTTGTAAGTACTTCTGAAACATCCTCAAGATTGTCATGTTCGCCAGACGGAGAACTGTTTTTCTGCGGACAAGACTATAAATCTATATCGAATAGGGCAACAGTCTGGACGATACACGAGTATCAGCCATCAGTCATTTTACTAAAAGGTCAGTACTGCTCGAATGATGGAAGATTATTCGCATCTACATTCTCTAGGCAACACTCAACAGAAACATTCTTTGAGCTAACCTCATCTGACGGGGGCTTGTTATTCAAGGAATCAATCGACTATCAGGATGTAGTCCGACTTTCGCCAAACGGCTCGTTTGCTATGACAGGTCCTCCCAAATACGCACTGATTCAGATTCCCTTCAGAGTATGGCAGATCGCAGGTGATGAGTAATGCGTTCAATTACAGCTTTTGCCATAACACTTGTATTGTTTGGTTCCTCTTATGCTATTCCCTGGCCTGTAGGTGAGAATGGCCCGGATTCTCTAAACATCTACTCGCTGATGACCACATACGGTGAAATGAACAACCCCTGGACAGCGGTTGGTCCAGGAGCTCTGACTAACTTTCATACAGGAATTGATACTTCAAAACAGGACATCGGGGAGGATGACTGGTGCTCAAAAGTCTGGTGCATTGAATCTGGAATAGTAACCCTCAGATTTCCTGATGAAAGTGGTTATCCTGAATACAATTAGAGAGAAACCCCGTATAAATTTGCCTCAAAAGGCAGTTTCACACGGGGCTAATCACAAGAAATGACGGATTAAGTTAGAGTATATCTAACTTGAAGTGCCCGTTGAGAGTAGGAAACTGCTGATATTCAGTTTCTCCAATGCCGCTGATATCACCAGAAATGTACTCGTCTGTGATTTCGGTAATAGCTATTGTGGTGCTGCCAAGAGGGTTAATTCTGCCACTGCTATGGAAAAGTGCGATATTACCGATTCGACCAAACTCACCGTCTTCACTGGTATATTCACCAACCTGAAGGCCTTCAGGGGCAACAATTGTGCATGTTAAAATCAATCCATTTTCAGGAACATCAGGAATACCTACTGGAACACACCAGCCAAACTGAGGATCCTCTTGAACTTCGTAAGTTGAAATAAGAAAAGTTACACCTGAGCTAAGTCTGTTTTCAGCAAAAGCAGAGCCAATCTCCATGAGACCATCGATATCGGGACAGTATTCATCACGATTAGTTCCGCTAATCATAATTTCATTGCCAGCAGGTTCTTCAACTGCCACTTCTGGAGTTACTTCTTCTTGCTGGTCATCAGTAACAGCAGTTGCATCCTCGGTGTTCTCTGCCTGTATCTCTGGTGTAGCCTCTCCACAACCCAAAGCAAGTACGATCAATAGACCAAACATTAAGTACAATGTTTTCATTTTCTTTCACTCCTTTGAAGTGTATGTTAAACTTGAGCCCTAAGTATGAAACACAGTAATATATATGATTTCGAGTACCCCGGTTTCGATGTATCCAGACAATGTCTGAGTATGTTCTCAGTGACCAGCAGCCAGTTTAGTTGATGCCTGTTCAGAGACAACTGATTTCTCTTCAATTGCTGATACCCTGATGCGTTCAGTTCCCCGCCACGCTTGACTGCACACGCCGTTGTTGGTGACAGCTTCGAACCCTTCCTTAGTATATGCGATTTGGTTCCTGCTATCCATTCCAGGGGATCTGCAGCAATATTCTCCTGTCTTCCTCAGTATCAGTTCATCGTTCAGCTCCCTCGCAATGATTAAAGGGTTACCGAATGTCTTTCCGAATTTTACAACAGGAGTCAGAACGCCTGAGGCGAAGTATGTCAGGTGCGTCCTTCGGGGTTCGAGTGTACTGACTCTCGGAGGGTGCCACGGAACATCAAAACAACCCCATCACTGGGGGTTGTAGCTTTGCGAATTCCATGACCTCGACGCCATTAGTCAGGCGCAGAAAAGAAACCGGAAGAGTATACCGGTTCCCAGCGGATTTTTGGGAAAAGAATTATCTCTCTATAACTACAGTTCTCGCAGAGGCGACAGCTTTTCCGGATGTCACTGTTACAAAATAAACCCCGGGCGGAAGGGGATGAGAGCTGCTTATTGTGTAAGCTGAACCACTGAGAATGTTGTGCTGTGATGCAATGACTCTACCAGTGATGTCATATACTCGCAAATCAAAGGGCGCTCCTGAAGAGATTCCCTGAACATTTGCCGTAAGAAATTCTCCGTGACTCGGGCTCTGAACATTGATACTGACATCACCAGCCCCAGTACTTCCCGGATCATCTGATATCCCCAGAGGATTAAAGCTGATTTCAAACATGTGATTACCTGATGCTGTCTCCGGAGCAATTGCAAACAATCGCCCGCCTTCACGGAAATCCCACGGGATTGGTACGCCGTCAAGGGTTACACCAAGAACCTGGTCCTCGGGAGCCAGCATTGCCACCACAGTAAGACCTTCGGGAATGCTTCCCGTCACACCCAGTTGTAATACCCCATCTGTATCACGCATGGTATTCACGTTTATGTTGAAGCAATTCTCAAGAAAATCACCATATTCGCTGGGAAACAGCCAGATAAAGTTGTCGAAGTCGGTTTCAACAGATGTGAGTATACTGTCAATTCTGGCATAGGCTTCCGGTGACCATGAACTCCCGGGAATGCCACTACAGCCCAGCATTTGTCCCGGATGGCAACCAAGCAGTCCGAATTTGCCTTTCTCCATCACATCGGAAAGCCATTCTGTGGGGTACATCATTTGATAGTCCCCCCACCAGACGGTGTTCGATCCCCAAATACGGCCATTGGGGGTTTGATATCTGCTGATCCATTGATTTACGAATTGCTTACCAGCGTACCAGTCAGTAAGACGCCAACTATTGCAGTAAAAGGTGAAACCATGGTCAATTGCAGCCTGAAGACCGCTAAGTGATGTTCTGTGACCTGCATACCGGATAACCCTGACCATGCTTGTATCTAAACCGCAATCATTAATGTCCTGTAAGAACATTCTGAATCTTTCCTGGTGCTCCAGTGGCTCGTATGTAATAAACTCATGAAACTCACCAAAGGAAGAATCAGGATTCGGCGTATGATGATAGCCATGGCTTCCCATTTGAATTCTGTTAGCCCACGGATAAACATTACTCTGTATGTTTATAAGCCATTGAAGATAGTCAGGAGTAGCTTCTGTGGAAATGCGCCAGGTTCCATGCCAGCGCGACCAGCTGTCTTCATAACCCGGCTCAAACCAGACGGAGTCCCTGTTCGGCGTGAGAATTGCGTCTGGTAGAATAAGCCAGTTCATCTTCATTGCAGGATGAGCCTCAAGCAGACTTATCAGCCCGGCACTTATTGGTTCGTTTCCGCCTGCTGTCTCAGAGAATCCCCAGATGTAACCCCCTTCGGGATGTACAAATGGCAGCTCATCAAGCATCCATGCTGCAGAACGCTCTGCACCATCAGGAAGACCCCCCAAAAAAACAGGAGCAAAATACTCATCCATGGAAAAGCGGATGAAGTAGTTCTCAACCTGCCCGGCTCCTACTACAGAATGAAAGTCGGGCCCGACAACATTCCATCTTGGCTCTTCTGTATCCAGAACAATTACTGACACGTATGGATTAATGCCATCATCGTTCACTACAACAATTCCCTTCGATGTGTTTGGTAACACAAAAATAGCAGCAGGATTACTGCCATGGGCAAGACGAAACATCTGATCACCGGAAAAACGCTGGAAGCCGGTACTTCCATCAAGAGGAAAACTCTCATCAACAGCAGTTTGATTTGATATCTCGATGTTATCCCAGTCTGCAATGCAGAAATCGATATCAAGCGGATCCCAGAACTCGCAGTCCTGTAGATACTCAAACCTGTAGCCGATCTCCAGACCTCTGTTTACAATCCGATAAGTAACTGTCAAATCAAGAGGAAAAGAATGTGCATCATCTGTAAAATGATCTGTGTGAAAAACCAGTGTAGTGTCATCAAGCACATTTATCTCTCCATTTGCAGGTATCCATGCACCGGTATTTACACCTGAAAACTCACCCCGGCCAGCAAGTTGTGTTCCTGTCAAAAAATCTTCAAGATAGCTGATCGAACCTGCACGAACGGTTTGAGTTTCATCAGTAACACCAACAGATAACCACTGATTAGTAATATAGAATACCGTACTTGTAAGACTTAGGAGAAGAATAGACACAATATGCCTCCAAAGTGAAAGCGAATTCCACCAGATAATTATCCTTCAATATTTCAAGAAGTCAAGTACGCTGTAATAGCCACCAGGAATTGATTTCTGGATTGAATGTGAAGCAAAAAGAATGGCAGCAGTACTTTGCCATTTCACATGGCAAAGTGCGCCCACTGAGCATTATCGTTCTCCATTCAATCCAGCAAAGTGGCTGATCCACCCCTTCCTGTCACAAAACCGTTCTGTAGCAGGAAATGATTCCAATAAGCACGAAGCGATGAAGAACAAAGTAAGGCTCGCCTATCGCAGTACTGTTCGTGGTTTCAACTGGGATTCTGCAACAAGGGTGCTTATGGGTAGATATTGCTTTGGCTTAAACATGACTCGAGTTCATTCCGCTTCAGCATATTAGTATTATTATCTCAACCAATCTGCTGGGATGTTAAATATTATATAGGTTATTGTAAGTATCAGTGCCGTGGGCAGTATTAGTCTCTTCAGCATTTCTTGACTTCTCAACTTTCCTGAGGAACAGTCCCATTTCCTGTACAATGGAAGCAATACAGCCACCGGCAGAAGAGTGGGCAACAGATTCATGGTCAACTGGGACGCATCAAAGCAGAAGCGCATCTGAGCAATGGAACTGCCGGTTGTTTCGTAAATGAAATTTGTGTGTTTCATCAGTATTCCTCCTGCTATGGATGCAGCCAGAGGTCCTGACAGAATCCAATAGAAAGCCGGAAGCAGAAGCAGACCCGCCAGAAAAGGATTCTTTCTGTCTGAAATTCCAAGAAGAAATCCAGAGAGCATCACAACAAGCGTCGGGATGAAAACCACGAAATACTCGCCAGTAGTGAAACGGCTGGCAAGGGGCGATACAGTAAACACATAACCGAAAAGGAAGAAAAGCGAAACCAGAAGCCGGGGAAGTATTTTCATACACAGAAGCCTGAGCTTCGGGATTGGAAGCGATTTCAGATACTCGCCTGCGCCGTCCTTGTCCTCTGAGGCGAACATGGTGTATGCCAGGTTCAGTACAAGGAACACCAGCAGGGTCATTGCACCGAACTCCGCATAGTGCCCGAAGGGTTTGTTTTCTACCAGTCTTTGCTCATTAATCCAGTACACTACAGGCAGAAGCAGGCCGAAACTAAGCGTCAGGGCCGTTTGGCGAAGGGTGTTCAGTATTTCCCTTTTTATCATTCCGAAACCTCCTGTCTCTTCTTACTGTAGATGCTGTTCATGTTTTCGGCCAGAATGTCAGAGAGTGTCATGTTTCTTGAGTTTGTCAGATTCTCCGCGGTCTCATTGAGAAGTATCCCTTCCCGAGTCAGGAATACCACCCTGTTAACAAGGTGTTCAATCTCCGTATAGTTCAGGTTGACCATTACAACTGTTGGGTTTTCATCGGCCATGGTTCTCACAAGAGCCTCCAGGGCCAGATTTCGTAGATGGACATCCACGGAGTGAAGAATTTCATCAATGAGGATAAGCCTGGGGTGCGTTGACAGGATAAGAGAGAGATGGAAAATCACCCTCTGCCCCAGGGAGAGTTCGGAAACCCTTGATTCTTTCTCTATTGATGCTTCGGCAAGCAGGGGCAGGGGCTGAGGTTTGACGCCGAAGGCATTCCAGTGCAGTTCGGAGAGGTCCTTCACCTTCATAGACCTGTATATGCTGAGACTGTCCGGAAGGTAGCCTATAAACTTTCTGGGGTCTTCAGCGCTCGGCCAGCCGTACACCACTGTTCCCGCGGTCGGATTGAGGATGCTGGCCAGAACCTTCAGAAGGGTTGATTTGCCAGCCCCGTTGGGTCCAGTGATCATGAGAACATCGCCTTCTTCTATTTCAAAAGTTATGCCCTGCTGCACAGGTTTTTTAACGTAACCGCAGGTTACATTGTCAAGCTTTATCATGGTATGTGCTTTCCTCCAGCCTTTTCTGAACAGTGTTCTTTATAACTTCGGGGCTGGCTCCTAACTCAACCGCTGAGGTGATGAATTCCTCGGCCAGATCACAGAGCAGTTCGCCTCTGGTCTGTTCAAGTTTTTCAGGTGAGTGTTCCACAAAGAACCCGGAACCGGCCTTTGAAACCAGAAATTCGTCAACCTCAAGCTGACGGTAGACCTTCGCAATGGTGTTGGGGTTTACCTTCAGCTTTGCCGCCAGGTCTCTTATGGAAGGCATTCTGCACCCCTGCCGGTATCTGCCGGAAACAATACCAAGTCGTATCTGCCTTTTAAGCTGCTCGTACACCGGAACGGCAGACCCGGAGTTTATGCTCAACATGAGTTTCTCCTTTTGAAAGCTATTGTACTACTGTAATAGCACAGTAGTACAATAGTGTCAACCCCATCTCTTCGATTTCCCTCTTCCTTCAAATTGTCTATGATAAAATTTTATTTCAGTTGGAGCGGTTGAATGCACTTCTGAGTACAGCATATAGACCCAAACAGCCCCTCTGATGGTGTAGTGGTGGCTTTCATCGTTCACATATACCCGAAGCAGGTTGTCTACTGCGCGGCGTATTGTCAGGCATGGCTGGGTAGAGAACGTTTACCTGAAACAGCAATTTGAAGAGAGATCGGTTATCTTCATAGAGGACCGTCGCTCATGCTTCTTCCGCAGAAGGCAACATTGGGCGACACTTCTCAAGGAAGTCTGGCATGTTGCTTCTCTGAAGTGTCATGAGTGCGGAGGTGATATGAATGTCATTTCCTGTAGGATTCTCTATCGGATGAAAGACAAGGTCATCATATGTGAATTACTCCACGGTCCAAAGCACCACAATCCGCACATGCTAACCAGAGATGCCTTTGCCCTCCCTATTCTTTTTGCCTTGTGACAGTTCTTGTTTAGTTATGCCCGCGAGGTTTGGAATTTATGATAGCAATTCCGCCGACACGGTGCAAAGTAAAAAAAACCTCATCAGTGATGTATTTGGTAAGAGTATATTACGATGCGAGTTTCTGGATGCGAACTATTTTAAGAAAGGCACCCGTATGAAATCCATGTTCATTGCAGTTGCTTTGTTAGCGACTTTTACCATTCCGTGTTTGGCAAATGGCTGGTTCATCGATTTTGAAGGGGGAATGGCCTTCCCCGGCTATAACGACGTTCAGGTTCCCAACGATTCCACGGGAACCAGATTCTCCCTGGCTGACGCTCTTAACATAGAATCGAAGCCAATCTACAGAATCAGAGCAGGTTACGAAACCGGAAAAAACACCTTCAGTCTGTTCGCAGCGCCATTGAGTCTTGAGGCTTCTGGAATTCTCCCGGATGAGATATTGTTTGCAGAAGAAACATTTGCCGAAGGAACAGAAGTGGATGCTCTCTACAGGTTCGACTCATACAGGGCAACCTGGAGGTATTTACTTGTGGATAATCCCGGTTTTCTTTTCAAACTGGGATTCACAGCAAAGATCCGTGATGCTGAGATACGAGTAGAATCCGACAACCAGACGGCAAGCACTACGAACACAGGCTTTGTACCCCTTCTCAGTTTTGAGTTGAGATGGGTTCCTGCAGGGAATCTTACCGTTCTTCTTGAGGGAGACGCTCTGGTTGGTCCCGTGGGAAGGGCTGAGGACGTTTTCCTGGGCGGAGAACTGCCCCTTTCAGAGAACATCCATGCCAGGGTCGGGTACAGAATAGTCGAGGGAGGAGCAGACGTAGAATCCGTGTATAACTTCACTCTGGTGAACTTTGCTACCGCAGGGGTAACCCTGAACCTTTAGCACCTCTGTTTACTTTTTCTACAACTGCCAGTACAAGGGCTGTCCACTTGCCTTACTGCGTTGTTATGAACCCTACGCCGGGAACGGTATCATTCAGGATGCTGGTTCTCAACCGAAGAAGTTTATGAAAAGAGGCAGTCTGTCTTCAGACGGCCCTTTTCATTCTGCCAAATCAGGCATAGTTTACGTGATGCAATAATCAATTCAACTAACCCCCCAGGGAGGCAGAACCATGCATACCTACATGTTACTCATGGCAACCCTAGGCTTTTATTCATTCAATTTCCACATTGACCCATCGGATGTTGAGATATCTTCCTTCCAGGGAGAAGATGCGGTTTTTCTTCCCGGTGGTGCTTCCCCTTTCGATGCGGGGGATCCATCGCTTCCCGGAAGCGGCTATTCCATGGTTATTCCCCAGGGAATGGAACTGGAAGATGTCCGGGTCGAGGTTCTGTCTTCAGTGGAACTTCCCGGTGCCTACAGAATTTCACCGGTGATACCTCTGCCTCTGTCAGAAACCATTCCGACAGTTTTGCCCCATTCTTCAAACTACCTTAACGGCACATTCCCCGCCAGCTCTATTCAGAATATTCAAACCGGCAGCAAGACCGGTTTCAACATAGCCTCGTTCTGTTTCGTACCATTTTCATGGAATCCCGGAGACGGGACCTTAAGAGTCGTAACCGAAGCAGTACTTTCACCGGTTCTTCGGGAAAACACAAATAGCCATTCCCTGTGTCTTACTGATTATCAGATAAGAACGGCATCCCGTGCTCTGGAATCGGTTGTGAGCAACCCTGAAATGCTTGCGGCATACGCCCCGGCTTCATCAGGCTCAAGGGGGGCTCCATGGGTGGTCATTGCAGACGAAACACAGCAGGAGGCACTTCAACCGCTGATTGATCTCAGGGCCGCAACCCATGGATCAGCGTTTGTTTCAACCGAGTGGATCTATGCGAATTACTCCGGAAGGGACACGCAGGAACAGATAAGGAATTATCTGAAAGATGCTTTTGAAAATCAGGGGCTTGTTTACGCTCTGATAGTGGGGGATTTCGGCGAAACAACCAGACTGTCTGGCCTGAACATCGGCGGTACTCTTCTGGAAGGAGTTACTGACCTGTATTTCAGCGATCTTGACGGAAGCTGGGATGGAGACGGAGACAGTAACTTCGGCGAATTGAACGACGGGATAGATTACTACAGTGACATTTACATAGGCCGCTTCTCAACCGATGTTCTCTCCAGACTGGCAACCATGGTTGGGAAAACTGTTGCTTACGAAACCACGGCCCCCCCTGGAGAGTGGCAGACCACCGCCCTGCTGGCAGGAGCTGGCCTCTGGGTTGATGACCCTCCCGGCTACTGGGGCTCTTTTGTATGTGATTCCATTGATACAAGAATTCCCGATACATGGACGGTACACAAACTCTATGAGGATTACACCTCACATCCTGATAACCAGATAGAGCTGTACAACCAGGGAGTGGCATACAGCAGCCTTAACGGGCATGGAAATTCCGGTGGGGTTTACTGGTTCTATCAACCCTCTACCGAAATTGTTACCACCGGTAATTACTACGAAATGAGCAATTCAGGAATGCCTGTTGTTTTCCATTCCATGGCCTGCCATCCCGGTCACCTGCAGGATGTTGCATGCATTGCCGAAAGACTGATGTTCTGGCCGCAGGGCGGAGCGATTGCAGTGATGTTCAACTCTCACTACGGATTTGGAACGCCGCCTGCTTTCGGGCCCAGCGAGTGGCTTGAACTCTATTTCGCTCAGGTTCTTTTTCAGGATGAGCAGTACGAGCTGGGAGTGGCACACGCGGTGTCCAAAGACGAATTCAAAGCAAATGTCAGCATTTCAATGCAGAGATGGGTTCTTCAGGAGAACAACTTCCTGGGAGACCCTGCCACAAGGTTCATAGCCGGACAGATGGGAGTAGAGGGGGGAGAAATCTCTGCTTCTGAACCGCTGATATTTACACCCAGCCCCAATCCTGTAAGCAGTATCTGTACCATCGGCTACAATCTGCCTCTGCCGGGCAGCGCAGAAATATCTGTTTATGATGTTTCTGGAAGGGTAGTGGCCTCTATCAATATAGGACTTCAAGGTGCAGGGGACAGCAGCGTCAGCTTCAACTCCTCGGAACTTCCTTCAGGCTGTTACACCGTTGTTATTACAGTCGGTGCAAAGGCGGCATCTGCAAGAATGCTTGTTCTGCACTAAACCTGGAAACCATTGGTGCTGATTTTCTTCACGATGTTCGATCTCGACCATGATCAGACCCATTGTGGTGACTGGCTGAATAACAGAAGTTACGATTCTGCGATGAGTTTAATACGCAGACTGGCATTTGTAGAATTGCAATTTTTCTTGAATCAGTTTTACTCCTGGCCTTCTTCATTGACACTGTCTTCTCCATCCTGGATGCACTGCAGGCAGCAGAGCAATGCCATGACAAGAATTGGAATTAGGTACACCCCCGCGAATCGGAAATGTTCTCAGTATGTTATGTCTGCCCAGTTCATACCGCTCCGCTGATTCTCAACTGGCCGCAGGAGATCATCCAGGTTTAGTGCCCGGAGAACGGCTGACAGGAGAGACCGGATCAGGAAAGCTCACCATGCAGGTGTTAAGTGATCAGGCCTACTCTGCTAAAAGAGCTGCTACAGCTTGTCTCAACCCCTCTTCGTTGGCAGGATCTGCTCCTACGGCATGGAATGCAATATTTCCCTGCTGATCAATAACATAGAAGGTTGGAATTCCCTGTACCAGGTACTGGAGTGCCACGGCATCACCACCCAGTAGAATAGGGTAGGACAAACCCATTTGAGCAATGAATCCGGCAGGATCCGGAGCCTCTTCCCATGTGTTGATTCCAGCCACGAAGAGCTCTTCTCCATAATTGTCGTGAAGCTCCTGAAGAACCGGCATTACCTGCCTGCAGGGCATGCACCAGGTTGCCCAGAAATCCATAACCACAACCCTTCCTCTGAGGTCATCCAGGGAAACAACCTCTCCGGTGGGAGTTTCCAGGGTCCAAAGGGGAGCTGCTGTGCCGTTGGGCAGGAAACCCGATATCTGCCGGGGTTCAATTCCGCCGGGACAGGGCAGCACGAACACTGATTGATCAGGCTGAATCTCAGTATCCAGATTTGTAAGAGTTACCAGATATTCCATTCCTGTTCCGTCAGAATCCCATACGGAGAGGAAATTGCATAAAGGCAGCATGGTCTCTGTGCTGATCCACCAGGTTGATCTGTACGGAGGTATATCTGCAGTTACCACATGACACAGGGTTCCGTAGATTTCCTCTGGTTCCTGTATCTGGTATCCCGCAGCATTAAGCACAGCTCCGAAGGGTTGTTCAGTGAAGAGAAATTCACTGAGAACTGCCCCGCGAGGAATGTTGTTGGCAAGAACAAGAGCAGCGCCTCCATCCTGAACCAGACCGAAAATGTACGATCCTCTGGTTAGATTAAGATGGGCAGCACCCTCTGCGTTTGCCGCCACAACACCCTGCTCGGTTTCGTTATCAGGGGATGTTGTTACGGTATAGGTGATATAGATGCATGCATCCTCAGTTCCGCTGCCTTTCTGCAGCAAAGCCTCTCCGCTCGAAACAAATCTTGCTGTGTCATCCATTACCGATATTCCCTCAACGGTAAAGTTGTAATACACAGCATCCACCGAAAGGACTGCCTCGTTTACAGCTTCAAACAGTGCCACTGGATCAGTGGCAGGATCTGAAGCCGACGTATTGATTTCCGAATCACGGGGTGTTTCGGAAGGCTCACCGCATGCACCGTTCAGCAGCGGCAGCAAAAGTATCAGATGAAGCTTATTCATTTTTTCCTTTCAGTTTTGCAAAATCAGATTTACAGACAACAGGAAAGTGAGTTTCCCCCTGCTGAAAAAAATACTACTCCGGGAATTCTATCAGGTCAAGGGTGCTGGAACCACTGAAAGAGCCGCTGGACAGCATGTTGTATCGATGATTATAGTGCATGGGGATAGATGGCATAAGAGAGCACAGCATTGCTGCAGTTGCAGATAGCCAGGAGGGTTGATTCTTTTAACAGATAATCTTCCACAACCAGTCGAAGAATTTGGGGGTCACAGCGATGAGGTTGTTAACAGTGACGGTGGCGGCGTTTGCCCTTACTTCCGCACATGGGTCTTTTCAGGAGGATGCAGCATTATGGGGAAATATTGATGCGATAAATGAAGCCCTTGAGGTTCCAGGCGCCATTCAGGACAGTGAGCTGGAACGCCTGTTCCAGAATGCAGTCGAAACTGTTCTCTCTGCTGATCTGCATAACCAGATAGAGGATCTCAGGGGAGATGCTTTCGCCTCTGACGACTTTTCAGTTGTGGATGCTTATGTGGAAAGAGCCTTGCCTTCCATAAAAATAATGCTCCTGGGAGAATCGAACAGCATCGGTGTGAACGTGGAGTACTTTCTTGGTTTGGCTGCCCCTGGAACCGGGGCGTACGACTTCTTTGATCTTGCTCTGGATGGTTTCTATGTTAACGGCTTTTCTGGAACTGCCGAGCTGCCGGTATGGATGGAAAGAGGCGCTTCAAGCTTCCAGGCGGTTACGGACAGCGAAATTGCAGGTGCTTATGCCGAGATCTGGCAGGTAATGAGCATCGGGTTTCAAGGATACTATCTTTATGTTGCGGAACAGACCATCAACTCACTTGGCGGCGTCCCTGATCTTTCAGACAGTGAGCTTCTTGCATACTATCAGGTTTATTCAGACCCCTTTGTCATTCACGTTCGGACAGCCCTGAACAACTATCTCAGCGGCTCTGACGAAGGGCTATATTCGGCATCATCTCTGTCTGAACAGCTTGAGACGTTCCGGGAGTATCTTTCCCACAGGTTCGTTGTTCTGTCCATTGACCCGGCAGGTATGGGAGGGTACTCCATACTTCTTATTTCAGAGGAGAAACCTGACCGCATTTTCGAAGCTTGGGTATACACCCTTTCAAGCGGAGATCTTGAGCTGAGGGAATTCAGCGAAAGTGATCAGTTCAGCGGCAGTGAAGTGGCGGGAATAGCCGAAAGATACCGGAGTTTTCTTGCCGACAGGGAGCACAGTATCTGACCCGCGTCTACCGTACCAGAATGAACTTCACCGGCGGTGTTCCTGTATAGCCTGTCAGACGGGCGAAGTAAACGCCGTTGTGCGCATCTGTCCCCGGAGTCCAGCAGGAGGTTGTTTCTGCAACTCGTTTCCCTGTGATGTCGAAAATTTCCACAGAGGTCGAACAGGCTGTTCCTGAAACGGTGAACAAAGCGCTGCCGGTCACCGGGTTTGAACTGATGCACAGGGAGACCTGCGGGTCTGCTTCCTGCACACCACTCTGCTCTGCACCTCTGAAGATTCCTGTATTCCGGGAGTCTATCCCTCGCATGGGCCAGTCGCAATTGTTTTCGGAAACAACCCCGTCTGTGTCCCAGGCGTAAACCCAGCCATCCCATGTTGCAGCAACCAGTTCATAGAGGCTATCTCCATCGATGTCTCCCGCAGCTGCACCCGATATTGATCCACTGTTCATGGTTTTAGGGAAGCCGTTCAGTTCTGTTCCGTCATTTGAAAGCCCATGCACAAAACCGCCGCTTGTGACGAAACAGATGTCCTGGCAACCGTCGTTGTTCACATCGACAACCGTCGGAAAACCCTCGGGCCAGTCAGAAAGGATGAAGGGCCACCCTGGAAGCGGGGTTCCCGTGGCGATGTCAATTGCCCAGGCCCGGTAGCCTGCACTGAGCTGGTTGTCGAACGCCAGAAGTTCCGGCTGTTCGTCATCGGTGATGTCGCCCAGTCCAAGGTAGAAAAGCTGGCTTCCTGTGGCGACTGTGATGGGAAAGCCAGTTACTGCGGTTCCATCATGATTAACAGCAGCAGCATAGGAAGTGGAATTTATCCCGTATCCAAGAATGATTTCCAGATCACCGTTGTTGTCAAGGTCTGCTGCTACAGGAGGCCCGAACATCAGGTATCCGGCTCCCAGAGAAAAGAGGTTTACCGGGTATCCGGCCTGTTCTCCGCCTGAGGAATCAAGAAGATGAAGTCTGAAGTGTCCGGACAGTACCGTGACGGCAAAAAATTCCTCGTTACCGTTCCCGTCGGCGTCGCCGAAATAGATGCACTGTATGTTTTCTGCCGGGTCAAGATCTGTGGTAAAGATGTAATCGCCATTGTGGTCAAGAGCAGAAATTCTGTAGTAGTCTCCAGTATTGCCAAGGGTGTGCGCAGTTACTGCTTCCAGAAAACCGTCTCCGTCTGAATCGCCCAGAACGAAGGGAGAATCGAGAGCATTAGATGACTCACCCGGGGCTGTCTGGGGAAATCCCGGGAGATTCGATCCGTCCTGTCTTTTTCCGTTGAAGGTCCACATGTGTGCGCTTCCGGCATACCAGTCTCTTTCAGACCACATTACTTCCGTTATGCCGTCATTATTGATATCGGCGCAGGAGGGTCCAGGCATCTGATCGTTAGTTGCGTAGCCCATGTATGCCATCTCTTCAGTTGGCCAGCCTGTTAAAAAACTCCCATCACCACTGAGACCGAAAGTGTGGCCTCCCGTGAGGAATATCTCACAGGTGCCGTTTCCGTCCATATCGTAAAGCGTCGGAGTGTAGGGAAAACCCGCCCCGGGGGAGTTCAGATTGACCGGCCAGCCCCTGTGCAGGCTGGCATCCGCCGGAGCATCAAAACAAATGTCGCGTCTTGAGTATTCCTCACTGCAAAAACCTGCAGTCGGCGTGAAAACATCAACAGTTCCCCTGTACACAGATGGCAAAGCAAGAAGAATCACTGATATTGTGCAAAGAGTTGCAGCCATATCACTCCCTTACTGGTTATTCTCTGTCTGAACAAAGCCTGGTTGCAGAAACAAAACTTAAGAACGCAAATGGTGCTGAAACTGATATCTCTTTTAAGCAAACGATGAGCCTCTTCACTCAGATACCACCCTTGTAAGCTCCATGAGAGATATCATGCCTTCCCGGGCAAGCTCAAGACCATGGTCAAGAAGGGTTTTCATCCCCGCATTTCTGGCCTCTCTACTCAATTGGTGAGCGGGGCAGCCGTTCGAGATGAAGTCGCGGAGTCTGTCGGTAACCAGGAACATTTCGAAAAGAGGAACTCTTCCGGTGAAACCAAGCCCTATGCACTGGTCACAGCCTCCTGACTCAAAGAACGGGCCTTCGGGAATTCCCTCAACACCCAGAAGCTTAAGCTGTCTGATGTGGGCTTCGGTAAGTTCTTTTTCCTTTCTGCATGACTGACAGAGTCTGCGGCACAAACGCTGTGACAGCACAGCGTGAACAGTGGAAGACAGTTGAACCGGGTCAACCCCCATCTGTGAAAGTCGGTTGAAAACACCGGAAGTGCTGTTTGCATGAACGGTGGTAAGTATAAGATGTCCGGTCATGGCGGCTCTTATGGATATGGCTGCAGTTTCCTCGTCCCTGATTTCTCCTACCATTATCACATCGGGATCCTGGCGCAGTACAGACCTGAGTCCGGAGGAGAAGGTAAGGCCGGTGGACTGTCCCACCTGGGTCTGCTGGAATCCCCTGAGGTTTGTCTCTATCGGGTCTTCCAGCGTAACAATGTTAACGCTGTCTTTCCTCTGCTTCTGTATGTCAAGAAGGCTTGCGAACATGGTGGTGCTTTTTCCGCTTCCGGTGGGGCCTGTAATCACAATCATGCCCTGACTTCTGTTAAGCAGTGCTCTGTAGTCAAGAAGAATGTCATCGGGCATCCCGATACTTTCCAGATTCATTGTTCCGGAATGAGAGCTTGCCAGCCTCATGGCAATTCTTTCCCCGTTGCTGGTGGGGAAGACGGAAATTCTTGCAGTGTATGAGGGATCTTCAAAGTTTATCTGCCCGTCCTGGGGCACTCCCTGTCTGAAAATGGAAAGACCCGAAACAATCTTGATCCTTCGCACGAAATGGGAATAAAGCTGAAAAGGGATTTCGCAGACGGGGTACAGATTCCCGTGGATTCTCATTACAACGTCTGCAGAGTCAACATCAGGGCTGATGTGTATATCACTGGCCTCCAGAGAAAAGCCTGCGCTGATAATGGAATTCAAAATGTCTACGACGCTGTTTTCCGGGGAATCGATTATGTGCTTCAGCCTGGAGCGGAAGTACGGAACCCCTGCTATACCCCTTGTTGTGTTTACCTGAAGGTCACCGGCTTTAATGATTGCAGTGTGTTCAGGTTCTACTTCCAATCTGAGCCACAGGCTCCGTACAGAAAAGGTAAGAACCAGGTTGAGCAGGATTGCAAGAAGAACTGGAAACAGAACCCTAACCAGTCTATTATCTATTCCGATGCTGCCGGCCAATCCGTCAAGGAAACCCTTAGAAGGAGAATTGGCAGATAGAATAAGAATAATCAGACAGGAAACAGCCAGGCAGGCTATCTTTGCAATTGTAAAGTTCTTTCTGGTCATTTTAGGCAGTGTCAGGGTCACCGTGCCCTCCTTTTCCTGTGTGCAGGAGACAATAAGGAATTTTCCGGTTTTTTCAAACAAGTTAATTCAGCCGAAATCCTTCAACCCGACTGAACTGATTATTCAACTGCCATGGAGGGCTCCGATGCTTTCTCAGGATTCCATGCATGGGCAGAGACTTTTGATGTTGAGTTCTAATCAGAGTCAGAGGTGAAGTAATACGTGAGGGCTGTTGCGGTCTCCGATTTGCCTGCCTGGTGAACGCTTCATCCGCTTATCTGCATGCAGTGGAAACCCCGGGGAAACGGGCTTCATAACAGTCCAAGCAGAATTGCGGCGAATGCCGGTCCGTTGATCAGTCCGTGGAAAAGAATGTCAGTGGATGTGTTTCCGGTTTTCTGCACAAGCCATGGAAGAGCGAAGAAAACAGGAAGAAGAATTATCATCATACGAAGTCCGAATGAGATATGAAACATCATCCAGAGGGCTCCGTTAAGAACCCAGGCTTTTTTGCCGAAGAAAGCTTCCTGCCTGGGCAGAAGAACACCCCTCCACAGAAGCTCTTCTCCTGCAATGTTGAAGAAGAACATGGGCAGCCATGACAGCAGATAGACGAGTCGGTGCGAGGGGTCAATCACAGTGCCATCAAGAAAGGGAGGCATCATTGACTGGGAGGGACCCACAAGCAGATTCATGGAAAAATAGAGAATTCCCATAAGAACTCCGGATGCTGCGAGAACAATTATGGCAATTCTCAAATCGTTTCCGGTGAGCCTTTTAACTTTCAGAGCAGTTTTTACCGGTTGTCCTTTGGCTGAACGAATGGCAATCAGAAACATGGTGCCCATGAGCAGAAATGCAGAAACAAACCAGGCAAAAAGACCATGGATTCCGTTATGGACCATTTCCGGTATGGCATACCTGGTAAGCAGTATCAGGGCGATAGAGGGAACCGCAAACCACACGAAAGAACCTGTCAGGTTCAAGGGTGCAGGTTTCATCAGTTCTGCAACTCCCTTATTATTCTGCTTGTAAGGAAGGAAAGAGAAAGGTCTTCTCCGCTGATCCGTTTAAACAGCTCTGGGAATGGATACCTTCCCGATGCATCTATGACCTCCTCTTTAACAAAGCTGCCGAATGCTTCAGGCTTCTGCATCATATCAGTAAGTGATTCTTTTCGGAGGAATACATCTTCGAGCATATCACAGGTCAGGTCGCCCAGAAGATAGTTGTGAAGGTAGATGGGGTGTGTGGTGTAATGAATGGTGTTGGCCCATACCGGCTGATCGGCATAGGGTTCTTCCTGGAATAGATCCCGGGTGTTGTTCCAGTAGAGCTCGTTGATGTCATCCAGCGACTTCAACTCGGCAGTGTAAAGGGCCTGATCGAAGAAAATTCTGCCCAATGCCCTTAACTGGCAGGCTCTTGACCACTTATTCAGTTTTTTGAAATTCCCCGGAGTATCATCGCTCTGGAAGAATTGAGAATAGAAAACTTTTCTGGTTCTGAAAGAACCGAAAAGGTTGGCAATACCCTCGCTGACAATTCCGCTGATTCCGCGGTTCAAAATTATCTGCCCTGGATTGGATGCAAAACTGTGTACCGCGTGCCCTGTCTCGTGAAGGAGAACCCCGAAATCCGAAAAGCGGTCCCGTACATTTGCCAGGATTCGAGAGTCTGTTCCCATTTCAATCGTGAAGTTGTAGCCCCATTCTGACTTGTTCTTTCTGGGGAAAACATCGTAAGTAATGTTCATGGTGGAGATGTCAAAGCCGAATCGTTCAAAGAGTGCGTCAATCGGAGACAAAAACCCCGCCATATCCACTGAACTGTTCAGTTCTGGAGCGATTGATGAAGCAATGAATGTCTCATCCCAAGGCATTACATGCTCTGAGCCTGTTATTCCACCGGCAAAATCAGACCTTGTCTGCTGCATCAGCGGTAGAATGAGTTTCAGTTCATCGCGCCATGGAGTGCACATCTCAGGATTGAGCTCCTGCTCCTTCAAGCTGTACCGAACAAAATCGCTGGCGCCAGTCTTCAGAGCATACTCTTTTCTCATCGCTACCAGGTCGAGAAAACCAGTATCCACCAGGGGTCGGCTTACCTGCGATCTGGAGAGGAAAACAGCTTTTCGAAATTCTCTGTCGGGGCTTGAAGAGAGGATTTTCTCCATATCGGGAGACGTGATCTGTTTTCCGTTTACTGAACACCGGTGAGAGTTCAGAACAGAAGAAAGCTTTGATGTGAGCTGCTGGATATCCAGGGCAAGTTTATTCAGCCCGTCTGACAGGTGAAACGGTTTGAAAGTGTTTTCCATTATCTGAAGTTTTCTGGCTTCTGCAGGGTCAGAGACAATTCCAGCCAGGTTCTGAATGGTATCCCAGTGGCTTTTGTTTTTCAGAAGATCAACAATTTTCTCATAGGCTTCATTCACCCCGAAATCGAGCCCTGTTGTGTACCTGGCCCAACTCCTCCTGCTGTATTCTGTACTGAGATTCTTCAGCTCGAGAGCAATGGTTTCTAAACTTTCTGCAGATTTCATAGCTGAGCGCTCCATGTTAAACTGACCTGTGTCCCACCCTGTTGAAGAGCTATAATAATTCTTCTTTCAGCGGAAGGGGTCCATGAATAATCCTTCACAGCATCTTGACAGGCTGATAACGGCACTGGGAGATTCCCCTGAACGATCAATGACAGAGATGGTAAGTGATTATCAGGAAGCCATTTCTCTGGCGGTCGCTCTTCGACGAGATGAGGATTCCCGGCGGCTCATGCAGAACTGTCTTTCCCTTTTCGAACCTGTTCCCTACGAGATCGACCTATTCTGCAAACACAGCCTGGCAACACTTTTCTGGAACAGATGCGAGCTTGAAAAAGCAGAAGAGTATTATTCCGCAGGTATAGAACTGGCAAAACTGTACGGGGATACTCATTCAGAGGCGCGGGGCAGCATGTCTCTCGGTGTTGTAAGCTGGAAGCGTGGGAAGTATGAGCATGCTCTCGAACATCTTGAAAAAGCTGAAGCCGGGCTGCGTGAGCGCAGAGATTCAACTCTGGCCGTCTGCCTCAGCTGGCTTGGGGTTGTGTGCAGTGACCTTCAGTGCCTGCAGCGAGCATGGTCTTACTACAAAGAGGCTCTTGAGCTCAATGAAGAATTGTGTTTTTGGGGGAATCAGGGCTTTATACTGTCTAACATGAGTCTGCTGTGCCAGAGAATGGATAGTGATGTCCTGGCCGATGGATGGGTCGGAGCTTCCATGAATATTTGCGAGGAAGCTGGTAACAACCATGGGCTGGCAGAAACAGCAGTAAAAGAGACGGAACTTCAGAGGGTGAAGAAAGAGGCCCGGCTTCTGGAAGAGAGAAATGCCGCTCTGCGCCTCAGTGAAGAGAGATTCAGGTGCCTAGTTGACAAGATGTCGAACATCGGAGTGCTGGCAGTGAATTCCCGCGGCAAAGTGACATTCTGGAATGAAACATGCCGGGCCTTTTATGGGTACAGGTCTGACGAAGCATGCGGCAGAAAGCTTTCCGATCTGATCATCCCTGAGCATCTCCGAAACTGGTTCACTGCATTTGTTCAAAGTGGGATGAAGAACGGCGAATTCGAAGTGAACCTGCGAGCTCTGGACGGAGGACTTAAGAGTGTTCTTATTTCACTTGTTCCGTTAAAGGAAGATGAGACATTCGTTATTCAGGTGGATCTAACCAGTCAGCGCCATGCAGAGAATCAAAGAACCCTTCTTGAAGCCCAGATGAGAAGAACTCAGAAGCTCGAAGCCCTGGGAACTCTCGCAGGGGGTATCGCACACGATTTCAACAATCTGCTTCAAGGAATACTTGGCAATGCTGCATTGCTCTGCGAGAACCTCAAAGATGGAACTGAAGAGAGACACAAGTCAGAACTGATAAAAACTGCAGCTGAAAGATCGGCAGATTTGTGTGTTCAGATGCTTGACTATGCCGGAGTAAAACCCGCCAGTCACGAACCTCTGAACATAAATAATGTTATCAGGGACATTTCTGTTCTTCTTGAAACGAGCCTGCCGAAGGATGTAAATCTCGTCATGGACCTTTCCAATCGTGTACCCCAGGTACAGGGAGACAAATCACAGTTACGGCAGGTAATAATGAATCTGGTTCTGAATGGAGCAGAGTCAATCATCGGCTCAGGAGAGGTGGAGATATCAACAGATTTTGTGTTCAGAAAAATGGAGCATTTCAAATACAATCTGCTGGATGAAACCCCTGAAGACGGAGATTATCTTCTGATGCAGGTGAAAGACAGCGGATCCGGAATCGATCCTGTGACCCTGACCAGAATTTTCGATCCCTTCTTCTCCACGAAGAACACCGGAAGAGGTCTGGGGCTGGCAGCTGTGCTTGGTATCATCCGGGGGCACTCAGGGGCAATCATGGTGAATTCAGAACCCGGAAGCGGAACAGAATTCAGTGTGTATCTCCGTGCCTGCGGCGAGAACAAGCCGGAAATCATCGGAATTCCCGCTGCTGTATCTTACCAGAGCCTTTCCGGTCGTAAAATAATGGTGGTCGATGACGATGACATTGTCCGTGAAACAATAACATCAATTCTAGACACAACAGGCTGCCAGTTCATACCTGTTTCCGGTGGAGTTGAAGCGATTGCTCTGCTTGAAAACGACAAGGATATACCCGACCTTATGATTCTGGATCTGACTATGCCGGAACTCAGCGGCGCGGCTGTGTTTCTCAGGCTCAGAGACATGGGCTTACAGTTTCCCGTTATTGTTGTCAGCGGGTACAGTAAAGAAAAGCAGTCCAGTCTTTTTCCTGGAAGAACACCAGATGGTTTCCTGCAGAAACCCTTCTCTCCCGATGAGCTTAAAGGAATGCTTTGCAGTCTTCTGGGCGGTAGCTGATACATCCTGGAACCTGTTCAATAATGCTGTACTATTTCTCCTTAAACATTTCTTTTCTGAAAGGAGAACCGCATGAACAGAGAACTTTCCAGCCTTCTGATTGCAGTTACAGCAGTATCTGTTATGGGATTCACCGGCACCGTTGGATCGGATCCTTCGGAGAGAGAAGACGATCAGGCAGCCCGGGTAGTTTGCGATCCGAGATCAATGAGCGATCTTTTCGCTGACATATCGCAGAAGATCGGTCCCAGTGTTGTCACCATCACTTCCACCAGCACTGTTACCGCACAGACTTCTCCATTAGTTCCCTGGGGATTCGGTTTCGGTTTTCCCGGTCAGGGGGGAACAAGGGAGTACACCAGGGAAGGTCTTGGAAGCGGAGTGATAATAAGTGAAGACGGTCTGATAGTAACCAACAATCATGTTGTGGGGGATGCAGACGAGCTTAAGGTAGTACTGTCCACCGGAGACGAAGCCACTGCCAAACTTGTCGGTGCCGATCCGAGCAGCGATCTTGCGCTTATCAGAATAGAAACCGGTCAGGCTCTGCCTGCTGTCTCCATGGGCGATAGCGATCAGCTCAGAGTGGGAGAATGGGTACTTGCCATCGGCTCCCCTTTTGCCCTGAGTCAGACAGTGACCCAGGGAATTGTCAGTTACCTGGGTCGGGAGGGTGTTGGTCTTGCTGACTACGAGAACTACATACAAACCGATGCCGCTGTTAACCCCGGCAACAGCGGAGGTGCCCTGGTAAACCTCAATGGAGAACTCATAGGCATAAACACTGCAATAGCATCCAGAAATGGCGGATATCAGGGTGTGGGATTTGCCATTCCTGTGAGTACCGTTCGCAATGTTGTCGATGATCTGCTTGCATATGGAGAGGTGCGTAGAGGATGGCTGGGAGTAAGCCTGCAGGAGATTAATACCGAACTGGCAGTTCAGTTCAATCTTCAGAACGAAAGAGGTGCGCTGATTGCAGATATTCTCCCCGGCTCTCCCGCAGAAGAATCAGGTCTTATGCGCGGTGATGTGGTGATCCTTCTGAATGGTTCTGCTGTTGATACTCCAAGCTCTTTCCGTAACAGAATTGCCGGGCTGGATCCCGGCAGTGAAATCAGTCTCAGGGTGATTCGCGAAGGGAGAGAACGGGATGTTTCCGCTATTCTTAGTTCTGCGGGAGAAGATCCCGCCACGGTTACTGAGAATATGGAGACATTTTACGGGTGGCGGCTGGGAGAACTGACGGAAGATCTCTCCACAAGACTTGATGCGTCAGGCATATCAGGAGTTGTTGTGCTTGATGTTTATCCCGGAGGGCCTGCGGCAATGGCAGGACTGCAGCCGGGAGATATTATCACAGAAGTCAGCAGAACCAGTGTTGCCACAGTCGCAGAGGTGGGAGAAAGGATTTCGGAGGCAGTAGGGGAAGCTCTTCTTCTCGTTTATCGCCACGGTAGAACCCTGTTCCTGATACTGTGATCATCCGGTTTGATCCCTGTCCCATCTTTCGTCAAATTCCAAAGTTGCCTTGCCAATGGGAAAGCAGGCGTGAAAGAATCGGGGTGTAATATTGAAACAAAGAAAGCCTGCATGAAACGGCCGCCGAACTTTGAAGAGATTGAATACAGCTCTTTGCCTGATCGTTCACGACGTCCATCTGTGCTGCATGTACCCGGTATCCACAGTTCCGTCAGGCTGAAATCCCTGAGCATTGTGGAATTTCTTCCTCCGGCTATATTCAACCGTGGTAACCCCTGCAGAAGGAATTTTAACTGATACGGGTTCTGTTCCTTTTCCTGAGGAGTGTTATGACAGAAGGAAAAACAGTCACAGATGCTTTCGCTCCCCTTCCAGCATTCTCTTCCTTTGAGCGGGTTCCTTCAGTAACCCTGTGTGCTTCAGCCTTTCAAAGCCGGGTTGCACAGGGCTCTACATTACTGATAGGAGTGATGGGATAAATTGCTTCTTAAGCACTATTTTTTAGAGAAAATCGCTCACAGCTCCTACATGATTGCAGGCAAAAAGACTTGTGCCGTTGTTGACCCGGCAAGAGACATCGCTGTTTACCTTGAAGAAGCTGAGTCAAGACATCTCAAAATCACTCGTGTTCTGCTGACCCACCTGCATGCGGATTTTGTTTCAGGACACATCGACCTGGCAGAAGCTGCCGGAGCAGAAGTCATTGCGCCGGCCAAAGGTGAGTGTCTGTTTCCACACGTCCCGGCGGGAGAAGGAGACGTAATTGCTATTGAGCACATGCGTCTTTCAGTTATTGAAACCCCGGGGCATACACCCGAACACATTTGCTATGTGGTAGTCGACACTTCCCGGGGAGTTGATCCCGTTGGTGTTTTTTGCGGAGATACCCTCTTCGTGGGCGATGTGGGCAGACCCGATCTCTTCCCGGAAATGGCCGAACATCTTGCTGGAAAACTCTTTCACAGTCTTCACGAAAAATTGATGAAGCTGCCTGATTTTTGCGAGATATATCCTGCCCATGGCGCGGGCTCCCTGTGCGGTAGAACCATGGGGGCAAAATACCAGAGCACAATAGGATACGAGAGAAGGAACAACAGAGCTCTCCTTCTTCCGGACAGGGAAGAGTTTGTCCGGAGTCTCACCACCGGAATGCCGCTGGCCCCTGATCATTTCAGCAGATGCAGCAATATCAACAGACTCGGCCCTGTTCCTGTGGCAGAGCTTACTGAGCCTGTTCCTCTTACTCCTTCCGATTTCACTGAAAAAATGAACCTGCCGGGAGTTCAAGTGATAGATGTGAGGGGGTATGACGCGTTCGGGGGGCAGCATATAGCGGGCGCACTGAATATCAGTCTTTTCGGTAATTTCCCTGTTTTTGCAGGTTGGGTCGTGCCGCCTGAAGACGATGTTCTTCTGGTCTGTGATAACCGTGAGCAGGCATTGAGTGCTGTCAGATGGGCAAGACGGGTTGGGATAGACAGGATGGCCGGTTACCTCGAGGGAGGGCTTTTCAACTGGGTATCATGCGGCCTCCATACCGCGCACCTGCCTCAGATCTCACCACACGAGTTTCACCTTCTGATTACAGGAAACAGCTGTTTCACTCTGATCGATGTAAGAGCTCCATCAGAGTTCGGAAGCAACGGGATCAAAGGAGCAGTGAACATTCCGGTCGCCGATCTCCGTCACCGTCACAGAGAACTTGACTCAGAGGCAAAAACGATTCTCATCTGCAGTTCCGGCAACAGATCCAGCCTGGGTGCCAGTATACTTATGAGGCATGGGTTCAGTAATGTGGTGAATGTTGCCGGGGGAATGGAGGGTTATGCTGCTTCGGGCTACTCTGATGAGTGCCATGCGTGTGCAAACCCTCATGGATCGAGAGTAAACCTGAACAACCCCGGGTAAGGAGGTATTATGGATTTTCTCCGCGAGCTCCGGTGGTCCCCCTATATCGCAGGGGCAGGAATAGGAGTTCTAAGCTGGCTTGCTTTTCTCTTCCTCAATAAACCGATTGGCTGCTCTACAGCCTTTGCCAGGACTGGCGGAATGATATCAGTTCTGTTCAGAGGAAGAAAGAAAACAGATCAAAATGATTTCTACAGGCTGTTCCCGCCTGTTGTTGACTGGGAGTGGATGCTGGTTTTCGGCGTGTTCATCGGTTCCGCCATCTCAGCATTGCTTTCAGGCTCTTTTCATTTCCAGTTGATACCGCCGGTGTGGGAAGCTGCTTTCGGTTCTTCACTTCTGCTCAGAATGGCTGCAGCAGTTTGCGGTGGAGTGCTGATCGGGTTCGGCTCTCGCTGGGCGGGTGGCTGCACCAGCGGCCACGGAATAAGCGGAACGATGCAGTTGACTGTAAGCAGCTGGATTGCAGCTATATGCTTCTTTATTGGTGGCATAGTATCTGCCTCTATCCTGTATGGCCAGAGCAGCCCGGGAGGCTTGTGATGCCGCTGACAGGAATTCATGGCAACAGGCGGATCCAACTCTCACTTGGTCTGATCCTTGGGATTCTGTTCGGATTCCTGCTGCAAAAGTCCGGAGTTACTGAATATTCTGTAATAATCGGGCAGTTACGGCTTGTGGATTTCACGGTAGTTAAAGTGATGCTTTCTGCTGTTGTGGTGGGAATGCTCGGGATAAACATTTTGAAAAGCATGAAACTGATACAGTTCCATCCGAAACCCGATTCGCTCAGCGCGGCTCTAATAGGCGGCCTGATTTTTGGAGTGGGGTTTGCTCTTCTGGGCTACTGCCCGGGAACGGTTGCCGGTGCGGTTGGATCAGGCTATCTGGATGCTCTTGCAGGCGCTTTCGGTGTTGTTCTCGGATCCATTCTTTTCGCATCGGTTTATCGAAGGATGAAGGGAAGGCTGCTTAACAAATGGCAGTTTGAGAAGAAAACAATCCCTGAGATTCTTAAAGTTAACAGATGGACCGTCGTGGTTCCCCTGGCAGTGTTCATCGTACTATTTCTTGCCTGGCTTGAAAAGTAGAAGCGAAACAGAAGCAGGCAGCACAGGAAAGGAGCATTGCATGGGTGGAATACTGGCGTTTGCGGGGAGTTCAAGAGTTGGTTCCTACAACAGAAGGCTTATCTGCATTGCCGCTGAAGGAGCAAGGGCTGCAGGGGCTCAGGTTACGGTTGTTGAGCTTTCTGATTTTGATGTGCCCATGGTTAATGAAAACCTTGAAGCAGAGAAGGGAATGCCTCTCAAGGCCAGGGAATTCAAGAAGCTGATGATTGCGAATGACGGGCTGATGATAGCTTCCCCCGAGTACAACAGTTCCATAACTCCGCTTCTTAAAAACATTCTTGACTGGGCTTCCCGAAGCGAATCTTCAGATGAGCAATTCCTGTCTGCCTTCAACGGTAAGACTGCTGTGCTAATGTCAGCCTCTCCGGGGAGTCTGGGAGGTCTTCGCGGTCTTGTTGTCCTCAGAATGATGCTTGGGAACCTGGGGGTTACTGTTCTTCCCGATCAGAAATGCATATCCGGCGCAGCTACTGCTTTCTCAGAAAGCGGTTCTCTTGTTGATTCCCGGCAGCAGAGTGCAGTTGAAAATCTTGGCAGGCTTCTTGCAGGCACTGTGGCCAAACTGGTTCGAACCGATTGAGATTCAACTGCAATAATGCCTGATATACAGCATCAGAAGAGTGTCCGGCCTTCTGTCGAAGGCTCCAGCGGCAATACAAACGGATGGTCCTGGTGCCACTGAACAGCTACTCTTACTTCGTAGGCTTCCTGAATTATCTCGGCTGTGATCCCTGATCTGTGAACAGATGCGATGATGCTGCCGTTTTTCAGAAACAGAAAATTGTCAGCGTAGCGAAAGGCTGTATTGAGGTCATGCATGGTAACCACGGTGCACATGTTGTGTCCTGCGGTGATCATCCTTAAGAGACTCAGGATATCAAGCTGGTTTTTCAGATCCAGAGAGGCGGTGGGTTCATCCAGAAGAAGAACGGTGGGTTCCTGAACCATAGCTCTCGCAATGCAGACCTTCTGGTATTCCCCCCCGCTCATGCTGTCGGTGTGCCGCAGGGCCAGATGTTCCATGTTGAGAAGATGAAGTGCAGCCTGAGCAAGCATTGTATCCCGCCTTGTAACCCTCCAGCCCATGTGGGGTTTTCTTCCCAGGAGTACCGCATCAAAAACAGTTATTCTCCCCGGCTGATTCCTCTGAGCAACGCAGGCAACCCTCCTTGCTGCTTCTCCTGCTGAGTAATCGGCGATATCCCTGCCTTCTATCAGCACATACCCGGATTCAGGCTTCAGAATTCTGTTCATGCAGCGGAGAAGTGTTGTCTTCCCCGCTCCGTTCGGACCCAGAATTGCTGTAAGTCCGTGAATATCAACATCGAAGGAGACCTGTTTGAGCACCTGCACCGAGCCATAGCTGAATGACAGGTCTTTAACTTCCAGCATCAATTTCTGTACCCCCGTACAAGAATAACCGCAAAGAGAGGTGCGCCGACAAAAGCGGTGATGATGGCCACCGGAAGAACATGGGGAGCAAGAAGAAGTCGGGCCACCGTGTCGGCTGCCAGAAGAAGAATAGCCCCTGCTATCATTGATCCGGGAAGAAGGAAGCGATGATCATCTCCCACGAGCAGTCTTGCAAAGTGCGGACAAACAAGACCCACGAAACCAATTACCCCCACAAAAGAAATAATGGTTGCGGTTACGAGGGATGCAACAAGCATTCCTGTGAGTCTAATCCGTCCCAGGGGCACTCCAAGCCCTCTTGCGGTTTCATCTCCTGCATCTATAGCGTTGTAGTTCCACCGGTTCGCAAGGAAGTAAAGCACGGAAACAACTGTTACCGATGAGATGATTAGAAGTTCGTTACAGCTGGCCCGTCCGAGATCTCCAAATGTCCAGAAAACCATTGCTGCAAGCTGAACATCATCGGCAAAGTACTGAAGGAACATTGTTCCGGCAGTAAACAGAGATCCCATGGCTACTCCTGCCAGAATCATCACCTCCGGAGAGGTTCTTCTGATGCCTGAAATAAAAAGTATCATGCCGGTGGCCAGAAGACATGCAGTGAAAGCAGCGGCGGTAGTAAGATATGGATTGGTAACGGAGACGGCGTCATTTCCCGAACTGTGCATGGCTCCGGTGTTAAGAATCATTACCGCGAAAGCAGCACCGAACCCCGCTGCATTGGAAACTCCCAGCGTATATGGAGACCCCAGAGGATTTCTCAATACAGATTGCATTGCCGTGCCGGATATCGCGAGTCCTGCGCCCGCAACAACTGCCGTGAGAGCTTGAGGAAGCCTGATGCTCAAAATGATTATCTGCAGCTGCCTGGAACCGCCGCCTGTGAAAAGAGTTTTGAACACATCCCGGAGAGGAACAGGAACTGCCCCCACTGAAATGGAAACAAGCACAAGAGTGCACAGAATAAGGAAACCGGCGATGTTGATCGCGGTTTTTCTCCTGGAATAGAGGGAATAGTCTAGAGGAAGTTTCCCGTGTTCAAGATGCATAGTGCTGTCTGCTTCTGCGGTTCAAAGGACAATCCTCTCGAACACCATTTCTCCGAACATGTTTTTCAACCGGGGGAAAACTGCGTTCCCGAGAAGAAAACGATAGATATCATCAGCCTTCTGTGCAGGATCGATATCCTCAAATCGGGCAGGGTACAGTATTTTGCCTATGAAGTACGCATCAGCCAGCATCGAACCGAAATTCACCGTGTACAGATTGTAGGGCAGCAGCCCGTATATCTCGCCGTTCTCTACGGCAGAAAGAGTAGAGTAGGCCGGGTCATTCTGCAATTGATACAGTGCACCCGCCTCCTGATCGTTTTGCATTGAGGAAGCGTCAATGAAGATAACCTCCGGGTTCCATACTGCAATCTGCTCCTTTGCAGTATCAGCGTGCTCAGCTGATGCGGATTCACTGCCCCGGGGCGATGCCACATTTGCTGCTTTCACAAAAACGAAGGGAGGGTATGAAGGTTCAGTGGATTGAAACCCCTGCGGACCTCTCATGGCAATTCCGCCCACATAGCAGGTCGTCTTGTCTTCTTCGGCTATGCTTCCGGTTCTACATCCCAAATCAGCAATGGTGCTGTCGAAGAATGAGATAAGGTCTTCAGCCCTCTGCTCTCTGTTCATAACTGCACCCATTATTCGCAGAGAATTGTTGAGGTTTTCTCTGTCATCAAGCATATCCCCGTAGTTTAATACAACCACAGGAATGCCCGTAACGGCTTCAAGTTCCAGAGGGTCTGTTCCCATGGAATAGAATGTTTTGAAAATTACCAGTGGCTGGGGATCAAGAGCTGCAATGAGTTCCGGATTATCATTCCCTCTGAATTCACCGAAAACAGGCAGATCTCTGAATTCCTGGTTTGCCATTGCGTAGGGTCTGGCATCGTACGCGGCCTGCCTTACTTCAATGTCGTCAACAGCAGTTGCCCTGCTCTGTGCCTGCAGGTAGGTGAGCAGGCGGAGGCATCCGGGCCCGGAGCAGATCACGAACTCCGGGTTCCATGGCACGGTTACTTCACGGCCCAATCCATCCACAACGGTAATCGTGCTGTCAGACATCTTGTTCCGAATGGTTTCCGTTGCCTGCTCCGCTGTTCCACAAGCACAGAGAATCAGTATAAAGCAGTTAAGAAATTGTTGTCTCATAAGTCCTCTCTGAAGAACAGGCACTCACTTTTTAAAGCTGGCGGGATAATCTCAATTTTTCTTAAGAATATCTCTGATCTCCGCAAGCAGCTTTTCCTCGTTGGTGGGCACAGGAAGAGGGGCTGGAGCAACTTTCTCCTTCCTCTTTAGAGAGTTGATACCCTTGACGGCAATAAACACTGCCAAAGCGATAATAAGGAAGTTGACAACAGCCTGAATGAACAGCCCGTATTTGAGCACAACTGCTTCGGCGTCGGGTGTTGCATCCTTCAGGGTTACTCCCAGGGTGGAAAAATCAACCCCTCCCAGCAAAAGACCCACGGGCGGCATGATAACATCTGCAACGGCAGAGGCAACTATTGCTGCAAACGCAGCCCCGATCACGATACCCACCGCCATGTCCATCACATTCCCCCGCATGGCGAACGCCTTGAACTCTTTCATCATTCCCATAAACATCCTCCTCTCATACTGCTTGAAACCAGCCCTGCTACACCCTCGATTATTGGTAATAGATATGTAATGTACAAGCACTCCGGATGCGATTCTTGCGAATCAGGCAACGAGTGGCCAAGTCAGCGGTCAAAATACCGCAGCCGGAATTTTCAGTCGGTGAACCTGATCTCTATCCGATTTCCGGACATCCCCGTAATCTCGAAATCAACACCGAATGAATCGGAAGTCATTTCATCCACCACTTCCGCTGTTGAGGTTTCGGAGATTACTTCTATTGTTGCTCTTGATCCGATGAAGTCTCTTGTAACAACATCCAGCACGCCCCTGATTTTTGAACGAAGTTCCGAGCGAAGGTTTTGGACTCTTGAAAAGTCTGCATTCACCGCAACAATGACCGTAGTGTTTTCATCTTGAATCCAGTCTTCAAGAATAGAGGATACAAGTTCGCACGAAGTGCTGTCCGCTGCCCGCGAGCGTGCCTGGCTTTCACTGAAGGGCATGGCAACAGTTATCGCTGAACCTGCCAGTAGGCTTCCTGTACGGGTATTGATGGCCCGGCAGCTCACCTGGTATTCGTGTATTTCCCTGGAAGTGCCGGCAATGATCCGGGAGGTAGCGGTATGCAGTGCCGTTCCGGCAATTACAATCTCAGCCCCTGCTTCGATGCCAAGCAGAGCTGCTGTCTGGTCGTCTCCTTCCAGGATGAGTTTAAGCTGGTCTTGTGCAATAATCTCTGCGAGGGTTGCGGCATCCACCACAGGGAAACCCTGCTGCCTGAAATTATCAAGAATCATGGTTTCGAACATCATGCTGCCCATCAGGCTGCTCACATCAGACAACTGAGTAGCGTTTCCCAGTTCCTTTACTATCACCATCACCCGAGGTCTTCCCTGCTCTTCCAAAAGTAGACCGATTGCGGCAAGGTCATTCTCTATGTTGTCCGTTTTGACAATTGCCCGGATGGTCACCCTGTACAGATTTTCACTTTCTTCCTCATCGATGACCGTATAGCCAGATACATAACCTCGCGTCCTGGAATAGATGTTGTCGGAGATAAGCTGGAAGTTTGCCACCTGAGTTTCTGAACTGATGTATGTGCCTATTGCCTGTTCAACTGCCTTCCTCAGAGCGTCATCTATGGCCTGGTCCCGTGCACTGGCTGTTCCTGCCTGAAAACCTCGGGAGGCAACACCCTCTGTGATGACGACAGTTTCAGTCGATAAAACAGTAACGGTCTGTGGGGAAGAAACGGCAGAAGTGTTTGGTGCGATGTATGCAGTTGAGCATCCTGCTGTGATGCAGATAAAAGCAAGAGTTGTAAATTTCATTTCAATGACCTTTTACAATACATTCAGAAGAAATCTGCCGGCAGTGATAAGAAAGGGAAGCCCGGCCTTCAGCCAGCCCAGAGAGTCTGATTCTTCCCTACCGAGAACTATATCCGAGCCGAACTGCCCGGTAACCCTGCTGACAGCCACAACGAGAGGTGACTGACCGAATTCCGGTTGAGAAAGAATCATATCAAGGTCTGAAATAAACTGCATGGCAGTCTGCCCTGCTGAACCCAGATAGGAAGCATACCGGCTGGTATCAAGAAGAAGGTTGCCATCGGCATCGTATATTTTGGGATACATCGAGGGCTGCAGACCGGCCAGACTGGCGTCAAACACGATACCGGAGTATTGCGCCAGGAAGTCTGCGGTCTGCTCTGGCATCGGGGCTGCGCTGGCCCACTGGGATTCAAGAACGGCATTAAGGGCTCCGGAAATTCCCCCCGGGCTCTGTATCTGCATTTCAAGTTCTACTTCTACCGTTCCCAGAAGAGAGTCGTATCTGGCAGGTCCTGTTTGCGCTGCGTTCTGCACAATTCCTTCCACCCGGGTGTAGATAACATCATAGTCCGTCATGAAATTACGTACGCGGGTTTCAGAATTCACCCTTACCCCCTGAACAGTTTCAAGCAGGTTGCGCTGGGCAACCACCACAGCAGCCCGCTCCGCCATCAATCTGGCCTGAGCTCTGTTGGGGTTGTTCGGGTCCAGCACTCCGGTGCCCACCGCCCGCACAGTATTGCCGGACCAGTCAATCTCACCGCTGGAGACAGTTTCAGTAACATCACCGGGAACTGCGTACTGCGGAGCCTGCGGTCTCTCCACGAGGGTCATTCCTGCAGGTGAGATTATGCTGCTGACAGCCTCTGGCATAGTGAGCTCCCGCCCATTGGTGGAAACCACTGCGGAACCGCAGCCCATGAAAAAAATGAGTACTGCTGACAGAATAGAATGTTTCATACAGGTCCTTTCGTTCAGTTGGAAAGCCCCAGGAGAGAGATTTCAAGAGCCATTCTGAGGGCATCTTCGGCTCCCTGAAAGCTTGAACCTTCCCCTGTTGATGTGTAGAGCACCTCTGATGTTTCCACGGAAATTATCTTTACATGAATACCTGCATCCCGCTGCGCCGGTTCGTCGGCCCAGAAGCTGTCGTGAACGATATTGCCGATGCTTATTGTCATCACCGCTTCAGCTCCAAGAAGCCTGCCCAGCTCAACCGCAGTTGCCTGGTCTACAACGCCCGAATAGGAAAATTCCTGCTCGTTCAGCAGTTGATCCACCACACTTCTGTCTACCAGAGAAAAATGCCCGGTTCGGAGAAGTGCCATTCCTGCATAGTCATCAAACCCGGACGCAATTGTAAGGCTGGATGGAGAAGAAGCCGTTGGAGGGAGGACCACCGTTCTCCATAGAGGCTGCGAGTCAAAAACCGGAGACCTGGCATAGTTCGCCGGCATTCCCAGAGAGGCCAATTGCGCTGCTGTCATGCATCCTGAAACAAGCAGCCCCATTGAAATGAGAACTGCTGAGATTATCCGCTTTATACTCAAAACAACTCCATTCTGTTCAGTTCATCCCCGGTGCAGGCACATGTACTATACGGCTGCAGACACTCTCATGTTCCAAGGAATTTTCAGAGCGATCTCTGGTTTTGGATGAGGGAAGATTTTTTAGTATATGTTCTTATCACTGAAAACACCCAGAGACAAAAAGTTAGGAGAAACATGCTGACCAGGCTTAAAGAACTGATCTCCGAAGCGGATGCCGACTACACAGACATTCGCTACGAAGTGAAAAAAGAAACCGCCGTTTCCATGGCGGGACCCGAGTTAAAGAAAGCCGATTCCAACAGCACCGACGGTTTTGTGGTAAGAGCTCTGAAGAACGGAGGGTTTTCCTCGGTTACAGTCACCAGAGAGGAGGATGTACCCGAAGCGGTCATGCTTGCCGTTCAAGGGGCTTCTGCCATGTCCGGATGCGGCAAGATTGTGTCTCTGTCGTCAGTAAAGGCCGTAAACGACTGGGTAGAGCCAGACCTCAAAGGAGACCCGGCCCATGTGTCTCTTTCTGAGAAAATTGCTCTTGTGAAAAAATACAACGACCTGATGCTGAGCCAGCCTGAGATAGCCAATACCAATGTTAATTACAGTGAGGTAGACAGAGAGAAGTTTTTCGTTTCCAGTGAAGGCGCGGCCATCAGGGAACGGGTATGCACGGTGAGCATCGGAGGAGAAGTGGTTGCCCGCAGGGGAGACCTCACTCAGAACATCCGCGCTGCGATAGGAGGGGCCAACGGAATGGCCGATCTCTACAACAGGGAAGATGTTTTTCTTCAGAAGGCGAAACTTGCAAAAGAGCTGCTTTACGCAGAACCTGTAAAGGGCGGCACCTACGATGTGGTGATTAACCCGGGTCTTACCGGAGTGTTCATCCATGAGGCTTTCGGGCACTTCAGCGAAGCTGATATCATTGAGGATAATCCACCTCTGCGGGAGAAAATGGCTCTTGAGGCGAAAATAGGAAGCGATGCTGTTACCATCATCGCTGACACCGGCATTCCTGATCAGGTCGGCTTCTATGTTTATGACGATGAGGGGGTTCGTGTAAAGGAAACTCCTCTGATGGTAAAGGGAGTTCTCAAGGGAAGGCTCCATTCCAGGAGAACAGCTGCCGAGTTCAACGAACCAGTTACCGGGCACAGTGTTGCCGAAGACCACCGGTTCGAGCCAATAGTCAGAATGGGAACCATTTACCTCGAAAAAGGAGAGTTGACTCTGAAGGAACTGCTCAAGCGGATGGGAAACGGACTGTACCTCTGTGACGGCAAGGGAGGTCAGACATCGGGCGAGAACTTTACTTTTGGAGCCCAGTACGGGTATGTGGTGAAGAACGGAGAGGTCCTCGGCATGATACGCGACATTAATATCATGGGGAATCTGTTCACCACCATGAAGAACATAGAGGCAATGGACAACAGCATGGTACTCAGTGAACGGGGAGGCTGCGGAAAGGGCCAGATGAACATAAAGAGCGGTTATGGCGGCCCGTCAACGCTGATTCGATCAATGGTTATTGGAGGTGCCTGATGGAAAAGCTTCTTGAGATGGCTGCAGCAAGAGGATGCAAGGCGGAAGTTTTCAGCATCAGGGAAAAATCGGTAAGCATGGGCAAGGTCAACGGTGCGGTGAATGCAGTATCTGCCTCAATCCAGTCAGGAGTTTCCCTTAGAATCCTTAAAAATGGAAAACTTGGAACAGCCTTCACAAAGAATCTCAGAAACAGGGAAGAGCTTCTTTCGAACGCGTTGTCCTCTCTTGATGCAGGGGTGGAAGCTCTTTACGACTTCCCTGCCGCCGGATCGGTTTCCTTCACGGAAGACTATGATGAATCTGTGGAGGAGATGAGCTTTCCAGATGTGAAAAGGAATATTGAACAGCTTGAAGGGCTTTTTGGAAAAATGAAGCAGGGTATCCTTGAAGCTTCCTCCGGATGCGGCACAACGGAGCTGCGCATTGTCAACACATCAGGCGCAGATCTGAAGCAGAAGGACTCAAGCGTATACAGTTCAGGGTACATGATATACCCCGGAACGAGTACGGGGTTGAGAAATGTGTTCGCTGGAACCGGAGCAGTTGAAATATTCCATCCGGATGTTAAAAGAACTGTAGACTTCTTTAATGATTCTCTGCCGGAAGTCGAAATAGGAGACAGCAGGATGAAGGTGCTCATTCCTCCGGAGCCAATGTATGCAATAACCTGGCGGCTGGGAGCCGCAGCATCCGCAAAGGCTTTTTACGAAAAAGTATCACCGCTTTACAGCAAGATGAATGAGCAGGTTTTCTCCCCGCTCATTTCGCTTGTGAGTGATCCCGGCGCAGGCAGAATGGAAAGAAGAGTTTTCGATGATGAGGGTATAAAAACCTCTGCATTCCCCGTGTTCGAGAACGGCGTGTTCACAAATGTGTACAACAATCTGGACTATGCGTCGAAATTGGGAGCGGAACCTTCCGGAACAGGTTTCCGCGGAGGAATGTGGGGCGGAGAAAAAGTGTCATTGAGCCCTGCTCCAAGCCTTTCCTATGCGAGGATAGCCACAGGAAGTTCAACGTTCGAGGATATGCTGGGGATGATGGACAGGGGCGTAATTGTATACGGAGCCCTTGGTGCTCACTCGGGGAACATTCTTAATGGAGACCTCTCCATCGGACTGAATCCCGGTCTTTATGTGGAAAACGGAAAGATTGTGGGCAGAGTAAAAGACGGCATGATGGCAGGAAACATTTACGAGATGCTCTCAAAAGCAATTGCCGTGGAAAACAAGCCCCATTACACCGGAAGCATGTACGAGAATCCTTGTATTCTCCTGGATGACATCAGCGTAGTAGGTTCCTGAAGCCCCGGCGGTTTTCTGTTGGAGCTCTGCTCGTAACCCGTAATCATCAGCGTCAGAATGGTGCGCCATTCTGACGCTTTCCCTTTATATCAAATCATTAATGGCTCAATCTACAAAGCGGCAAATTAATGCCAAACAACATGATAAGTATCAATTCCGTAGCTGTGGCAAGATACTTGCATGTGTATTGGGCAGATCATACCCCTTGCGGGAAGAAAGGAGAAAAAAATGATGTACATGAAGAAAAAGGAGCTGATGCCCTACGATATGGTCAGAACATTCAACAAGCTTGTTGACGGGCTCTGGCCGGAGAACGGAGAAACCCCCGATTTCAAGTGGGCTCCTCCGGTAGATATCTGTGAAACCAGTGATTCTATTCTTTTCAAGGTGGAGCTTCCCGGTATTTCCAGGGCAGACATAGAGATAGAGGTCTCCAACGGCGTTCTGTCCATCCGCGGAGAAAAGAAGATAGAAGAGGAGAGTAAGGGTGATACCTGGCACAGAAGAGAATTCCGCTATGGTTCCTTTGTGCGGAGTTTCAGTCTGCCGTCAGACATGAAGGCAGATGAGGCGGATGCATCCTTCGAGAATGGAATTCTTTCGATTTCCATTCCAAAAGAAGAGAAGGCCCTCCACAGAAAGATAGAGATCAAGGGCTGAAAGCATCGGATTAAATCAGAAGGGGTGTGACGAAAGTCATGCCCCTTTTGCTATATTGAGCCTCGTATGCATTTACTCTCTGCTGCGTGCAGTCGATCTTTATAGAGGAGCCTCAATTGAATGTTCACAAGCTGGATAAACTGCTGAATCCCCACAGAATCGCGCTGATTGGAGTAACAATTAACCCCAGCAGTGTGGGAGGAAAAGTTCTTGGAAATCTTGTCGGAGGCGGTTTCAGGGGAGTAGTCTACCCCGTAAGCCCCTCAGCGGAAGCCATCATGGGTGTTCCGTGCTATCCCGACTTAGGAAGCCTTCCCAGAACACCGGATCTTGCCATAATCTGTACGCCTGCAGAGCAGGTTCCTGAAATGGTCGAGCAGTGCGGTCAGGCCGGAATTCAGGGCATTATCATCATGTCCGCCGGATTCAGAGAGACCGGTGAAGAGGGGTTGAGACTTGAACACAGCATCGTGGAAACCGTAAAAAGATATGAAGGCATGCGTGTTCTGGGGCCAAACTGTCTGGGCATAATCGTTCCCGGAATAAGTCTTAATGCCAGTTTCGGAGAGGGCATGCCCCGGAAGGGGAATGTTGCCTTCATCTCACAGTCGGGAGCTCTTTGCACTTCTGTACTCGACTGGGCAATAGAAGAAAAGATTGGCTTCTCCTACTTTGTTTCGGTGGGAAACATGCTTGATGTTGATTTTGCAGATCTCATCGACTATTTCGGAGAAGATGAGCAGACAGAGTCCATTATTCTGTATGTTGAGTCTATCTCCCGCGCCAGAAAATTCATCATAGCAGCCAGAGCCTTCGCCAGAACAAAGCCGATACTGGTTTACAAAGCCGGAAGATTCCCGGAATCTGCTGCAGTTGCAGCATCTCACACAGGAGCAATGGCATCGGAAGACTCAATTTACGATGCGGTTTTTCAGCGAACCGGAGTCGCCAGGGTGATGAATATCGGTGAGATATTCGACTGTGCCGAGCTCATCGGCAGGAACAGGATACCCCGTGGACCTAGGCTTGGAATAGTCACAAACGCCGGAGGCCCCGGGGTGATGGCCACAGATTCGCTTATTGCCCAGAACGGTATTCTGGCAAAACTGTCGGAAGAATCAATGGAGAGCCTTAATGCTGCTCTGCCCCCTTTCTGGTCCCACGGGAATCCGGTAGATGTGCTGGGAGATGCCAATGCGAAGCGTTTTGCAAGGGCAACGGAAACAGTGGTAAAAGACCCGGGAGTTGATGCGGTTCTTGTTATTCTGACCCCCCAGGCAATGACAAAACCGGCTTCTATAGCAAAAACCGTTGCCCAGATTGCATCAGAAACAACCAAACCAGTGCTCGCCGCCTGGCTTGGCGGAGAAAGGGTTCGCGAGGGCATGCGCATACTTGTTGAATCCGGTGTTGCTGCCTATCGTACGCCTGAACAGGCCGTCGGGGCGTTCATGACCCTGGTGAACTACGCTAGAAATCTGGAGAACCTTTATGAAACTCCCAGAGATATTCCAGTGGTGTTCGACCTGAACCATTCCGCCATGCGTCAGAAAGTTAACAGTTTTCTGTCATGCGGGGAATCGGTTCTTTCCGAGGAAAATTCCAAGGAGCTTCTGGAAATCTACGGCATTCCCACCACAAGACCGACAAGGGCGGTTTCGGCGGAAGAGGCTGTTGCACGGGCAGAGGCAACAGGCTACCCGGTGGTGCTTAAGGTCTGGTCGGAACAGATTACTCACAAAACGGATGTTGGCGGCGTAAAGCTCAACCTGGAAAACGAATTCAGGGTAAGGGAAGCCTTTGATCAGATCGTCAGTTCCGCATCGGAAATGTGCCCGAATGCTGAAATCAGGGGAGTAACGGTTCAAAAGATGGCAAGGGTAAAGAACAGTGTAGAGATTATCCTTGGAGTGAAGAAGGATTCAGTTTTCGGCAGTGTGATAATGGTTGGTATGGGGGGAATTGAAGCCGAGCTCTGGGGCGACAGGGCGCTTGGGTTCCCCCCTCTGAATGAACGGCTTGCGGGTAGAATGCTTGAATCACTTAAGATATGGCCTCTTCTCAACGGCTACAGAGGAAGTCCTCCAGTCGATGTTGATGCTCTGATAAAAATTATAATGAGGCTTTCCTATCTTACCGCAGATAACCCCGAGATAGAAGAACTTGATATCAACCCCCTTCTGGTGGGACCGGACGAAATTATCGCAGTTGATGCCCGTGTTGTGATGAAGGCTGTGAGTCCTGACAGCAAGCCCTATTCTCACCTGGCCTTGAGGCCCTACCCCGAGGAGTACGCATCTGAAAATGAACTGAAAGACGGCACAAAAGTGCTTTTAAGGCCCATAAAACCCGAAGATGAGCCTTTGTGGCTTGAACTTCTTGGAAGCTGTTCAAAGGAATCGATCTACAATCGGTTCAGATTCTTTTTCAACTGGTCAACCCATGAAGTGGCAACCAGATATTGCTATATTGACTACGACAGGGAAATGGCCATTGTTTCCGAAATTCTTGAAGACGGGAAAAGAAGACTCACCGGAGTGGGTAGACTGGTCGCTGACCCTGATCTGGAAACTGCCGAGTATGCTGTACTGGTAAGTGACAGATGGCAGAACAGGGGTCTTGGCGGAATGCTCACCGACAGGTGCATGGAAATAGCACGGGATTGGGGAATGAAGAAGGTGTACGCACAGACCACCACCGATAATCCCAGAATGGTGCATCTCTTCGAGAACAGAAACTTCACCATAGAGCATGACTGTGGCGGCTCTGTGGTGGATGTAGAAAAGGAGATGGAATGAAATTCCAGGAGCTCTCCGAGATAACCCGGAGTTGCAGAAGGTTTCAGGAACAAAGAGAAATTCCCCCTGAAAAGCTTCGGGAGATAATCGGCTGTGCGGGGGTTGCTCCCTGTGCTTCCAACCTGCAGAGGCTTCGGTACAGCATCATCACTGAGGAAACAGAAAGGGAAGTTCTCTTCTCTGGAATCGGATGGGCAAACTATCTCACAGACTGGAACGGACCTGAAGCAGGAGAAAGGCCTTCAGCCTATATAGTCATTCATGCCCCGGAAACTGAGAAATCCTTCACTGGAATTGATGTGGGAATCGCCGCTTCCTATCTGGTGCTCTGTGCTGCTGAAGATGGCATAGGCGCCTGCATGCTGCTTAACTTTCAGAGGAATACTGTTGACAGCGTTGCTCCAGCGCCGGGCTATACAGTTGCGCTTGTTGTCGCCCTGGGGTACCCGGGCGAGATTGTAAAACTCGAGAGAAACAGTGAAATTATAAAATACTGGAGAGACCGGGAGGGTGTGCATCATGTGCCCAAGCTCCCGCTTGAAGCACTTATCCTGAAAGGATAGACATGACCGGACCGGAAAAATTCAAAGAAAGACGGGCCAGGCTGGCTGAAATGATGGAAGGTGATTACTGCATAGTAGTTCATGCCGCTTCCTCAAAGCCAACAAGCGCTGATGCTGCATACCCTTACACTCCGTCAAGAAATCTTTACTATCTCACCGGAATCAAACAGGAGAATTCCTGTCTCATGATGTGGAGGCTGAAAGGCCGCGGGGTGAAGGAGTGCCTTTACATATCTCCCTATGACGAGGCACACGCAAAATGGTTCGGAACTGTTCTTACAAAAGAGGAAGCGCAGGAGAAGAGCGGGTTGGATGACATCAGATTCAGCGGAGGAGAAGATGCATTTCTAGACAGACTTGTATCCAGGGAAAGACTGGGACGGTTCTGTTTCGACTGGCATAACTGCGGGCTTAAGGGAACGCCGGGAAAAAGACTCTCTTATGTGAACAATTTCAGATCAGTTTACCCCGGGCTGGATGTTCAGAGCATTTCCGAAAGAATTTTCACTCTCCGCATGATTAAAGACGAAGAAGAGCTATCCGAAATCAGAGCTGCAGTGGAGCTTACCCGAAGAGGTTTCGAAGTTGCTGCAAAGGCTCTGAAGCCCGGCATGAACGAACGGGAATTCGAAGCTGAACTGCTTTACCAGTGGGCAAAACACGGAGAGAAGACCCCGGCATTTCCAGCCATAATTGCAGGAGGCAGCAGAGCTACATGCCTGCACTATGTGAGCAACGATACCGAGCTCGCCGATGGCGAGCTGCTGCTTGTCGACCATGGAGCAATGAACAATCTGTACTGTGCGGATATAACGAGAACGCTGCCGGTAAACGGCAGATTTACCGCCAGGCAGAAAGATCTGATGGAAATGGTTCTCGAGATACAAAATGAGGCAATCGAGCTTCTTCGCCCGGGAATACTTCACCGAGAGTGGAATGATGAAGTTCTTGAGGTCTACAAGGCAATAATGCTGCGCCGCGGAGAGATAAAAGACCCCGAGGAAATCAGCAACTTCTACTATCACGGCATTGGTCATCATATCGGCCTTGATACCCACGACGAAAATGCTTCTGATGTTCCAATCGCTCCCGGAATGGTTTTCACCGTTGAACCCGGATTCTACAGTTCTGAAGAAGGTATAGGGATAAGGATTGAAGACGATGTTCTTGTAGGAGAGAAGGGCAACACGATTCTTTCAGAGGGTTTCCCGAGAACTCCGGGTGAGATAGAAGCACTGATGGCCGGGCTGTGAAGCAGAGGGAAAAGTACATGAGAATAGCTCTGGATGAGGCAGCCAAAGCCCTTTCCAGAGGAGAGGTTCCCGTGGGTGCAGTTCTTGTAACCGGCGATGGAGAGGAATTCAAAGACTCAAACAGAACTGCAGAACTTCATCTGCCACAGTCACATGCCGAGTGCCTGGTCATTACTGCTGCCTGCAGGGCCAGAGGAGATTGGAGGCTTGAGGACTGCACCCTTTATGTAACCCTTGAACCCTGTGTTATGTGCGCCGGGCTCATACTGGTGTCCAGAATACCAAAAGTGGTGTATGGAGCCTGGGACAAAAGATTCGGCGCTTTCGGCTCTGTTACCGACTTGCTCGATATGAGGCACCTCAATCATTATCCCGATGTGAACGGGGGAGTTCTTGCAGAGGAATCTGCACAGATGCTGAAGGCTTTTTTCAGAGACAGAAGAGGAAGGACAGACCGATGAGATTCAACACTCTTTATGTGTCCAAATGGGGCGACGGTGATCCGGAAGATGCAAGAGTCATAGAAACACCCACCTATACACTTCATTCCCTCATAGCGGGCGATTCATGTGACAGGTTCGATGTAATAGGAAAATACTGCAGAGTGAACGGCATTCATTCAGTCGTTCTCTGCCCGGGGTTTACGAATACCATGGTTGCACGGGTGGCAGCGGAAGTTGGGGAGAACGTTGCAGTCGCAGTGTCCAGAACAGATGGTCCGGGGTCAGGCTTGACAGCCGGTCTCAAGGAAAAGGCGAGAGAAGGTCTTAAAACATGAAAATACTATTGCTTCTTGCGGCAGCTGCCACGGGAATGGTCTCTGCACAGGATCTTCCGGGTCAGCCATACGCATCTTACTGGTTTCCGAACGAGCTTCTGAACTGGTCTCCGGCGGGCGATGAAGATGCACCCTACAACCGGAGCAGCATAGAGCTTGCCGACAGAACCTATGGAGACACCCAGTGCAACATCCACGCCACCATCGATCAGGGCGGCGTTGGGGTACTCAGCATCATGAACCCGTCTACAAGCTACAACCCTTCACAGGGCGGTCTGGGCATCGATGAGTACGCTTTCAACTACTGGCAGTATGTAGATCACCTTACTTTCTGGGGTGGCAGCTCCGGTGAGGGCCTTATTCTTGCTCCCAATCCCGGGGTAATTGATGCAGGGCACAGGAATGGAGTTCCTGTATATGGAACCATCTTTCTTCCTCCAACAGCCTATGGAGGACAGATTCAGTGGGTCTGGGACCTTGTTCAGAAAAACGGCAGCACCTTTCCTGTTGCAGATAAGCTGATTGAAATGACAGAGTACTACGGATTCGACGGCTGGTTCATCAACCAGGAGACAGCTGGAGGTAATGCTCAGCTTGCTCAGGATATGCGCGACTTCATGATTTACATTCAGCAGAATTCCGATCTTGATATACAGTGGTACGATGCAATGACGGAAACGGGGGGCATCAACTGGCAGAACGCTCTGACAGCAAACAATGACTGGTATTTCCAGCACGAAGGGCAGCTGGTGTCCGACTGGATGTTCCTCAACTTCAACTGGAGTGCCGCCGGGCTTCAGAATTCTTCTGTTCTGGCAACATCCCTTGGCAGAAGTCCTTACGAGCTTTACGCAGGTGTTGATGTTCAGGCAAACGGATACAACACAGGGGTAAACTGGGAAGCTCTGTTCCCCGAAGGAGCCGATCATGTCACTTCAGTGGGTTTCTACTGTCCCAACTGGACATACTCGAATGCCTCGAATCATCAAGCTTTCTACACAAGAGCCAACAGATTCTGGTGCGGAGCAAACAGAGACCCCTCGAACACCGAAACAACTCATCCCTGGAAAGGGCTTGCCCACTATTTCGTTGCAAGAACTCCCATCACTTCGTTCCCGTTCCTTACCAATTTCAACACTGGTCAGGGCTACATGTATGCCATCGATGGCGAGGTCCTCTCCCAGAACGATTGGCACAACCGCAGCCAGCAGGACGTGCTTCCCACCTGGAGATGGATTGCCAGGAGTTCAGGCACGCCACTTTATCCGGAAATGGATTGGGAGCACACATACTACGGCGGGAACTGCCTGAAAGTTACAGGAGACTTGAACAGTTCAAACGCAACCATGCTTTTCCTTTACAAGGTTCAGGCGGAGATAGCTTCAACGGATACTCTTCATCTGGTATGGTATGCTGAAACAGCGGGACAACCTTCAGGAATGCAGGCGGCAATGTCTCTCTCTTCCAGCCCCGATGTGTTTTATTACTCCACGGTCAGCAACGCTACCCAGCCCGGCTGGAATCTGTTCAAACAGTCATTGGGAAACTATGCAGGGCAGAGTGCAGCCATCGCCGGGATCTACTTCACCAGCCCGACCTCCATTCCCGACTACACAGCACTGATAGGGAGGCTTGGTGTGGTGAGGGGCGCAGTTGATATCCCCGATCCGGCCTCCGGTCTGTATGTGGAGCAGTTCAACCAGGTGAATGACACGACAGGAACAATAAGGCTTCGCTGGGATCATTCCCCATCAGAGATATACACCTATAATGTTTACCGCGAGAACATTGACAACAGCAGAACCTTCCTCTGGGCAACCCCCGGCAATGCCTGCTTCGTTCCTGAAGTGACAAGACCCCTATCTGAAACCCAGACAACCATTCTTGTTGAAGCCGTGAGCCCCGAGTTCGGATTCTCCTCGACAGTAAGCACCACCATCAGCTGGGAAACAACCGGTATTGCGCAGGGTCAGTCTTCATACCCGTTCATTCTGAATCTGCCATCGGTTAATCCGGTCAGAGGAAATGCGGCAATAACATTCAGTCTTCCATCGAGCGGAGAGGCAAACCTCAGCGTATACGATATTTCAGGCAGGGTGGTTCAGGAACTTCACAATGGCGAAATGCTTCAGGGAGACCACTCTGTTCAATGGAGCACCGGGCTTCTTCCGGCAGGGCTTTATGTTTACAGGCTTGAGTGTGCTGAAGGTTCCATCACCAGAAAGTGCATGGTTCTTCGGTAAAGAATTCGGGGGAACATTCAACTGACTGTTTTAGAAGGTGGTGTTCGCGGGTACAGTCTTGTTGACCGTGCAGGGGGGTACCGGGTATCGTTGGAGCCTCTATTTGTGCGCAATATTTACTGCAGGGCAGGCGTCGTTCACACCTGCCCTGTTTCTGCCACGGGGGTATCATCTTGACTGAAGGAGACAGGTCGCAGCTGATTCACGGAAAGTACGGCATTGAAGACCTTGTAGACCTGAACCGACTGAGGCAGATGTTTGAAAGCTTCACGGAAGCAACCGGATTCACCGTGGGATTTCTTGATCATCCCGGTATGAATGTGCTTGTCGCCGCGGGATGGAGAGATATCTGCACAAAGTTTCACAGAAATTGCGCAGTTTCAGCCGCAAATTGCATAAAAAGCAATAGAACCCTGCTGAGTCAGGCCAGCGAGGCTCGGGGAGCAGTTTTTCTACAATGTGAAAACGGGCTGATGGACTGTGCCGTACCTGTAGTTATAGAAGGCAGGCACATAGCCAGCCTGGTTACAGGTCAGCTTCTGTTTGATGAGCCGGATCTTCAGCGCTTTGGGCAGCAGGCGGAAGCGTTCGGGTTCGACCGGAATGCCTACCTGGAAGAGGTGAAAGCTGTTCCAGTGGTTTCCGAGAAGAAGATAGAAAGCATGATGCAGTTTCTCGGAGAAATGGCTCATGTAATTTCTGAACTTGGATACAGGAACCTTCTGATATTTGAAGAAACTGATCACCTGGAAAACGAGATAACAGAGCGTCGGAGGGTTGAATCAGGGCTCCGGCTCAGCGAGGAAAAGTACAGATTCCTTGCAGAGAAAATGGGTGATCTGGTCTGGACTCTGGATATGAATCTTCGCTCAACCTATATCGGCCCTTCTATTGAGAGGGTTCTCGGATTTACTCCGGAAGAGCGGCAGAAGATGACTGCCAGGGAGAAGTTCACTCCGGAATCACTCAGAAAAATAAATACACTGTTGAGGGAAGAGCTTGAAAGAGACAAAGATCCAGATGTTGACCCTGACCGGTCAGTAGAGATTGAAGTCGAGTACTATCACCGCAATGGAACTACTCTCTGGCTCGAAAACACAATAAAGCCAATTCGCGATGCCTCCGGTCAGCTGACAGGTATTTACGGAGTTTCCAGGGATGTTTCCCAGAGGAGAAAAGCGGAAAAGGAAAAAGAAGTACTGCAGGAGCAGCTTCTTCTCGCTCAGAAGATGGAATCACTGGGACGCCTGGCAGGGGGAGTGGCACATGACTTTAACAACCTGCTCACGGTCATTCTGGGCCATACTGAACTCGCCCTGAGAGAATTCTCTCCCGGAGAAAAGCTCTACTCGAATATTCTTCAGATACACACTGCTGCGGAGCACTCTGCAGCTCTTGCAGGGCAGTTGCTGGCTTTTGCCAGGAAACAGATTACCACCCCTGAAGTTCTGAATCTGAATAATACGATGTCAGGCATGCTCATGATGCTGGGAAGACTGATAGGCGAGAACATTCAGCTGGTGTGGAAACCAGGGAGAAATCTGTGGCCGGTGAAAATAGACCCCGGCCAGATCGATCAGATCATTGCCAATCTGTGCGTTAATGCCAGGGACGCCATCGACAAAGCAGGAATGATTACAATTGAAACCGAGAATATTTCCATTGGAAGTTTCTGCGGGCAGGAGTGTCCTCCCGGTGATTATGTGATGATTACAGTAAGCGACACCGGACATGGAATTGATAGCAACCATATGAAGCATTTGTATGAACCCTTTTTCACCACAAAAGAAATCGGCCGGGGCACAGGTCTGGGGCTCGCTACAGTTTATGGAATTGTTAAGCAGAACTCGGGCTGCATCGATGTTCGGAGTTCCCCGGGTACCGGCACGACCTTCAGCATCTGCTTGCCCAGATCAGAGGAGAGTAATTGTGACTCACCCGGAGAACCTGCCGGTGAGTTGCTCGGAGGCTGTGGTGAAACTATTCTTCTGGTGGAAGACGAAGAAGCGGTTCTGGAACTTACAAGAACACTTCTGGAGGAACTGGGCTACAATGTTCTTTTCGCAGGTCTGCCCTGTGAAGCCCTGAGCATTGCTGAAAACCACCCTGGCCGGATTCACCTTCTGCTTTCTGATGTTGTGATGCCGGAAATGAACGGTCGTGACCTTGCAGAACTGATCAGGGCTGTTCGACCGGAGGTAAAATGCCTGTTCATGTCGGGCTATACCGCTGACATCATCAGTCTCTCCAACCTCTCTGACCAGAGTGTGTGCTTCATGCCTAAACCCTTTACCCTGAGAGACATTGCCGATAATGTGAGAAACGCTCTTAACAGCCCCTGAGCCGGGCACACAGGAAAGGAGAGTACTGTGAGCTACAGCTGCACCGAGATACTCGATGAATCCATTAAGCTTGAGCTTCTGGTTTCTGATCTGTATATGCTTTTCTACCACTCTTTCCCCGAAGACGCTGATTTCTGGTGGAAGCTCTCACTGGAAGAGAAAAACCATGCAGCACTCGTCCGGAGCATAAGGGACATATTTCAGAGCGTCAGTGGTCTTCCCGAATCAATGTTCTCATCTTCAGCAGAAGACATCAAAAATACAAATCTGAGAACAGGCTCGCTTCTTGAGACATTCAGGAACGCTCCTCCCTCAAGGACCGAAGCGTTCAGAATTGCTCTTGATCTCGAAGAGTCTGCCGGTGAACTTCATTATCAGAAATTCATGACTGATCATCTTCATGAAAAGATAAATGAGGTTTTCAAGCAGCTTAACGGTGAAGATAAAAACCACGCCGAAAGAATCCGTTCACGCATGACCCGGTCAGGTATCGAGGTAAAAACAGAGCAGTGATGCTTCAGCTATTGAATCTCGGGTATTTCAAGTATATAGAGTCTGGGGTAATCCGGGTCTTGCAGAGAGTACACCAGAATGCGGTTCTGCTGAACTTTGATGTTCAGGAAATCCACAATGTCAGGGTTTGTTACCCCAAGCAGTTCCACCACTGCAAGGTGTTCCCCCTCTCTTGAATAAATGTCCATGATAACCCTGTCGCAGGTTCCGCTTCTTGCCCATATTCTCCCCTGCCCGTCTGTTGCAAGACCCTGGGGAGGAATGAGCCAGCGGTATTGATCAGCCTGGTAGTTTATCATGTCTTCCGGAACGCCTCGTTCCTTCAGTATTGCTGTAATTACAGCGGTCTCGTCGTCAATTTCCGCTGTTGTTTTTTCTACCCGGGGAATATCTCTTTGAATTGTTGAGCAGAGTTCACCATCCCTGTTGTAAACATAAATCAGATAATCACTTGAGGAAATGGGAGCAACACAGACCATCCCGTCACCGCCTGCTGCGAAAGTGCTTGAGAAGAAAGTATTCTGCAGAAATTCATCCATTCTCTCAGGGTTGAACGGAAAGCTGTTCACAAAGTAGAAAACGGATGGTTCCGTTGAATTATCCCACCTTCCTATCGAGTAGGTCACGGTGAGTATGTCATTCTGCATGGCGGTTTGAGTTGTAGCGCCAACGAAAGACAGGCTGTCCGCACCCCATGCCCACTGGGGAACCGGCTGCCCCTGGAAATCAATGAAGAGCTCAATGAAATCTCCATCTTCACTGAATCTGTGAGCTCCTCCAGTTGCATAATCCAGAATCAGAAGCGAGCCATCTGACAGACAAACCATGCCGCCCGGGGCAAGAACTTCGCCGGGGCCGCTTCCCCGTCGCGATATCTGATTGATGAAAACACCCTGTGGAGTGTACACTCGTGCACAGCAGGCAGTTTCATCAAGAATTGCGATATTGCCGTTTCCCATTATCAGGGCATCCCCTATTGTTCCGAACACGTAATTGGAATCTCCTGCAAGAATTCCAAGTGTGTCGGAAGGGGAAATAGTGATAGTGTCAATGGTGTTTTCTGATTGTTCTGAAATCGGAGTATCCGAAGGCTCCGGCACTCCGCACCCGGCAGTAACTATAAATGCTGCCAGAGCTAGCTCACAAAACGGGTTATTCATTGATATCCTCTCTTTCGAATGTTACAGACAAACCTGACTCTGCAGAGTCAGGAACCGGTCTATGCAAAGCAAAGAGTGCATAACCCGGTGAAGTGTTACAAAAGAGCCCGGCTGGGTGCCGGGCTCTTTCGATCGAGTCTGTTATCTGCTATATGCTGAGAACGGTAAACTCTATTCTGCGGTTTCTCGCCTTGTTTGCAGCATTGTCATTCGCCACGATGGGATTCGATTCACCGTAACCCACCGATGTAAGCCTGTTGCCCGCTATTCCCTTGTTGACAAGGTACTGGTAAACAGACTGGGCGCGGCGTTCACTGAGGGTCTGGTTGGAACTTTCGCTTCCGTCGCTGTCGGTGTGACCGGCTATCTGAACTCTGGCCGAGGGGTTGTCACGAAGAAGGATGGCTACACTGTCAAGAATGGAATAGCTCTCGGGTTTGATATCGGCGCTTCCTGATGCAAAGTAGATATTGTCGAAGCTCATGACCTCACCTGCGCGGAGGGCCGCCCTGAGAGTGAAGTTAACATTGATGGTTTCGTTGGGCAGAACTGTTACAGACTGGTTGTCGGAAATGTAGCCGTCAGCCTGCACTGAAACGGGCCAGGTTCCTGCTTCAACCCGCGCGGTAAATACTCCAACCGCACTTGTTGTGACAGTAACCGGGTTGGTGCTTCCAATGGTAACCGAAGCATTGGCAATTGGTCTGCCCTGGCCGTCTTTTACTGAACCGCTGAGTGTGCCGAGATTGGGAACCAGCATGAAGTCCAGTGTGGCAGACTGATCGCGCCCGAGGGCAACTCTGGCGCTTGCTTCACGGTACCCGGCAGCAACAACAGTTACTGGAACGTCCCCGGCGGGGATCAGATGGGTGTAGAAACCGGTGGTTTCGTCACTGGTCACATTGGGAATTGGAACACCAGGGAAAGTAATTGTTGCAAAAACTGCCTGACCTGTCAGGGAGTCTGTAACGGTACCGCTGAGAGTAGAGAGGTTGGTTCGCTCTTCTCTTCCCATCATGTCTGATGAAAATCCAATTGCAAGCCCTACGCCCCAGTCGAAAACCCCGCCTATGGGCAGAGGTGCCCGCTCAGCACGCTGGGCTTCTGTGACAAAGCTGTCGTTCTGGTACAAACCGTGTCCGAGGTCGTAATACAGGGGATCAAATTCACTCATACTAAGATCAAAGGTGATGTCTATGAAAGTACCAGAGTTGTTCTTGAATCTGATTCCAGGAGTGAAATAGGCAACTGTGGCGTTGTCGCGGTCAAGAAGTTTCTGGCTGGTGTATTCCAGGAAAATATCCGCATAAGGTGTTGGAACCTCAATACCGAAGCCGATATTAAGCACACCGTCCGAGACTGCGAGGTCGACAACCGTCGAATCGGAGTAAGACCAGCCTACACTGTCAGCATGAACGGCAAAGTCGGTAAAGTGGTAATTCTGTGAGTACTTGGCATACCCGATATTAAGGTGTGCTTTTGCTGCTGCCATGGGCAGCCAGCGGCCGAAATCACCTGTTACCAGAAAGTCCATGCCGTAACTGCTGTTTCCCGTGGTGCTGAAGGGTCTGCGTGCAGTGCTGATGAGCTGCCCTGTGTGATATCTTCCATCGGGATCATCAACATTTCTAAGGAAAGCGGTATCTGCCGGGGCGAATCCCAGCCTGAAATCGCCGCCGAACCAGACGACATCCTCAACTCCGGGAATGGGATTGTACCCTCCGTGAAGCAGCACATTAACCGCTTCGAAGCCCTGGACATCTTCCCAGTGCCCGGTAGAACGCTCTTCATACAGGTCTCTTTCATACATGGTTCCGGAATAAGAAGCAGTTGCCGCAAGATCCACATAATCCCAAACTCCGTAAGCAAGGCTGAGCCGTCCCTGCCCTGTGTGTTCGGTGTTTATAAGCTCGGGGAATAGATAGGTCTCGGGCAGATAATGGCTGTGATAGATGAAGTTCAGGTATTCGTTTGCTGCTGTCCAGTAAGAAACGCCGAGATTGAACGACATCTCGTTGAAACCAAGCGGCATTGCGCTGTTAACACGATGAAGCCCCGGTAACCCCCATACAGAAGGTGCCGCCATCGAAGCGGAAACCAGTAGAACAAGAGCCAAGGGAATGAATCTTTTCAACAGACCCCTCCTAACTTTGAGAAAAAGACAAAATATCATAGGGTTAAGCATGCCAAGATTCGGCATTCAGGTCAACTGACCCTGTTTTGGAGCTTGACCCGCGAAAAAATTCCCCCTATAGAAACAGCAATATGAGTTCACAGGCAGGGTATATTACAATGCGCATCAGAGTCACCGGAAGGGTGCAGGGCGTGGGCTTTCGATATTGGGTAATGAGGCAGGCTCATACGCTGAGTCTGAGCGGCAGTGTAATGAATCTGCCCGACGGATCGGTAGAAGTGATGGTCTGCGGTACTGCTGAAAAGGTTGAGCAAATGATAATATTTTGCGGAACAGGCCCGGTGCATGCCCATGTTGAGAATCTGAGGGTGCTTGGCAGACAGAAGGCAGATGTGTGTCCCGAAGGTTTCAGAATACTGCACTGACTCTATTCAGAGAGGAAAATCATATGAGAACGGTTCTTGCATTGCTTGCATTTTCTGCGGTAGCGGCTCTGGCATGGGATCCTCTTTCCTACGGGTACCTGAGCCATGTTCTTCCGGTAACCGATGCATCAGGTGACATTGCTCTGGGCTACTTCGGGTTCAGTCAGTACTGGGAGACAGACACTCTCGGTTTCGACAGCCTGTATGAATACCGCGAGGGATATGGGGTTGTAAGATTTCTCTGGTCAGGCAGATACGGCCTTACATCCAGCCACACCATCAGCCTGGTGGTTCCCGGTTTTCTTCAGTTTTCCGGTCCCGGGGATACTACAGGAGTAGGCATAGCTGATCCATGGATTTGTCTTGACGGCTGGATGTCCAGAGATCCGCAGCTGATATTGAGGGGCGCCATTCGCCCCACTCTCAGAGGAACTCTTGATACTGGTGACTACACTGAAAGCGACAGACATGTTGCTGTTGAGGTTGGGGGAACTGTTGAAGTGCCGGTCTCCGGAACCGCAACAGGCCCCAGGCTTGAAGCCTCCATGGGGATCCGTCATTTCTTCGCAGCCTGGGATCAGATTCCAGGTTCCCCCCGCGACTCTGCAGATACTTCTCCCGGAACGGAATTGCGCGGTGCAGCCAGGCTGATACTGCCGGTTAACCGGGAACTTAATTTTCACGCGGGGCTTGAAATGGCCACACGGGGTGAAACCAAAGTAGAATCTGAAAGAATAAACGGCAGCGAGGTCTCCCACCTCGATCTGCGTACCGGTATTCAGCTTGACAACACACAGCTTGAACTTGAGGTTGATATTTACTATCGCCTCAGCGGGGCCAATACAAATAAGGAGTGGGGTTTCCTGGTAAGCGGGATAGGATTGAATCTGGGTGATCTTATCAGCACAGGTACAGGCGGAAGAACCCGCTCCACTGAATCCGGAGGAAGGTCCCGATGAGGAGATTTCTCCTTAGTCTGTGCATTCCGGCAGCTGCTGTGGTCTTTGCTTTGATTGCAAGACCCGGCAGTCTGGGCATACAGCTAAAGGCAAGCGCGGAAGCCTATTCCAGAGCGTTAAGTGAAGGCAACAGTTCTGATGCAAGGGGCATGATGGTTCCTGAACTTGCCCAAAGCGTCTCCGCAGAATTTCTTGCCAGGCTCGCAGGAACAGCAGTACCTGATGACTTCAGATTTTCCGGAATTGATGAGGGAGGTTTCCTCATGAATGGTACAGCCGGGCAGGCAGGCACCAGGGTAATCTGGTTTTCCGTTTCGAACAACGGAATACTGGTGGCAGGCGATACAGCTCTGGATAATATTCTTGGCTCTGCCGCCATCCTCTGCAGGGAAAATGCTGCGGTGAATCCTGACGGGTTCTGCCCCGTATCCGGAGTGCAGTACCTGTACGATTCGGATACAGGAATTGTTGTATGCTCCGAAGGTCATCTCGGCGACGGAATTGTAATCAACTCAAACTCCTGTTCTCTCAGCAGAGACTCTGTGAGCACTGAGCTTCGTGAATATCTTGAGGCGGGATACGATTTCCCCGAAACCCTTGAGGAACTGTTCACCCTGAGCGGTGGAATGTACGGAAGAAGGGGGGGATACCGGTGTCCCGACAATGGCTACAAGTACTACGAACTTCGGGATGGATCAATCTATTGTCCATTCCACGAAGAATCAGCAGAAGCGGCGGTGGAGCGGTGATGGAGTACGGCAGCCTGATTGAGGATCAGGAAACTTTCAACGCTCTTATTGAAGATCTCAGGCGAAAACCCGTGGTGGCCATCGATACAGAGTTTCACTGCGAAAAAAGATACTGGCCCGACCTGTACCTTATGCAGATGGCCGCAGACGGCATAGGCCCCGTAGCTATCGATCCTCTTGCTGTTAAAGATCTTACTCCGCTTGCCGGGCTTTTTGCCGACCCGGGAGTAGTTAAGGTGATTCACAGTGCAAGGAACGATCTGGCAATACTCTTCAACGACATTCCCGGGTTTGCTGTTAAAAATCTTTTCGATTCGCAGATAGCTGCTGCGTTCCTCGGTTATGGCGAACAGATCAGCCTCGTTAATCTTGTACATTCCGTTTCCGGTGTTAAGGCCAGAAAAAAGTACTCGATGAGCGACTGGTCTGCCCGGCCCCTGGGAGAAGGTCAGCTTGACTATGCTCTTGACGATGTGAGGTATCTTGTTCAGGTCCACGATGAACTGGCGGCACAGTTGAAGAAGAAAGGAAGAACCCACTGGTTCGAGGGCGAGTCAGAGTCTCTTCTCTATCCTGCTACATACGCCATTTCCCGTGAACGGCTTTTCAGCAAGGCAAGGTCTGCCGGAAAGGTGAAAAGCTCCAGTTTCCCTCTTCTCTGGAGGCTGGTGAACTGGAGGGAAGATGCTGCCTGCGAGATGAATCGCCCCAGACACTTCGTGGGCCGAGACCATCTTCTCTGCAGACTTGCTGTGCTGGCTCCAGGGGATACAGAATCAATAAACAGCCTCAGGGGTCTTCCCGGAGGTTTTGTGGAGAGGTACGGCGAGTCGGTTATTGAAGTTGTCAACAAGTGCAGGGAGGATCCTCCGAAAGATGTTCCGCGCATAGTACTGCCAAGACACGACTGGGGCTATGCAGCGAGAAAGGACATTCTCAGAATATTCCTCAAGATGAAATCCGAAACCCTTGATCTGTCTCCATCCCTGCTTCTGCCCACCGACAGCTTCGAGTCTATCCTGGAAAACCCGCCTAAAAACATTGACCAGCTTATGAAAAGGGAAGACCTGACGGGCTGGCGAAAAGAAGCGCTGGGGCCGGAACTGGTGGATCTTATGGCAGGCAAGCTTGCCATGGCATTGAAGAAAGGCAACTCGCTCCGTTTCATCAAAGTGAAGTAACTTAGTATGGTCAGATACAGCAGCTGATTGCATTTTTTCAGGGATGGAGTTTTCATGCTTACAGATGTAACAAAACCCGTTGAAACGGGGATGGCCGTCTGGCCGGGAGATACACCGTTCGAAAGGGTTACCAGGAGCTTCGGTGAGTTTTCGTCTTCCACTGTAACAATGTCTCTTCACACAGGAACCCACATGGATGCGCCCAGTCACAGGTTTTCAGATGGAAAGACAATTGATGAGATATTCCCCTTCATCATACCATCCCTTGTTAAGACACAGGGAAACCCCGCAGGGAAGGCCGTTCTGTTTGACAGGCCCCTTACCGCTGATCAGGCAGAGGCTTTAATTGCAGACGGCGCGGTTCTGATAGGCACTTCCTGTGTGTCCATAGACCATGGAGATTCAACGGAGGCGCATGTTGTTATTCTCGGTGCAGGCATTCCTGTGATAGAAAATCTGAACCTTGATGCTGTAGCCCCCGGAGAATACATCCTGATGGCATTTCCCCTCAGGTTCACCGGGGCAGATGGCTCACCTGTGAGAGTGCTCCTCGCAGACTGCCCGGAAGACATACTGCCTGTCACGGTCTTTCCGCGATAAGCCCCCTGAAAAACTCTTCCCCTGCAAAACTGCAGGAACAGCCTGAGATTGCTTCTTGAAGGGTGCATTGTCCGCTGCTTCCCAGTACTGCTTCAAGATAGCTGAGTCTGTCATCCACAGCATTGCACACATCGGTCTTACCTCGTATCTCCGGCCCGTGGGCTAGTATTACCTTTTCTTTCTGCATCCGGCGAAATGTTTTCAGAGAGAGAATGTGGTTTTCAAGTTGATTGTAAACAACCCATGGGAGAATCGCCTTCCCGTCACTGCGAGACATCAGGTTATCGCCTGCGTGGATGTATTCCCCGTTGATATCGACAAGAATGCTGCACGCAGAATGGCCTGGTGCCGGGATGAAATCAAGGTGATGATTCCCGAAAGTGTATCCGTCGGTGAATGAAACAGGAGTTATTCTCTGGGGCAGACTCTTTGTGAGTGTTCTTCCATATTCCGGGCTGCCCAGCACTGTCAGACCAGTGTCAAGAACTGTCAATCCGGAGATGTGATCAGGGTGGAAATGTGTTGCGACAACATGGGTAAGACAGAGCCCGTTCCTCTCCAGATATTGAACAACCTGATTTACCTGGGTGCGGAAAGCTGCATCAATAAGCAATACATCATTTCCGTTCTTCAGGGCATAGAGATTGAACCCATAAAGAAATCCATCTTCCTCGGGGAATTCAAAACAGAGCATTTCTTCCGTGATTGTTTTCACCGTCATTAAAGTGCCCCTTTCTCCACTGGAACATAAATGTTATACAGTGTGTATCTTTAGCAGTAAATCCTACCAGACAAGTAGGAATAGAACAGCGGAGGATGAAACACTGATGACAGCTCTTTTGCTTTCAATTCTGGCAAGCCCTGGAACACTGTGGCTTGAAGCTCTTTCAGAGGCTCACTGGGCAGAGGAATATACATTTGTGTTTCTGGCCGAGCAGTCTTCCACCGCCTATTCCGGTGTTCTGCCCGAGCCGGTTCTGCAGGGTTCACTTGCAGGCGCACCGGTTGAGACGCGAAACGGGCCTGTTCTGGGTTCTTTCGGCATTACTCAGAGGGTTCCTTGGCCCGGTCTTCTTTCGGCGTCGCGGCACAGAGCCAACGCACAGACAACCCTTGCCGAAGAGCAGAAGACCGTCATGGAGCTTCGGATGCGAACTGCCATTGCAACCGCCTGGGCGGAAGCATACAGAAGAGAGCAGAGAGAACGTATCTTCAGTGAACGGGCTCAGTATCTCTCCTCGCTTCTGACCTCTGCAGCCGGTTCTTCGGCAGCCCTTACCCTGGAGCCTTCAGCCCTTGCAGACTTAAGGATAAGAACCGAGCTTGCCCGACAGAAGCCAGTAAGTGAACGCAACTCGCTTGCAGCTTCGCTTGGTCAGCTGGAAGCTCTTGCAGGAAGCGGCACAGATGAAGTTTTTGAAATTCCCCCGCTGGAGTGGTTCTCAGGCAGAGTTGCCGCCGTAGAGGTTTCTTCCCCGGCATTGAGAATCGCAGAGCTTTCCGTTGCTTCTTCCGAAGCTTCTCTGGATGTGGTTAAAGCCGGTAACATGCCCGCTTTTGTTCTGGGTGCATCCTATTCTCCTGTTGGAATGCCCCGGATTGCGGCGGGTGCGGTTTCACCGGGAGCTGACAGCTGGATGGTTTCACTTGGAGTAACCATCCCCCTGGGTTATTCGGGAGCAGGTGCAAAAATCGATCAGGCAGAGTTCCTGCTTGCCTCTGCCAATGCCAGGATGCTTCAGATGGAAGAAGAGGTCAGCGCAAAGCTTGCTTCTGAAAAGGCCCTGCTCGTTAACCTGGTGGATGAAATCAGTCTTCTCATGGAATTGCTTCCGGTGTCTGTTTCGGCTGTTCAGTCTGCCGCTTCAGGCTGGGCGGCTGGAAGAGGTTCGTATGGAACTCTGATCTCCACTCTGCAGAGCAATCTCGACATTCAGATGGAAATAGCAGAAAAGGAAGCCCTTTTAGTCGGTGCCGCAGCACGGTGGCTGGAGCTGGCAGGGGCTGCAACACAAGAAGGAGAATTTTTGTGAAAACCGTACTTGCAATCCTGGCAGGCGCAATGATGCTTACAGCTTCATGCGGAGGGCAGGATCAGGAGATACCGGTTTCTGAAGTGGTGTCCGATACCGTGTCAGACAGTGTTATTGACCTTTCCAACGCCAACTGCCCCGTTATGGGCGGGCCCGTGATGGAAGGGCAGTATGTGGACTGGGAGGGGTACAGAATACATTTCTGCTGTGCAGGGTGTGACCAGACTTTTCTGGCTGATCCTTTGCGTTACATGAGAATACTGTCCGATGATCCTTCGGTAACCGAAGACCTTTCACGCTTCCGCGAAAGTGATACGACCGACAGTACCGTAACAGATGTGTCCTCCTGCGAAAACATGCCTGTTCAGGGATGCTGCGGGGGATGACCCGTTCAAAGGCGGCTACGGCGCTTCCCGTTGCTGCGGCTGTAATAACCGGTCTTGCTGTGTTCTTCCTCTTCGGGGGCAGAGAAACTGTACAGAGCTCGGGCAGGTACGCCTGCCCGATGCTCTGTGTTGTTCTTGAGGCTCCCGGTCTCTGTCCTGTATGCGGAATGGAGCTTGCGCACCTTCAGGAAACCGGAGACACAGTTATTGTCAGCGGCAGGGGCTCCGATCTTATCGGCCTGACTACGGTTGAAGCAGAGTATAAATCACTTGAGACTCCGGGAAGGTACTCGGCACGGGTGCTTCTGGCGAGCCAGTCGGTGGTGGAAGCTACCAGCTGGGCTGACGGCAGAATAACCGACCTCAGGATTGAAGGCCCTGGCGAAACGGTTCAGCAGGGGCAGATACTTGCAGTACTTCACTCCCCCCAGATTCAAAGTGCGCGCATCGACTATCAGGCAGCGGTTGCCTCGGGTGATGAATTTCTTGTTCTGGCGGCCTCCAACAGGCTTCAGGAGCTTGGTACGACGGCTCATACAGGCAATGATCTTTCCGGCACATACTACATCCGTGCTCCTGTTTCCGGCACAATAGGAGAGGTTCTGCGCCGTTCGGGAACCTGGCTCAGCCGGGGTACTGCCGTTGCCACTGTTATTGAAAGCGAAGGAAGAGAGCTAAAAATTGATATTCCGGAAGCAGCGGCTGAAATGGTCAGCCCCGGCCTTCCCGTTACTGTGAACTACAACGGAGACTCCTGGACAGGAACGGTTGACAGAATGGAAGCACAGATGAATTTTCAGACTCAGACTCTTCCGGTGTATGCTGTAATTCCCGATTCTGTACCTCTTGTACCGGGTTCCTATGTGATAGCCAGTATCAGCCTGGCCCCACGGGCGGATGCGGTGCTTACCATTCCCGAGAGCGCTGTGCTTTCTCTTGGAGAACGGCATGTGATTTATGTGCAGTTGGAGGCAACCCGCTATGTGCCCAGAGTTATCCGTGTAGGGGAACTGTCGTTCGACGAGTTTTCTCAGCCGTTTTATCCCGTTCTTGAAGGATTGTCAGCCGGAGAGAGGGTAGTTCTTGACGGAGCATTCCTTCTTGATTCACAGGCAGAGCTTACCGGAGTTACCTCCCTGATGAATACGGGAGAGGATTCATGAGAAGATTGCTGCTCTGGGTTACATCCCATCCTGTTACCGTACTGGTTATAGCTGCATTGACAGGAGCTGTGGGTATAAATGCAATCGGTACAATACCCGTTGACGCGCTGCCTGATTTGTCGGAAAACCAGGTGATAATTGCCGTCAAATGGGAAGGCAGAAGCCCGCAGGAGGTTTACGAACAAGTCACTCTTCCTCTTACAGGAGCGGTCTCCGGGCTTCAGGGAATGACAGGAACAAGAGGGATATCTGCCTTCGGTTTTTCGCAGCTTTATGTGGTTTTTCAGGACGGCATCGACTTCTATACCGCCAGAACAAGGGTGATGGAGAAGGTTAATGAAGTAGTATCATCCCTGCCTGCAGATGCTGCAATCACTTTCGGTCCGGATGCAACAGCCCTGGGGCAGATATTCTGGTACACGGTTGACGGCCCGCAGAGCTCGGGATTTCTTCGCGACCTCCACGACGATGTTATCGCGCGCAGGCTTCAGATGGTGCCGGGAGTTGCTGAAGTTGCAGGGATTGGCGGGTTCAGTCGGGAACTGATCGTTGAAGCCGACCCGGCAGTTCTATGGCAGCAGAGAATAGACTTCGGTACACTGCTCCGTGCCGTTAGAAATTCGGGAAGAGATTTTGCAGCGGGTGCAGTGGAGTCTTCCGGCATGGAGATAGTGGTAGAGGGGCTTACCGAACCATCATCCCCGGAGGAACTCAGGGAAACAGTTGTTGCCATTCGCGACGGCATACCGATAACAGTTGGCGATATAGCCCAGGTGTACTGGGGACCCGGCCCCCGGCGTGGAATACTTGCCGACGAGAACGGCGAAGCCGTAGGCGGAATTGTAACCATGCGAATCGGCTCAAATCCGGTGGAGGTTATAAACGGTATCGAGGAACAGCTGGAACTGCTTGAGACCGCTCTTCCGGAAGGTGTTTCAGTTAATCCATACTTCGACCGTAGAACTCTTATACAGGAAACAACCAGAACACTCACTGATTCAATAATATGGGAAGTATTTATCACTGTCGGTGTTGTGTTCTTCTTCCTCCGCAGAGCCCGGGAAGCCCTGCTTGTTGCTGCAAGTCTTCCATTTGCAATCTTAATCTGCTTTATCGCGATGAAACTTCTCCATGTTCCGGCGAACATCATGAGCTATGCTGGAATTGCAGTTGCCATCGGCACTCTGGTAGATATGGGAATTGTTATGGTGGAAGCAATACACAGGCGAACCGGAAGCGTTGCCGAGGCTTCACTCACCGTTGCCGGACCTATTCTCACCAGTCTGGGCACCACCATCATCAGTTTCATCCCCGTGTTTTTTCTTACAGGCCAGAGCGGAAAACTCTTCCAGCCACTTGCGTGGACAAAAACCCTGGTTCTTGCCGGTGCAGGTCTTACAGCCTTTACACTCATACCTGCAGCTGCAAAGCTTTTTCTTGGTAAACCCAAAGGCAGGATATTGCTTGCTATGCTCGGATCACTGGGGCTGGGTCTTCTGGGCGGCTGGGCTGCAGCGGGGGCGGGAACAGCTGTTGCTGTTGCAATGTCCATGACACTGGCTCTTCTCGGCTGGTGGTGCGTGCGGGAAAACCGGGAGGTTTCCCAAGAACCGGGTTTCCTGGAAAGAAATTACCAGCCGATGCTTTCCTGGTGCATGAACAACCGTCACATATTCATAGCCCTGCCTGTACTGCTGATTCTTCTGGGTCTCACCTCCCTCAGCGGCCTGGGAACACAGTTCATGCCACCTCTCGATGAGGGCAGCTTCCTTTTCATGCCCTCGCTGCTTCCGGCAGCTTCCTTGAACGAAACCGGAAGGGTCATGGTTAATCAGAATGCGGCAATGGCCAGGATTCCTGAAGTAGACAGAGTGGTGGGGAAAGCCGGTCGAGCCGATTCACCCCTTGATCCGGCTCCCGCCGGGATGATAGAAACGGTTATTACACTGAATCCCAGAAGCACATGGCGAGATGGGATAACAGAGCAGGACATACTCGATTCCCTTCGGGCGGCGGTTGAAATGCCGGGTATTGCGCCTTCCTGGCTTCAGCCGATAGAAACCAGAATTGTGATGCTTTCCTCCGGGATAAAAACCTCCATGGGGATAGAGATCCATGGCGAGGACCCCCTCGAGGCTGAGCGGATAGCAATATCTCTTGAAGACATTCTCAGAGAAATACCTGGAACAACAGATATCAGCGCTCTTCGAACCGGTAGAAAACCCTACGCCAGGGTAACGGTTGACAGAGAACAGGCGGCACTGCTGGGAATACAGATGTCTGAGATAAATCTGGCGCTCAGGGGAGCCCTTGGGGGCGCCTCAGCCGGGGAGATTGTGAACGGCTACTCTTCCAACACAATAAGGGTGAGATATCTTAAAGACTATAGAAGCAGAACCGACGACCTGAGCGATGTTCTTGTAACATCCATGAGCGGAGCGCAGTACCCGCTTTCTGCAGTAGCCGCCATCTTCACCGAGCCCGGGGCTGCTTCCATAAGGTCTGTTGACGGAGATCCGGTGGCTTATGTGATGCTCAACTCCTCCGGCAGAGACCAGGGCAGCCTTATAGAAGAAGCCGAGCAGGTGATAGGGGATATTATTGCAGCTGAGCGAAGCATGGCTCCCGGGGACAGGGTTCTGAACATGCCCGCTGGCTACTGGTACCGCTGGGTGGGAGACTGGCAGAATCAACAGGAAGCAAGGCAGCGATTCATTTTTCTGCTGCCGGTCTGTCTTGTGTCGATTTTCATGCTGATGTATGCCGAGTTCAGAACGTTCTCGGTTCCCGCAATAATCTTTGCAGGGAGCATTCCGGTTGCCGTATCCGGCGGTCTTATCGGGCTTCGAATATGGCCTTTTGTTCACAGGATTCTTGCAGATGCCGGCCTCACAGGTGCTTCTGCTCCGGAACAGGTGAATGTGACAGTTGCTGTTGTGGTGGGGTTCATCGCTCTTCTGGGAATATGCGTGGATGACGGAGTTCTTATGTCGGCTAATATCACCAACATGGTGAACAGGGAAAAACCTGCCTCGGTACCCGAGCTTAGAAAGCTTGTGGTAACTGCAGGCACCATGCGTATAAGGCCAGCCGTAATGACAACTGTTACAACAATCGCAGCACTTATACCGGTGCTTCTTGCATCCGGCCGTGGAAGCACACTCGCCAGACCGATGGCAATACCGGTGTTCAGCGGTATGATCCTTGAGTTTTTCAGTATGCTGATTGTGCCGGTAGTTTACAGCTGGTGGCTGGAGCGGGGTCTGACCAGAAAAATCAGAAACGAATCCTGAAGTCAGTTACCCCCGGTTCATTCTGGAAAGACAAGTAGGATTAAACGAAATTGCACAGATCACAAACCGGAGGAAACAATTCAGAAAGAACTGTTTACCTCCGGTTTGCGGAAAATATCAGAGACAATACTTAATCTGTGCGAAAGATGTCTGTTCGAGGGCGAGATCGCAGGAGAGAAGAATGTGCGGAACAAGGGCAGTCATGCTTCCGGTTGCAGAGTCGTACCCTCCGTGTATGCATCGGAGTGTTCCTGAATTCCACTGCCATGTGTAAATACAGTCTCCACTGGATGTTCCGGCGGACCATAGCACCTCGATTACAAGATTTCTGCCTCCTGAGTACCAGTAGGGCTGGTCCAGATCGATGGAAAGCCACTGGTCGGGGGCTGCTGAAAACTCAACTGTGTCGCGGTAGTAAACTGTTTCCATAGACCAGTCGAGGTAGTTGGCATCGAAGGTGGAAGAAAGCATATCTGCATCTGTAAGTGCGAAACGAATCTCGAAATCGGAGAATGTTCCTCCGGCTTCCGGCCCTCCGGAAGAATGTCTTTTAAAAGAGATAGCGCTGATATCGCCGGGCCCCTGCATTTCTTCAGCAAGCACTACCACCTGGTAGCGCATGTCATCTATTCAACTGCAGCAGAAGGGTTCGCCTGATGACATCTCATCCCAGCCGATGCCTATGTCGGTACCGGATGCTGTGCATGCCAGCGCAAACAGAAGGAGCCATGTCATTCCGAATCACCTCCAAATGCGTTTGCCTTAATCCAGGCTACTGATTCCTGTGAAAACCCCTGAGAGGAGATAAGATCAATCATATAGACATCACTGCCGATTACTCCGGTTTCAGCGCTGAACGAGGCCCCCTTCAGGGATCTCACAGTTCCCGTGTTCCACTTGTAAACATAGATACTGTTGGTACCCGACTCCCAGACAATTTCAACAAGAAGGTTGTCTGTGCCATTGTATTCGAACGGTGAGTCAAGATTTAAGGTAAACCACCCGCCGACTGTGGCATTAACGGCAAGTGAAGGATTTGAGAAAACAAGTGTTCTTGTACCGGAGATGTAATTGTTCTCGAAGTTTGAAGTAAGAACATCAGCGTCGCAGAGACCCATGTAAATTTCAAAGTTGTTGTAGCTGGCGCTGCTGTTTGACCCGGGGGCAGCCATCCATCCAAGGGATTCAATGGAGAGTGGGCTTCCTATTTCCTCATCAAGCATCATCACCTGATGATGCATTCCGCTGCCGCTTCAAGAACCGCAGAAGGGATCTGAACTTGGCGCATCCGGGCTGCCGATAACAACCGCACCGGCTGTAAAGGCAAACGAGAGAGCGAGAACAATCAGCAATTTCATGATTCTCCTTATTGTGACGTCTGTTGAAATTTACCGCAAAACCAAAATTCGCCATCTTCGTGCAGATTATAGCCGTTTCAGGAAAACAAGGCAAGGTGAAAATGTTCGGGATACTGATGGCATAATTACTGAAAATCAACTTTGTCTTTCAGCAGCTGTGAACAAAAAGCGTATTATCATGGGCCTGAATCCTTCTCGATGACTCTGAGGCAGTATTGAAGTCAATGTGGACTTCCAGCCATGGCCGCATTCCATATCAAGGGGCAGGGAAGCTACGTTTTGTGAAGTATTTTTATCTGAACAGAAGTGCCTCTTTCAGTTAAATCAGCCTTTTCTTGTTACCTTGACTGAGTATTAGTCGGGAATTAGTGTTGTCTCTTAAGGATGAAGTAACAAATACAGACAAGAGAAGATGCTTTAAGTGATGTCAAAGGAAAGGATAGCGAATGAGTAAAGCGTTGCTGGCCATCTTTCTGTGCCTCTCTATCGCTTCAGCACAGGTACTGCTGGGATCCATCGAAGCTCCCGGCGACAACATCAGCGGTCTCGCATACGGAAACGGCTCTCTATGGGCGATTGATTGCGTTTCGAACTGCATGTATGTTGTAGATCCGGTCACGGGAGATATCAGGTTCTCCTGGCAGGTCGAACCTGCTTCCGGTTTAAGTCTGACTGGCTGCGGCTTCGGCAACAATACAGTCTACGTATCCATGGATTACAGCTGGGTGTTTATGTACTCGGTCACTGGCATGTATCTGGGGTACTTTTCTGCAGCTTGTTGAGGCAGCGATCTCTCGTCGGTGACGGGAATAGGCTCAGATGAATCAGAGCTTTTCATCCTCGGTTCCGGTTATTTCGCTCCGAACAGTTGCGTCGAGACCTTCTCCTGGTCAGGCGTGTACAGCGATGATCAGTACATTTCACAGTTAACAGGGCTGGGAACCTCATATGACATGGACATAAGCGGAGGCCTTGTCTGGGCCGCCTGCGACGGGTCCGACAGCCCCGTTCGAGCTTTCGATACAACAGGGTCTATTGTTGATATTATCCCCGGTGCCCTTGTGGGAAATGAAGCAAGGGGTGTGGCGTTCGAGTCGGCAAACATCCTTTGGGTAAGCAACCCCACAGACGACAAGATCTACAGAATCGATCTGTGCACATCAGTAGGCGAAAGAGTAGACGAAGGCTTCCCGCTGCCGGTTCTGCTTCGGGCAATAGCCAACCCATTCTCCACCTCGGTTGTCATAGAGGGGTTGGGCTTCGGTGACCGTGCAATCCTCGAAATATTTGATGCGAGTGGCCGCCTGGTGGAAAGAACAGGCTTTGATGGCTCTTTCTGCTGGGACGCAGGCGATGTTCCTGCTGGAATCTATGCAGCCAGGGTCAGTGACGGAAGCGCTGCAGAAAGTATCAGGCTGACGAGGCTCTGAAGGGGCGTTTCAGCATACGGGCAGGCATTACAGAGAACACATTTCCTTTGGAGTCAAAACTCTTCCCTGTGTTGAACAGTGATTCAACACAGGGAAGGAATACAGACATGTGACTCAAATGATCGCATGTATCCCATAAAGCCCGAAGTATCAGAACCCGGCAGCCCAGTTTGCTGAAATTTCCTTAAAGAGAGAAATACAGCTTGTGTTCCAGTGGATGCGGATTGCCCCTGAACAAAGCGGTTTCTCTGCGCTTTACTTCAAGGAATGCATCGATGAGATCCGGAGTAAACACGTCGTCGCTCTCAAGGAAGGCTCGGTCTTCTGCCAGGGAATCCAGTGCTTCATCAAGGCTTTCAGGCAGGCAGTGAAGACCTGATGTGTCGTACCCTTTTGCAAACACGTTTTCATCGATGGGGCCGAATCCCATACTTTCAGGTTCCATTTCCTTTTTCACGCCGTCAATTGCTGCCATGAGTATGGCAGACATGGCGAGATACGGGTTGCATGAGCCGTCGGGCACTCTGTATTCAAATCGCATCTTTTTCGGTGAACGCGCATAGGCAGGAACCCTGATGGCCGCTGATCTGTTGGGGCCTGAGAAGAAACGGTAAACCGGAGCTTCCTGATTTGGAACCAGCCTCTGATAGCTGTTTACGCTAGGGTTGGTAAAGGCGGAGATGGCTCTGGCGTGATGAAGAATACCTGCAATGGCACTTCTTGCAGTGGCGCTCAGATTGCAATAGGTATCTTTCTTGTAGAAGATTCTTTCTCCTGCTTTATCGAAGTAGAGGTGGAAATGCATTCCGTTGCCCGGTTCGCCCGGCAGGGGCTTGGGCATGAAGGTGGCCGCCATATTGTTTTTCAGAGCCACATTCCTGATGATGTGTTTTGTTATCATTACATCGTCTGCGCTGGTGAGCAGAGGGGAGAAGTTCACCTCGACCTCTGCCTGCCCCCATCTTCCCACTTCATGGTGATGGTACTTCACATCAATACCAGCTTCAAGCATTCTGGAAACCATTTCACCACGAATGTCGTGCAGACTGTCTACGGGAAACATTGCATGGTACCCGCTGTGGGAGGAATGAACCAGCCCGTGGCTGGCCTGATCTTCAGATGCTCCGGGATTCTCGAGGTTGTTGAAGGCATATCCCATCTCGCCCGGTTTGCCCCAGAATCTTGCATGGTCGAACAGGTAGAACTCAAACTCAGGTGCCCAGAAACTATCGGTGGCGATGCCTGTGAACTTGAGAAGCTCCGAGGCTTTTCTGGCCACTCCCCGCGGGTCGCGTGCGTAGGGATGCCCAGTTACGCAATCGACAATTTCACCAATAAGCGCCACGGTTCTCTTCTTTGTGAAGGGGTCGAAATAAAGTCGACGGGGATCGGGCACAAGAGCGAGGTCGCCTGCTTCGGTGCTGCTCATTCCGTCAAGAGTGGAACCGTCAAACCCAACTCCACGAAGAAAAAGGTCGCTTGGAGCGGATACTACCGGAATGGTAACATGCCTCCAGTACCCAAGAATATCGGTGAATCTGATATCAATCTCCTCGATGCCCTTTTCCTTCAGTTTGCTCTGGACAGCTTCGATGATCCCGCTGCTCACTTCTATGTCCGCCTTTCTAGAGAGTCTAGTTCTTCTATCAGTCGATCTTCAAGTTTGCTTTCTTCCACAGGTCCCAGAGATTCGCCGTTTCTCCACAGAATAAGCCCTGCAGGGGTTCCTATTACGGCAATATGGGCATCTCTGGCCTCTCCGGGTCCGTTGACTTCGCACCCCATAACGGCAACTGTTACAGGGAGTATTTTCCCCCGCACGATGCTCTGCACCTTCAGGGCAAGCGCTTCAACATCAAGCCTGGCCCTCGCACAGGTGGGACAACTCACTATCTTTACAAAACGGTGTCTGAGGTCAAGGGAGGAAAGAATTTCCCAGGCGGCAACCGGTTCCGGTTCGGGAGAGCCGGAAATGGATACCCTGATCGTGTCTCCGATGCCTTCAGCGAGAAGAATACCCATCGCCACTGCGCTGCGAATACCGGCTGTTCCTTCCGGACCTGCCTCTGTAACTCCCAGATGCAGGGGATAAGGACACTCAAGAGCGGCCAACCGGTTTGCTCTGACCGTCAGCATGGGGTCTGAGGCCTTCAGGGAAAGAACAATGTCACGGAAACCCGTCTGTTCAAGAAGGCCTATGTGCCTCTCTGCTGCTTCCCACATGGAGTACTCATTGACCCCTCCGTGTTTATCCAGAAGGTCGCCTGGAACGCTGCCGGAGTTTACCCCTATCCTTATGGGTATTCCGTATTTCGCTGCAATTTCAGCAATAGCCGAGACATCACTGCTGCGCCTGATGTTTCCAGGATTAAGCCGAAGCTTGTGCACCCCTGCCTGCATAGATTTAATAGCCAGGTCGGCTCTGAAGTGTATGTCGGCAACAACAGGCACCGGGCTGTTTTCTGTAATGAACGAGAGCGAATCGGCCGAAGCGTCGTCAGGAACAGAGACCCTTACCAATTCGGCACCCAGAAAAGCGAGTTTTTCAATCTGAGCAAGGGTTGCCGGACCGTCTGCTGTTGACGTATTGGTCATGGATTGCACAACCACCGGGGCTCCGCCGCCGATGATAAGACCCCGCACCTGAACCCGGATCTTCGAAGCCAAGGCTACATCCTCCTCGCTGCTACAATTCTGTGCTCTCCGGCGAGATCTCGTTTTGCCTGGATGTCACACCACATTTCTTCAGAGAAGAAAGAAAGCACCTCTTTCTCCTGATCGTGACCGGTTTCAAGAACAATCTGCCCTCCGGAACGAAGCAGACCCGGAGCACGCCGGACAAGCTCCAATATAAGCAATGTACCATGTTCGCCCCCATCCAGCGCAGAGTGTGGATCATGATCCCTCACCTCAGCCTGAAGACCCGCTATATCATCTGATGCAATGTATGGAAGGTTGGCAGCAATAACATCGAATTGCCCAAAGACGGTGTCAGTCAGATAACAGCAGACAGTACTGTAGTTCACGGCACCCAGGAGCAGCCGGTTTTCATTTGCCAGTTCAAGAGCCTGAAGGGAAATGTCTGTGCCCGTAACTATTGAGCCTGGAATTTCCAGAGCAAGAGAAATACCAATAACTCCGGAACCTGTTCCCACATCAAGAATAGTCGGGTGTTCGGGGAGTCTGCAGGAGACAATGAAGTCTACAAGAAGCTCGGTTTCCTGCCTTGGTATAAGCGCTCTGCAGTCGGTCTTGAAAGTTCTCCCGTAAAAATCCCACTCTCCGATTACGTGCTGAAGAGGTATCCCGGATATTCGTTTCTCCACAAGAGAAAAAAAAGCCTCCAACTTGAGATCATCTCCAAAGGGCAGTTCACTTACAAGACACATCTCGCCCGGTTTTCTGCCAAGTACATGAGCCGCAAGAATCAGAGCCTGCCACCCGGAATCATCACAGCATGAAGAGCCAAGCAGCGCAGAGGCCTGCTCAATTGCCTGGGAAATGGTCACTTCTCCGACCTCGAAGCAAGTATCTTTTCCTGATCGGCCTTAATGAGTTCATCAATGATCTGATCGATGTTTCCGCTCAGGATGTCATCGAGACAATGCAATGTGAGATAGATTCGGTGATCTGTAAAGCGCCCCTGTGGGAAATTGTATGTGCGGATTTTTGCAGACCGGTCTCCTGAACCAACCATGCTTTTCCTGCTCTCGGATCTTTTTGCATTCTCTTCTTCCTGCTTCACCATGAGCAGCCTGGAGCGAAGTACTTTCATCGCCTTCGCTTTGTTCTTGTGCTGACTTTTCTCATCCTGGCAGGAAACGACTGTACCCGTTGGAACGTGTGTTATCCGAACGGCGGAGTCGGTGGTGTTAACGCTCTGCCCCCCTGGGCCTGAAGAACGGAAAACATCGATTCGAAGATCCTCGGGGTTGATGTCTATATCAACCTCTTCCGCTTCTGGGAGTACGGCAACAGTACAGGCGGAAGTGTGAATTCTTCCGCTTGTTTCCGTTTCAGGCACTCTCTGCACCCGGTGCACGCCTGATTCGTATTTCAGTCTGCTGTATACACCATTGCCAGAAAGGTTGAAAATAATTTCACGGAAGCCGCCGCGGTCGCTTTCCCGGGTGCTTATGATTTCTGATTTCCACCCCATTTTCTGTGCGTAAAAGCTGTACATTCGAAAAATGGTTCCTGCGAAAAGAGCCGCTTCCTCTCCGCCCGTTCCGGCTCTTATCTCCATAACAACACCGCGCTGATCGTTGGGGTCAGTAGGAATCAGAAGCAGCTTAAGTTTGTGGTTCAGTTTTTCAAACCGTTCCTCAAGGGCGGGTATCTCTTCTGAAGCCATTTCCGAAAGTTCAGTATCATCTCCGCCTGCTGCTGTTCTCATCTCACCCAGAAGCTCTTCGGTATCCTGAATGTCTCTCAGTGTTTCGTTAATCCGCACAAGACCGGATCTTTCAGTGTTCAGTATTCTTATCATCGATGGGTTTCTCATGGTTTCCTGAGAGCACAGAGCGTCATCGATCTCACCAAGTCTGTTCTGTATCTTCTTCTGCTCGTCTCCGGCTATCACCGCTTTGCCTCCTCTGCGATTTCGACACTGTCCGGCAGGTTATAACCCAGCGCCATCTTCGCTGCGACTTCAGCAACTTCAAGCATATCTGGAGTGGCTTGTTTTGTAGTCAGTCGCTGCAGCCAGAGACCCGGTTTGGAAAATGCCCGCGCAAGGGCAGACGTTTCCAGATGTTTATCCGCCGCTTTGAGCACTTCATAGGCAATTCCCATCACAAGGGGTATCAGAGGCAGATGGTAGAGAACCCTCCAGTGTGCTGCGGGAGAAATGCCGGTAATAAGGTAAACAAGAGAATCGATGATTGTGTAGCAAAGAATGGTTACTATCATCACATACATCAGAAAACTGGTGCCGCATCTGGGATGGAGGGGGGTTTGCTTCTCTGCGTCGTGCGCCATCTGTTCCGATCCGTCTTCCCATGCGTGAATTACCTGGTGCTCTGCGCCATGGTACATGAATACTCTCCGGATGTCAGGCATGAGAGATATGGCCATGATGTAAAGAATGAAGGCAAGCACTCTGAATGCTCCCGCCGTAAGATGTATAAAAAACTGCTCCATTCCCCCGGAAGCTGAAACCGGAACAATCCATTGTGCAAGCCTGAGGGGAAGCCATGCGAAAAGAACCAGAGCAAGAACAACTGCAGCTGCATTGGTAAGCCAGATTCCTGCTGAAGAAGATTTCTTTTTCTGGGTTTCCTTCTCAGAGGCTTCGGCGGACCAGTTCAAAGCAGCAAACCCCATTTTCATCGTATCTATGAGGCTCATCGCTCCACGGAACACAGGTTTGCTCAGTAATCCGGTTCTTTCGGGGGGAACCAGACTGCGCATGTTTGTTGCCAGTATGGTTCCATCGGCTTTTCTTATTGCCGCCGCAGCTCCCCCGGGAGCACGCATGAATACTCCTTCGATCAAAGCCTGTCCGCCGATATTCGGTCTGTTGTTTTTCATTTTTCCCCTATGTGCGAAACGGGGGGCAATGTGCCCCCCGTTCCATTGTCGCAAAGGGATTGCTATCCCTGCTGCTCGTCTTTCTGAAGACCGTATTTTCTGAGGTACTTGTCGACCCTTCCGGCAGAATCGATAAGCTTCTGCTTACCGGTATAGAAGGGATGGCAAGCCGAACAGATATCAAATCTGTGGTCGCCCTTTGTGGACTTAGTATGAACTTCATTGCCACAAGCGCAGGAGAAAACAGCCTCTCCGTACGCGGGATGTATATCTTTTTTCACTTGCTTTCCTCCAGCCTGAAAACCGCCGTATCCTACTCTTGATTCTGCATATTGTCAAGGAAACGGCGATTTGATTTGTGTTTGGAAAGCTGTTTTTTCAGCGTTTCCATTGCCTCAACAGGACTCATTTCCACGAGGATCTTTCGCATAACCCAGACTCTGGAAAGTGTTTCCTCATCAAGAAGAAGTTCTTCGCGCCTGGTTCCTGATTTGGTTATGTCGATAGCGGGGAATATCCGTCTGTCTGCCAGTCGTCTGTCAAGAACTATTTCACAGTTTCCCGTTCCTTTGAATTCCTCGAAGATAACCTCGTCCATTCTGCTGCCTGTGTCTACCAGAGCAGTGCCTATTATTGTAAAGCTTCCACCCTCGACAATGTTCCTTGCGGCTCCGAAGAATCGTTTCGGTCGCTGAAGGGCATTCGAGTCAACTCCGCCCGACAGAATTTTGCCGGAGTGGGGTATTACCTGATTGTTCGCCCGGGCGAGACGGGTGATGCTGTCAAGAAGAACGACGACGTCTTTACCTGCCTCAACGAGTCTTTTTGCCTTTTCCATCACCATATCGGCGACTTGAACATGCCTCTTGGGAGCTTCATCGAAGGTAGAACTGATTACCTCTCCGTGAACCCTCCGTTTCATGTCGGTGACTTCCTCGGGCCTCTCATCTATAAGAAGAACAATCAGTTCTACTTCGGGATGATTTTCGCTGATGGAATTAGCCAGGTGCTGCAGCAGAATTGTTTTGCCTGCCCGCGGCGGGGATACGATGAGAGCTCTCTGACCTTTGCCGATGGGAACGAGAATATCCATGATTCTGCCGCAATACTCATCGGGAGTGGTCTCAAGGGTGAATTTCTCTTCAGGGTAATAGGGAGTGAGATTGTCGTATCTTCTTCTTGATGTTATCTCTTCAGGATTTGTGCCATTAATGGTTTCCAGCCTGATGAGAGCTGCATATTTTTCGCCATCCCTGGGTTTTCTGGCGTGTCCGGAGATTGAGTCACCGGTTTGCAGGTTGAATCTTTTGATCTGACTTGGTGAAACGTATACATCGTCGGGTCCGGGGAGATAGTTGCATTCCGCGTTTCGTAGAAACCCGTAGCCCTCGTTAAGTACCTCAAGCACCCCCTGTGAAAAACCAAGACCGTTCATTTCGGCTTTTTTCTCCAGGATAGTGGTTACAAGATCGGCCTTACGGATGTTGGTAACCCGTTTGATCCCCGCTTCCCTGGCCATGTCTTGAAGCTCTGCCAGGTTTTTGGCGTCAAGATCTGACGCCGATGGACCGGAGATTACCCTGTGATGCTTGCTCGGGGCTCCCCGTTTCTGTCTGTTAGTTTTCTGCAATGAATATCTCTCCAAGATGCTCCGCCGATCGACGGGAGTTAATAACTGCTCCGATTCTGATTACTGTAAATATTCCCATATATGAAATTCGCAAATGAATTGTTCAGCCTGCTGCTGGTATGAGGAATTTAGCACCACACGGTGCAGTACGAAAATCATTAATATGTCCCCCCGTCGTCAAGTGCCTGTTTTTTTGCGTCCTTACGAGCTTTTGCACAACGGATTGGCAATCTCTCATGGATATTCGCTAAATTCGTAGCTCAGGGAAAGTGAGGAGGGTTAATCTCGGTGAGAGGCAAGTTGACGGGGAATATGCTGCTTATCGTATCTGCCGTTGTGGCTCTGCTTAACACCGCGGGGATCACCGATAATGTGCCCGATCCGTTTCTCAGCGGTTTTTTACCGCTTTCTGCGGCTGTAGCGGTGGCGGTGTTCCTTCAGAGGAAAGATGGTACTCCACAGACCGGTGTTGTTGTTTTCACTGCCGTCCTTGTTAATACTGCCGTGCATCTCTGGGGAGGAGGGTTTGGTCCAGCGGTTTTCCTGTATCCCATTCTGTTTCTATGGATGAAGAGAGACTCTGTCGGTGGGCCTGTTCTCTTGATTGCAGGAACACTTGCAGCGATTGAGTTCATCGCTCCTGTTTTATCTGCATCGGGTCTTGCAGGCGGTGCTTTCAGGATTGATGCTCTTCTTGAAGCACTTTCAGGAGCCCTGGTAGCAGGAATCATTCCACTGGCCTCCCTTTCGGCGGTTGAGTTTTTGAAGGAAGTAAGGCCCTCCGGTGTTCTTACCCCCGATGAAAAGGCTCCGGATTTCGGGCATGCAGTCCCCGGCTTCCCCGACGACGTTGCCCGGAGTCTCATTCCCATATTGAAAAGCAGTACCGGAGCAAACGGTGTCTTTCTCTTTGTTCGGGATCAGAGGGGCATTTGCATTCTCAACGAGTTCGTTGCTGACACAGGAGCAGTCTCGGGGAGATACATGACCGGATCTGAAGACCCGGTGATTCAGCTTATGGAAAACAGTGCAGACCAGATCCTGCATGTTTCTGCTGAAAACCTTTCAGTGGGCGGCAGTACGGGGCTTCCCTGGTATCTGAAAGATTCCGGAAGCCCATGGGTATCATTGCTGCAGTTTCGCAGGAACGGACTTCTCCATGGGTTTATGGTGCTTGACTACAACACTCCGGAAAAGAGGAAGAATGGCACTTCCATTCTGATGGATTCCGCTTTTCTTCTGTCTGTTTCATGGGAACTGGCGCATCATGAGAAAGACACCGGCTTCCTTGCGGTCTGCGAAGAAATGGCCTCTGCTTCCGATGTTCGCGGAGCTGTTCACAGGCTGATCGACAGAATAGTGAACACCTTCCCCGAAACAACTGCCAGCGTTGCAATTGTTAACAGAGCCGATACGCTCTGTATTTTTGAATCCATGGGCAGTTTCAGTGAAGGAAGAGCCGGAAAGGAATTCGGGCTGGGCGATGGATTTGCCGGGCTTTCCATCGCAAGACGGCAGCCCCTCAAGCGGCTTAGAATGGGAATTGGTCAGAAGGGAAGAAGAACCTTTTCGGAAGAGGATGACCCCGGGCATCTGGTGGGTTCTTGCTGTGCGGTTCCTCTGGAAGACATGGGTGAGGTCTTCGGGGTACTTACCGTAGAGAGCCGCAGCGAGCAGCATTTTACCTCCGACGATCTTTCAGTTTTCACTGCTTTTGCAACAGTGTTCAGCCTTGCAGTCAGCAGAAACCGTCTGGTGGAGTCTCACAGGAAGCTTAAGGAAAATGACAGAATAACAGGGCTGCCTCTTTTCTCTTCATTCCACGAAAACCTGCAGGATCTCATTCGGGTTGTGAGGAGTCGTGCACTCTCTGTTATGGTCCTGGCAGTTGATATTCATGGCTTCTCCATTATCAATGAAGAATTCGGGTACACCACAGGAGACAAGGTGCTGGAGAAAACCGCGAAGCGGTTGAAGAGGGTTCTGGGTGCGGGCGCAATGGTTTGCAGAAGCGGAGCCGACAGCTTTCTCATATGCCTTTCCGGTGTAGACAGAGTTTCCGCCGAAGCTTTTGCAGTAAGAATTCATGAGGAATTTGCAAGAAGTCCATTTACAATTTCAGGAACGGATCACGAGATAACAGTGTGTATCGGCGGAGCTGTTTCCCACGTGGACAGAATGATAATGAAGCTTCCTGGAATTGCGATGAAAATAGCGGAAAACAGTTCATCGAGACCGGGTTTTTCAACAATTACCGAGGTTGGACCCTTCTTCGATACGAAAGGATAACTCCTGCGGAATGAACGACATAGACAGAATCCCCCCCCGTCTGTTCCTGCTGCTGGTTGCATTGCTCATAGTGGTTCTCAGCCATCAGCCTTCACTGAAGCCTCCCGTACAGCTGTTTCCTCATCAGGATAAACTGTTTCATCTGATCGAGTTCGGCGGGCTGGGATTTGCAATGACACTCAATCGCGACCTGTTCGGCACTGCCCGGACCAGGCTCAGATTTGTAAGAATGGGGGCGTCGGGTATTTTGTGGGCAGTTCTGGATGAATTCCACCAGTCCTTCATCCCGGGGAGAGATTGTTCATTTCAGGACATGCTGGCAGATGCTGTCGGGCTGCTGCTTGCCATCTGGCTCTTTTCCCGTCTGCATAAAAAGGTCGGCACTAACCTTGACGCAGGCAAAGAGTGTATATAACTGGAATCAGTGGGCATGTTGCGTCTTGACATCGCTGTGTGTCTTAGATTAGTAATAGCTTTCTGAACGATAATTAAAGCCCCGGTTGGGGCAGGGGGTCATGAGGACGGAATGTATTCACGATTCCATAGTTACGAAACGCACAGTAGGAATAACCGAGAGGAGGTTTCGGAGATGCTCAACAAAAGAACTTCGATGTTCTTCCTTGCTCTCCTGGCCATGATTCTGCTTGTTGCAGCCTGCGGTCCCAGCGAGGAACAACTTCGCGCAAGGGACGAGGCTCGCGCAGCAGCATTGGCCGCGGAAGCAAGGGCAGTCAGCCTTGAGAACGAGTTTGCGAGTCTGCCCGGAGAAATTGCAGCGCTGGAGGCACAGGTCGTGCAGCTTCAGGCCGAGAAAGCAGAACTTCAAGCCGAGTACGAATCACTCGGCGGCACCGGTAGATAGGAAGGGGTAAGCATGCGCTACGGTATTATTTTTGTGCTGGTCCTCTTCGCGTCTCTTTCTTTTGCAAAGAGCTACACGGTCGAGGATCTTCAGGACTACAGTCGCAGCGATATCGAGGCAATGGGCAACAAGAACATTGAACTTCAAATCGCTTATTGGGAATGGCAGAAGTCAGAAGCCGATGTGGTTGTTGACGGATGGGAAGTACAGGTTCTTCCGCTTCGCGCTGAAAGAGATGCTCTTCAGGCAGAAGTCAATCAGCTCAACCAGGATATCAACTGGCTTCGCGGCGAAATCACCAGACTTCGCGGCAGCGGTGTAAACCACACAATCGTTCTCGGTGAATGCCTCTGGACAATAGCCAGCTACCACTACTACTTCAACGATGGCTCAGAGTGGCCCCGCATCTACGAACGCAACAGCGGCATTATCAGCGACCCCAACCTGATTTATGCAGGCGACACCATTGTGGTTCCCGTTCCCATGGCAAGCAGCTACACAGTTGTTGATGGCGACTACCTCGGCAAAATCGCCGGCTACGGTATCGTTTACAACAACAGAGGCGAATGGCCTCAGCTCTATGAAGGAAACCGCGGTATTATCAGTGATCCTAACCTGATTTACCCCGGCCAGATCCTTGATATCCCTCGCGGTGGAGTCCGCGGCGGACGCCAGTAACAGGCGAATTACGACTCACAAAGAATCTCCCCGCCCATCCGGGCGGGGAGTCTTTATATTACCGCACTATGAAACAGCCTGACAGCCTGAAAGTCCCGGTCACTGCAGATGATGCCAGGAAGCTTCTTGGCCCCGGAGACGGGAATCTGAGAGAAATTTGCCGTGAATTGGGTGTAGCTGCTGTTTATCGGAACTGTTACCTTATATACACCGGAGAAAAAAGCGCTATTAACAGGGCACAGGCAGTTACGGAAAAGCTGATTAGTGAAATACAGGCAAGCGGACGGCTTTCAAAGAGCGCGTTGCGGAAAGCTCTTGAATTCCCTGAGATGAAGCATGCGGGACTTGTGTACAATGTTCCGGGCCGAGCCGGAAGAATCGCTCCCAGAACACCCGGACAGGAAAGCTACATGCGATCGATCATCGAGAGAGAGCTTGTTTTTGCCATCGGTCCTGCCGGCACAGGTAAAACATTCCTCGCTGTGGCTGCCGGTGTAGCTGCACTCCGCGATAATCGTGTGGAGAGAATAATACTAACGAGACCGGCAGTGGAAGCAGGCGAGAATCTGGGGTTTCTTCCCGGAGATCTTCAGCAGAAAATTGATCCTTACCTCAGACCTCTTTTCGATGCACTCAACGATACACTTACGCCTGCATGCGTGCAGAAATACCTTGAAAGCAGAACAATTGAGGTTGCCCCGCTGGCGTACATGAGAGGAAGAACGCTGAACAATGCATTCGTCATTCTAGACGAGGCTCAGAACACAACACTCACCCAGCTGAAGATGTTTCTCACCAGAATGGGCGATGGTTCCAGAATGATTGTTACAGGTGATGTTACACAGATTGATCTGAAGCAGCCTGCAGTTTCCGGCCTTGTTCTCATTTCCAGAATACTCAGGCAGGTTGACGGCATCGGATTTGTTTATCTTGATCATGGAGACGTGGTGAGACATCCCCTCGTTCAGAGAATAATCGAAGCCTTCGGCAGGGAGGAGGGAAAATGAATATTTCCGGAATGAATATGCCGGTGCGTAAATTCATCACGGCAATGCTATCGTTGCTGCTGATAGCCGGGTTCTATTTCGGTTTTGATGCCAGAGGCGCTCTTTCAGACAGAAGTCTTGTTATCGGAAGACCTGTTCCTGAAGGGATCGTAGCCGTTCATGATTTCCTTGTTCCCTACAGTGACGATGAACTTGACGAGATGGAGAGCCAGGCGGAAGCTTCGGTACCTGTTTATCTCACCAGAAATACAGAGGCTGAATCAGAAACGGCGCAGCAGATTCAGAACCTGGTATTCGCAGTAACTGCAGACCGGCCAATGGCTGTCTACTTCAGCCAGAGGGTACAGAGTCTTTACTCCCCGGGCATTGTCGACTTGCAGGCTCTCAGAATGGTCAGTCAGGGAAGCAGTGCAATTGTGGATAATGGTCCCATCGAGAACATTTCTGAACTGTTCACTTTGAGTGAAGCCAGAGACGGAATCAGGCTCGATCTTGAAAGACGCAGCTTTCCGGAAGAAAATATTTCCCAGGTGCTTGATCTGATAACTGCCAATCTTACCGTTGATTCCGTTGCAAGATACAATGCCGTTTCAGAGCGCATTGCGGCTCTTCCCTCTATAAAACTTGAATTCAAAACCGGTGAAGAAATTCTGCCTCCTGGCGGGCTGTTTACAGAAGAGATAAGCCGCAGCTGGGATGCCATGGTTGTGTCTCCCGCAGGTACCCAGGGAAACATTCAGCACAATATTGCCAAAACTGGTCTTGCGGCTCTTCTTCTGCTTCTGGGGATTCTTTACATCTCGAGGGAACACGCTCCTGTTGCATTGGCAACCTCAGACATATTCCTTTTGTTCACCGCCTGGGGTCTCAGTCTTGGCCTGACTGTTCTTTTAAGCCGGTCGGGAGTTCCAGGGCTTTCTGTATTCTCATTCACCATGCTGGGAGCAGGTCTCACATCCGTTTTCTTTGACAGCCGAACAAGAAAGAGAACAACACATTATTCCTGGTTTCTCTCGGCAGTTTTTGCCGCAATGTTTGCCCTGACCTCTCCACATCCCATGGCAGCATTTTTCATTGGCTTCATTCCCGCTTGTCTTGTTGCTCTTGCAATCAGGAATCTTACAGACAGTGGAATCTCAACTGCACTTCTTCTGGGGATAGCATCGTCAATACTGGTATACTGGCTTCTATCCGCCGCAGGCAGTTCGGGCAGCATGGGATTCAACCTGATTATCTGGCTTTCCCTTATCTGCCTTCCTCTTGTAATCACTGGAACAATAAGGGTCATAATCCACCCTTTCGAAATGCTGTTCGGCGTGGCAACCGATCTCACCTACAGCAGGCTGGGCAACGACAGCCATCCTCTCCGGGAACAGCTTCGCAGAGAAGTAAGGGGCACTTACATGCACTCTGTTATTGTAGCGGATCTGGCATCTGCAGCTGCTGAAGCTCTCGGGGCTGACGAGAAACTCGCCAAACTGGGCGGGATGTTTCACGATATAGGCAAACTTGTTAACCCCGGCATGTTCATAGAGAACATTTCAAACCCCTCCGAGAACAGCCCCCACCTTCTCATGTCTCCAGCTGAAAGTGCCAGAGAGATAATAGGGCACGTGCACAACGGAGTTGAGCTTGCCAGGAAGCACAAGCTGCCGTCTGACATTAGGAATATCATCAGGCAGCACCACGGAGATTCCAGTGCAAGGTTTTTCCTTGAAAAAGCGAAGAAAGAACTGCCCCAGGGGGCAGAACTTGACGAAACAGTATTCCATTACAATTGTCCCAAGCCTCAATCGGTTGAGGCAGCGCTGGTTATGCTTGCTGATTCCGTATCCTCTGCGGTAACCGGTCTTGGAAAAGATGCCACAGTCGGGCAAAAGGCCGCTACAATTGCCAGGATCATACAGGAAAAGGCTGATGACAGTCAGTTCGACGACTGCAGTTTTACAGGATCCATGCGTGCAAGGGTTGCACATGTGTTCATGGATGTGTTGAGCAAAAACGATTATGAAAGGGTGCCTAATTATCCTCATGGCAAGTGACAAACCTCCCGCGTATCCTGACAGTCCGTCTGTCAGTGTAATTCTTGACAATCCTGCAAAAGAACTTGATCTGCTTACCGATATTGTAGCTGGAACACTTCACGGACCAGTTGAGTTCGTTATCTGTGATCCCGGGGTGATGCGTTTTCTCAATTATGAATGGCGGCGAATCGACAAGCCCACAGATGTGCTTACATTTGATCTCTCGTCTCCCGGAGAGGATTATCCCCAGGGAGTGGTCTACATTGACGGCAGGCTCGCACCGCCTCTTAGCGAAGTTCTCGAGAGGCTGTATCACGGGTGGCTGCATCTGAACGGGAGAACTCACGACACTGTGGAGGATGCCATGGACATGAACCGTCTTACCGCCGAACTTGTGGAGCGAGCAATGAAACTGGTGAAGAAACTATGAACTTTATCAGTGAATTGCTTCTTCTGGCGGGAATGCTTCTTGCAGCCGCTGCAAACGGATGCAGAACGGCTTTGCCCGAGCTTGTTAACGACAAGGGCAGAGATCCCTCTGACCGCCGAAGAGAGGCCGCTGCGCGCCTTCGCGCAATCTGGCTGGGGCGAGTGGTGGGTCTTATGCTCATAGGCACCGGTGCCGCTCTTGTATCTCAGCAGATGATGTATCCCCGGTGGGTATCCGCTACCGTTACTGCCTTTATAGCCTTTCTTCTGTCAGAAGTTTTACCTCCGGTGCTGATTCAGCGCCTCCCCGAAGGAAGAGCCAACAAGGTGTTCACAATACCAATGAAAATTCTCACCTTCCTGTTCAGACTTCCTTCCAGAATTTTTCTCGGTGCCGAAGACAGAGACGCAGACGATTGGGCCTACACGCCGCCTGATACTCTCTGGCTTGAACAGCGAAGGGGAAAGGGCGACCAGGAAGAACTCGACAAGGAGCAGGAGCTGGTAGATTCTATTCTGGACTTTTCAGACAAGATAGTGCGTGAGGTAATGGTTCCGAGAATTGACATGGACAGCATAGAGCTTTCAGATGACATCGAAAGCATAGTAGCTCAGATGAAAAAAGCCGGTCATTCGAGAATACCGGTTTACAGAAAAAAGATAGACGACATTGCAGGCGTTCTTTACGCCAAAGACCTTCTCGGAATACCCACTGATGCAAAAGACCGGGCTTTTCGCATTGAAGACATCATCCGGGAGGCTTACTTCGTTCCTGAATTCAAAAGAATAGACGAGCTGTTCACCGAGTTCCAGGCCAATCGCATTCACATGGCTGTTGTTGTGGATGAATACGGGGGAACAGCGGGAATTGTAACCATGGAAGATATCGTCGAGGAAGTTTTCGGCGAGATAAGAGATGAGTACGATTCCGAACCCCCCATGGTAAGATTTATAGGAAATGGATCGTACCGTGTTGATGCACGGTTGCCCATAGGCGAGCTTAACGACCTTCTGGAAACAGATTTTGAAGAGGATGACGATTATGAATCTGTTGGCGGTCTGGTTTACCATAGGCTTGGACACATTCCCGAGGCGGGTGAATCTGCTGAAATTGACTGCTGGTCATTCACAGTGGAAAAGGTAAGCGGACAGAGAATACTCTTTGTGAGGGTGAGCCCCGTAGCAGGGGAGACGGATTGAGGGCAGCCACAGCCGCGTTTGTTTTAAGGCGGGTAAGGTGGAGTGAATCGTCGCTGATCCTGACTCTCTATTCAATGGATTTTGGAAGAGCATCGGCTATGGTGCGGGGAGCCCTGCGCCCCGACAGCAAGTTTCTGGGCAGAATTGAACTGTTCAGCCAGGGCGAGTTTCAGCTCTCACGCAGAGAGGGGAGAGAACTCGATACCGCCACTGAAGTCAGCGTCATAAACCACAACAGCCCTCTGCGAACAGAATGCTGTGCCTTTGCAGGAGCCGGGTTATTCAGCGAATGGGTGCTTTCTGTGGTCAGCTACGGCAACGAGCCATCCGGTCCGGTTTACCGGCTTCTGGACCAGGTGTTTTGTCTGTTGTCCATTGCACCCGATCCATGGCCCGTTGTGTGCAGCGGCATAGTGAAGCTTCTTGAGCTTTCCGGCCACGGGTTGTCTGCAGACAACTGTGTTGCCTGTGGAAAGGATATCAGCGGACCTGCATACTGGTCTCATTCAGGAGGCGGAGTTGTGTGCGGAAACTGCGGAGAAACGGGTTTTTTAATCAATACCGGTATGTTGACTTTTCTCTCCAGAGCTATGAATTACAGCCTTGAATCACTGGCAAGGGTCAGACTCTGGCCCGGAGGTTATATTCAGTGCCATTCGCTTCTTAAAGAATATGCGCAGGTGCACCTCGAGCGCCGGCTTCTGCTGAAGTCGGAAAAAGTAATGAAGGAGATTCTCAATGCAGCAGGCCAGTAACGACCTGATGAAAAAGATCATTTCTCTCTCCAAGAGGCTGGGCTTTGTGTTTCAGTCCGGAGAGATACACGGCGGCCTTCAGTCCGCATGGGACTACGGGCCTCTCGGTGTTGAACTCAAAAGGAACATAACCGAACTCTGGTGGCACGAAATGGTTCGTTCCCGCGGAGATGTTGTAGGAGTGGATACCGCAATAATCACCCATTCAAGCGTTTGGGAGTCGTCAGGGCATCTGAAGAACTTCCACGATCCTCTTGTGGACTGCAAAGCATGTCAGAGTCGCTTCCGGCAGGACCATCTCGAAAGCGACAAATGCCCCAACTGCGGAGGAGAGCTTACAGAGCCCAGAAATTTTGGGCTGATGTTCAAAACCCATATGGGCCCACTGGAAGACGACGGGTCAGTTGTTTATCTCAGACCTGAAACCTGCCAGCCTATCTTCGCTCAGTTCCAGAACATCGTTACCTCCACCAGAAGAAGCCTTCCATTCGGTATTGCTCAAACTGGAAAAGCCTTCAGAAACGAAATTACAGTTCGGAACTTCATCTTCAGAAGCCGTGAATTCGAGCAGATGGAAATGGAGTATTTCTGCCACCCCGATCAGTGGGAGACCTGGTACAAATACTGGGTTGATAAACGGCTGAGCTGGTACACTGATGTGCTGGGAATCAAATCGGAGAACCTGAGGCTGCGCGAGCATGAAGGGAAGGAACTCGCCCATTATGCCAAAGGATGTACCGACATCGAGTATCGTTTTCCCTTCGCAGGAGAGGGAGGCTTCGGTGAACTCGAGGGTATTGCCAGCAGAACCGATTACGACCTTACCGCACAGATGCAGGGCAGCGGAAAAGACCTGACTATTCTGGATAAGGAAACCGGGCAGAAGATCACACCCTACGTAATAGAAACCTCGGGTGGAGTTGGCAGAACTTTCCTTATGGTTCTGCTCGACGCCTACAGGGAAGAGGAAATCGACGGCGAAATCAGAACAGTTCTTGCTCTGCACAGAAAACTGGCTCCTGTGAAAGCAGCGATTCTTCCTCTTTCCAAGAAGCTCTCTGATGAGGCGGAGAAGGTTGAAAATATGCTCAGACCTCACTGGCCAGTTCTGTTTGATGTTACTGGATCCATCGGCAAGCGCTACAGAAGAAATGATGAGATAGGCACTCCCTTCTGTATCACTTTTGATTTTGACAGCCTTGAAGACCGGAAAGTAACCATCCGCGACAGAGACTCTCTGGAGCAGATAAGAGTAGACATTGATAATCTTGTTGAAATCATGTCTCGTCTGATGGAAAAAGGCTGGGATAGACAGGAGCAGAGTTAAATGGCACTGGCTAAGCGTTTCAGCGCAAAAGAGTCTGAACCCCTGTGGCAGAAGCACTGGGCAGATCAGGGCATATTCAGGTTCAATCCTGATTCAGGTAAAGAGGTCTTCTCGATAGACACACCGCCGCCCACAGTCAGCGGAATGATACACATGGGTCACATCTTCAGCTATGTACAGGCCGAAGTAATTGCCCGGTACCACAGAATGACAGGCAAAGAGGTGTTTTACCCTTTCTGCTTCGATGACAACGGCCTTCCAAGCGAGCGGTTCACGGAACAGGTTAAAAAAGTCAGGGCTCGTGACATGACCCGCGGCGAGTTCGTGAAACTCTGCCTCGAGGTGGCAAAAGATGCTGAAAAGCAGTTTCGCGACCTCTGGAACAGCTTCGGTTTCAGTTGCGACTGGTCACTGATGTATACCACTATCGACCCCTGGGTGCAGGGGCTCAGCCAGCGTTCTTTTCTTGAGCTTGTACGAAAAGATCGCGTTTACAGGAAGGAAGCCCCTACACTGTGGTGTCCCGAGTGTCAGACGGCAGTAGCTCAGGCCGAAACCGAAGACAAGGAATTCCCCAGCCAGTTTCACGATATTGACTTCAGGCTTGCTGACGGAAGTGGAACCATTCCCATCGCCACCACCCGTCCGGAGCTTATACCCGCCTGCGTTGCAGTGTTTGTGAACCCTGACGACCCCAGATGGAAGCACCTTGTGGGCAGGAAGGTTCTGGTGCCTCTGTTCGACCGGGAAGTAAACATACTCGCCGATGAAAAGGTTTCACCTGAAAAGGGCTCAGGGATAGTAATGTGCTGTACATTCGGTGACACTACCGATATTGAGTGGTGGAGCTGCTACGGGCTGGATCTTCAGATCATTCTCGATGCCCGCGGTCATATGAATGAAAAGGCAGGTTTCCTGCAGGGCATGTACTGGAAGAAAGCCCGAGTTGCCATTGTTGAGAGGCTCGACTCAGAGGGTTACAGAAAAGGCAGCCGTGACATAACCCATGCGGTGAATGTTCACGAGCGCTGCGGCACTCCCCTTGAGTACCTTGTCAACAGGCAATGGTTCATAAAAATTCTCGACCTCAAGCAGCAGCTACTCGACAGGGGCGCAGAGGTAAACTGGTATCCGGCCCACTTCAAGGTCAGGTACGATCACTGGGTGGAAAATCTGAAATGGGACTGGTGCATTTCAAGGCAGAAGTATTACGGAGTTCCATTCCCTGTCTGGTTCTGTGAACAGTGTGACTCGCCGGTGTTTGCCGATGAGCAGAATCTTCCTGTAGACCCGCTGGTAGATTCGCCCGGAAAAACGTGCCCGAAATGCGGAGGAATGAAATTCACACCGGAAAGCGATGTTATGGATACCTGGGCTACAAGCTCGCTCACCCCTCAGATAAACATGAAATGGGGCGAGGAAGACCAGAGGAATAACATTTTCCCCATGGCGTTAAGACCCCAGGCTCACGACATAATAAGAACCTGGGCATTCTACACCATAGTAAAGGCTCTGCTCCATGAAAACACAATTCCATGGAAAGATGTGATGATTTCCGGTCACTCCCTTAACACCGACCGGCAGAAGATGTCTAAAAGCAAGGGAAATGTTGCCGGCGACCCTGTTGCGGCTCTTGAGCAGTTCTCTGCCGACGAGTTACGGTTCTGGGCATGTTCATCAAAACTGGGAACCGATGTGGTTTTCAGCGAGGATGTGCTTGGAGAAGGAAGAAGGCTTGTTACTAAGCTGTGGAATGCGGCGCGATTTGCCGAAGGCAGGCTTGAGGGATTTGATCCCGGGCAGAAAGTCGATCTGCATCCGTTTGACAGATGGCTTCTCAGCAGGCTTACAGAGGCTGTGGCCAGGGCCACCGCAGGAATGGAACAGTACGAATACTCCACCTGCATGCGGGAGGCAGAGGTATTCTTCTGGAAAGCTTTGTGCGACAACTATCTGGAGATAGCTAAAGGAAGGCTCTATGGCGAAGACCCGGAAGCACGGGCTGCAGCTCAGTATACCCTTTACACAGCTCTCTATACGGTGTTAAGACTCTTCGCTCCCATAATGGTTCACATCACCGAGGAGCTGTATCATGAGATATTCATGCCCCACGAACACCACGCAAGCATTCATATTGCCCCCTGGCCCAGGGGAGGGTTTATGGATGAGGAAGCTCTCAGACTCGGAAACAGAGCGCTGCTGGTTATTGAAGAGGCCCGGCGCTGGAAGAGCGAGAACAACCTGAGTATGGCCACCACCATGGAATCGATAGAAGCTCCCTCAGAGCTTTTGCCCTTCGAAGCAGACCTGCTGGCGGTCACAAGAGCTGAAAAGGTTGTGTACACCTGACATTAACCAGGGGCCGCCTGTTCACCGGGCGGCCCCTGATATCCGGCTTAAAAGAATGCTTTGTACAGAGTAAGGCAGCCCAGAATCGCCGTTGCCACACCAACTGCAAAGGTGAATTTTTCAGTATCTATCTTTTTCACAAGCAGCGCGCTCAGGGGAACACTGATTACTGCACCCGCCATAAGAGGTGGTACAATGCCCCAGTCAATGTCGGTTCCCATTACGAGATAAGTGATGAGTCCCACAAGGCATGTGAAGGCTTCAGCCATGCTTGTTATTGCGATTGCACTTTTGCCGTTTACCCCGGACAGAATCTGGCCTCCTGTTACAAGCGGTCCGTATCCACCGCCTGACAGTCCTTTGTTGAACGCAGCGACAAGCCCCAGGCCGGTGACTTTTACCCAGCTGAATCTGCTCCTGGTTTTGTGCTTAACAAGAATAATGATACCCATTGCAAGAACGATCACACCGATAATGGGGGTCAGATAAGCTTTCAGATTCACTGCGAACACCACAGCACCCACAGCCCCCACCAGGCTGCAGAGAGCCAGTATGTAGGCAATCTTAGAGTCTTTTGAAACTGGAAGGTAGCCCAGTTTCCCCATTTTTTTTACTATACGGTGTTCACTGTCTCTGCTGAAATCAAAAAGTACATTGCCTGCTTTGTGGTGCGCGAATGCGGCAAAAGCTCCGGTAAACAGTTCCGTGAGCAGAATTGCAGGAACAACCTGCATCGGCTGATAGCCCATTATCAGCAGAACTGGGGTTAGAGTGGTTCCGTACCCCATGCCAAGCGTTGAGTCTATCAGTTCGCAGAAAAAAGCCATGCCCAGAAGAGCGGCTACTATTTCAATATCCATTGATACAACTCCCTGTAGGTATATCGTGCTGTGAGCTATGCGGCTGAATGTTCAGATGTGTATTGTTAAAGAGCCTTTCTGAGAAGCTTCTTTATGAGGTCAGTAAGTTCCGCATCCATTGCTTCAGCCGGGATAGTGATGTTCAGCGATACCTTGCCTGTAAGGCTGCCTATTCCAGGAGCAGGTTCATCGGGCACATCGGGAAGGGTGTCTATCATTGCCGGTTCAAGTTCGTCATCGGCAGGGGCTGGCACAGGTGGTTTGGTGCTTTGTTCTGCCCTGTCGGGAACGATACTTCTCTGATATCCGGCAAGATCGCTGAGAACCTGCATAGTCAGAACCATGTATGCCGCCTCGGTATCGGAAACCCCGGTTTCTTCTCTGAAGAAGGGCATGAGAGCCTTGCCGTCGAGTTGTTTTCCCTTGGGAAGATTCTGCAGCACCTTGCTGTAAGACGATGCTATTGCAGGGGAGAGAATTGCAGTGAACTGATCATCGGTAACGCCCCTTAGAGCTTTCCACTGGGCCGATGGAGACAGGTTGCTGTCGATGAAGCCAAGAAAGAAAAGAAGTTCCAGAAGCTTAACATCGGACTGACGGCGAAAACCCACGGAGGCCAGGTAATCGGTGGTTATCTTTTCCGGTGCGTCGGTTGTGCGCATGTTCCGGAACAACAGCTCTATCGATCCGGGATCTCTTACTGCCGGATATGTGTTCATAATCTCTCCCTTGTTTGCGATAGGGGCAAGATATGTGTTTGCATGAATAAAAAAAAGAGGGGGCGAGCGAAGCTCCCCCCTCAGATTTAACGGGCGGGCCGGTCTAGAAGCTGGATTTTATAGAGGCCCAGCTTGAGCGCTCAAGAGAAGTCAGATCGAAGGAAAACTCGCCCAGTCGATAGCCGCTGCTGTTGAATGCCCAGAAAAAATTACCGCTTGTTTCGGAATAAGTAAGGCCTAATGAAGAAGTGCAGGCGGTGGGGCAGGCCGCTGAACCGATGTAGCTGAGGGTGGCACCGTTCCAGTTGTAGAAGTAGATGTTGAATGTGTTGTATGTGGTAACCGCAACACCGACGTCGCTTCCGTTCGGGAAAACTGCAAGGCCGCTTGGCAGTGTGGGAACTTCAGGAATGGCAAGGTTCTGCTGACCTACTCCCGGCTGAAAGCGCCACAGACCGCCGCCGTCGCCGTTGGTCATCCAGTAGTCGGTTCCGTCGAAGTCCATACCTCTGCCGTTGCTGCCTGCAGGGTTTGCCGATGTTGTCCAGTTTACGCCGAAGTCTTCAGTGTAGAAGAGAGTGGTAACGGAAAAATCGTTTGTGTAGTAGGTGTCGGTGTCGGTGTCGTTGTCGTTGTTCCATGCAAGGCCGAAGCAGTTGCCGTTCGAGGCGCTTAGCGGAAGTGTTCCGGCTGGAGTGCATGTAGTTGCGTCCCATGCCTGGATGTAGTCGTTGGTGTTGTCAGCACCGAGAACATAGTACATGCCTGGTCCTTCGAACATGTCGAGGCCGAGAGCTTTGCCGCTGCCCAGACTCCAGTTGTTGACCATTGTCAGTACGATATCATCCGTACCGGAAGCAGGTGGGTTGATACCCGTGCTGGTTTCGGTGCACCCATCGTTGTTCGCAAATGCGAAAGCAACTGCAATAAGAACACAAAGTAAAAATCTCATAATCCCTCCCCATATTACTGCTGATTAAGCTCAGCAACCGTATAATATTATATATTTGAGTGCATCGGTCAAATCCTCTGCAAACAGGCCTGGTTTGGTCATGGTCGGGTAAGTTATGAAAGGGAAACATAATGAGTTCACTGAAAGTGATGATTGGAGCGTCTGCGTGTCTTTTTGCCCTTGCCGCTCCGGCTCTGTCGGCAGATCAGGCATGGTTCAGATTCCGGGGCTTCTCTGAAGACGGAACCCTTGCCGCCTGGGAAACAGGAGGAATCTACGACGGAAGCGGTTTCCCCTGGGTAAGGTTCGAGGTTCTGAGCACTGAATCCTCATTGACTCAGACCGAAATTCAGACCGTATGGGAGGATTATGAAGATGAGCTTCCCAAAAAAGCGCTGCAGGAAAGCATCGAAAGGGAGATGAGTGATGTCTGCAGGGAGTTTGGCATAATACCCGGAAACATCGGAGACCTGCTTGTTTATCACCCGGTCACAGACCTTGCAGCAGCTCCGGATTCCGCGGTATTCTGTTTACAGAGTTACTCCCCCTCCTACAACAGCGGAGAGATTACCGTTGTACTTAAAAGTGTTCCTGCTGAACAGAAGCCCGGTTATCCGGACTGGTTCCCCTCACCAGTATCTCCGGTTCTTGAGATAACGGCAGGCGGAGAGAAGCAGTGCCTTTTTTCAGAGGAACAGCCCCCCGAACAATATGAAATGTGCTTCGGCTACAGAATAGCTGCCATTTACAGCAATCCCGCCGATAGTCGGTCTCTTCTTGTTGTTCTTCACGCCGAAGAGCCCGGGTTCGAAGGGTCAGACGGAAGATTCAGGGTGGTTTCCGGCAGCTTTTAACGCATATTCGGTAACAAAGGAGGGAAAATTGCCTGACAGGCTTACAGAATCGGATATAGCTAACCTCTTTATTCTACGGCGGGTATCCAGTGATGTTATTCTTGAAGTTCTTGGCCGATGCCCGATTCTCTGCCTGAAGTCAGGCCAGATACTTCTTCGGGAAGGGCAGAGCAATCAGAAACTCTACATGATTCTGTCGGGGAAGCTGGCTGTTTTTCTCGAATACCCGGGCAGTGAGCCTGTTGCCGTTCTGGATCACGGAGAAACCGTTGGTGAGCTGTCTGTAATCGACGACAGTCCCACTTCCGCCCATGTGGTGGCCATGGAGGAGACCCGTGTTCTTGAAGTCGATGAAGCGGCGTTCTGGCGCATGATCTCGCTTTCCCATGCATTCGCCTGCAATCTTCTTCTGATAATGTCAGACAGAATAAGAACATCCGATGAGGCTATTGTTAAGAACATCAGGCTCAGAAAAAGGTTTCAGCGCGATGCCATGGTTGATGTGCTCACCGGGCTCTACAACCGCAGGTGGCTTGATCTGCAGCTTCCAAGGCTTATCGGCAGGCACGTCAGAAGTTCGAGACCCCTAAGTGTTGTGATGTTCGACGTAGACCATTTCAAGAGTTTCAACGACATCTACGGCCACGATGCCGGAGACGATGTTCTTGCTCTGGTTGCAAAAACCACTCTGCTCAGCCTTCGCCCTACAGATCTCAGCGCCCGTTACGGCGGTGAAGAGTTTCTGGTGATGCTGGCAGGTATCGGTGCCGACCTTGCCTGGATCGTTGCAGAGCGTATCAGAAAAGCAGTTGCTTCAGAACGGGTTGTAACCGACGACGGCAGAGAACTGCCTCCTGTTTCTATTTCCCTTGGTGTTGCCGAGATAAGAAGCGGAGACAGCGCCGAATCTCTGGTGAAAAGAGCTGACATCGCAATGTACCGTGCAAAAGACACCGGCCGCAACCGCACCTGCAGGGAAGAATGAAAACAGGCGGCTGCACATGTCAGCCGCCTGCAATGGAAAGAATGCGCTTTACTTTTCTATTCCAGCCTGATTAAGAATGAATGCGAACTTCTCTGCGGTATCTCCAAGCCAGCCGTACCTTCCTGAGGCTCCGCCATGGCCTGAACCCATGTTGACCCGGAACAGAACCGGGTTGTCTCCGGTGTTTGCCCGGCGGATACCCGCCACCCACTTGGAAGGCTCCCAGTAACCCACCTGAGAGTCGTTGATTCCAGAGAACACATACATAGCAGGGTAATCTACATCGGCTACATTGTCCACAGGGGAATATGCCTTCATGTACTGATATGCTTCAGCGCTCTCCGTAGGGTTACCCCATTCCTCATACTCGTTGGTGGTGAGGGGTATTGTGGGGTCAAGCATCGTTGTGAGAGCGTCCACAAAGGGAACACCTGCAATAACCCCGCGCCAGAGGTCGGGGCGCATGTTGGTTACTGCGCCCATCAGAAGACCGCCCGCACTTTCGCCCATGGCGAATATCCTGTCGGGGGAACAGTATCCGTTGTCTCTGAGAAATTCCGCGCAGGAAATGAAGTCGGTGAATGAGTTCATCTTGTTCATGGTTCGGCCCTGGTTGTACCAGTAGCGGCCCATTTCACTTCCACCCCGCACATGCGCATCGGCATATACGAAACCCCTGTTGAGAAGCGAAAGAATACTGGAGCTGAACATGGGATCAAGGCTGCTGCCGTATGCGCCGTATCCGTAGAGCAGAAGAGGATTGTTCCCCCCGGTGAACAAATCTGTCCGGTAAACCATATCGACAGGTATCAGCGCACCGTCTGACGCAGGAACCATGACACGCATTGTCCAGTAGAGGCTTTCATCGAAGTCATCCCCTGCAAATTGTGTTTTCAGCACTGTGACCGTGTTGGAAGATATGTGGTAGGAAATGGTAGACCACGGAGTGGTAAGTGATGTGTAGCTCAGTCGAATGGAATCAGCTTCAGGGGAAAAGTTGTCTGAGGTGTAAAATGTTGCCGCTTCGTTGCCGAGATTGGCGAAGCTCTGTTCCCCGGTTGCTCTGTCTGACAGAAGGAGTCTTTTTACTCCATTCTCTCTTACTGAAACAGCAAGCAGGTCATCAAAAACATCAACATCCTCTATAAGGGTAGTTTCACTGTGGGGAATAACGGTCTGCCAGTTTTCCATACCGGGGTTCTCTGATGCAACCTTCACAATCGAAAAGTTTTCACCGGTGAGATTCGTTCGAATGAAGAAAACCGAGTCGGCGGCACTGATGTAGTACTCCAGACCATCAGTTCTGGGCTGCACCAGTGTCATTTCATTCCGGGGGGTGTCTGAGGAAAGAACTCGGTATTCGGATTCAAGAGAGCTTGATGTTCCAAGCAGAATCCATCTGTAATCCGGCGAGTTGGATACCCATGGCCAGAAAGTTGGGTCATCCTCGGTGTACACGCAGACCTGGTCGTCGCAGCCGATGGTTTGCCTCATTATGCGGTCGGTTCTGCCGGTTGCATCATTCAGCCCGTAGAAAACAGTACGGGAATCCGCTGCCCAGGCCAGGTCGCCTGAGGAGTTCCAGACAACACCAAGGGTGTCTCCTGTTTGAATGTCCTGAAAAACGAGTGTATTCCAGTGTCCGCCTGTTGTGTCGTACGCCCAGGCCATTGTTCTGTTGTCGGGGCTGATGCTCAAGAGTTCAACCTGAAAGTAGCCGTGACCCTCGGCATATGTATTTTCATCAAGCAGTACCTGAGGCTCTCCGCCGAGGCTGCTTCTGCGCATGTTTATGCTGTAGTCCTGATCGGGCCGGTATTCATACCAGTACCAGTAGCCGTTTCTGTAGTAGGGCACTGATGTCTCATCCATTGGAATTCTACCAAGAAGTTCCTTTACAATTGTACTGATAAGCTCTCCCGATCCGGCCATCATCGAATCGGTATAAAGGTTCTCTGCGGCCAGGTACTCCATCACGGCAGGGTTTTCAACATCCCGAAGCCAGTAGAAGTCGTCAACCCGGGTGTCTCCGTGGGCGGTTATCTCGAAGGGTACTTCCATCGCCACCGGAGGAAGAATTCCAAGAAAAATTGCAAGCAGGCAATGCATGGGTTTCTCCATTTCGTTTTGCAGGGTGCCCGATTATAATTACCGGTTACGAGAAAGTACTCTTAGTTATATTAAGTACGGCAGAACCAGGCACCGAAAGGAGATAAAGTGACCCATCGCATCTCAAAAACTGTAATGATTTCTCTTATGGCCATTCTTCTCATCCTTGCATGCGGCGATGATGAGAACAACCCCCAGGGCGGAGGAACCAACCCCTCGGCATCCGTTCTAACCGCATCCGTAACCGGCAACACCGCCTCGCTCATCTGGACGCAGTGCCCCGATGATGACTTCGCATCCTATGTCTTGTATCGCTCTCTATCCTCGGGTATTGCCGCAAACCCCTCAACCGCCACCATTGTAGCAACCATTACCACCCAGGGTACGCTTACCCATACCGATTCCGGCCTCAGCTGGAACACACCCTACTACTATGCAGTTCAAACAGTTGACAGTTCCCAGCTCACCGCCTGGAGCAATGAAGCCACCATAACCACCGCTGATTCCTCCGGTGGCGGCGGCAGTGCACTTTCCTGCTACGAGATTCAGGGCCAGGCCGATGAATCTCCTTACAATAATGATGAAGTAACGGTTACGGGAATTGTTACAGCCGCTGTTGATGAATTCTACGCCGGTCCGGACTCTCTTGAAAGACACTTTGCGGTTCTCGGTGATCCTGCAGGAGGCGAGTGGAGCGGTCTCATTCTTTTCGGTTATGAAGATGATCTAGACAACCTGGACAGAGGTGACAGCGTTGTTGTGTCGGGCAAGGTAAGTGAATATTACGGCCTTACAGAGCTTGTTGTATCAGCTGTAGACTTCGAAGAAGCTGGTCACACTATCCCCGCTGCTACATCGGTTCCGACGGGAGAAATGTCTCAGGAGAAATGGGAAGGCGTTTTCATTTCATTCCAGAATATCACTGTTACTTCCGATCCGAATCAGTATGGTGAATTCTATGTTGATGACGGTTCGGGAGATGCTATGGCAGATGATAAAGGAATGTACGGTTTCTCCACTTCAGAGGGAACAACATACTCTGAGATGAAGGGTATTGTATTTTATGAATACAATGAATTCAGAATTGATCCCAGAGACGAAAACGATATTACTCAGTAACTGATGTTTCAAGGGGGTTGTTATGAAGCGGATTGCTTTCTTTGCTGCACTTGTTGCTCTGATCTCATCCTGCGGACTCGACAACCCCTTTGAACCCGATAACCCGTCTCCTGCCGCCCTCACCGGTGTGCCGTTCAACTCGACCACCGCCAAACTGTCGTGGACAACATGCCCCGACACAGACTTCGTAAGCTACACGCTCTACCGCTCTGCCTCGTCAGGCATATCAGCCAATCCGGGAGCAGCAGCAGTTCTTACGGTTATAAGCGTAAAAACCACAACCACCTACAAAGACGAGAACCTGCAGCCCGGCTCGACCTGGTACTATGTTGTTAAAACAACCAACACCGCCGGCGGCGTTTCCTGGAGCAACGAGGTAAGCGTAAAACTTCCTTTGAAAGCCTGATTTACCAGAGGATTATGCCGGTAATTCTTGCGTCTCCGGGAACTTCGCCCTCAACACTGCCAGCCTGCCACCAGTCTCCTGATGCAATAATAAATGACATGCCTGCATCTTCAACAATAGCAACAGGTTCACCACCGTCACCCCACTGCAGACCGTCAAAATCATAGAAACTGTCAAGGTTTGCATAGCTGGAGCCTACGCCGATTCCCTGTTCCGTTGTAAAAAGGCTTGAATTCACGGTGATTCTGCACACAGTAAAATCGGCCTCACTGAGCTGCAGAATCAGCTTGCCTGAGTCTTCGAGAGTTAGTTCCAGAGCAGGAGTTGCCATTCCTTCCGCCATGAGGTCGATTTCCCTGACTTCCACATTGCCGTAGCGCGGGGAAAACTCTTCAACCTGATCCTTTGTCAGGCCGATGGCAAAAAGCCCGGCGCTTCCATTTTCGAGAAGATAGAGAGTGCCCGAGTCGTCTACGGTAACCGGCAGTTCCCCGTTGGTTACTGCTGCAGATGAAGAATCGGGAGTTCGGTCTTCAGTAACGGTCTGAACAGCGGTTTCTTCATCTGAACCACCTGAGCCGCAGGCGAGTGTTGCAACGAGAACTGCAAAAACAAAAAAACAGATTGACTTCATTTTCCGGGTCTCCTTATCGTTTCAAGAGAATAATGTGCACAGGCTAAATATAAATGAACCAATACCCTTGTAGCCATTTCGGGTACTTGCGTTGAAACAGCCGCCAGCAGGATGAAGCCGTTCAGTATTACTCAAGGGGTTCGATGTTTTCATCCACACCGCCTGCAACCGAGATGAACCACTCACCGGTGAAGTACTCATTCGCAACACGTAGAATATCTTCTGCATCCACTGCCAGTGTTTTCTCCAGGCAGTCGATATCCCAGGTCAGAGGAAGGTTGCGGGTTTCCGTTACGGCAAGGTATCTTGCCACAGAATCGTAGCTGTCGAATGAAAGGGCGTGCTGTCCCAGCGCCACTGAACGGTCAAGAAGAATTTCTTCTTCGAGTACACCCTGGGAACCGATACGGGCGCACTCGTATATCATTGCATCCAGAGCCCTTCGTGCCGCAGGCGCGCCCGTAGAGAGGTAGGAGTAGGCAACTGACCCGGATGAAAAGCCGCTGGAAGGGCCATCGACGGTGCTTCCCACCATGTAGGCAAGCCCCTGGGTCTCTCTGATATTCGTTCCCAGTCTTGAGCTTATCCCGCTTCCGAGTATTCTGGTTAATGCACTGAAAGGCTGGTAGTCGTCTGATTCGTATGAAGGGCCCCGGCAGGCTATGGTTTCGACAATCTGGATCTTTCCCGGCATGCTTTCCACGATGGTATCGCCCGGGGCTGTGCTGAACCGGTATTCAACCAGCAGGGGAAGAGGCTCTTCCGGGTTTTCCCAGCCGCCCAGGTACTTCTGCGTGAGTTCCAGCGCCATTGCCGGAGTGATATCTCCCACAACGGTCAGCACGCTGCCCCGGGGCCGGACACAGGTTCTCCAGAAATCTGCAGCATCCTGGTAAGAAACATTCTGTATGCTTGCGCTGTCGGCATTCCTGCTGTTTCCCTCTTCAAGAAGAATGTCATACATCCCCGCTCGGCACCGGGAGAACGGCTGTTCATTCTGCATTGAAACAAGTCCTACTGCCCTGTCCTTCACACTCTGGAAATCTTCCTCTCTCATTGCCGGGCGAATAAGAATGTCTGAAAGAGAGGTGAAGTAGGTTTCCAAATAGTCGCTGTGGCCGTAAACATTTCCCATAGTGTATGCAGAACCGCTGGATAGCCGGATGCTGGAGCCCTTTGAGGCAAGCCTTTCATGGAACGCCTCATTATCAAGCTCATCCGTACCCCGGAGCATGAGTTCAGAGGTGAGATAGGAGATGCCGGCTTTGTCGGCCTCTGCCCGTCTGTCGCTCATGGGAAGGGTCAGCATTATCTCAGTAATAGGGAAGCTGTGGTCTTCTTTCACCAGCAGAACCAGCCCGTTGTCCAGCTCGAAGCGCTCCACTCCGCTGGAGACCGAATGCTCGGGAAGCTGAAAACCATCTGTTCCCAGATCGAGACCGGTCCAGTCCGTTATCTCCGGTACAGACACATCGGTGGTGCCTTCGGTTGATGTTCTACCTGTAACCGATCCGCCCTGAATGGCGTGCAGTACCGTAACCATGAGTCGATCAGAGGTAAAGTACTTTTCGGCTGCCGCCCTGACTTCCTCAGGGGTAAGGGTCGCCACTTCATCGAGGATTTCAGAGTATGCGCCTGTTCGCCCGAACAGGAAAAGATCTGAAGTCGATCTGAAAGCGATGCTGAGCGGGGTGTTTGTACGCATGACTTCTCTGCCTGTGATGTAGTCCTTCAGCACAGACAGCTGTACTTCATCGAGGGGTTCTTCAGCCAGCCTGAATGCCTCGGCTGTGAGAAGGCTGATTATGCTGTCAGTCTGTATTCCATTCTGCACGGTCCCGCCTATTTCGAAGGGTCTGCAGTCGAGTCCCCAGGGGTTCGATGAATAGCCGCTGGTGAGCAGGCCGGTGTTTACCAGATTTTTATCGATCCAGCCGATTCTGCTGACACTGAGGTAGTTGCTGAGAAGAAGAAGAGCTGGAATGTCGGGGCTGGTGGTTTCACAACCCTGAAAATAGAGAACGAACCGGTCGGATTCGGCAGGGAAATCGAAATCGACCCGCTCGGGATAATCCCACTCGGAAATTGCTGGAACATTATCTGCAGGAGCCTCTTCTTCCGGCATTGTGCCGAAGTATTCCTGTATGAGTTCAAGAGCTTCGCTTCTGTCAAAATCTCCAACCACTGTTAGAATGGCGTTCGATGGCCTGTACCATGTTTCGTAATAGTTTCGCACAGATTCTTCACTGAGTGCGGCAAGGGTTTCACTGGTGCCTATAACCGACCGGCCCTGGGGATGGTCATGGTAAAAATTCCCGTCGGCCTCGCAGTACAGAGCGTTATCAGGTGAATCCTGCGACAGACGCCACTCGTCTATGACTACGCCGATCTCCTGTGCGATGGCTGCGGAATCCAGAAGGCAGTTCTGCATACGGTCGGCTTCCATGCGAAGACCTTCTTCCAGTTTTGCAGCGGGAAAGTAAACGAAGTATGAGGTATTGTCGCTTCCGGTTCCTCCGTTCGCTTCTCCACCATTTCTCTGAACAAGCTGCCAGAATCGCTGACCGGGCATGTTCGTGGTTCCATTGAACATCATGTGCTCAGTGAAGTGGCTGATGCCGGAGATGTCAGCGGATTCATTTCTGGAGCCTACCCCGTATTGAACCAGTACGACAACAGAGGGAGAGAAGTGAAGTTCCTCCAGAATTACCCGAAGACCGTTATCCAGCGTAATTACTTCTGCGGCAGCCGAAACCGACAGCGGAAGAGTCAGCAGAATGATGAACGGAATACAAAATTTCATGTAATATCCTTTCTGCACTGATCATCAAGGAGTTCAGCAATTCAGAGCTGAATATATATCAACAATCGCGCGATTGAATGAACAATGGAGAAGGGAAAGTGAGTCAGCTCAGCCAGTGAACTTCTCTTGAAAGCCCGTCGAAAAGGGAAACTGTGGGCTTCCAGCCCAGCACTGAAGCCGCAAGTTCTGTGGATGCCCATGTGTCGGGAACATCTCCCTTTTTGCTGCGGGAGAACTGAACACTTATTTTTCTTCCCATTACTGAAGAGAGGGTTTCAATAGAGTGAAGAAGCGAAACCTGGTTGCCGCCTCCCAGATTCATCACAAGACCCTGTGCGGAATTCTCTGCAAGCCGGAGGCCGGAGACAATATCATCGACAAATGTGAAATCTCTGGTTTGAAGGCCGGTTCCGAATACTTCTATGGGTTTTTCATCTAGAGCGGTTCTGATGAACCGGTTGAAGGCCATATCGGGGCGCTGGCGGGGGCCGTAAACAGTAAAAAATCGAAGACTTACGGAAGGAACACCCATGTTGGCGGTGTAAAGCCTCACAAGGTTTTCCGCCGCAAGCTTTGTTACGCCGTAAGGGGAATGGGGAATGGGAACGGTCTGATCTTCAATCATGGGAAGGTTGAGAGGAATGCCGTAAACGGATGAAGAGGAAGCGTATATGAAGTTCTTCACCCCACCCCGTGAATAAACCCATTCAAGAAGATTCTGTGTGGCGTCGATGTTATCACGCGTATAAATATTGAAATCGCTCCCCCAGGACTTCCGTACCCCGGCCTGGGCAGCAAGATGATACAAAACATATTCGTCTGACGAACAAAAAAAGCTGCTAAGGAAATCAAGATTGCCGCAAAGGTCATTCTCCAGAAGGGTGAACAGAGGATTTGCCAGTGCGGAAGCAATGTTCCGCCTCTTTGTGTTCACATCGTAGTAATCACGGAACACATCCACACCCACCACTGAAAAACCCTCTGACAGAAGCTTGTCAGTGAGAGTGCTTCCTATGAAACCGGCGCAGCCGGTGACAAGATACTTTTTCAATCTGTTCTATTCTCCGCTGTCTTCAGTTATACACCAGGTTGCCTGACCTTTGTTGTTTATCTGAAGAAGGTATCGCATTGACCCTACTTTAACGGCAACGGGCAGGAAACCCGGCCCGAAAGGCGCAAGGCAGGTGAACTGCCCCGGTGGAGGCAGTGTGTCAAGAACCAGGTCAATATGGGGTTCAGGAACAGGATTGGTGGGATATACGGTCATGTGGGTAATAAGATGGTTCCGGAGTTCTTCCCAGTCTGTGCCCTCGTAGCTGAAACCCGCTGCCCGGTAGTGCCCGCCGGCACTGGAGAAAATGTGCCTCATGCTCACAAGGAACCCTGCCATGTTCCAGTCTCCCATTGAACGCGTGTCTCCCACCAGCTTGCCGTCTTCTCTTCTGGTTACCACAATCGTACCCCTGCGGTAAATCTTGCACAGGCGGCTTGCAAGTGTTCCTCCCATACCGCCGGGAACATCTTCCAGAAAAACAAGAATCATGCCAAGGGCATCGGACTCTGAATCTTTTCTTTTTATAGCAGCGGAGACCACATCGCTAAGTATCCTGCCTCTTTCCTCGCTGCCCGACTGCATTTCATCCCAGAGGTTTTTACACCATGCTGCGTCGTAACTGAACATGAAGTCAAGCATCGAAGCTATTCCGGAGTTATCTCCCTTGCCGATGGTACTTGTTATCTGCTGGCGAACCATGGCACCGGTCCATGCCCTTTTGCGGCAGGGCCACTTCTGCATAAGAAGCTTGAGCCCCTCGGTGAGTTTTGTGACATCTATGAAGGCAAAGCAGTGAAGCAGATAACGATTCCATTCGGTGAAAGGAACACGGTCGCTGACTGTTCCCAGAGCAACTGCGGCCAGCAGCTGAGCATCGTTCTCCCACTGGGGGAAAATGTACGACAGCGCTGCATAAAGAACGCCGCAGCCTGCCAGGTCTGCTGCGTCGCCCCCCGTAATCTGAGGATTTACCATTCCGTGGGCTTCAGGAAGTGGTGGATTCAGGGTATGGTGATCAGTTACTACAACCCTGGCTCCAAGGTCTCGGGCCCAGGCTACACCCTCGACGGCACTGCAGCCATAGTCAACCGTCAGAAGAAGATCTCCCGGATTGAGTACCCCTTTGAGCCTTCCGGGTCTAATGCCGTAGGTTTCTATATCCCTTCGGGGAACAATGGGCACAACGTGAAACCCCTCGTTCCGTAGTATTCTTAAACCGATGAATATGCCGGTAACCCCGTCCATGTCATCGTGACCGTAAAGAACAATCTTGCCGCCGCGTTTTTTAACGGCGAACAATTCATCTTTAAGAACATCAAGATCGGGGAGAAGAAGCTTCCAGTCAGGTTTGGATGGCAGCCAGAGATTCACGGGATCGGATGCTTCCGGAAATCTGTTTTTCAGAACCAGAGAGGCAAGAGAGCTGAGCCTGGTTCTTTTCATGATTCGTTCGCAGTCTATGGTTCCCAGGCGTGCCATTACATCGCTTTCCGTAGTGTATTCTTAAAGCATTCATGAATTCTCTGACCATCTAAGATTGCAGAGAACTCAGCAACTGTCAACGGAAAGTCATTTAATGGAATCTTCCAGTTCCTGAATTTCCTCCCGGGCGCGTGCCCGGTACTCTTCAAGCTGTCGCAGAGCCTCGTCGTCTTCTGTGTATCTCAGCCTTTGATACGGATCAAGTTCCGTGCGGCTGAAAAAAGGCCCGAGGTTGATCTGCACGCCCAGAGTAAACTTGGCGTGCTGCATTACATCGGTGGGGTTGGAAGTGGAATCGCTTGCCAGGAACAGGTACTCGAGTTCAGAGGCTGCCGCAAGAAGTGTAAAATTCCTTCCAAGTCGGTAGAACCCGCCTGCATTGAGATCACGGCCATCCCATTCTATCATGACTTCACTGTTCATGTTGGGGTGGAACAGGATGCTTCCGAACAATCCGGGAACGGGGTTTTCAAAACCATCGACAGCATCGGATGACTGGCTGAACCTGCCGGTTCCGAACCCGAGGTTCAGACACATTGGAAATGGAAGAAAGTAGCTGAAATCTTTGCTGATTACCGCATAGATACTGAAGTTCTGGGCATTGGGATAAGAGTAGAGGCTGTCGTTTGCGTCGCTGTAGAACTCGTAGTTCTTTTCACCAATGATGTTCTCTACTCCCAGAGCTATTCCCGGCCGGTTGATTGTTTCAGAAAGAACAAGACCCCGCGCGGTGCCGGAAAAACCAGCCGAACCAAGGTAAGTTCCGCCAATCTGGCCTCGTTCAAAAAGACCGACTTCAAGAAACGCTCCCATGCCTATGTTCGTGCTTGTACTTCCTGCAGAATCTTCAAGAGAAAATGTTGTCGCTGCTCCTCCAAGCGCAACTTCTGTGTGCTTGAGCAGAGCTGCAGATGGAGTGTCAAGAAGCCCGTAATGAGAAAAAGGCAACCCACCGGCAACCGCAACCAATTGCAGCACAAGAAGTAAAACTATTATCACCGGTAAGCGCATAGCTCCTCATTTCTTCACAGGTAAACTCCCCCCGCCTTACAATAATGAGCACAAAAGCCTCTTCAGTCAATTGCCCCTTGCAATTCAGCGGTTTATGGAGGTTACTCACATCAGGATGGAAGGAGGGCGATGACCGGTCTGGTCCTTGCCATTGCGGTGGCGGCATTTGAACCCCAGGCAGAATCCCCGTGGTTGTCCGGTGGTGCCGCTGCCGCATTATTTCCCCGTTCTCACCTTGCCGTCTCGGTTAATCCTGCATCCATAGGCCTCCTTGAAAAAACTTCTGTATGCGTATCCGCCTCACGACCATTCGGTTTCAAAGAACTCGACAGAACCGCAGTTGCTGCCGGTGCATCAACTGACCGGCTGGCGTTTGCCGGCCTCATAAGCTACTCAGGCCGTAGCGGCTACAGCGAAGCTACCCTCACTGCCGCAGCCGCAGCAGGCCTTCAAAGGGGAATTGTCGCCGGTGTATCTCTGTCATGCCATCGAATTCAAATTGAAGGTTTTGGAAGCGCTGCGGCAGTTTCCGCAGATGCGGGGCTTATCGCAAGGCCTTTCACCGGGTTCTTTACCGGTGCTGCGGTGCGGGGGCTCTACAGTTCACCACTGACAGAATCCGGTTACGGGGCAGTGCCCTTAACCGTGTCCGGAGCTCTTGGAGTGTGCCCTGTCCAGGGCGTTACCATTTCATGCGGAGCGGCGATGCACCAGTATGCCCGCCAGGAATACTGCATTGTTTCCGCAGTCGAGCCTTATCCCGGAGTTGCTCTTTCTTTTTCACTTCTTACTCCCCCCGTTCGCATGGGGCTTGCTCTTCAGGTTTCCCTTTGGCCTGTTGCCATGCAGTACGGGTACTCAACCCATCCCGAGCTTGCAGGCGGGCATTCTCTTGCCCTTACATACGGCTCTGCCGCTTTCAATCCTGATCCCATCGACGCTGGCGGTGCAGAAACCCCTTCAGAATCCGTGAGTTTTCCTGTAAACATTAACACTGCCACCGAGGCGGAACTTGTTCAGCTGCCCGGCATCGGTCCGTCAAAAGCATCGGCCATAAGAAATTACCTTGAAACCTTCGGCCCTCTTGGCTCTATCGATGATCTTACCGATATACCCGGAATCGGGCCGGCCACCCTCGAAACCCTCAGGCCCTTTATTACCTTATGATTTTTGCAATATTCGCCGCTCTTGCCCTGACAATGGACACAGGAGGAGACTTCCGTCTCAGGGCGGAACATCGCTGGCCCCGGCCGGTGGGAATAACCGGAAACCTCTGGCAGGGCGATGCTGTTTCATTTTATCAGAGGCTGCGTACAAGCTTCGGGCCATGGTCCTGCGTCCTTCTCACCGAAAAAGATCCGGGTGAAGAATGGGGCGACCTGATTGCCGGGGGAATAGGCTCTACCGGTGCAAAATCCTTAACCGCAGCAGCAGGGGCTCTGCGTGTTCAGATGGCTCACGGGCTTGTGCTAACTCACCCCGGTGAATGGTCTGGAAGCGATGCTCTCAGCCTTTCGAAAACACCCGGTTTCAGAATGCGCTTCTCCCCATCTGAAAGCCCCGGCGGCTGCGATGCCGATCCCCTTACAGGTGCAGCAGCAGAATACCGCCTGAGCAGCTTCAGCTTTTCAGCAGTTCTGGGGTGGTCTAACATCGATACAGGCTCGTCTGGTCTGCACAGAACTGAAAGCGAAATACAGAACCGGCGGGCCGTAGAAGAAAAACTCGCTGCGGTAAGGGCGGGTTATGGCAATTGGGGCTTATCCTTCGCCCGTGTGAACAGAACCCATCAATCTCTTTCAGAATCATTTTCCAGAATAGGGGCCGATTTTCTCTATTCAAATGAAGAGTCTGTGCTTACCGGGGAAATTGCATCCGATCTCGACTCAACATTTAATTTTCTGATTTCCGCAGGCCGCGGCAGCTCACAATTCAATCATGCTCTTACCATGAGCAGATACACCGGTTCCGGGGTTCGCAGTGCCGGAGGCCTGGGCTCATCCCACCTTCTTGGGGCGGGTTACGGAATCAGGTGGCGTTCCCAGCGGGGAGTAACCCTCGATGCAGGCGTGCTTCTTCTCGACAGGGAAACCGACGACTCTTTCAGCACCGGCTTTCAGCTCACCGAAAGGGCAATGAACAGAACCGACCTCACCCAGAAACTGAAATACTCAGTCTCCGGAGATGCGCAAACCCTCAGCGGCCAGCTTTCCGCAGTCTGGAGCCCAAACTCCGGTCTTACCCTCAGCTTAAAACTGCCCTTCACCGTTTACAGGTGCTCCGGTTCACCGGCTGAAAGCGGTACCGGGGTGGAAGTTCGGCTCAAACATGTGCCGTTTGACATGCTTGAAGTGACAGTCGCCGCTGCGGCATCAGGTACCGACGGCTGGAACAGCAGGATATATGCATATTCTCTCTCTTTTCCCGGCGAATTCGGCTCCCAGGCACTGTATAATTCATCGGTACTTCTTCAGGGTGCTTTTTCAGTGCATATTTCAGAAAATGCAACCGTCAGAATGAAAGCATCATGGTACAGAATGAATGGAGCAGAGTCTCTGGGAAGCGGCAGCGACGAAACCCCCGGCTCCTCAAGAACATCCGCCGGGCTTCAGGTCGACTGGAGCTTTCAGTAGAAGGCAAAGAAGAAGGGAAACAATATGAGGCCATCATGGGATCAGTATTTTCTTAAGCTGGCCATGCTTGCCAGTGAAAGGGCCACTTGCCCCAGGATGCACTGCGGGTGTGTTCTGGTGCGCGACAAGCATGTACTCGCATCAGGCTATAACGGTTCACTTCCAGGGCTTGCCCACTGTGAGGATGTGGGCTGTCTTGTTGTAGACAACCACTGCATCCGAACCAACCATGCGGAAATGAACGCGATAACACAGGCTGCGAAAAACGGGGCATCAATAAAAGATGCTACAGCCTACATTACAAACATGCCATGCACGACATGCGCAAAAGCACTGATAGGTGCCGGTATAAAAAGAGTAGTGGTGTTCAGCGATTACCACTCGACCCACGCCGAGCTGTTCCTCAGAGAGGCTGATGTTCGTCTCGACAGGCAACCCATACCGGACAAGAGCATAGATTATCAGATCGAAAGTTATTCCAGTGCTAAAAGGTTTGAAGAAGACTAATCAGCGAACGAATGCTTTGATGAATGCCCAGGTGTTCTGCCCGAAGCCGTTGGAATAAACACTGTTCTGAGAGCCTGGCGTGCCAAGATCGCCATCTCCGAATGAGCTTGTGCTGTGGCTCCAGCTTCCCCGGTCGGATGAAGCCCATCCGGGATTGAGCCTTTCGAGGGATGCTCCGGCAAGAAGGTTCCATGAGCTGTTCCATTCTACGTACTCGGAACTGTCATTGTATCTGCTTGCAAGAGTTAGGCTTCCCTCGTTAGACAAAGAAAAGGAACCCCACACAGCGTCAGGGGTGTATCCACCGTTTTCTGAAGTGATAGCGCTGGCTCCAACTATAAAATAGCTTTCGGGCGCAACAATCATCGAAGAGAAAGCAATTGTTTCGCCGTTCTGGTTCTCAATTGTCCAGGCGGAAAGGTTGACCCAGTCGCCCGAGTTGTTGTAAAGCTCTATCCATTGACCCATCAGCATTGAAGAAGATGCCAGGGGATCAATCATTATCTCGTTAAGAACAAGGCCACCGCCGTCTGTGCCGGGAACAGGCGTTATCGGATCAGAAGTTCCGACCAGCATAATGGAAACAGCAAGTGTCAACATATCTTTCCCCTTCCAATGACTCTAGGATAGAACACAATCAGGTTGTGGTCAAGTGCTGCACATGGGGAACAGCTGCCAGTGCTGGCAGCTGTTCCCCGGGTACTTCAAGCGTTTTCGTATGCAGCAAGGTCAAGGAAGCCGTGACCGCTGAGGTTGAAGAGGATTACTCTCTTTTCTCCCGAGTCCCTTGCCTCAAGTGCGGAGTCTACTGCCGCAGCAACAGCATGGGCTGATTCCGGAGCTGGAAGAACACCTTCCTCCCTGGTGAACATCTTTCCAGCGCCAAGCACTTTCTCCTGATGGAAAGCGACCGGGTGCACCAGGCCAAGTTTCACAAGATGGCTCACAAGGGGAGACATGCCGTGATAGCGAAGCCCACCGGCATGTATGGGAGGCGGCACAAAACCTGCACCCAGCGTGTACATCATGTACTTCGGGGTAAGCCCTGAAGCATCTCCATAGTCATACCTGAGTTTGCCGCGGGTAAGGGTGGGGCAGACGGACGGTTCTACCGCCGTGAATTCTATTCTTGCGCCCCCGGTGAGCATTTTTTCCAAAAAGGGAAATGCTATGCCGGCAAAATTAGAGCCACCGCCGGCGCATGCAATGATGTGAGTTGGGTATTCTCCCATCTCCTCCATCTGCACCAGTGCCTCCTGTCCGATGATTGACTGATGAAGACACACTGCATCGGAAACACTTCCCAGGCTGTAGCAGGAGTCCTTATCGTTAAGTACCGTCTCCACCGCTTCACTGATTGCTATTCCAAGGCTTCCAGGATGCTCGGGGTCTTTCTCCAGAAAGCTTCGTCCTGAAGCGGTTCTGCTGCTGGGGCTGGCACACACCCGTCCGCCGTGCATGTTTATGAAGGCTTTTCGAAGCGGTTTCTGAAGAAAACTCGCTCTCACCATGAATACATCAAGATCTATCCCGAATCGCAGGCATGCCTGGGCAAGAGCGCTGCCCCATTGCCCGGCTCCTGTTTCTGTAGTAATGCGGCTGATGCCGTCGCAGGCTGCAAAGTAGGCCTGAGGCAGCGCGGTGTTGCTCTTGTGGCTTCCCGCAGGGTTCATTCCTTCGTACTTGTAGTAAATGTGTGCAGGTGTGTCCAGAACTCGCTCCAGTTCCACTGCTCGTACAAGCGGGGAAGGCCGGTATACCCTGTAGGCACTCAGAACCTGTTCTGGAATTGGAACTCGCGGTGCAACGGTGATCTCGTGCTCGATCATTCCTGTAGAGAAAAGCGCAGAAAGGGCCTCAGGCCCCACTGGTGATCCATCAGGACCCACCGGTGGCGGGGGAAGAGAGGGAAGAAAGGGCTTTATATTGGTATACTCGCTCGGCAGAAAATCACTGCCTCTGGAAGAAAATCTTCGCATGACAAACTCCTGTATTGTTGTTGTAAAACAAGTTGGAAAATTAAAGATGTGTTGCCGAAAGAGTATTAATTATGGGCGGAGGAACCCGCCCACCAGCGCCATGCGAATGTGCTGATGAAAACCGGAAGTACAGAAAAAGTGTTTAAGCTTTCCATGGGGGTAAAATGCAGAGAGAAGTTGTTTTGTCAACTGCTGCGGGCGAGCCGGCGGGCTACCGGAGGTTCAGTCATTCTCCACCCCCAGTTGCCGTATGCCACTGATGGGGTGTTCAGCCTGGCTCTTGAGTTCAGCTCGAGTACATCCTGCATTGGGATTACCGCCAGTTCAGCCGGAGAGGAAAGAGCCATCTCCATCATCGAACGAACAGAAGGAATCCCAAGTGATCGGCCGGTTGTTTTCAGCCATCCAGCGGTGGTGTTGTTGTCGTGAGTGCCGGTGTAAATCACACTTGAGGGGTCAATTTTCTCAATTGAAAAATCCGGATCCTGCAGCGCGAACTGAAGAACAACCATTCCCGGGTAATTGCAGCTTTTCCTGAGTTCTACTACTGAAGGTGTAATCAGCCCGAGATCCTCGGCCACCACCGGCAGTTTTCCCAGCTTAGCCTCCATGGAGCTGAAAAGTTCTTTCCCGGGTCCTTTCGTCCAAATGCCCTTTTGTGCTGTTTTCTCTCCGGCAGGAATCTCCCAGTACTCTGCAAAACCCCTGAAGTGATCCAGACGAACGGCGTCGAAAAGCTCAATTGCCCGTGCCATGCGCGCTTTCCACCACTGGTAGTCGGATTCGGCGCATGCAGCCCAATCGTAAACAGGATTGCCCCAGAGCTGGCCGGTTTCGCTGAAATAGTCAGGGGGCACTCCCGACACAAATGCCGCAGAGCCATCTCTGTTAAGCTTAAAAATTTTTCTGTTGTAAAAAACGTCTGAAGAATCATGAGCAGTGTAGATGGGAAGATCACCGAGAATGCGGATACCGAGAGAATTGCAGTACTCCTTCAGATTATTCCACTGCAGATGAAAAAAGTACTGTATCATGCAATTTATAGACAATATGCTCCGGGGAGGAGGAGAATAGTTTTTCCAGAGAAACCACTGCCTGCCGTTGTTGATTGATTTCTTTGAAATGAATCGGCTCCATTCCATCACCCAGGGAAGCCGGCAGAATTCTTCGAAACCCGGAATACCGTGATCAAGTGCACGCCCGGCAGCGAGTTCCAGCAGCGAGTTCCGGGAGGAAAGCATTGTCCACTTTACCGATGCAGAATTTGGAATCAGAGCGGAAGCCAGTTCAGAAGACGATAGAAGCCCCAGCTTGAATAGCTCTTCCGGGGAAATAAGAAGAGGATTACCAGCAAAAGAAGACAGGGCCTGATATGGAGAATTAGCGTAAACCGGTGGCGAAAGCGGCAGCACCTGCCAGACCGTTATTCCGCAATCGGCCATCCAACGCGCGAAATTCCGGGCTTCCGCTCCCAGTGTTCCGATTCCCCATTTTCCAGGCAGGGATGTTGGATGAAGCAGTACACCGGTTTCACTGAAGAAAAGCATTCCCCTCCTCCGCTTTTTGACACATGAAGACTGAACAGACAAGGGGCTAAGATAATCCGTAAAGTACGACGCCCGCCACCTGAAAGATGACGGGCGCCTTAAGGAAGGAAGGTGTCAAAGAGATCTTTTTTCCCCGCACGCCATTACTGACCTCTCTGACAGAGAGGAGTATACATATACGTAATATGCGTGTCAACCCGTATATATATATGTGAGAAAATGTAATCTAAATAAATGCAGCGAAATCAGATGCTGAACACTGTCAGCTGCTTGTGAGGGGCTCCCACGACACATCCAGGTTGGATGGAATAACAGGAAAGTGAGTAAATGTTCTGATTGTTGTGTAATTGAGAGGATTCAGATCTCTTCTTCTGAAAATGTCTTCAACAATCTCTCCGTAGTTTTCCACCCCGTCGAGAGAGTTCTGTTCCACAGTGGGAGCGATCACTAACCCGGGGGTGACAGGAAGAATTGTTCGGGCAATATCAATGACGCTTTCATTGTAGGCGTCAGAGTCGTCAAGTATGGATGATACCGTGCGGGGAGTGAATCTGCAGCTCTCCACCACCGGTGTAGGAAGAATAATATCCATGGCGGCAAGATGGCATGGGGTTATCAGCCTTGCTGAAGTCGAACCTTCTTTGTTCATGCGGAACTTTTTAAGATCAATTACCTCGGCGAAGACCAGATCCATCAAGCCGGCATTCCCTGTTTCAAGCGGGAATATTTCTTCCATGCTTTCAACGAATCCGCCCCGGGTAGTCATAGTCGGAAGAGAGCAGTTGCAGAACTGAGGGTAGTATGGCAGTTGCCCCGCATCTCCAGTTTCTGTTTCGGCAAGAGGTCTGCTGCCGGGCGAATGTGGCTGCCCTGCAAATTCGGTGAAAACTCTGGGACGCACATAAAACCATGGAATGTCAGGTCGGTTGCGTCTGAGACCGAAAGAACCCTTGAGCAGGGTAAGTTTCCACTCATCAGAAGTGCCTGTTGGCTCGAAAAGGGAAATAGTGAGCCTCGTTCTGGTTTCCAGACCATACAGGAACCTGTTGCCAGTGAAGGCCAGCTTTCTGTGTTCGATAGACGCCTGATCGGTGCCTTCCTTCGAATAAGCCATTAGCATCATTTCCATGCTGGGTCTGTCGCCTGCGTGCATCTCCACAAGATCCTCAAATTTATTGAAGTTCTCATCAGCGGCTTCAAGAATTGAATCGGAAACGCCATTGCGGGATGCAGCCCTGAGAAAACCTTTGAAAGCGGCTTTCCTGGGGATGTGCTTTACACAGAGGAAACAGTCTTCAACCTCGTGAAGCTTGAAAATGTTCCAGCCGATCATTCTGTCGATTCCAAGAGTTTTATAAACATCACGCGGTTGTTGCAGATCGACAGGAAGAGCCTGCAGAATATCGGTAACTGCGTTCTTCAAACCCGTAAGGCACTCCTGCGCCTGCTGTCCGAGGAGCGAAGATTTCACAAAGACCCCCTTCAATGAGGAGGTAAGATAATATATATATAAGCGGAGCGCTACCTCTGTATAAGTTGAGGGATTTCGTATACTTGCACTATCGGTCTGGTTAAATGATATTTATTGAATGAGAAACAACAGGGAAACACTTACAGCAGTTTTTCTTGTTCTTTGTGCAGCAGGGTGTGCCACCCGCGACAACACCGAGTTCCAGCTCTTTCATACTCAAACACGCATTCTTGCCGATGGAACAGCAGCAGCCTTCGAATCTGCTCTGCTTTTTTCCAGGCAGAATCTTGTTGAAGCCATTGCAGACGGCAACATCGACCTGCTGGAAAACATGATACTTCAACGGGAAGGTGTCTTCACCCTTTCCGGAGATCCAGCTACCATTCCAGCGGGGCTGAGTCTGGCCCAGAGGGCTGTCAGGGAAGCAGGCTCCACCATCGCAGAGTACACGATGCTGCTGGCCGCAATCACCGATTCAACCAATATCGCTTTTTCCATAGGAAATGCAGGACAACCGTACACAGGTGTTTTTGCTTCGGTAACCGCAGTTCTTGTTGAACACGGCAGAATTGAACATGACTCCCGCCGTGTGCTCGCCGCCATGCAGACAGCTTCCCCGCAGATAGACAGCCTGTCTTCAGCCATGGCTGAACTCAATGTTGCTTCCGCCAATGCCGTTCAAGCAGCCTATGCAGACATGGCAGCAAGGCGGCAAAGGGCAATTGCCTATTCAGGAGGCAGCCCCGAAGCAGTGCGGGAACTTATCGCCCTTAACACGGAAGCGAGCTCTCTTCTTGATGAACTGAGTGCTTTGCGTGATGTTTGGCTTCTTGTGCCTGCTGTACACAGTGAACTGATGAGCTCTCTTGTCTCTGTTTCCTCTTCTTCAACACTCAGAGTGCTCACCATGAGACTGATAGACATCAACCGGAAGGTGAAAGCCGGCAACGAATAGACAGTAAGCCGGCAGAGGGGGGACACCATGCGGGAGGTTCTGCTTGATCATCTTTTCAAAATCATTTCAAGGCTGCGTACCACGGAGATAGGCCTGATAAGCGGTGGCTGCTTCGAGAAGGCAGCGGAAGTAAGGAAAATGCAGGAGTCTCTTTCCATCATCAGAGACAGCCTTATAACTGCTCGCCTCACCGGGGCTTCCACCAGCCTGACAAGTGCAAAAAACTTACTGGAGTCAACAAACAGCGAACTGCAGATCTATCTCAGCACCCGAAAAGAAGCCGATGCAAAACTCGAGGCCGTACTGGAGAAAATTCCGGCGCTGATCGCGCTTCTCGGCACAATCATCAGCTGAGAAACAGTGCTCCGGCGATTATAAAGACGAGTGCCATGAGCATTGCTGTGATATAACCCCTGAGAAATGGCCCTGTTTCACCGGTTTCCTCAATGGTTAGCTGTCTGTATCTGAACATGTAGTGGAACCACTTGAGCCTAAGCAGAAAGAAGCTCACCTTTTCGCCCCTGGCTGAGAGGTAGTTCACTATTTTAGTCATGAAGTAAATGCCCGGCAGAACTGATAAAAGCCCCAATATCAGAAAAACATTTCCAAGCTCCATGAATATCCTCTCTTCACATGAATCACAGGTACGATAATGAATCAGCGGCCATCGGGCACCGGTCGCATCCTTCAGGTGGGTAAATCAGACCGGGCACACCGCAGGCTTCTATATAACAAAAAGGCCCCCGGGGATGCCGGGGGCCACAGAACGCACTTACGGAAAAACCGGAACCGAAAAACTCACGAATCTGTCAGCTAATCCTCGTCGTCGTCGTAATCGTCATCATCGCAATCATCATCATCATCGTCGTCGTCTTCGAGGCTCTCGCAGTCGTCATCATCAAGATCGTATTCGTCCACAGTCTTTTTTGCCTTTTCAGGCTTTCCGCAGCAGCAACCGTCTTTCTCACACATGATGTTTCCTTCCCGGGGCACCCGGCCCCTTTTTTCTGAAATACCCGGAACAATGGAGAACGCCTCTTCACCCGCCCCGGCATTTCGCTGTTATCCGCACAAATATACCTGCCATCCGTTGCCTGTCACCATCCCGCTACCGCCTTGAATCCGGTACTTGAATAGGCTCTAAAACCAACACCGGCAATGCTTTTCAATCTTAGGCTTCGCAACGGACAGAAGAAGCTCACTGAACAATTCCTTGAATAACCTTATCATAGCAAAAAATTCCATTTGCCATCAGTCATTTTCCGGCAAACGCGGTATCTAATATGCTCGACTGATTCGGTCAATTCTTTCTGAACGAATAGAAGTACCGTTTCCGATGATCAGCAGGATATTAGGCAATTTTCACCATGATGTTCCCGGTAACAAAGCAGAAACAGCGGCATACATCTACAACTGTCTCCGGATGAATGAAAAAAGCCCCCGGCGGTTGCCGGGGGCGGAAAGAAGAGAAGAGTGTCAGTTGCAGCCGTTGCCCATGCTAGGGCAGCCTCCGCAACCTTCCGTAGCAGGTTCCTCTTTTGTTTCCACTATCACAGGGAAACCCTGGCACGGGCAGTCAGGGCAGCCATCTGTGCCTTCGGCAACGCATTCTTCAGCAGCACAAGTGCACTCTTCTGCAGTACAGGCGCACTCTTCTGAAGTACAGGCACATGCTTCAGCTGTGCATTCACCGGAACAGTCACCAGGGTCTTCACTGCCCTCTGCTGCCAGCGTGCCGGCGAACACAAGTGTCAGGGCGATAAGAATAAAGTATCTCAAAACTACTCCTTTTCTGTGCAGCCGCAGCCGCAGGTGTTACTATTTTCTTTGCATTCGCAGTCAGCATCAGGTCTGCATTCCTCAACGGATTCAATCAGTTTGGCTGGTTCGCCGCAGCAGCATTTTTTATCTGTGCACATGGCATTTCCTTTCCGGGACATTCGGTTTCCTGGTATCCGGTGCTCAAAACTCTGGAAAATTCATCGGCAATCTGCTCCAGAATCTCTCTGTTCACTGTGTAGTGGATATGGTAACCGCACCTGTGATCAGTTACCATACCGCTATCACGCAGTACTCGAAGATGCTGTGAAACAGACGATTGAGAAGAACCAATCTTCGAAGCTATGGCATTCACACACATTCTCCGGTTCATCAGTAAATGAACAATTGAAAGCCTTGCATCACAGGAGAGTGCCTTGAATACACGAATCATTTCAAAATGTTCCAAATCGCTCCAGTCAATTAGTATATGCGCAATATCTAATATGCTGGGATTACAAAGTCAACTCTCTTTAATGAAAGCCATAAGATTCCTTAGAGCAACCGATATGTCTGCCGGAACTCAATACAGGCTTTGCCGCAGATAACATCAACCTGGAAGAAGA
>Ga0180007_10000196_pt1 | contig 112340 bp, 86 predicted proteins | sample MM_PC_MetaG_FD_121122 | JGI IMG/M metagenome (GOLD analysis project Ga0180007, IMG submission 121122) | Groundwater microbial communities from the Aspo Hard Rock Laboratory (HRL) deep subsurface site, Sweden - MM_PC_MetaG | ecosystem: Environmental > Aquatic > Deep subsurface > Groundwater... | reverse complement strand
TAACGCTGTTTCGTTGCAGTCCGCGGGTTGTAGGTGACTACCACCGTGCGTTGCCGCCCCCAGTACTCGCCCTCCGTTCGCCATGCCAGTAATCGGTCATCATTTTTGCCAATTTCTTCCAAATTTCTATTCTTACAGGTGTCTACCGGCTTGAAATTTTCCAAGTCAACATGGACAAACTCTTCGCTGAAATAAGTTGAATAGGTGGTTATGAAATTAACATTTTCTTTTGCATCAATGGCAGCGATATTGTCTTCGCTGTTCATGCCTTTATCAAAGACAACCGTTAAAGTTGATCCCTCCTTCGAGCTCCCCTGCATTGCAGAAAAAATATCATCTATGACCTGTAGGAAAACTTTCGAATCGTGCCGGTTGCCTTCATATTCTTTGTAATAAAGAGGGATGTGTTTGTCGCGGCTAACGAGCAAAGCGAGGCCAATCTGCCGCAACCAGTTTCGGCCTTCTTTGCTTTTGCCACGCTGGGCCAGGTCAGAGGATGTATCGCTGGCCATGAAAGTGTAGTAGTTGGTGGTGTCGAACATGAAGCAATCTGAAGAAGATGGCTCCAATCGATTGATGCGCTGAAAAAATTCCCCGGCTATCTGCTGCAATTGTTGTTCATCAACCTGGTCCCATTTCTGCCAAAACATCTGTGAAGATAGTTCGTCAACTGGAACAGGACGAATATGCTGAATGGCAGTCTGTTTGTACCATTCTGGCATAGCTCGTTTTGAACAGGCTGCAATCATACGGTTGTAGATGGCATAGAGGAAGTATTCGCCAACAGAAGGTTTCCCTGTTTCTCTTTCCGGTGGCACAATTTCGTCGATCAATCCGGCAATATCAATATCCTTTTCAATGAGATGGGCCAGCCAAAGCCCACCAAACTCTTGCACCTTGAGTTTACTTGGGAGACTTGTCTTTCCCTGAGCCATTTCAAGGATGCGCTCAGGTGTTCCGAGATAAACCTGATTGATAACCTTTGGTTTACCCTCAACCCTAGCCATCTCTCGGATGTAGTAATAGGGTCGTCCTTTTTTCATTTTCTTGTGTAAGTGAGCCATGTTGGTATAATACTAGTAGGGTCTTACAAATGCAAGTAAAAAACATCTATCCTTTTGTTTTTTTGTAATTTTTTTTAGTAAAAAATTAGTATACCGAGAGGGTCTTACTGGTGTTGCAGTGGTAACATTTTGGATTTGCAGGGTTTTTTTGGAAGGCGCTGGTCTAATTCCTAAACTCCTGTAAGTGTCACTGAAAGTGAAAAGTGCATTTATGGAGGTTAGCCCGTCTCCTTCCTAGCAGGGGGAAAAACAGCTAACTACCTGACATTAGGTAATTACAAACGATAATGATTGCGATACGTTGACAGAGGATACTGTGAATGGTAAACAGGAATATTGATTTTTGTAGCAGAGCGTGCATAAGGACAACCTCAGACAACCGGATAGGAGGTGATGTATAGGCAAAGAGTACGACAGGGAGCTATTTCAAACTAATAACAACACAAAAAAAGCTACTATTAGGCTACTACGACAACAACCTGCAGTAGGTAAGAAGAGAAGGTCATATCGATGCACCAGGAACAACAAAGGCGTAACCCCTTAGCAATCAAAGAGTTACACCTTCCTTGGCATTGGTGCGGAGGTCGGAATCGAACCGAATACATATCTTCATTTTTATCATATAGATACAAAACACCATCACAGTTCGTTTTAATATATACACCCAATAATACACCCCTTATGACATTTTAGCGGCATAGTACCTTTTTGTGGATCCAGGTTCACTCAGGTGCAGCTTAATCGTCCTAAGCGGTCGCATATTCCCGGCCCATCGAATGTTTCATCTCGTCTGCGAGAAAGGGATACAGTCTTATAACGTCCTGCGAAGTATTAAAAAATTAAAATTTTGAAAATCTCCGTCCAATGCTGTCCAAGAATGTCACCTGTGGTGGAAAAGAGAATTAGACAGTCGAATAAGGCCATCGGTTTGGCTTGACAGAGTCTTCCCTTTACCACAACAGGAGAAACCCGCAATGAAATACATCGTAATGAAAAATTCCCTCCCTGAAACCGGTTTTGTCCGGTTACCTCACATTATTGGCGATGCCAAAACTCAACCACCCATCCCGGCAATTATTCCGGTTTCGAAAAGTACCTGGTGGGCCGGCGTCAAAACCGGCCGTTTTCCTCAACCGATCAAACTTGGCCCCCGCATTACCGCCTGGCGGGTCGAAGATATTCGCAGATTGATATCCGACAGCAACTGCTCCTAAATTGATTCCGGCACGGTACCACGGTTTACGCCTATGGAATGGGTAAAAATCATGTGTAACATCCTCGACAACCGAAAGATCAAAATGATCCGAAGCGGCCCGGAGGGCAATACTCTCTCCCTGCTCTGGCTGTTAATGCTCACCGAGGCAGGCAAATGCAATCGCGGTGGCTACCTTATGATCGCAGACAACCTGCCATACACCGAGGAAACTTTGAATATTCTGACAGGGATTCCTTTGCCCACGGTTCGTCTCGGACTCCTTGCCTTCACCGAACTAGGCATGATCGATCGAAAAGATGGGGCGATTTTCATCAAGAACTGGAGGAAATACCAAAGCGAAGACAAACTCCAGGCGCGCAGGGAAAAAGAGAGGCTCCGGCAGCAGCGGCATCGGGCAACAGTAAGGGAAAAAATGAAGGCTCTGCCGCCTCCGGATGAGGTGTCACGTGACAGTCACGTTTCACTGTCACGTGACGTCACGCAGGAGAACAGACAAGAACAGAGTAGAATAGATAAGACAACAACAGAACAGATACGTCTGTTGTTGTCGGGTACTCCGCTTGGCAAAATCTCCGAGCAGGATTTGGAAGGTCTTGCCAAAAGACATGGTCCGGAACGACTTTCGCAGGCTGCCGACGTTGCCGCCGAAATATGGCGGCGTAACCCGGAAGACAGACATAACCCGGGAGGCTATCTTCACTCCATGTGCGTTTCCCTTGTCAAACCTGCCTGGTACGTCCCCTTTGAGCAAAGGACCAGGAGGGCCGCTGAGTCACAACGTCGGAAAAAGATAACACAGGCGGAGCAATCAGCCATGAGACGTAAACAAGAGGAAAATGACGCCGCTATGGACAGCTTGTGGAATTCGTTATCGGATCAACAGTGCCAGGAATATCAGGACAAGGTGGGTGCCAATCTGCCGAAAAATATTGTGGTTTCTGAAGAAATAATCCTGGTTATGGCCAAATCAATTGCCTGGCAGGAGGCACAAGCCTGCAACCATGACTGAGGGTGATAGAAAGAGAAATTGCATGAAAGATTCTCGCGCTGTGTCAGCCCACACCGACACAGCGCGGCACCAACCCATGTCGCCCTTTCCCTGTCGCCGGCCAATGCCGAGCTTTTTGCCCCAGGGAACGCGGGGCGCTACTCTACTCCGGCTGCTACTGCATACAATTCAATCTGATCGTATTTCAGTTTACGATCACCTTTTCTTGAGAAATTTTTCCAGCACCTTGCGATGCAAAGGTATCACCTTGACCACATCGTTTTCAAAATTTTCATAAGCCCAGTCCTCACTTTTGGTATGCTGTTCGCTGAATTCAACCTGGCAGACGTAAATACCGATTTCTTTAGCTCCTGCAACGACAGTACTGCTACCACCGGCACCATTTTCAGGCCAGAAATCCTCAGATTTTTGCAGCAAAGCGTTGCCAATAGCATTCGTTGATCGACCGGAAAAACCGAATGCTGCCATCTCAACACAATCTGCTTCACGAGTTATGATGACAATCCCGGCATCAGCTATCCGTCTTTGCCATTCAAGAAACTGCCACTTAAAATTTTCATCCAGATAATAGGTCCCATGGCAATTTTCATTCGTTGCACCTAATGGATTCTTCTCACCTCCAAAACAGCTCGGTACGAGTCGATCAAACTTCCTATAGCTTAGATAAATTGGGACTTTTGGTTCTTTTTCTGCTGGAACAAAAGGTTCACAGTTGAACAGGTCAGCTACCATGTACTCAACCAGATAATTGACCCTCTGGCTGCCGATCAAGATGGTGGAACGCCCAGGTCTTTTATCGTTTCGCATGTTTTCAAAGATACGTCTGGCGCGATCTTTATCTTCTGTGAATCCATCCCCTCTGACATCAGAAACACCGGGGGTAAAATAAAAAGGAACATAGAGCATTTTCACCGATGGTCTCGTATCGCGCAGCTCGGCATCTGTGGAAAGAAAATGGATTATCTTTGAAGAGACAACCGAATCATGTCGGCTAATTGAAACGGGTGGAGAAGCCTGCGGTGTTGTCACCGCTCTTCCTTTAAGATGGTATTCCCCCAAAAAAATAAGAATTTTCTTTGAATGCCCCATCGCCCGCCATAATCCAGAAGGCCTAATACCAAACAAGGCGCTCGGCAGCGTTTCCGCAGGCACACCCCTTTCAATCAGCCATCCACAAATCTTTTCCAGGACTTCGAGCTTGGAAGTCTGAACCTGGTTTCGAAGAAGCTTTCCAACCGTATGTCGGTGAAACCCACAATCCTTGGCCATCTGCGATTCCACGCCAAATTTATAGAGATTGTGCTGTTCCATTACCTGTTTTAGCCGCCACTCAAGTTTCATAACGCGTCCTCCATAAATTTTTTCGGGAAAATTCAGATATCACCAGGACTGTAATTAAAAATAATTTCTCTTGTTAAACCTTATGCTCCATTTCAATACAGCTTGCTCCTCTCACAATACAAGTGACGCCATAATTGGCAGATCGTTATATCAACTTGGATCGACTTGGCATAAATAATCGACATATTAATTTTTAATTGTCTATTTAAAATGCCTAAAATACGCCTATATGTCCTCCACAATATACAGCTTCATTGTACCGTTATTACTATACTTATTGACATGTACGCCTTCTCAATGTAAGTAATAAACCATACAGTTTCACAAAAGAAAAAGCACTAGCAAAATGTACTCTAATTGGCATTTTGAAGAGCAACTCAATCAACCTTGAAATCCGAAGATTAACCATATTTCTTACTACGCAGCGCAGGACAAGGTGATGCACAAGACCTATAGGAGAGCATTCTAAAATGATTTTTCAGATGGACATAACACTCACAAGAAGGGGGCATAGCACTCACACATTACAAATTTAAAATCGGCTACTATGCCACACAGCTTAATCAGCAGAGAGGAGGTCGGTAAAAAAATGACGCGCGCAAAACATTACCAGCAACAGATCTTCAGCCGGGAAATATGGGATACCGCAATGCATTGGGTAAACACCAACAAAAGGCTTGTTCGTCAGATTGCCTCGCCCTATGTCAGATTTATGGCCGGTGAAAGCGAAGATCTCTATCAGGAAGCAACAATTTCCGCCTATAACGCCCTGATCTGTTGCATGAAAAATGGCCAGAGAGAAAGATTTGTACCGTTCTTCCGGGTTATTTTCAAAACCAACTGTATCAAATTGGCATCCGGCATTCAGACGGTACACTGCTTAGAAGAATATTTTCTCCCGCTTCAGGAAGAAACAGCAGAGAAAGTCGAACCGGAAGCGGATCAAATCGACCAGGTACTACAAGCGGTCAGCAAGCGTCAACGACAGATCTGCCTCTGGCTTCTGGAGCAGCCCACTCCTGTCAGCACCGTGGATATCGCCAGGGAATTTAAGGTCAGCAAACGTCAAGCCTACCGCTTGCTAAGCAACACTCTTCAGCGCATATCGGGAGCCACGCAATGATCTCAATCACTGACTACGCAAAACAAACCCCAATTCCCAAACGTACTCTCAGTTACCTGCACCGTATGGGCATCATCGACGATCCACTGCGCCAGGAAGACTTGGCAGGCCTTTGCTTTTTCGAACAAATCTGGGGCAATAAGGAGCTACTGCGAGCACAACTGACCTGCCTTTCCATCAAGGCACGACTCAGTTTTGTAAGAACTGCCGACCTGCCATCCAAATGGGAACGGTACGCCTACAGTCGCTACTATAACCTGCAGCCGGGAGCAAAGCTCCCCATGCGCGCGGTCGTCGAAGAAATCCAGACCACCTTTGGCTTTCTTCTTAAAAAGCAGCAGATAAACCGCCTGTATCAAATAAGAAATCGGGTGCAGGTGGTAAAACACCGGGAAAAAAATGCTGCGAATAATTAACCAAAAACTCTCTTACAGAACACAAACAAAGAAGTAATAAACAACATTTATTGACTCTTACCAGAAGCTCTCGGCTCTTAAATATCCCATAAAAAACAGGATCACAGGTCACACCTCCCGAAAAAAGAAAGCAGAGATGAAGAGCAAATACCAAATAATAATTTCAGCCCTGATCGCCCTTCTGCTGATACCGACCATGCCGGAAGCGGTGGTAATTCGACAGGAATTATACAGGATGCCAATGACCATGACTCAAGACGTTACTACTACAACATTTCTAATCTGTGATCAGCACCAATTGCAGGCAAGGCCGGCCAAAGGTTTCCGATTAAATTTGGTACATTTCGAGTTGGGGAGTGCCATACTCTCTGCTGTTAGAGCAGAAACCATGCTCTCCGATCTGAAACTACATGGTATCACGAGCAAGACGCCCTTGGCAGTAATCGGCTATACCTGCATGCTCGGCCCCGACCAATTTAACCAGAGACTTTCCCTGAAACGAGCTGATGCTGTCGCTGATTTTCTTCGCGATCATGGCTTTGTTGTCGCAAATGTCCAAGGACAAGGGACAACGAATCCCATCACCTATAACTTACAGGAGTTTTATAAAAATCGTCGGGTTCAAATAACGGTGTGCCCATAAACAGATCAGGTTATTCCAACATAACGAACGGCAGTGATTTTAATTATCTTAGAGGAGAAAAAAACATGAACATCAATTTCGCAACCCATGCAAAGAATACCCGGCAGGCAAAAGTCATAACCGGCCTGGCCGTACTTTTTGCCGCCTGCTTTATGTCGGCTAACGCCATGGCCATGGCCGTCCCTGCAGCAGGCTCCTTTGCCTATGATCTCTACGATATCGGCGTCAATCAGATCCTGCTCGGCCCCATCGGTTTTGTCGCCGGTGTTGCCTGCATGGTTTTTGCTGCAATTCTGGCCATTCGGCAAATGATTTTACCTGCGGCAGGGGTTGTGCTTGGCGGTGCATTTCTGCTGAAGGCCGATGCGGTTGTCCAGACCGTGGGAGCAATGATCATTTAACGATAAAGCCGTAAGGGCACGGACTCAGATGAACAATAACAATTTCACCCACAGATTTCCCCAGTACCTGTCAAAACCGATCCAGGTACTCTGGTTTGAGACTGATGAGTTAATCCTGTTCGTCTTTACCCTCACCCTGGCTCTTATTTACGGGAAGATCATGTGGCTGGTTTTTCTGATGACCCAATATTTTTACACCCGTACCAAGCGGTTGAAAGCCCGAGGGTTTCTCAAGCATATCCTGTACATGTTCAGTTTCATCCAGATGAAGAAGTATCCCGAATACTTCCAACGAGAGTTTCATGAATGAAGACAGACATTTTCCTTCAAAAAACCAGCAATCTCTTTGTTGAGAACAGGCTGCTTAAATTCATCATCATTGTGCTGGCGCTGACCGTAATCTTCAATTCATTCATGGTGTATCGTGCCGTTAAATACCAAAGAGTCGTCTTGATCCCGCCGACAATGACCGGCACAGTTGAATTTGTTCAAGGAAGACCCACTGACACTTACACCAAAGATCTGAGCAGGAAGATCGTCAATCTGGCTGCCACTTATTCTCCACCGACAGCCAGGATCCAATTTGAGGAACTCCTTGCCTATTATGCTCCGGAATCATACCCCGAGGCGTCCAAGGCCTGGTATTCCCTGGCAAGCAGGGTGGAAGAGTCCCAGGTCAGCTCGGTTTTCTATCTACTGACCATAAAACTTGGCGACAACGATATCGAAATTTTCGGCAACCTCAAACAATTCGCCGGAGACACCCTGCTTGAGAACTCGAGCAAAACCTACCTGATTAAGTATCGCCTGCAGGACGGTAGATTCTATATCGTCTCGTTCAAGGAAAAATTTGCCCAAAGCCAGGAGAAAGAGCGTGGTTAAAATCTTTGTGACAACTGCAACCCTGATGATAGCGGTAACTGGTAACTGCCTGGCGGATACGGTGATCCAGGCAGAGATCCCCACGACCGTTGAGCTCTCGAATATGGATATCAACCGGATCGTTTGCCCCGGGCCGATGAATGATCTGATTTTTTCTCAAGAAAAGGGCATAACCGGTCATTTTTCCGGTAACAATGCCTTTATCAAATTCAAAATAGAAGACGCGGGCGATGACTATATTTATGCAGATACCCAAAGCGAGTTGTTCGTGGTCTGCAACAACGCAGTCTATACCCTGCTGGTTACCCCAACGGATATTCCCTCCGTCACCCTCCGCCTGGCATCCCCCTCGGGTGACACTTTCAAGCAAAACATCGACCATTTCAAGAAAATGCCCCTGGAGAAACAGTCTCTGCAGATCATCAGGGAAGCCTACAACGGCACTTATCCGACCAGCTACCGGATAAGTGAATCAACCAGGAAGGTACCACTCTCTTCTGAACTGGAGGCAACATTAACTCAGGTCGTCGATGTAGACGGCGTTGGCTTGCGCCTGAATAAATACCTCGTTAAATCTCTTGCCCAAGGCCCCATTGAGGTGGATGAAAAGGTGTTTTTGTCATCATCTCTCGGCCAATCGATCCTTGCAATAGCGGTTGAGGATCACCGTTTACAGCCCGGTCAATCCACTGAAGCTTTTGTCGTTGACCAGAAGGAGCGGGAAAAATGAGTCTTAAACTGAAACAAAAATTCAATGATCTTGAGCCTAAGAGGAAAAAGATTGTTATCTGGTCATGCGTTGCGATCATTTTTTTGATCATGGTCTCCACCGGTTACAACTCTTCGCGAACGGATACTTCTGAGGAAGTTAGCCGGAAAAAGACCAGGGAGATCCAACTTGAGCCCGATATGATCGAAAAAACAATGCTTCGGGAACAGAGACGACAGCTTGAATCTCTCCAGAACACGGTAGACAAAATAATTCAGGAACAGAAAAAACCTGAACAAGCAAATACTGAACAAGCACTGCCTGTAATCCCCACCGCCGAACAGGTTGCAAAACAATCTCAACTTTCCATGCCATCACCCGAAGAGCAGCCATGGCCACTCCTGCCAGAGAGAACAGGCACGACAAATCTGCCCCAGCATCCAAAACCCGAGCCCAGGATGATCGGAGAAATCAGCGTCTTGTCAAATCCGGCAGCTGCGACAGGAGAACCGGATCCGAAAAATAATAAAAAAAAAGGCAGGACAGTATATCTCCCCCCATCTTTTATGGAGGCGAAGCTGTTGACCGGTTTCGATGCTTCTACTTCAGGCAAAGGAACGAGTAACCCCGAACCACTCCTGCTTAGAATTCAAACGCCGGCAGTTCTGCCAAATGACATCAAAGCCAACCTGGCCGGATGCTTTGTCATCGCCGAAGCGGTCGGCAGGCTGGACAAGGAACGGGCAGATGTGCGGCTGGTATCCTTGTCGTGTCTCAGTAATGAAGGCAAGGCCATCATTGACACCCCGGTTAAAGGTTTTGTCACCGATTCCGATAGCAAAGTCGGTCTATCTGGTCGGGTGGTCTCAAGGATGGGTGCAACTACGGCCAGAACGATTTTGGCCGGATTTTTCAGCGGTATGGGCGATATGCTCAAATCCGCCGCTACTACCCAGTCAACCTCGGTCCTTGGCACAACGACTACTATTGATTCCAGCCAGGTGGCAAAATATGCCATCGGAGGCGGTATGTCTGAAGGTGCCGCAAGCCTGCACGACTTCTACTTGAGCCTTGCCAAGCAGGCAACACCGGTTATAGAGGTTGGAGCGGCAAAAGAGATTACCGTTATTGTTTCAGAGGGTAAGGAACTTGAGATCAGGGAGTTTGAGGGAGAGGCCCTTTGAGCCATGGCACCCATTCGCTATAGTTCTTGCACATGGCGGAACCACCCTGTTCCTTCTCTAAATGAGCGAATTTGGCCGTGAAGGTAGATGATGATGGTTTGGTCTTTGATTCTGACTCGTTGAATTTAGAGGTTTTCTGGATACAATAATAGTTGTCTTGCAGCTTTCCGATTTAAAGGAAATAGTCAGTAAAACGTTTCGGGTTGGCAGTTCAAATATTCAACCTGAGATCGTTCGATAGTGTTGTGATATATCGCAAGCAGCCAAACGCACATCCTGAAGTGATCAGCAAACATTCTCTCGAATTATCTCTGCCTCCAGAGTACTCCATTTCGGGTGGTATTTTAGGGTATGATCACGTATTAAGTGTAAAGAAAAAGATAATGGAGAAAAGGTTTGAGGAGACCTGACCCTATCATGGATAAGATATAGTTTCAGATTCTTGTTTCGATGTTAGGTTTGAGACCAGCAGAATTTTCGAGATGCAGGCATAATGTAAAATAGAGGCGCTGAAAGGATATTCAGAACTTCGATATGGCAATATTAACGATCAAGCTGAGTGGTGCGCCCATGAACTGCCGCTTCAGCGCCGCCGATCTTTTACGCATCCACTCAAGCGCCTGGTTGGGCATATTGTAATTAGTTTTGGTTAAATTGTTATAACAACCCTATCCTCCTTGAGAGTTTAATTGCGTTTCAACGATTTTTCATGTCTTCATAGACTTGTTCAATACGTTTTGACCAAAATTTTTTGCATCTGGGACATTGAAATCCGAATCTACCATCAACTTCAGAGGTGACTTGACCTACACCACCACATCGCAGGCATGGACTGGTAATCTCAACCCTGTGATGGACTTTCCCATCAGATACAGAATCCCCTGCAACGGCACCCAAAATTCCACCGACAATAGCACCAACCGGGCCTCCCAATAAGGTTCCAATTATTGCGCCACCTACTGTGCCCCGCCCAGCTTGTGTCCCATAAACATCTTCATATCTGGGTTTCCCGTAATAGGGTGTAACCGATTCTCGACTGGCTTTTTGAGTAATGGTCACTTTCGTTGCGACGGGCTTCCCTTTTTTTCCTATTTCTGGCAAGAATGTTACAGAGTCACCATTGTCAGGCAATTGGCTGCCTTGGATATGACTTACATGAAAAAAATAATCATCGTGCCCTGAGACACATATAAAACCAAAGCCTTTTTCCTTGTTAAACCACTTGACAGTACCGTTCATAGTTCCTCTACAAATTAGTGCCCTTCCGGGGAGGCTCTCTTCGCATTGTGCAGTTGTTCTAAAATACAGTCAGCACATAAGCGAAGCCTTGTAGCATCTCTAACAGCTGCCGTTTTTAATCCGTTCAAAAGCGGAGAGCTGTTTTTATATTTGTTCCGCAATCCTTTGTTGCCGAGATGTGGCAATCTTATCAACTTCTTACCATGCAAATAGGCTGAAAGTAATTCTGCTTTTTTACCGCATAGAATTATAATTGAACAATTTTTGACCTCGCTTTGAATTCGAGCAACATTTTTTTCCCTAGTAATGTTGAGACTAACGTCTTCGGTCCTACCGTTGCCTTTAAATGAATGCATGACTTCGGTTGAGGCATTCGTTATAAGGTATTCATATCTATCAGTACTTCCGAAGAGTGATGGCTCCCTTTTGTTTAGAATTTCTAAAATGGCATTGAGATTGGCACCAGTTTCCCCTGAGGCTGGGCGACCGGCCACGCCTTCTACCTTTCCCGGTGTGCTCAAAATGAAAGCAATTTTGTTAGTCGGATTTCCTTTATTGTAATGAGTAGCCATAAAGTCTCTCTTTTTGGCCCAATGGCTGAGTTGGCCTCGGCAACTTAGCCATTGGCGCAGCGGAGCTGTGCAAACACCAGTCTAACCGGCGCATATTTTGTGAGCAAAGCAAACGAAATAAGTGTCCGCGTTTACGGCCTTGTTAGCTGAAAGAGTTACCTAACAAAAGCTGCTTAAAGTTGTGTTCTATAATTGCTTCTGCTTCTCTGATATCACACTTCCAGATGCACGCCATCTTCCCAATCACCAGGCTCGCGTCCCACGGATAAAGAAATCTTCCTGAGAGTTTTGTGAATGGTCCATCGGTTTCTGTTAAAACGCGTTCTTTTGGCATCATTCTAGCTAGGTCATAGCCCTTTTTCGTTTCCAGCATAGATGGGTTAATGGAAAACCAACACCCTATGTCTATAGCTTTTTTCAGCTGGCTCTGCGTTCCCGTAAACCAATGAAGTATCGGAATACCATCAACACCAAGGAGGACATCCAACACAGCCGCTGCGCTTGCTCGACTGTGTATCGTCATGATTCTCCCACCGGCATTATTCACGCTCCTAAGTATGTGTTGGAATACCTTTAGCTGAACTTTCCAGTGATCCTTAAACCCCCTCCCTCCATCGAGCCCTATCTCACCGACATAATTTGCACTTGAGAGTAACGTATCGAATAACTCCAGCTCATGTGACCTTTGGTGCACGATTTGTGGATGAAAGCCTAACGCTGTACGAATGCGCGGACAGTCATCAGCAAGCTTGCAAGTCCCATTCCAAGCCTTAGGTGTAGTCGTCACTGACAACACATATATCCCTCGCTTTTTGCATTCCTCGGCCACTTTGAATGGCTCTGGGTATAAATCTAGATGGCAATGCACATCTATGCTCACAGAACCCTCTCATCATTCAGGAAGGATTCAACCTCATTTAGTCCATCCAGAAAGACTTTTTGGTAAGCTTCAAAGTCCACAGCTGGAAGCGGCCCGCTGTCTGCAATCCATGGGCCGGGCTTTCGGGTTGCCTTCTGTGTAATCGCGATCCGAAGGGCAAGAAGATCATCTCTACGATCTGTCTCATCCAGGATATCCGCCACGGCATTAAAGGTGTATTCGATGCCCTCGGTGATTCCGCCGGCATGCAGTGCCGCCCGACGAATTATGCAGGGGACGCATATCCCGCATTGTTGATTTGATCGCTTCCAGTGGCTACACGAGACCGTATTGTCCACAATATCCGCCAGCAACTTTCTGTTCTGACAGTCTGCGGACATCTGTCCCTTGGTCTTAAACTGGTAAGGATTGATGATTTGACATGGAATCTCCGCTGCTTCGAAAATCCTTTGGATACTGTCGATGAAGTGCGGATGGGTGGTTCGCGTGCTCAGTGTCCCAATGCGTCGGGGGGTCAACGGCGCGTTTAAAGAAATAAAGCCGTTCTCAGGCACGAACAGATCAACCTCCTCTTGCGGGGATACAGCCTGCACAGCACAGGCACCAACCGCTGCAAATGCAAGAAAATTTAGACTGCGTGTCCGCATCGTGATGTCGGTCTCGCCGGTGTACAGGTGTGGGTCCGCATTGACCTCAAAACGGGAGTATCGTCCTGCAAGCGCTTGGGCAATCTGTTCCTGATGCGTCTTATCGCCCTTATAGGCATGACTCACCAATAGTGGAGCGCGACCTCGCGCCAGCAGATCGATCGCACCAATAGCTGAATCCATTCCACCTGAAAACAAGCATACAGAATCAAGACCTCTGAGCCGTACCAGTTGGAACCGATCACGCCGACGATAAGGTACCGGAGGAGGGTGCCCGCCTTCCAGGAATTCGAAGTCCCACATGTCACCGCTTAGAAAGTGTAGTGCTCTCTCTAGGCCCTTTTTCAAAGGTACCCATCGAGCAGGCTCATGGAGTGGCAGCTGTATGGCGAACTGACGGGTCCAACCATCCTCACTATCGGAACGTCGTACAAAGGTATCCGCGGCGGTTACCGCGAGTGCGATCGTCAGGAAATCCATGACCTGGCTGGGAATACGCACTCCCAGGCGTCTCACCTTATCGATGACCGGATTCCCGATGATAGATATATCACCTCGGCCTTGGCCGCTTAAGCCATACAGTTGCACCGGCAACAAACCTTCTCTGGCCGGGGGCAGCAGCTGGTGATTGTGGTGGAATACTAAATGTGTCACTGGTAGGCCTCCCATTCCTTCCAGGTATCGATGATGGTCTGGCGCTCAATCTGAGCCATTTGCTGACGGCTAACGTTCCTCACATTACCTGCGAGTTTAGGAGCCATATGCTTGTCGACAACGACCTTGATGAGTTCCCGCAGCTCAGTTTCTGCTCGCATCGCCTGCGTAGGGGTATCTGCTTTGTTCCATGCTTTATCAGAGTCCATCACCATTTGCAGGAATATGCTTTCGGCCAAGTAGCCAATCATGGTGTCGACAATGACATCATCGGTGATGCATTGAGGATCAAAGGTCTCCACGCCATCCAGCGCCTCAACCAAGGCATGATTCATCGCGGCACGGATCTTATCCGAATCCCCGTCTTCCGTGGTCAGTGCATGGGTAATAGTCGATATCGCCAGCTCGCAGGGTAGGCCTGCCAAACTGCCAAGATCGAAACTAGACTCACCTGGGGCAGGTGGCACTCCCGCCAGGGCGCCGAAGAGCCCGGAGCCAGCTTGGGTGACACTCCCCATTCGCCTGGCGGCACTACCTCCACCTCCACTGGATTTGCGCGCGTAGTGGCCAACAGCACTCTTTAGATCGTTGAGATCGCGCCCGGACACAAACTTTCCCAACGACTGTCGGAAGGCCATAAACCTTGCCGGTTGGGGTGTAGTTTGAGGTTGCTGTGGCTGATCATCCGCCCATGGCGGTACCAGTGGCGAACCGCCTCCCGGGCCGGTGCTTGATTGTGAAGTCCCCATTAAGCGTCCTTATGCCATTGCTCTTCTTTGAGCGCAGCTGTCATCCACGGAGGGCGTTTGTCGCCCAAATCCAATTCCTGCAGATACCGTACAAGGACCTTGGCCGCATCCGCGGAATGCCGAGCCAGCAGGCAGGCGCCTGAAAATCCTTTGGGTTTCCGGGACCAATCGGAAATCTGCCTCAGATGACTGATGACCCCTTCCATCACCGGTATCTGTTCCTCCAAGGGGAGGGTATCCAATAGCTTTTCCGCAGTCGGAGAGCTGGTATTCTTCGTGTCCACCAGCACATCCAGGATTTCTCGCCCTGTAGGGGATAACCCTATCACATAGGCACCGATCGGCATGGTTTCCCGGGACAAGTAAATTGCGGCCCTCAGGTCTACCCCGCTCAGGCAGGGTTGGAGCTGCGCCCAATCGCTTATGAAAGATTTGGTGGTTGGGTTATCCGTCCATGTCTTAGGGGCATCATCGGGTATATGGCCACCTCTTTCCTCTAGCTGCTTGAGCAGTGCGGGCGTTCCCTGTTCAGCGTCAACCAAGCGATAGAAATCAGCCGTTGCTTGCACACCAACGCATCGCTCGAAGATCACCAACTTGGTGATGATGGCTTCATCCAAGGGCATTGATCGACGCTGGGCAATCTGTGAGCGCATTTTAACGACATTCAACAGTCGTTTCACGATCCGTGGGTTTCCGTGGATGATAGGGGAGTTGGCCAGTACCGGGGCAATACGGTCGGCCCGGGCAAACGCCCTGGCTAAGTCGCCGTCCTCCGACTCTCCGGTCAGCACCAGCGCATCCTGGCGGGTAATGGGGTCGTCCTTCCAGGACTGCTGCAAGGCCTTCTCCAACCCTTCTCGGAGCGTTTCGAGCTTTTCCACAGGTAGGTGATGGTCAATGGCGTAGAGCATAAACAGATAAGAGCGGATCTCCCGAACACCGGCCTTGGGTACACGGATGGGCACTTGAATCAGCTTGTCCAGATAGTCGATCTGGTGTCGGTCCGAAGCCCCTTTGAAGTAGTCGGCTACCGAAGAGCGGATCATTTCTTCGTCGGCCGCGATAATGAAGGCTGTATTTGTCAGGAACAAGAACAGCCGGATGGCCTCAAGGGTATGGATTGCGTTGGTTGGCAAGCAGCGATCAAGGTTATCAATGACCACCACCAGTGGCTTACCAAGCTCTTCCAGGATCTCTCCGTATTCCTTCCGGAACGCATCGATCTGCTGGGGTGGACTGTTCTTTGTCTCAGGCCTTAGCAGTCCGCCAGCCTGTTCCTTCGCTTCTTTGGCGGTTTTACCTAGGTTCCCGTATTCCTCCTGGTCTTGAATACCGTCAGCGGCATCTCCCAGGGCGCCAACACTTTTGGCTATAAGGCCACCTGTGGGGACCCCGGCAAACAGAGCGGCGCCCTCGGCCAATAGCCCCATAACTCTGAATCCATCGACCCGGGCCAGAAGTTTTTTGGTTTTCTTAGCCAGACTGGCGTTGCCGTCCGCGGCTTCTGTCAGCGCGGTAGCGATAACCTCAAGGAGCGCAGCCCGTGCATCGTCATATCCCTGGTACAGCCAGGCGTCGAACTTGATGACGATCCAGTCCTTCTCATCCTGCTCCAGCTTCTCCTCAATCAGCTTCAATAGCGAGGATTTGCCGGCTCCCCAGTTACCGAAAACGCCAACTGAGACCGGCAACATGCCGTCCGCTGTAAGAATGTCGACTGCGAGTTGTGAGACTTCTCCAAAATTAAGATAGTCCTTATCGGATTCGGTATCTGACCACAAAGCAATTAACCCTCGTAAAAGTCTCTGAGTACGCTAACATCTGAATAAACAGACCTACACAGCTTTTTGAGCAGGTCTGGTGGAATTTTCTGTTGGGCGTCTTATTGTAGTGACTCACTTCCGGACACAGCGAAATTCAAGCGATATCGCGGCTGATCTTGCAAAACCCGAGTTTGTCTCCTCAAGTTTGACGGTCTCGACAGCTCTGTCCTCTTTAGCGCAAAACTCGTTGGCCTCTCTGTATGCTTCACCCTTTATTCCTATGAGTGGGCCAAACCCGATCTGTGCGCTCTTCTTTGCAATCAAATAAGTATCCTTATCCATAGACACAATTCCTGTACTCGCGCACCCGACCAAGCAGCTAAAATAACGACTCCACGCTTCATTTCATCTCCTTAAAGCCAACGGTAAGCAATTACAGAAAATAATTTATCTCGTGTTCGGTAATGTTATACAGAAAGAGTGCATGTTAGGCAACTCCAAAGACTACTCAACAGTATCGAACAATTCTAAAATAGAGATTTGCGCTGCCAATCCGAAGGATATTTTAGAGTTGTCTTGTTGACCTAATTCCTGAAAAGGCAGATTTACCTACTCACATGAAATTGTTCAGAAATGGAGTAACTGCAGACTGTACCTTACCAAGGATAAGGTCTTATGAGCTTTAGGAGCAATGTCAGTTCTTCGAATTGCCAGTCATTTACCAGAGATTCATGGATAAGATATCGATCTTCTCCTTCGTCCAGTACTTGATCTTCCTAAAGATGCTCGGATTTGCAGGATGCCAAATACCTAACACATTTTGATTTGATGTCCGTCCGTGATAATTGCAGAGCATCAATATTTTTAATTGCTCCATTTTACCGCACCCAGATGCACGATAGTGCTTTCCTCCATTTTTGATGAACCCCAGTTTAACATTGCCTGGCTGAAGCTTTTGATTTCCGATATTTGCTCATTATTTAGACTGTAAGTTGTCCCTATCTATGGAGTAAAATTTGGTCAGAATTTCTATTAGAGAATACTGCCACCCTCTCTATCCGACCAAAGTGTATAACGAACAACTGCCACCATTTTTGAACAGTAGTTATTGAGTGTAACTACATACCCACCGAACCCTCCGGCTTTAGCTAGAGAGCAATTCGTACTTCCCTACCCGCACCCTATCCTCCACTATTTACAGACCATCGTATTTTGATCCTATTTTTTCCTTCCAGACAGGTCATCCCCACAGAAAAAAGAAGATAGAAAAACAGTGCTCTCTTTTTTCAAAACAACCTTAGCCAAGGCAAGATGACCAGTGAAAATATTCAACCAGACAGTATGCCACAGCCCCCTACTCCTCCTCATGCTTCTCACAAGCTGCGGCCCCGTTCTTAACCCCTATAATGAAGATTTCAAATGTCGGGCCAGAGACGATGCCGGAGAATGTATCGACACCCCGACGGCCTATAAAAAAGCTCGTTATCCGGAGACAGCATCGAACGAAAAATCAGAACCGACAAATGGTCTGAAACAAGAAATTCAGGATAACAGATATAAGGTTCTTGCCGGATTGCTGCAGGAAGATAAAAAGCCACTCTTGCAACCACCAAAAATCCTCCGGGTGCTCCTGCTCCCTTACAAAGGTGAAGGTGAGGAGCTGTTCATGAGTCGCTACGTCTATGTGAAAATCGAGGATTCCAAATGGATCCTCACTGATCTTACGGAGCAATAGTCGATGTTTGCCGGATTCTTACAACGAGCAGTTCTCGGTCCCAGGCAATATTTGAAACAGAGCGATCTGGATAAGATGACCAGGCGCACCCCGTTTTCTTCGTTTCTGAACTACCTGGCTTATTATCCTGAGCTGGAAGTTTTCCTGAATCAGGACGGGAGCCTTGGTATGTTATGGGAATGCTCACCGGTTATCTATGCAGGTCCCAAAACAATAACCTCCCTGGAAGGATTGTTTCGGGCCGGTTTACCCAAGGGCAGTGTTATACAACTTATCTTCCACGCCGACTCCCATATTACGCCAATCCTTCAGCGCTATCAGCAGAACAGGACCCGTAAAAACCCTCTTATCGAGTCAAACACCGAGGCGGTGATCACATTTCTGTCCAAGGGCAAAAAAGGGTTGAAAGCGTGCAGCAATATCCCGGTGCGTAACTTCCGCCTTTTTGTTGCTGTCAATCTGCCTGGAGAGTGCCCTGAACTTCCAGGCCCGGAAGATCTTCTCAAGAAAGGTAAAACGGCACCTCTGCTAGATATAAAGCGCCAGATAAAGGAGACCCTAAAAGCCGCCCTTCTCTATCCTCGGCACATGCAAGCTGAGGATCTGCTGGAGTGGAGTCGCAGACTTTTTAACCACTATCCAGAAAACTATCCAACACAGAATTTCAACGCTTGCAATCCGGACATTCCCTTGAACAGGCAGATCATCAACAGCGATACCGTTATCAGAGAAGAACAGGATCATATGCAGATCGGTGACCATTATTTTTGCTGCACCACCCCAAAGATAGTCCCGAAGGAAATTGATCCTTTGCAAACAAATTCGCTTTTCGGCGGGATATGGGGTGTGGTCTCGGATGCCGACCAGATCAAAACCGATTTTCTCTATACCTTTAATATCGTCTTTGAAGCAGGTCTGGAGATGAAACTCCATGCCAAGTGCAACCTGATCCTGAACCAACATGCGGTTGGCTCCCTGTCACCAAGCCTGCGGCGCAAACAGGAAGAGTATCTGTCCGCTACCGATGATCTGGAACGGGGTGAGAAGTTTGTCAAAGTCATCCCAGTATTCTGGGTATGGCATGATGACCTGGAACAAGCCAGGGACTCCTGCACCCGGGTAAGGCGATTATGGGAAAACAACGGCTATGTCATGCAGCAGGATCATTTGATCCTGAAGATTCTCTTTCTCTCCGCCCTGCCCTTTGGTCTCTATACAACGGGCAGAAATATCGAAAACCTGGAACGGGACTTCATCGCACCTATTACCTCGATTGCGCCGATCCTGCCGGTCCAGGGCGACTTCGCCGGTTCCGGCGGCGAGCCAAAGCTGATCTTCACCGGCAGAAAAGGGCAGCTCATTTCTCTGGACTTTTTTCATTCCGGCGCCACCAATCAAAATGTCTTCTGCTGTGCAACATCCGGTTCAGGCAAGTCTTTCTTGGTCAACTTCATTGCCTTTAATTACTATGCCTGCGGCGCGTTGGTGCGGATCATTGATATCGGCGGCTCGTATAAGAAAATGGCCAATATGTTCGGCGCACGGTTTCTCGATTTCCAGCCGAACACCCATATCTGCCTCAATCCATTCACCTCTATCCGCGAGCCGGAAGAGGAACTGAAAAGCGTGGCCGCGGTATTTGCCCAGATGGCCTACTCCAACTCCGATAGCGCCAAATGTGACGACACCGAGATGAACCTTATCCGCAACGGTGTTCGCTGGGCCTGGCAGCAAAAAGGGCAGGACGCTGATGCCGACACGGTCTATGAATTCCTGATGCGATTCCCGGAGGCGCCCGGCGCTGATATGGACGAGATGGCTGATAATCCAAAACTGATCGAAACTGCCAGAAAGCTCGCCTTTAATATCCGGGAATTTACCAGCCATGGCTTTCATGGCAGGTTTTTTACCGGGCCAAGTACTTTTGCTATCCACAACGATGAGTTTGTCGTGCTCGAGCTGGAGAACCTGAAGGTCCAGCCGGATCTGTACAGGGTTGTAACCCTCTTGATCATCAACGCGGTTACCCAGGACCTCTATCTTTCCGATCGCTCCCGACCACGGCTTATCATCTTTGATGAAGCATGGCAGTTCCTGGATAAGGGAGCCATGATCGCCCCGGTTATCAATGAAGGTTATCGCCGGGCCAGGAAATACAACGGCAGCTTTATGGTCATCACACAATCCCTGCTCGATCTGGACAACTTCGGCGAAGTCGGCAGCGTCATCAACAGTAACTCCGCCTTTAAGATCTTGCTGGAATCAACAGATTTTGATCAGGCAAATAAGAAAGGGCTGCTTGATTATGACGAGTTCACCATGCGGCTGTTAAAAAGCGTCAAATCCAACCCACCCAACTACTCTGAGATCTTTTTTGATACTCCTTTCGGCGTTGGCGTGGCCCGGCTGGTGGTCAACGACTATGCCTATTTCATCTACACTTCCAAGGCCAGGGAAATTGCCATGATTGAACATATCGTCCACGACGGAAAAACCTACCATGAAGCTATACAGGAAATGGTTAGACTGAGGCAACACGGTGAACTGTAAATTTTTTATATCCAGTATGATAGCCTTTGTATCCGTCGCTCATTTTTCTCAGGCAATGATAAACCTTGGCACGGTTGGAGAAACATATCCTGTCTTGGAATCTGATGTTATAGCGGAACTGCGACAAGAAGCGGCCAAACGTGAAGCCAGGGATAAACTCCCCAATGCCGTTCAGATGCAATCATATCAGCCCGCCAATCTTCATGTATTACCAAGAGCCACAGCAAACAGATCGTTCCTGGTCGACATGAACTACACCCTCGACCAGGATCTTCTCGATGCAGAAGGAAAGGCTCTCTATCCCAAAGGATTTACGTTCAATCCGTTAGACTACCTCTCTTTCTCCGGCGGCCTGGTGGTAGTCGATGGTGCTGATCCTCTGCAGATCGATTGGTTTAAGAAAACTCCCTATGCTGACAACCACCGAGCCAGACTTCTGCTCTCAAACGGTTCTGCCTTTGAACTCATCCGGCAGTTGAAACGCCCGGTGTTTTACCTTACCAGCGATATAGCCGAGAGACTGCAACTCACCGCCGTCCCCTCTATTGTCGTGCAAAAGGAAAACAAAATGCTGGTCAAAGAAATAGTAATCCCCCGTGACAAGCTTGGAGGACCGAATGGTAATGAGTAAACCCTCTTGGTTGAGCATCCTGCTGATATTGCTCATATGCAAGCCCGCAGGAGCATCAAAATCCGGAGATTCATTCAACCTGATCAACGATGTCCACTGGGACGAGATAGATTTCAGAATCGAAGGGATCTGTATTTGCCCGCGCCCTCCCCCTGTCTTCTATGAAACCGGCATAATTATCAGCTACTGGGAACCCTTTCTGCTGGAAGATACGGTTTCCGAGGCCAACTATTCCCCATTTCTGGGCGAGACAATAGGTTCCTCTTTGATGGATGAACTCGGCGGGAAAAACAAGAGCTCTGATTCCGTGGATATTGCGAATGAATCGACCTTCGCCCAGGCACATGGCTATCTTCTTCCTCTGATGTATGGGATCTGTAATCGAAACGATTACGGCATATGGTGGAGTGAATATGATGCCATGTGGCAAAATGATGAGATGTCCGCCATCATCCACCCGGAAGCCAGTCTTTTTGCCAACAAAGCCATGCAACTGTCCTGCATGGCTGATGCAGCTGCAGTAAACACTGGTTACCCGCTCGACTTTATGCCCTGGTGTATCGGCAGTGGCGGATCCGCCTACCCCATGACCGGGCATGTCGACAATGACAACATCATTCAGGCCAACAATACCGTTGCCTCCAGGCTGATTTATAAATTGAACAGAATCATGATGATCTGTGATCCTGCCGACAATCTCTGCGGCTGCAACTACACCCCGATCTGGATCAAAAGCCATTACAAGATGCATGTAGTCAGACCGGCTGACCGATCGCCCGCCTATCCTGTTGGCAAGTCCGCCAAGTTTTACGACTCTGGCCTTAATCCTCCCTACCGCGGTGACAAGGGATCAAACGATGAATTTCTGTGGGTTGTCTACAGAAAGCAGAGATGCTGTACCTGCTGCAATTGAAATCTTTGATGATTTCCATCGTCTTCGTGATTGGAGCAAGTCTCACTCTGGCACAAGCAGAAGATGCCCGCTCCATCATGGAGCAGGCAAGAAAAGATGCTGAGAAAATGAGACTGCCGGTAAACAAGTACACAGATGAAGGGCTGAAGGCTGCACAGGAGACCTTGGATCATTTTCATTCTCCAGAATTTCAGGAAAAGATCAGATGCGAAGAGCAACGGCTGGAAAAGGAGATTTTTATTGACTACACAGCACCATGGAAAAAGAAGCAACAACCGAAAGAGGAACAGGAAATGGAGGCCGGCAATCTAAACAGCACGGAAAAAGTATACCTCTTCTTTTCAAGCTCAGTGCCGGATGAAACCATGCAGGCGTATCTCACAACTATTGGAAAAGCTGGTGACCCCAATGTCATCCTGGTGATACGCGGTTGGGTGGGCGGCATGGCCGATACTAAGGCCGACGTAACATACTTCAGCCGAATATTGCAAAAAGACCCTGCTTGCCGGGACTTAAGCAAACCATGCCAACATTACCAGATGGAAATCAACCTTCAGCCGGCATTATTTACCAAATTTGGAATTACTCAGGTACCCGCGGTTGTCTACGAAAATAAAAACAAAGCTTACCTGATCCAGGGGGATGCCGGACTCGATTATCTCCTGGAGCGAATCAACCACGAAGCAAAGAGCGCTACTCTGGCCAGCCTGATAAAGAAAATGCGAGGCACATATTGAACGATGACAAGCAACAAAAGCCAAGTCCCCGTTCCGGTCCAGGATATCTTGAGATCATAGTCATTACCTTGATGATCGCGGCTATAGCAGTATTTGGCTATGACCGGTACATCGCCCAAAAAATCTATACACTGGACTTAAAAGGCTATCTCCGAACTCAAAAGGCTTTACTGGTGGCAGGAGAAATCAACGAGGAAGAATGGAAGGCAAGCTTTGATGTGCTTGAACAATCCCTGAACAACGCGGCTGCCAATCCTGCTCACATTATTCTGCTCAAAGACGTTGTGCTGAGAAATGGAGACGAAATCAATATCGAACAGTATCGGTAAAAAGAGGCTTTTTCAGAAACTGAGTAATAGGGAAATAAGTATCGCCCTGGTTTTTCTGGCAGCTCTGTTGGCGGGCCTGTGGCTGCCGCCAAGAATCATTGTTGCAACCAGTGCGTCACTTAATCATAGAATATTTTTTCTGACCAAAGCCGGAGGCAAAATAAAGACCGGGGATTACCTGGTTTTTATACACAAATCAGAAATAAAGACCTTTTTAAAACGTGGGCTGAACAAAAAAAATGATCGGCTGATAAAGAAGGTAGGATGCAGCCCTGGGGAGACGCTGGCAAGAGACGAAGACAACCAGTTTTTCTGTGGAGAAAGACCCCTGGGAAAAGCTCTGACCAAAGACAGTGAAGGAAGAAATTTACCGCAATTCAACTTTATCGGCCCAGTACCGGACAACAACTATTTCATGGTGGGATCAAATCCCCGCAGTTTTGACTCCAAATACTTTGGTTTTATCCATGCAGACGAGATTTTATATAAAGCCTTGCCACTCTGGTAATCATCTGGTTTTGCTACTCTGTCTGACTCTTTCTCTGGCGACCAGTGCCGGAGCCACCGACAACAATTTCTACCTGGATACCAAGCATGGCTGGTTCTGGTATGAGACTCCACCGCCGGAGCTGGATGAACCTGAAATCAAACCAGATCCCGCCATCAAACTCCGAATAATCCCATCTCTGGACAACTATACGATCGACGACCTCTGGAATCTGCATCCAGATGATTTCCAGGAGCTCCTGAACAACCTCCAGAAAAAAGCAGTCCAGGCCCCGGACGAGCAAAATATCATGGAATATCTCACCATGCAGGATATCGCCAGGCGTAAGGCCCTGGCCTATACCAATGCCACCATGTATGTCACCCAAAAGTACGGCGACCTCTTTAATGTCAATCAGGTGTATCCGGCAGCAGGTCCTGGGGTCACCGCCAGGGTACAGATGCAGCAACAGGAGATTGTCCAGACAATCAACCAGGCAGCCGCCAACCATGCCCTGTTATTTTTCGTCAGTCCTGGATGTGGCTTCTGCGAACAGCAGGCCCAAATTCTTGCCTATTTTATCGATAAATACGGTTGGCAGATTAAGACCGTGGATACCAGCAGAGATCTCAATGCCGCTACCCGGTTTAACATTACCACTTCCCCTACTCTGCTCCTTATCAAGAAAGGGCAAGACGATTACATGACCGTGGCGGGCGGTGTCATAACCTTGACCGAGCTGGAAAGAAAACTCTACCGGGCTATCCGTTATCTGCAGGGAGACACCAAGGGCGACAATTTCCTGATGTATCAATTCCAAAAAGGCAGTGCATTTGATCCAACTTCCATCCTGGATAAAGGAGAACAGCCATGGCAAAAGCAAAAGACACCTTGAAAATCATTGTCGCAATCATGGTAATATACCTGTTTCTCCCGGTGATTGTTTCAGCCGCCTGGGTTGACGACTGGCTGCAGCAGAAAACAACCACCTCGCCGAATTATTTTTCAGGGCAACAGCGGGGCTATTATTCCGGTGGCTCATTTAATGCCCGGTGGCCAAACACCAGCACCTACCCGGTAACAGTGGAGATGCCACGGATCAAAAGCGGTTGCGGTGGAATTGATGTGTTTATGGGTGGATTCTCTTTTATGAACTCGGATTACCTCGTCGATAAGCTCCAGGGAATTTTGTCCAACGCTGCAGCAGTGGCTTTTGATCTTGGCCTGAAAACACTCTGCGAGCAATGCTCCAACACCATCAAGAACTTTGAAGCACTGTCCGACAAGCTCAACTCCATGCAGCTGGATGAATGTGCGGCAGCTAAAGAGCTGGTCGGGGTGGTTATGGATGACAACGGTTTTCATTCAACCGAGGTCATGCGGGAAAGGCTCGGCACTTCCATAAAGGAAAATAAATTGTCCCAGGGCGTCTCCGAGATGTGGGACATCGTTACCAAGGAAGATGAGGCCAATAACAATGTACCTCAGGCTGGAGATGTTGCCCAAATAACCAGTGGTTGCAACGCCGATATCCAAAGCACCTTTCTGTCCGGAGGATCCCTTTTGGAAAATGTCGGCAGCAAAATGGGTCTGCCCACAGATTATACCGATCTTATTCGCGGCCTGATTGGAGACGTTAACCTGGAAGGTCCAGTTAATGCCTACAAGGTCTCCTATGAAACGCCCTGTCCACAGAATAATCCCGATGACATCAAAGGCTTTGCCAGTGGCAATATCTACGCCAAAGCAACGAACGGCACATGCAGCCAGATTACCGATACCAACCGGGATCTGGTGCAATATGTCAGTGATACCTTAATGACCATTAGCGGCAAGATTGAAAGCAAAGGTACCCTCAGTTTAGCCGAACAGACATTTCTGCAGACGAACCCTCTCGCCGTTTTGCCCATACTCAAAACGGCAGTAACGGTGAATATGAAGGATGCGGTTGTAGCTGGTCTTGCTGATATTACCGCCAACGCCTACGCCCTGCAGATCCTGTCCGACCTCTACCTCCGGGCTGAAATTATTGCTAGAAAGGCCAAAGAGATGCTGGAGAAACAGGCCGGAGCAACTGCCGGCCAGCCATCGGAGAACTGCGCAGCTGTGGTCTTTGCCCAGCATGCAGACCAGGATATTTCTCTGATGCTGGAGAGGATCAAACAGGTCCAGGAAGCAGCCCGGGCCAGCTATATTGCTTCGGCAAATGAGATGAACAGCATCATGACCTACCTCGAACACATGCAGAAAATTGAAGCGCAGATGACGGCAGAAATCACCCGCCGCTACGGCAAAGATGTAGCGGCCAGGTTGCAAATGTAGAGGGTGTGAGAACATGAAAAAAGCCGCAGTCACCATCATTCCAGCCCTTGGCTTTGTCCTGTTTCTGTCCTCACCAGCCCTGGCGCTGGATATGGAATATTATACCTATGGCGGCTTTAACCCGATCACTCAGGCCTTCACCAAGATTGCGCTTATTTTCAGTGACTCAGGCTACCAGGGTCTGCTCTTTGTCGTCACGGTGCTGGGCCTTCTTGCCGCCGCCTGCGGTTGGCTGGCAAGGGCAGCCACCGGTGCACGAATCATCCCCCTGGTGTGGGCGGTGCCGGTGCTTGTCGGTGCTGTCATGTACCTTGCCCTGTTTGTGCCCAAGGGCAACATCACCGTCTATGACCCGGTCCTGAACAGATTCCAGACTATTGGCGACATTCCCGATGCGGTGGTATTTACCGCTGGTTTTCTCAATAGGATCGAGAAAGGCATGGTCGATATCATCGATACTGCTGCAGCTCCTGACGCTGCATACCAGACAAATGCCGGGGGGATAGGCTTCAAGGTCCTGGAGTCCGTCAAGGGCTCCTCTCCCAAAAACAACTTTGTCAGGATCAGCATGATCCGCTATATCAAGGACTGTGTAACCTTTGAGCTGTTGCGGCCGGGAACAACCCTCTCCCTTGATGATCTGCGTAACACGACCACCGATTTCCTGCCTGACCTGGGCCAGGCGGTTAATCCGGCCGTCTATACGGTATACTATGATTCCACAACCCCTGAGGGAAGCGCTGTCACCTGCACAGAGGCCTGGAACAGATTGCAGCCCATCTATGCCAATCCGACCAACTACGATGAGGCAATCAAAAAGGTCTGCAGCAAGGCCTATTTTGATCCATCAAACCCTGTGGAGTTGAACACCTGCAAGGCACTGCTTACCAGCACTTTAAACTTTACCACCGGGGCCATGGTTACCCCGGAAAAAATCATCCAGCAGCGGCAGATTGCCGAGATCCTCTACAACTTTTATTACCAGGATGACTACGAAACCGCCGTACTGATGGAGAGTAACCGGAAGATCACCTCCACCGGTTTGGGGATTGGCCTCACCATGAACGAGTGGATCCCTATTATGCGAGCCATCATGACCGCCATAGCCATCGGAGTAATCCCATTTCTGGTGCTCTTTCTCCCCACCCCGGTTGTCGGCAAAGCGGCTTCAGTCATGTTCGGCTTTTTTGTCTTCCTCACCACTTGGGGGATCACCGATGCGGTGATCCACGGCGCGGCAATGGACTATGCCTCTTATGCCTTTGAGGATATGCGGCAATCTAACCTTGGCGTCTATGCCATGGCCGCATTTCCAACCATCTCTCTCAAGTTATTGGCGATGTTTGGTGTAATCCGTTCCGCAGGTATCATGCTGGCGAGTTTTTTCTCCATGATGCTTATTCGCTTTGGTGGCCATGCCCTGGCCATGCTTGCCGGAAATTTAAGCCGCATAGCCCAATCAGCAGGTGCCCAGGCCGGTCAGTTACTCACACCGGAAGGCACTTCAGCCGCCATGAATCAGCAGGTCCGGGCAGCCGGTCTGCTTGAAGGTATGCCGGAACATCGCTTTACCAATATGGCAGCGGCACAGGCTTGGAGTACGCATCGTTCAGTAGGTGGATATACTGCAGCCATGAATGCCAAAAACACCCTGCGGGAGTCTGGCCAGATACACCCGGGAGTCTCGGACAGTGAAATGGCCACCATGATGGCCTCGACAAGAATGGGTGTGGGAACCAGCTCAGGGCCGGTGGAAGTATCCACCGCTCCGGACGGACACGGCACCAGAATAAAGTCTGAAACCGTCAACGCTGATGGTTCCACCAGCATTATGACTACCGGTGCGGATGGCACCGGCATGATGATAGACACTAGTGCCGGCGGCAGAGCTTCATATTCCGTGGATGATTCCGGTAATTTCACGACTACTAGCGTCGCCGTCAACGGTCTTGATCCAGTTAAGGTGGGGGCCATTGCCCAGCACCAGCGCATTGTTGCGGCTTCAAACAGTCTGGGCAGCAGCATTAATTGGAATTTAGCCTCACAGCAGCTACAAAAAGACAGTCTCTCCAGCAGCGAAGCCAGAACGTTTAGCAATCGCCTGGATAATACAGAGAGAAGCAACTGGAAACGGTCTTTTGATGATAAATCAAATTTTGTTCACACCATGGACGAAACCACTCGAACCCAGTTTCTGTCTGCAATTGGAGGCGGTTTTCGAAAGATCATTAGTGGAAGTGGCCAGGTTACCGTAATTGGAAATGATAATGAGAAAATGAGCTTTAACGTCTCTGAAGATACGAGTAAAACTTTCACCCGAGATCAAGCAAGGGTCCGTTCCGAATCTCTTCAACAGACTTTTAGTGATGCACATGGACTAGATTTCCTTACCAATATGGCCAAACAAATCGGTGCCACAGAAGCATACTCATACCTCAACGATGCAAGAGAGATGCGAAGTTCCACAGAATCGTACGGTGCAGATTTGACAACTGCCTTGGTCAGGAATTATGCATTGGAAAGATATGGCAGTGAATCACCTGAAAATATTCGAAATGCAATTAATGACTTCAATCACTTTCTGACACAACAGGGAAGCCAAGGTGTCGACAATATGAGCAATATTGTTAATGGCTTTGTCAGTGGCAACGGCTATGGGTGGGGAAATACCACAAACGTGGTGAATAATACTATTTCTGACACGAGAGGGCATGTCCAACAGGGGAAAGCAAGTTTGGGTGCAGTTGATCGTGCTGCCGGCACTGCATCAACCATGACCTCCAACATCAATCAAAACAGCTTTTCAGTGCCCAAAAGTGATGTTCCTATTCATGAACCTGATGGGGCATCAGTTTTCCAAAATGCAAAAACTCTCCGCTCTTATAACAGGAATGAAGAGGATGGCATTAGTAGCAGTAGAATTCGAACCACAATCAGTGGCTTGACCAAGGAAGGAATAGGAAATGTTTTTCAAGGACAAGGCCTCGTAGACAGTCAAACAAAGAGAGCGACTAGTGAAGGTTTCTTTGATAAAGATCCTGATTTGGTCAGAGGAAATGATATTCCTGACCCTGGGCCTATCCCAAAAGACGCGCCCTCAACTCTTGGGAATAAGAAATAGGCATAGTGAGGCTTGTGCCCAGTCAGTCTTCGTCTTCTGACCAAATATAGTGATAAGAGTTACCTGGTAAATGCGCTAATCCCGGATCATCAGAGGCATCGATATCAATTAATTCATTATCTTCAGTCCCATGGAACCCTTGATCTTGCAATCCAGAGACAAAGGCGTCGAAAATGTGACCCAGCGAGACTTTTCGGACAGGAATATCAACATCTGCCAGTTTACCACAAGCTGGGCATAACTCTAGAACATCGGATTCGAATCCACAGTGGGGACAAACTGCTTTGGGAGGTGTCTTAAATGTCATGATTTTCACCCTCCTTTTAATGAGTCCTTCATCATATAAAAACGATATCACACCTCAAACGCTCGGCACACGCAAACCTTATTACAATGTTTACCATTTCTTGAAATCATGTCAAGAAACCTGCCAGACACAGTTTTTTCTGGGCCGATACGTTTCGGCTTACCGTCTTTCTGGAGATTACATATGATGTGACTTTCTAATATCCGAACAAGTATCAATAATTCTGGCTTAGTAATAGCTCCATTTTGCAGGATAGTTTCAAAATTTTTCCCCGACTTTTTCCCCGACACTTGCCTGCTGTATTGAATAGCAGTACACTGCTTATCCGCTAGGATAACTCGGTTTTCAAAGAGAGGAGAAACCAATGTGCGGACGGCTTGATTACTTTCTGAATGCGTTTGCAATGCTGCGAACGGATGGATCCAAGAAGAACTGGACAAGTCTCACCTACAATCGCTCACCCTATAAACCCTTTCTGCTTTTAGCTGTTCTCGACTTTATCGAATCCGGACTGATTGTCAGAAATTTTATTGAGCCATCGTTTGAACTTGCTCAAACTTTCCAGAGCTATTGTGACTTATTACTTCCACCTGAACGGAAGGCAAGTATGTCCTATCCTTTTTATCATCTGGAGAGTGCAGCTTTCTGGGAGTTGAAGCCACAGCCTGGACAGCAGCACCAAAGAGGGTTGGCGGTAAGCTCGGTGAAACGGCTTCGACAGTTATATCTCGGAGCAAAATTCAGTGATGATCTCTATCCGCTGCTGCAAATGCCAGGTTCTAGAGATAAACTCCGCATGGTTCTTATAGAGAAATATTTTTCACCTGAAATCCGGCAAACAATCCTTGAACACTCACTACTCAATTGCCAATCAGCAGTATATTCCACCAGCCTGCTCACAACACAAGAGATGTTCCAGGACTTTAAACAGACAATAAACCAATCCCCTCTGGTCGATGTTGACAAAGTCCGTGACCAGGGGTTTAGAAAGGCTGTTGTCAAACTTTATGATCATCGCTGTGCACTCTGCGGTATCAAAATGCTTACTCCGGAAGGCCACACCATAGTCGATGCCGCCCATATTAAACCATGGAGTGTGAGCTATAATGACCACCCAACGAACGGCATAGCCCTGTGTAAACTCTGTCACTGGTCTTATGACGAAGGGCTTATGTCAGTGGATCACAACTACCTGGTGATGATATCTCCAGTCGTAAAAAATGACCATAACCTTCCAGGGCATATGTTAACTCTTTCAGACCGTCCAGTGTTCAGGCCGTCTGAAAGTCGTTTTTGGCCTGATCAAGAGAATTTGGCCTGGCACAGGAGGGAGAGATTTACGAAGAAGTAGGTTCTAGAATATTTCAACCTAACTGTCTCAGGTACAATTCCAACAACAGAAGCTAAAAACATGAGCCAGTTTTTTATTCATCCAGCATATACCAAACCTCTCCACCTTCAACAATCTCAGCAAAGCGCCTGGCAGTAAAACCTTGCGGAAACAGGTCATCTTTTCGCTTATTACCAGTTTCATACTGGTCAAAAAGGTCAGAAAAACCGGAGGAGCCGTTGCCTTCAGTGGCGATCATGCTCTTCATCAAAGATTTTCGCAATAAATGCTGTTCGTTTCTGAGAACAATGAGAAGCGCCTCCAGCGATACCTTGAGGAAACCATCAATTATTTCTTGGTCGTATTCAATCGAGGTGTCGACAATCCACGTGTGTACTTCAATGACATCTGATTGATTAGTTATGTGAAGTTTGCCTTGCAGGGTTACATCCTTTTCCAAAGCTGATGTAACTGCTTCCTGCTTACGCTTGAGTTGTCTGGCAGCTTTGCGCAAAGTATTGGTACGATGCAGCCAGGCTTCGTGCTGAGTTTTCCGTATATAGGTCGACTTTACTTCAAAAATAAAAAGATGTCCCTCAAGGAAACAGATCAGGTCAATCTCGCCGGGATCTTCAAGGTGGTTTTTTTCTGGTTGGTAACCTTTAACAATGACAAAACCTTTCGTTTCGAGCTGTTCTCCCAATCGATGTTCAATACAGTGCGTTTCATCGCTTCGGCCACTGCGGCGATTGTCCACCCGTCGCAAATTATTAATTGCAGCCGTCGAATTATTTTGTACAGCTGTTAACCATGGTAATTGAAAACCAAAAAGCCCCAGCCTCAAGATAGGTTTTTCGTGAAATTCAGGAACTGGCAGATTGGGGTTCTTCTTAAGTTTTTTAGCAAGATCTTTAAGATCGCTACTCCACAGTGTGAGGATAGCTCTGGCTTCTCTTATATCACCTCCAGGGTGATGATCAGAAACGGTCCATGATTTAATGCTATTCGCTTTCTCCTCATGTTCGGCCCAGGTCAATGGAAAACGATTCTGCATATCATTCAGCAGCCCGTCCATTGCTAGTTGGTGAAGCGCAAGACACCAGTTGCCAGAATCTTGATAAAATGATTTGAAGCGATCAATATAGGCGGTATTGAAAAAGGCAGTCATCAGTTCTAGTGAATGCAAAGCCTTAAAAAGATCAAAACTACCTCCATTCGAATCATCAAGCCTGGCACCCATACCATAGACATCTACCAACTGTAAAAATATTCTGGATGCTTTCAAATAAGCAAATCGATTCGAATTGTCGTTCTCCGGTTTTCCAAAAGGTTGATATAGAATGCCTGACAAATGGGCATCAATAAGTGCTCGATTGAACCAATATCGATGAAGAGCCTCTAATTTTTTACCGTTTCTATCCCAGGCAGTTTCTTCTGGGATTTCCACCGGAAATAGGGTGAGAAAGTCTCCATCAAACCGATAGCGATAGTCCTCATCAAAACAAAATGCCGTGATTGATGTTGACCAAAAATCATTTTTTCCGATCTTCTTGACGACCAAGTCTGTAAAAAGATCCAGATTGCGTTTACACGATGCGGGTGAATTGCTTGATGGCATAATCAGCGGCATCAGGTGTTGCTTCAATGATTCTGCGAGCATTTGCTCCGTCAGCTTGAAATCACTTTCAGGCCTTGTCCTAATTTTCCAGTCTAAAAGCTGGTTCAATACATCCCAAGCCTCCTGTTCCCGGTCATTTACCGGCACGCCTGTTTCGAATGCGGCGCAACGCTCAGGAATGAGATGCTGATAGGCGAACAGGCTCGAATAAACAAGCGTTTCCAGAACAGTCAGGCCAGCAAGCTGCAACTGCAATTTTTCAATTGGTTCTTCCCTTATTTGAAGCTCTTCATGTAGACGATCGCAAACCCTTATGAACATTTTAAAATCGTCAGTTGCAGTCGATGAAAGCTGCAAAATTGTACGCCAAAGTGTCGATTTTGGTCTAAGAAATATTTGCGAAAAACGAATACCTTGTTTAAGCGCTTCTGGTGCAATCTGGAAAATCCGCTCAAGCACAGCAAGTTCTAGATCTTTATGCTGCAACGCGCGCCCCAGTGCTAAAATGACCGTCTCCAATTCAAAGCAAGCCGCTGGAATGTTCTGCCAGAAACCACAAGCCCAAAAAGCAGCAGAACGCTTGAAGTGTGTGAGCCCCTTTATATATGGCTTTCCATCCAGAAAACGATGAGCACACCCCTCAGCTGCGGCTACAGCAGAGCAACCAGCCATAAGCATCTGAGCATAGCAGCTTTCATAATTACCACGACAGCTCTCAATCAATTTATCCCGAACCACAGGGCTCCTTAAAATCCGTTGAAAATTTTATTCATGAACATGGCAGGGCAAATGATGTTCAACCAACATATTTTCTGTTTATTAAAACTGTGAACAGGTTAAATCAGATACAGGTTAGAGCAGTCTATTAGGCATTGAGACATTCTCTATCCCCTACCCTGGAGCGTTCTCAGACATTCCCTGCTGCAAATGCAAGTATTCTTGCCCGTATCGAGCATTGTCCATGTAACCGTCGAGATACCGCAAACACTGCAAAGATAATGTGGTTCGAGACCGGAGGTAACTGGCTGTTTAATTGCGTCCCGTTGTTGCTCTTTCTGGACATCAGGCACAGAAAATTTCGTCTTTATTTTTACCTGTTCCTTCTGAGTAAGTAACCGCTCCCGCTCGCACTCCCACTCCAGCTGTCGCGCTTGTTGCTGCTCTCGTGCCTGTTCCTGCAGTCGTATTTTCAGTTCCTCTTCTCGCTGTTGTTCTAATCGATCATTCTCCTGAAGCTCCAATAATTTCTCATGCTCTCCAGGGTGTACAAGTTCTCCAGTTTTGGGAGACACCAACATGTTTGGCAATTCATCTATTAATTGCTCACAGAATCGAAACTGTTGAGGGGAATGAATACAATATAGACCGCGCAGGGTTGTGACTAAATTATTTTCAATATTGAGATAATTCAGAGCCTGGTCGGATGAAGAATATATTTGATTATACTCGGAAGAATAGGTGAACTCGCGTTCTGTTGGAGAGAGATGCGCCGAATCTGTTCTTTCTTGATCAACCTTGAGCATGGTTGAAAGGAATACCCAAGTATTAGCAATATTCAATTCACTTAGCGCCATCTCTATGGGAAATCTCGACCTGACTCCCTTTTCAAGGATCCAGTATCCAAATTTCTGCGTCTCTGATATCTCAACATAACAGTCAAGAGGTCGAGGTAAATCAGAACCAGGGAAATGCTTTTCAATTGTAACGCTATCACCGTGTTTCGACTTCAGCCATTTATACAATATGCTTCGGGCTTGTAAAATATTTGGGGATTCGTACTTTAGAGGGCAATTGCTTAAATCTTTATGGGCAAAATGCCATCGATTTTTTTCCCCAGCTCTGACATGAACCGGTTGTTTGCAGACTGGGCATGCCAGGCTATTCTCCCTACCTTTCGTCCGAAGCTGACCTACCGTTTCCTCATTCCAATATGGATCAAGTATTATAATCTCTTGGCTTGATTGACAGTCTGTAGATTTAAACATAGCAGGTATTTTCCTCTATCAAATCAGCCCACCCCGACGTAGTCACTCGCTTGATTACGATATCATTCAACCAATCAGTTCCCAGGTACGCCGACAATGGCAGCAACAACCCTTGTATGAATAGACTGAGCTATTTTTACGGAAGAGAAAGCGTTGTGCAATCGCTCGTTATCAATAGGTTTTTGCTCTAAATCCTTACGGATATCTTTTAATCGTAGAATTTTATTACGATTTTTCCTGCTCAGTAATTTTTCATACCAAACATCACGGGTCAAATCGAGCCAGGCCTCAGCAACCTTATCCAGGTCAGGCCGTCCTTGGTCATTATCGGGCACTGACAAGAGGTCCAGAACGCTTTTTATCAAATCCTTTCTCTCCCAATCTTCTCGCTCTTTGGCCTTTTTATCGTAATAATTGAGCACCATTTCCATTTCAAACAACGCTCTTTGTTTTTTCCTCGGTAAAAGCTCTTTTTCTGTAGACAGTATTTGATTCAAAAATTTTTCGATGAGAAGGGATGCTTCAGAATCCATCTCCCTGTTTTCCACATCACCTTGTAAGTGCTCTTTCAATTTTTGAGCTACATCAGCGAGATGTGTAACTGGTTTTGCCTTCCAGTTGTCCAGATAGACCCACTTAGGTGCCCCCCGGTCAACACCGCCAATTGCAAAGAAGGCCCATGGCCGCTCTGACTTTATCAAGCTTACTGAGGAAATCACTCTCGCTTTTGATTTCCTTAATTGCTTGTATATCTCGACAGGTACAATGCCGATTTCCGGGTCAACAAGCTCCTTAACAGGTTGAAACGCGTCTTGAATACCATCCCAACTTTGTCCAGCCTTATCTAATTCGTCCAGCTTTTCGACCATTTCTTCAACCGTCGAAGGTGCTGTATCGCTCAACTCCTCTGGAATAAGATTCTCCGGTAATTCGAGATTAGAGCCCAAAATATCTTTTACCTCTGAATATCGACGAAAAAACTTTCGATCGGTCTTCAAGGAATACGCATCACTGTCCTCTGGCCACCACACCTCTATCTCTTTGTGAGGACTATTCATACGATCCACTCGACCAACCCTCTGCTCCGCAATACGAATAACACTTGGCATATCCAATAAAAGAACAGCAGAAGCCTGTTGGAGATTTAGCCCCTCAGACATAGCGTCGGAACAGAGGGCAATAACTCCATGGGCCTCTGAACCTAAGGCAAAGAGTCTATTCACTTCACTTTTGTTTTTTAGTTGAGTACCGGTAGCAACTATTGACCTGATATTTTTGTTAAATTCTTCAATGTTCTTTTTGATGATTTCCAGACTAATAAGACAACTGTCGAAAGCCAGTATAAGGGGATGCTTCTTTATCAGTTCTGCAAGTTTTAATGATTTAGACTGTTCTCGCTTATCTGAAATCTTTTCAACAAGTTCCAAAATCTTTTTGTAAATTTGAATCTCTTTTTCAATAGCGCGACGGTGCGATTCGCTCTCGGTCAGCCATTCAGGCAACTTGTTGACTATTGAACTCTCTCTTATTTTCCCGGCTCCTTCAGCAAGAGTACGAATTACATTTCCGCTATCTTCCGTTTTAATCCGATCAATGATACCAAACTGGTCACAAGCTACCTGCGTACCCAAAAGATGTTCTACCAAAGCAGCTTTGGATGAACGCAAACGTGACATAACATGGTAAATTGCCAATCCCCTTGCACCCTGAATCCGGCCATGTATGTACTTATCTTCGTCAATATCTCCCCGCCAACCAACAGGAATATCAATTCCTGACTGCAGATTCAGCAGGCCTTTCAGCTTTGTCGCCAGCTCACGAATCTGGCCAGCTAATTCCTGATCCTGTGCAGTTTCCCCGGTTTTATATGTTTTCGGATTATGGATGGGATACCTGCACTTTTTTCCCCTGTCATCACAATAGGCATCTGGATCCTCATCAACCATTCTGTTCAGGATTGATTTAGTTCTGCGAAGAGTAAATCTCTGCACCTCTTTCTGTAAAATCTTTCGTTCTTCCGGGGTAGTGACAAATTGGTTACTTTCTGAGCGCATTCGTCTTTCAAGTCGTTCAAAAATCTTCAGCGCTGAATCCTCAAGATTGTCAGCACCCAGAATATCAACAATTCTCAGTAAATCTCGAGCACCCTTGTTTATTGGAGTGGCCGTAAACATAACCACAACATCAGCCATATTACCGAGCAGACTGCGAGTCCGTGAAGATTTTTGATTTAAGAAATTATGCGCCTCATCGACGGCAAGAGATTGGGCTCTTCGTATGGTACTAATTGCATCATCACTTTTTTCCGATCCCTTTCTACTCAAAAGGCCATGCGACAGAGTAGATAGAGGCAAACCGCACTCAACGGCCTCCCTTTGCCAGGCGCTTTCAACTACCTTCGGAGGCGAAACAAGTACAGTAACGTCCTTACGAACCCTACCGGTGCTCCATATCCTGTCCATAACTGAACGTAAGAGATGGGCACCCATTCTCGTCTTGCCTGCACCTGTCGCATCGGCAACGAGAACACTACCAACATTCTCAACCATCCACAAAGCCTGAGCAATTCCAGTTTTCTGTGACGGCCACAGTTGCTTACCGCTGCTCACATAACTTGTCTTTATATATTTTTCAGCCCAATGCCCTTCAAGCAGCTCAGCACATGCTCTGCCAAGAGCTTCCTGCCATGATACTACACTGAGCAACATCTCGAGCAGTCCAAGCAGTTCCTGATTATAGTCCTCACCGAGTTCCCAATAATTTTTAGCTATCTGCCAAACTTCATTGTATCGCTTTTTATCTGCAGTGGCATCAAAACGGGCGTTGGCTTCCAGCTGATTTTTTTGACCATTAAAAGAAAAATTGCTCGATCCGAGGGTAATTGCGCCATCTGCAACATAAATCTTGGCATGAAGTTTATGTCTCTGATCGGGAATGTATCTGCTTTCTACCCTGCCTCCCCGAATCATGTCGATAAACAGAACGATCTTATGGCACAAACGTAGAGATATGCCCACTTCGAGCCAGTAATCAGTGACCTCCTGCGGGAAATTGGATGATCCCAAACTATAATCTTGTCGTCGTGCGGGACTTGGTTCACTTCCAAGGAGGATGCATATTTTTTCAGTTTGATCTATTGGTAGATCTGCGACGAAATCAATAAGGTAATCAAGTGAGGTAAAACCAGTGATAATCAGAGGGGAGGCGGATGCTTTGAGATCTTCCCGAACAATCTGCTCAACGCGCATACTATCAAAGTTAAGCGGAAAACGTTTTGAGTCCGGCCACTCAGTTATTTGACGCCGCTTGGCAGCACGTACTATTTCATCATCAAATAGTTTTAGAGGCGTTCCCTTGATCAAGATTTATTCCTGGAAGTTATCTTCAATAACAATTTAATTTTTGAATCACCCTATTCTCCGAAACATATGGCACATAAAGCCTATACCTCGCACGGGTAATTCCTACATAGACAAGCCGATCAATCTGCTTACTATCCCACCGGCCTTCGTCTAGCCAATCAAGGCCGACCATAAAGACTGCCGCAAAATCAAAACCTTTGACACTATGTATTGTCGAAACAGTTACAATATCGGTGGTAATATCGTAGGATTTTTTGGCTCGGTAATCTTCAGATACCCATTTGAAAAGAATACCAGATTCAGAGAATATTCTATCGACAATGTCGATCAGGTTTTGGGAGGAATTATTGGGAATTTTGCTTGTACCATACAGTACAGCAATTTCAGACATTGGATAACCAAGCTCATGAATTAATAGCTCTATCTCTTTTGCAATAAATGAGATCACAGTGTCGATATCAGAAAACTGTTTTAATGCAGGATTGGGTCCTCGAAAATCGAAAAAATCAGAGAACATTTTCTGTTGGCGATGCTCACTTTTGACAGGTTCTTCGTGCAGATCATTGGCAAATTCCCCTGCAAATTCAGCCAGCTCTTTTGTGCTTCTATAAACAAAATTTAAAAAATGGGTACGACCACGAGCATGTATTCCCAATTCCTTCCAATTTCGTTTGGTTGAATAAATGTTCTGGCTTTCATCAAGAGCGATAGTAAGGCTATCTGTCTGTGGATTAAGTAAATTCATTACCACCCGCAACATATCATCAGAGAAATCCTGTCCTTCATCTATCAATACAGCATCATATTTCTCATGATTTTTTGAACTCTCAAGAGCTTCTTCCAGTACTAACCGGAAATAGTCCCCATCCTGTTTTTCAAACTCAACTTTATCTTTCAGAAGTCTGTCACAAAGTTCATAGAAATGAACAACATCAACACCACTTTTCCCAAAGGGGACTCTCTTTTCCCCGAGAATTCGTCGTATATAGTTAACGAGTGTAATATTGAAACAAACAAAAAGAATGGTTTTGATCTTGGGGTTGTACCGTTTTAGGAAGAATGCCTTGTTGATTAATACAAGGGTTTTCCCACACCCTGAAGGTCCTTTGAGGATACGGTGACCACCATCATATTTCCTTGCCAGCGATTCCTGGTGATGGTCAAGCGCAGATATTAGCATTTCCATCGCCGAATATTCTGCCTCTGCATATTTCCTTGTCTGCTCAATCCGTACAACCGGGAAGATTAATTGCTTCAGGTGAACCTTTTCTTTCCCTGTCAAATTGAAAGCAAATCGCGGTTCAAATTTGGCTTTTAAAAAGGAGTAAAATTCTTGGCCGGAGAGATCCCTGCACAGAGGTGATTCCGGATGGAGGTCATCCCAGAAGAAAACCTGCCCTTCTTCAAGCACCGAACCAAGGTCTTTTTCTTGGAATTCCAACTTATTGATATTAGTAAGGACAACCCCACAGTGCAGTGGAATCTTCGGATTTCCATAACTCCCAGGAGCTACAGATAATAACTGACCATCTTTGCTTATGGCATCCTTACAGGCATGAAAATAGCCCTGAGCTTGGAGAAATGGATTTTTACGGGTTTCCTCCTTCCCGTTCATGAAAAGTCTAAACTGCTTCCTATCGGCTTCAAGAATCTGAGCAAGTGACCAATCTTTCACCTCTAAAATGATCAGGCCGACAGCATCGTTGTAAAGGATGAAATCTGGTTCCCTTCCTTGGATATCAGGTGAGTACCAGACGATATAGTCAGCGTCAGGCTTAGCAACTGCCCCAAGAAAGTTATAGACCTGCCTTTCACCATCCGTCGTGAATTGCTCTACGCCTTCCGGGATCATTATTGCCATAGCAAACCAACCTATCTTTCTGATTAAACTACAAACACTTACGTATGAAATAATTACAGTAAATCAAGGATATCCCCTGTGTCCTTAGTGTTTGTGGGCTGTTGAGATGTTTTGTCTGCCTGAGTCCCCGAATATTGAATCGTGAGATAATTCTGCATCGCGAGTGGTATAATTCTTTCAAGCACTGAATGTTCTTTTCCCTGTTCAGTGCAAAAGCAAACCCATTTGGTTGCTCGGCTTATTCCAACAAAAAGCAATCTATCCACCCATGCTGGTTCTAAACGGTTAAAATAATTTTCTTTTAATTGAGGCATAATTACCGTATCGAAAGTCAGCCCCTTCGCGCTGTGATAGGTCATAACTTTGGGTAAATCTGTCTGAAAATCGATGGCTGAATAGTTGGCCTGCAGCTTTCGTTTACCGGGTACTTCTGTTTCTATTCCCAGTTCATTTAAACCTGTGCTGAAGCCATATACCTGGCGGTTTGTCGGATACAGCACTGCTATACGATCACCCTTCAGTTGCCTGTTACGGATCAATTCAGCAACTCGCTCTTTCTCATCGGTTGTGTCTTTAGCGTAATACAGAAGCGGCAGTTGCCTCTCTATCTGGGCCATTTTCACCTGACGCAAATATTGTTCTCTCTCCAACTCGTTATCAATAAATCGGGATGAAAGCCAGGCGATATATGGACAACAGCGAAAAGCCGATAACAATGAAACATTGCATTGACTCAGCCCTAACTTTTTCAAAATCTCCTGCTCTGTAGATCCGTGCTCATAAATCTGTTGTTTATGATCCATACAGACAGTTGCATGCTTGGCGATCAATTTTATGATAGCAAAAGACACAGGGTCAAGATCTTGCCCCTCATCAACTAGAACAGCATCATAAATAGGCAGTATGTCAGAGTGCTCCAGCAAATATGAGTACACTCCCTGTCTGACTGCAGCATAGTCAGGGCTTTTGTTCGCCTTGTTCCATGGGGTACGACTGTTAATATGTTCTGTGTAAAACAGCTTACACCAGTGATCAAAAGTTAAAACACTGTCATCCGGTAGGTTGAGTAAATGTAGGGAAGATTTGATATAGTCTCGAAGGAGGTTGGTAAAAACAAAGATACGGAAATTATCATTAGTTATCTGCCGTTCATCCAGAAGGTGGCGAGCCCGATGAAGCAAAATCTGTGTTTTCCCAGATCCTGGGGCACCAAATATGACCCGATTTTGCCTGGCAGGTAACTGTATAGCCCGCAGTTGTTCCGGGGTCATATCTGAGGCAGGAACTAACCACGTCATGAGGCACACCTCATGACTCCTTGCTGAGTTATGGGTAATTCGCCAGCAACCTTCACAGAGACTCCTCGTTTTCTTTTACGCTGTTCTTCAATGCCTGCATCTTCTAAGGAACTGTTACCGGCCATTTTGGCACCTGTTATTAACCAGCCAAGTTCCCAATCACTTAAAGCCTGAACAGAGCCGAATGATTCCAAAGCACTAGAGATGAGTTGTTCCGATTCGTCCTTGTTGATTTTTCTAGCCAACCGGGCATGAAGTACCTGGTAAGGTGCAGATGATTCTTGGTTAACAGCCGCGCCAGCAGAGATATACGCCTTTTCTATATGACCACGCCTTTCCTGTAAAAGGGCGAGATTAAACCATGGGCCACCCCAGGATGATGCAGCACCAGCTTCCCTATAGAGTTTTTCCTCTCGCTGGTAATCGCCCATCTCTCCACAGTAAATGGCCATTTTGTTAAGCAAAGTCGCATCCGGCTCATTCCTTACCCGCAATACCTGTTTCACGTATGCCAATGCTTTTTCGTGTTGTCTAATATCTGCGTACTTATCAGCTAATTCAAGCATCGTTTCCTGCACCTGATCCTTAGGTATCTGCCCCGTACGTAGTTTTTCTTCAGTGGCATCAATCTCCAGCTTCTCATGTTGAGGATTCATCACATTTGACAAGGGATGTTCCAAATGCTGCTCAAAAATTGTTCCATCAGGTTTAGCAGTCAGCTGCATTCGCAAAGCAAGAACTTGATTTTCATCATAACGATATTCAAGAGTAATAGCATCACCACGGTTCACAGGAGGAGGGATTTTCCAACAGCCGGAAAATAAAACACGTTCATCCTCCCGGGCGACTATCTCAACCCTGAGTTCCTGTTGCTCAATAAGTGCTGAAGTTGGTACCTCCAAGGCAGCACATTTTTCGTAGCCACCTTTTTTCGGCCAGGGTAATGCTGCCCCTTTAGGCACTAGATCGACAAAACCAGACTGAGTCCTGATCGCAAGAGTTTCGCTACTTATTGGCCTTACTAGGCCCCGATTATACAAACACAACGAAAGAGCGTGATAGGCCGCTCCCTTAGCAACGGCTGTTTGAGTAGCCTCATAGTCGGAATAGGTTAAAAGCGATCCCTCAGAAAAAAATGCAGCAACTGCATCTTCAACCTGAGGTATCAAACTGCTCCCACCAGCGAGGAGGCAGAAATCGATATCTTCAGCTGTTAATCCAGACCTATCTAAAGCATCCTGGAGAGGCGCGAAAATTGAACAAGTTAAACGATATTCTGTTTCGCGAGCATAAAGAAGATCCTTATCTAAAAACGATACCATCAAGTCATCAAACTGTTTTCCGTTCAATGATGGCGAATCCAAGGTTAGTTCTCTACCATCTGGTAGACGACATGTATGGCGACCGGGGTGCTTTTTTACAATATCGATATTCTTCTCGTGATCATATGCATTAAATTTTCGCAACCGTCTAATTTCATTACACAGACCTGTCTTTAAGGCCTCAGCTATCCCAATTAACGAGGGTTCAATGACCTTTTTCTTGACTGAATAATCCAGTTCAAATTCGGTGAGGTTATTCTGTTCCACGAGCTGGGTCAGCAACACCTCATAGAGTACTGCTTGATCGATATCTCCACCACCAAGCCGATGATATCTTGAAACAGAAATTGGTGCCATATCCAGCTGCAGTGGGGTTCCGTGAGCCCGAACTGACAAAATTGCCACGTCACAGGTTCCACCCCCGAAATCGAACACAACTAATTTTTTCTCTTTGCCGATTTCGAGATCAAGTGAATCCCAATGGGTGACCATATAGTCAAGAAATGCAGCCACTGGTTCATCAAGTAAATCGCCACCATTGATCGAAATACCGGCAAGTTCAGCAGCCTTAACAGTGTCCATTCGCTGCGATGCCTGAAAAGATGCTGGCACAGTCACTATTGTCCGGGAATATGTAATGTCCTCGCGGTCAGGTTGAGATAAAAAACCCAAGATCTTGCTTCCTATTTCAGCAGCAGTTCGATATCCTTCAGCACCTTGGTGATAGGTTTTTTTTACACCGATATCATTTTTACATTCGCAAAATAGATTCTTCTTTTCCTGCAAACCAAAGTCTGTACTTCTTCCACGAAGTAATTTTGCCCCTTCTCCTATATATTCTTTGCCTTGATAGAGGGCGACAACTGAAGGTACCAGAGTGCTTATATACGGACCATCCATAGTAGCCTGTTCGATCTCCAAACATTCAGCGCAGGGTGGGAGCCCATCTTCGGGCGACCAATCAATCTTGGCCGCTGTGGAATTGGTTGTCCCGAGGTCTATACCAAGGACGCGTAGCTGCACACCTTTAGGAATAATGCATTTTTCTTTACTTGGAAGGAGGAATGATGGGACATTATTCTTCATGAAGAATACCATAGTCTATTAATATTGTTTGCAATTACCTTCTTGCGACACATAGCTCTGTTGATTCAGTGATATTTGTTCACCGGTAAAAATGTCATTTTATAATTTTATCATTAGACACGCCTTATTCTGCTTCCAGATGTTGTTTCAATTTCTGCACACCTATAAGAGCATCCTTTAGTTCAGATTCGTATAATGGCGTAAAGGAGGAGTGAGAAGCGGGATTCATTATTCTTTTCAAAGTACTCTGTAGATCTTCAATAAGTTTTCCTATGTTCTCTTTTAGCTCATACTGTTTTATGAGATAGGCGATCAACTCCTTCTGCAATCCCCTCAATTGACCTTTTTCATCGGGTTCAAGAGAACCATCAATATTAAAGTCTGTTGCTAATTTCTTTATCAGATCAATAGATAATTTCTTATTCACAAATAGTTTTGCGAAATCTTTACGACTTGTTTCTGTAATCTCCTTAAGAACGTGATTCAGTTTATTGGCTAAGGGTTCAAATTTACCATCATCACCTATTGAATTAAGATGGCTTAAGTATTTACCTATAATTACTTCAGTTTCTTTTCTGAGTTCACTTCCACAAGCATCATATTCTCCATCTGCCAATAAAACCTGGGCCTTTTCAAGATGTGTCCTATCTTTTTTGATTATTGGAGCGCTATTCTCTTCCTCTCTAACGTGGAAGTTGTAATATTCCCACAGGTGCGATGATGTCTGCCTTTTAATCAGCTCATAAAAGCCTTTATCATGCGTTAGAATAATTTTCTGAAATTCATCAAAAAAATGTAAATCAGGATCGTTGTTCTGGTTTAGGACCATTTTGATAATGGGCATCCTGTTTGACATATCCAAACTTATAAGCATATCATCAAGAACAAGGATTTTGAAATCTGTTGTTTGGACTCGAGTACGTAAGGCGCCGATACGTATACCAATTGCAATTCTAGTGAGTTGCGCTTCGTTTAGAAAAGACTGGACTCGATGGATTGCCTTCCAGTCGTCGCTGGCTTCCTGAAATATTTCTACGGTAAGCTTTATGTGGAGTCCACTGTGCCTTTCCGCTTCCTTTCCTTGCTCCCAGAGCTGGTTTTTTACTTTTTCAAAACTAAATTTTTTAGTAAATTGAAGTGCCAGGCGAATGACATCCTTATTATCAAAAAAATGTTTTTTGATAAAATCATTCGCATTAACCTGAATTTGTGACAATAAAGATTCAATCTCAGAATTGAGTACCGCAAGCTCACTTTCCATGGCCTCAGCTCTCTTTCCTCTAATCGGTTGCCCAGATTTATAACGCTCAACTCCTGATGTTTTAGTTTTGATCTTCTCAAGCATGTTGCTGTTGGTAGTATCATCAATCAAAAAAGGAAAAATATCCCTTTCGAAAACTGGCCAGAGGTTCACTTCCTGTTTATGAGTCGCTGCATAAAAATTATGGAGCAATTTATAATTGATAAAATCACTAGCCTGATTCAGCTCTTGGATGATGGTATCGTTAGTTTTATTGGTGTTTATAATGTCATCTGAGATCCTATAGACATCTTTTTTCGAATTTTCATCAATTGTGGTCAGTTCAATGAAGGATTTCTCTTCACGGGGAGTAAACACATTCCTGAGACTCTGGTGAGTTCCTTTATCTGACTCTTTAAAATTTCTAAAGTACTTTTGAATTTCCTCATCTTTTTTTATGCTGCTTTGAGTCAGGGTGTACAAAGCCCAGAAAAGAGATGATTTGCCCGAACCATTGTTACCATAGATTAAAACGTTTTTCCCTTTTATGTTAAAGGATTGCTCTAGTTGAAATGCTTTGAAATTCTTAATTTTAACCTGGAAGACTTTTTTTCTCATCTAGATTCCAAAATGGGTTTTAGAAAGTCTGGACTGCGGACAGCAAATAGTTTAATACGATTGCGGACATTACTATCAGGGTGTGTCCATTTTGCATGAAGTTGATTGATTATATCTTCTTTCTCGTTGTCTCGTAATATATTGAAATTACGGTTTTGAATTACTACATCAATATCCCGCTCTACAAATTGTAATACATCTATTTCACGATCTTTCAAATGTTTTGGAAAATAGAGCTCAAAAATCAATGAATCAGCTATATTTTCAAATATGACACTCTGATTAAGCAACACCATAGAAACGATTAATTCAATAGCTTGACTCATTGAATCCGAGGGAATAATAACTGGTATTTGTTTGCCATCATTAATTTGCAGTGTATGGGTATTGGTGATGAAATTCTTAATATAAAATGAAATAAACGTTGAATTAAGAATTGCAGTAAATATTTTGTCAGATACGTTAATCATGGAGTGAAACTTAACAATATTTTTAGAATATGGACCTCTTTCGACAAAAAACGCTTTAATTCTATTGGTAAAATAATCAACCCAACCAAATCCAGTTTGCGCGTAAAATTCGCTTCCTTGCCATCTCGAATTAGTTAATTTACTTTCTTTTAATTCTCTCACATTAGAATATGACCAATCTATGGCCTCTACAAAAGGGACTTGCCATTTCACCCCTTCATTATTCCCTCTCGAATAATAAATCCATGTGTTTCCTTCCCTTATTCCATCTACCTGTTCTTTAATTGTTAAATGCTCATAGTGTCGCAGATCGTTTCGTAATACTGTTTTATAAATAAAGAATTTTCCAAAGAAACCAACATTTTTAGTCTCTAATTTAATACCCTCAGCTAGATCATATAACTCCAAGCAGTTATTAACTTTTAAATCAAAAACATCTTTGTGTTCTTTGATTATATTCCTCAATTTAATATTATATATTTCCTGTTCTTCTCTATCATCACAGATGATCGCAAGATATTTACTGTTATTGCCAGTCACAAGACCTTGTGCACCCTCTGTAACTAATCCCAAGAGTGTTAAATCACCGTGGGTAAGAGCCTCTCGATGATCGGCAATAATTTGGTAATTTTTTCTAAGTGCACTTTGACTTGCAATTGCATTACGGTACTTAATGTTTAAGTTGCAAATATTTTCACTCAACATCTTACTTATAGTTAAATTAGTAAAATGAGGTGGGAAATAAACATTATCAAGAGATTCTTTGTAGAGAGAAATATTTGCTGATATTTGATTTGGCTCAAAAAATGATTTATCTGCTATTTTATAAGTAAATGTGTAATCTTTAGCAGATGCATTAGTTATTGATGTAATAACTGTATCCACATACGCTTCATTAAAAACATAGCCAACTAAAAATATTTCATTTAACTTTCTACTGATAAACAATTTCCTTAAGTTAGCTTTTGTAGAAAGTGTCAAAAATGTATTTGGAGTTATATATGTAATAATGCCATTCTCATTGAGAAGTGAGATACCTTTGTGGTAAAAATAATTATACATATCGTCAGTGAAACCAAACACATTTTTAAAGACTTTTTGTTTTTCTGCACCAATTTCCTTATGCCCAAGGTACGGAGGATTGCCAATAACAACATCAAAACCATTTTCAATGCCAAACATCCATTCCGGATCAAAAAAGGAAGATGATGAGTTCTGGTCATAAGGATCCCAGCCGGCAAGTTGTTTTGCTGTTTTATTTTCCCAGCCATCGATAACCAGCAATTCCCCCATTTTCTCCCTCAAACCTTGATCCTCTCCTCGTAGTTTTCTTTTTGTACTTGGAGTTCTTGCTGAAAAGATCCGGTGCCTGACATCTTTCAGTTCTTCTTCTAACTTTTTGATCTCTTGGTTTGCAAATAAATGCATTCTCCGATCGGGTTTTTTGATACCAATCAGGGTATTGGCAGCAACAAATTTTGTCTCTAAATTTGGAAGGGGGCGAATTGCAAAATTGATTTTATTTTTATCTACTTTCTGATCCACCACTAATGAGATAAAAAATCGTAATTTTGAAATCTGAACGGCAATGGGCTGGATATCAACGCCATAGATACAGTTTTCAATCAAAAAAAGTTTCCTGGCGTAATCAGGATCATTAACTTGTCTATCAAAGGCCTCGTTAATTTCATTGAGCTTTTGTTCTCGTGCTTCTTTGTCTGCTAGGTGAAAAGTCGACTCTGTTTCCCGCGTCGCCTTTTCCATTTGCAATTCTCGCCAATGGGTATTTAATGGATCAACTTTCTGAAGGATATGAACCATTTTCTGCAAAATCCCCATCGGAAATGCGCCAGATCCACAGGCCGGATCAAGGATAGTAGAGCAGTCAAGTACCTTGATAATTTCTTTCTGAAGAGATTGATTATCTGCAAATGGGTTTGTTGTATCAAAAGAGAGTAGTTGATGAAGTTTATTATCAAGTTCATTTTCTTGTATATCCCAGGACGTAACTCCCTTTTTTAAATAGGTAATTAGGCTTTCATCAACCATATAATTAACTATTTCTCTTGGAGTATAAAATGAACCTGTTTGTTTTCTGGCCGTAGTTTTTGTTTCGGGGTTATAGCTTGCGAGCAAGTTCTCAAACACCTTGCCCAGTAACTCGGGATCAAGAGCAATATCCTCTTCAATTGGAGTGTTTTCAGCGAGTGTGAATTTGTAAGACTCAAAGATTTTGATTAACCCTTTAACCCCAGCTTTGGTCGTTTTTGTGTTTTTTATACCTATTATTGAGCTCAAGTCTATATTTTCATCCCTACCAAAAAAGAGATAATCAGGGACTCTAAGGGGGTTGTCGCTACGATCTGAGAATCCGTCTTTGTAAACTATAATATCACCACCTTTTGGCCCTTTTTTAGTTGAATGTGGCTTATCGAGACATTCAAAAAGACCACCGTTCATGAACGGTACTATTGATTCCACCAAGGTAATGAATTTTTGAGAATCTTTGAAAAAGTCTTCATAACGTAGCAAATTTGTAACATTCATATTTTGCTTGTCTTTGCGAAATGCTCTTTTGCCCATTTCTTGATTCAAGGTGGCAAAAAAGAGGTTCTGCAAAATAGCTTTATAAAAATGACTGCTGATATTTGTTGATTTAAAAAGGTCATCTTTACGGAATGGAGATAAATCCTCTAAAAGTTCATTTTTAAGATAAACAAGATCGAAAAACTCCTGTGGAATCAATTTCTTCTCTTTTATAAACCAGACAAAAAGGAACCTGGTTAAAAGCCTGATAACATTCTTGGCATTGTGCTCCTGCTGCAATTCCCGAAGCTTGTCTTCATTAGTAGATCCTGTTTCTTCAAAAAGGCTGTGGATGGTAGGCTCTGATGGAAAAACAACTTCTTTAACTGCCCAAAAATACCAGTTTGAAAGCTCTTCATAGAATTTTTTATTGAGTAGGGAAACATTAAAAACAGTTTGCCAGTACGTATAAAGATCAGCAAAATTTTTAATTGCCTTTGTTCCTGTACGTTGGATTGCAAGCTCAGATAGAATACGCAAATGGCCGGAATGTGGATTCTCAGGATTTATATCTCTGAGCATAGACACCTTTCCTGCCTTTTCTCCCTCTCGCCATTCTTGTTTATATTCCAGCCTTTCAGCGTTGGCAAAGGCAATAAGATTTTCATACTTAAAAATAACGACCACCGGAGTGTAATGATACTCTCGGTTGAACGCGCGGGTTATTTCAGCTAGGTGTGACCTGGTTGGTAATAGACCATTATCCCTTGGAATTAGAGTTACACCGAAGATAAGTATACCATCATAATCTGATTCTATTTTTGCCGGATCAATGCCTCGATTCCCTTCAAAAGCAGCATCGTCTACCATACCTATAAAATAAACATCATCCATTAGTTGAAAAGCATCATGGTCTTTTCTATAATTGTTCAAAAGAATATCTTGCGGCCGAGCAGACTCTTCAGCAATATAGCTAACAGGAACTTGTAGTTTTTCAAAAAAAATCCGCAAAGCTAAGTGGAAGTCCTTTGTGTTGAAGTAATTCAATTCTGCCTTCATCGCTTGCCTTTAAATTTTAAAATTATTAGTCAGAGAGAGCCTTTTTTCCGCTATAAAACGAGGGTAAATAGTTGTTCTATTTTTTCATTCAACTCACCAGAAACCAGGTGATCAAATCAAAGTTATCAACCATATACTTGTCACTCACCTTAATGTTTTGTTTCACTTTTTTGAGAGCAGAAGGATCGCCAGATCGAAGTTTAGCAAGAATATCCTTTACTTCTTTTCCCATCCGTTTTTTAGTACCTCCATCTTCCTGTTTTTCTTCTTCAACAGCCTGACTGGTAAGCCAGGTTTTGATTGCATCCGCAAGTAATTGAATTGCTTGTTCTTCACCTTTGTCTACACTTTGATGGACATAACGATTCTTATCCTTGTGGGCGCCGAGAGCATCAAGAACTTCTTTCTGGTTCAACAGCACAGGCTTGCCATTCATATCAATATAAATAAGCTCATAAATCTGATATTCATGGATCGTTGCTTTTGGTGGCCTAGTAGGATAACCAAGAAGTGCAATAATCCCTTCATCTGAGCAGATAGCCTTGTCAGCAATGAATCCTGTATAAACTCCCTTAGGCATTTCGTAATATTTTTTGCCATTCTCCTTAATTTCAGCCAGTAAATCCTGCCTATATCTTTCGAGAGAAAGATTATCAAAACCCAAACCCCGTTCGCTGGTTTCAATATCATCCCATGAGGTCTGCATTTGTTCCAGCATCCTTGCTTTCATCCTGTTTTCAAGATTCTCATCGGTAGCCATTTGTGCGAAGGTATCAGAAAACTCCAAATGTACTTCGGAGCCGGCTAACTTCATTGCCGCCATGCGGTGTTCGATTCTTCCCTGCAAATTTAGATAGGTATTAATATTACTGGAAGGCCAAAAATTGATCCCAAATATTATTTTATTTGGAGAGCCTAGGCGATCAATACGCCCCATCCTTTGAATAATCCTTACCGGATTCCAATGGATATCGTAATTAATGACAGTGTCAGCATCTTGCAGATTTTGTCCTTCACTGAGAGTGTCTGTTGCAATTAGGATGTCAATGGGCTTTTGAATTTGCTTGTATGCCGGGTCGTTGTTATCAGCAAGCCAGGTAATCCACTCACCAAAAATCTCACTTTCGGTCAGGTCATCTTGACTTCCGGAAAATTGCCATTCCTGCTCTTTAAATAATTTGGTGAAAGGTGCAAAACGTTGAAGAATTAGTTCAAAGTTTTTGGTCTCTTTGGAAGAAGTATCGGTTAAGGAGCCACTGCCGCTGACCATAGCAATCTTATTGAACCCTCGTGCTTTTAATTGTTCAAAAATATATTTAGCCGTATCTTTGTAAGCCGTGAAGATAACAATCTTTTTGTTGTAATTGTTTGTCGCAGAATTCTGCTTTGTGCGTATTTTTTCAATAAGTACCTGAAGTTTGTCGTCAGAACTTTTATGATTATTAGGTTTGGTTATTTCCTTTTTAATTTTGTTGTCGAACCTGACTAAGTTAGCTAAGAGGTTATCAAGGGCATCGATGTCTTTTTTAAGATCCCTTTTGTATTGCTCAATTGTTCTTGCTGCATCTATCTCAGATAATTTTATTTTCCTCTTTTTCCCCAAAGTAAACTCCGAGACATCAGCTTCCAAATCGTCATCCTCAAACAAAAGGATTTCATTTTCGTCATCTAATTCAATATCCTTTTTGGCAGATTGGTAGGCTTTGATTTTATTTAGGGCATTCTGATGATGATCTCGGATTTTCTCAACAGTTGAATAAAATGAAAACCAAGACGATTCCAACCTCTTAACCATGAGGATATACATCATCTTGACAAGGAAAAATTCTCTTTGTTTCTCATCATGTAGGATATCTTTGTCGCCAGCTCCTTCCGTTTCAGCATAAAACGATGGCTGATATCCTGACAACATTGGGGGGAAATGGTTGAAGAGTTCTTCGAAACTCTCGAAATTCCCTATCTGGCGAGGTGTCACAAAAATATTCTCCGGCTTAGCTTTAATTGGAAAATTGAGACCGGTCTGCTGTCCTTCGATCATCTTTCTTGTTCGAGCTACGGTAAGAGCATCAGTTAGCCTGAAAAAATTATCAGGAAGGTTTTTTATAAATGTGCTTATTTGGGGGTGTTCAAGTTCTCTCCATTCATTAAAGGCCTTTTGGGCGGCACGAAAGGTATAATCAAGATTCTTGATACTTAGTGAATCAGCAAAACCTCGATTGTCTCCTTGAACCATCAACTTAAACTGATTGCGGATATCATTAAGGGAATTGTTGATTGGAGTTGCGGAAAGCATAAGAACCTTAACGTCCAAATTTAACTTTAGTATCTTTTCAACCAAAAAAGCATATCTCTGGGATTTATCATTTCTTAAATTATGACTTTCATCTATAACGATTAGTTTTGGTTTGTCGTTGATAAATAATTTATCAGAACGATCAGTGTATTTCTCCATCCGGTCAAGTTGCATATCCGTATGAAACCGAATAAAAAACTCGAATTGATCTTTTTCAAATTTTGAATTTTGATGCTTAATATATCGATGCCAGTTGTGTTGAAGTTTTTTCGGACAAATCAACACAATCTCTCTTCCTTGGAACTGGAAGAATTTCATAACAGCAAGTGCACTCCAAGTTTTTCCTAGACCAACTGCGTCAGCCAGGATGGCTCCATTATACTTCTGCAGCATCTTTATAAGGCTCAGCACGCCTTTTTGCTGAAACTGATATAATATTTGATAGACGACAGTGTTCTCAAGTCTTCCTACTTGCCTGTTAAATTCAGGATTATCTTGTTCAGCTAATAATTGATTACCGAATAATTCAAAAAGGACCTTGTAATAAAGCTCTTTAGGAGTGTATTCAATGAATATTTTTTCAATTTCTTCGATTAGATATATTTTAAATGGCTTGGTAGATTTTGCCCCATTTTTATCAATCGATGTTTTATTTTTATGGGCTTGCGGTTTTCCCCAGAGATCAGCAAACCACTTTTTGAGTTCTTTGTACTGATTGTTTTTTCCGGATTCAGCGATATTTAATTCAATATTACTGGTTGATTTTAGTCCAATACCAGCTTCTGTTAAATTTGAGCTTCCTGTAATAAAATAGTTATCCCGATTATCGTTGTTTTCTGGAGTAAAAAGATACGCTTTCGCATGGCAAAAGTTAGGTTCCAGAGTTTTAGCTACAACCTTATCCTGCTGAAGGAATTTAACAGCTTCTCTAGCAAGAATATTTAGCTTGAGAGAAGATTCTACTGTTATATTTTCATTCAACAAGTCTAAAGCTCTGCTTGTGTCTATCTGTGCATTTACAATATCACCAAGTACAAAACGGAATTCTGATATTTTGTCATTAACCTCTTGCGAGAGATACGCAAGTGCACCTACTGTGAAATAGCCAGTAACAACATCCAAAGTTCCTTCTTCAGTGTACTTTGAAAGCCACTCATGAACTTTTAGATTTTTGTTTTCGTTATCTAACAACATATATTTACCTTTTTAATTATCGTTTATCATCTCATGGCTCAACTGTATTTTAAGAAACAGCCTATATTCTAAAGTGTTGGGTTATAACATTTCTAACAATAAGACTATCAAAGCCGGCACTTTCTTTTGTAATGAGCAACCTGACATCAAAACCATGTTTCTTATACCAAGCATGTTTCACCTCTTGCCGATTACGGTACTCCTCTAAATGCAACATACCTTCATGTTCCCAATACCATACTTCTCCTCTCCAGTTAATGGTGAAATCGGGAAGCATCGTAGTTCCATCAGGCGCCCGCAAAGGCACTTCGTACGCAAAGGGTATATCTCGATCAAAAAGCATATTAGCGATGATCACTTCTGATTTTGACCGGACCATGTAATCAGCTAACGTCTTATGAATTTTGCCTTCCTCGTACCACTGGAACATATCCTGGAATTCTTCCGGTACTGGAGTGAAATTAAACAGAGAAGAATTTATTCGCAGTAGCTGAGAATTTTCCGGTCTCCTCAAGCTGTAAATAGGCCCCATATCTTCTTCAACCAGGAGAGTACAGTGGCTTTGTGCCCGAGTAAGACCGGTGTAGAAAAGCTCTTGTGACAACAAACCACGCTTGTGCTTTGGGAGAACAAAATAGACTCTCTCGAATTCAGACCCCTGGGCTTTATGAACAGATATAGCATAGGCTAATTCCAGGTTTTCAGATACTTGGCTCTCTGATGAAAAATTGACCCAATAGTCTTGCTTACGGCTAAATATCACCTGAAACTGGCTCATATGGAATTTCGACCATTTCCATTTCTTGTGATCATAACCGTGAACTTTTGTGTATCCTATCTCACCATTAAAGACTTCAAGGTCAGAAGCTTTTTTGGTTTTTGTATTATAGGCTTTCAACGGTTTTGAGCGTGAACGATTTCGTGTCTGAATGACTTTATCATTATATGTAATACTGCCCAGAGTTCCTTTTTTTTCAACCATCCACAAATTTTTATGACCCTGGATTATCTGGTTCAAATGCTCAATGCCAAAAAGTTCTCCACGATACGGGGAGATCACCTGGCTACGTTCCGGCTTACCAATTTCATCAAAGAGTCCATAGTACTGATTCCAAAGGGTATCCGGTCGTTCTGGATCAAAGACTTTTCCAGTATCAGTCTTCATATCAGAAATCATGGTATCCAGGAGAAGTTTTTCCAGGGTGTCTGGATTATCCCAGAACAATACCCGCAAATCACCAGTTACATCCCCACCTTCCTGAATTTTTGCTAATATCTCTTCTTCCTGTGCGTCAAAGTCACCTGATTTTTCATCAGCAAGAGCCCGGTGCTGGTAGATATTAGCTAGATCGAGAATACCGGTTCCTTTATTGGTCAAACGGTTGTGAATTTGACGGATATTCGTTGTTAAAGCACCAACATTCTCTGGAAGGTCCGTTCTCAGCCAATCAAGTAGATCAGAGAAAACCTTTCCCGTTCCAATAGGTGGTAATTGATTAGGATCACCAACAAAGATCAACCGCTGAACTGCGTTCAGATTTACAGCCTTAAAAAAGGTCGCAAGCATAGTCAGATCCAGCATTGAAGATTCATCAATAATGAATGTCGTTATGTTCTCCTCACGCTTTCCGCCATTTTGCTTAAAGGTGAAATTCTTATTTAACCAACCTCGTTGAGCAAGAAAGGCATGGATTGTACTTGCCTCCTTTCCTGTTTGTTCTCGGAGGCGATCAGCCGCCTTGCCAGTTGGTGCTAAAAGTTGAAAAGAAGGCTGAGCACCATGCGCCTTTTCTATTGCCCTAATTATAGCTTTAATAATTGTAGTTTTACCTGTTCCTGCAGCTCCTGAAAGTATTGCTAAGGGCCTGCGGAAAATCTTCTGACACACTTCAACTTGTTGTGTGATAGCTCTATCGTATTCTTCTGGATGCTCTTGCGCCAATGAGCTGTTTATTATCTTCAGGTAATTTTGCCAATGACTTGCGGTAACAGGGGATTGAAGGGTAATATCCGCTTGAGCTGCCATTTGGCGAAGGGCTTGCTCGACCACACGTTCATCATCAAAAGTTGTTTTCCGATACAAATACAGATTATCTTTTTCTGTTCGATAACAAAGGGCCTTACAGATATCCTCTTTTTCAACTTCGAGATGCCGCTGGTTGAACTGAGCTCTTTTCCAGTCAGGCATAAAGCTGAGCTTATGATTTAGTCCGAACAAAACTCGTTCTGCCGAGAGGAATGTGTGCTGACTGGCATGCTGCAACTGTTCAACACATAATGCTCGCAACCGTTGCCAATCATCCGGCTCAAGATCTGTTCCCTCCCCTAAGTCTGGCGATGGCAACATTCCATGATCTATTTGGCTAAAGGAAATTTGATCGTCTGCATCCTCACCGACATATTCCTCAGAGAGGATATAGGGGCTCTCAATAATACTTTCGTAATTGGAAATAATGCTGCAACTCTCTGGGCTTTCAATAATATTCTCGATTTGACGCACAGACAAATCAAATCTTGGCAAAATATCTTGCAACAACTTCTGCTGATGTTCTTCTAAATACTTCCACCTCTTCCGAAGAGAAGAAAACTCTTTTTTTGTGAGATCAATTCCTTGAATAGAACTCTCACCGCCTTCAAGGTATGAAAAAATAGATTTTTTAACTTTCTCTTCCCCAACAATCGGAATTTGCTCTATGGCGTAATGAATGCCTTTACTGAATTTTAAATAATCAAGAACAGTTAATAGCCCTGGATATAAACCACGCTCCGACCAAAGCTCTGCCATTATCGAGGCAAGCCATTCCTGACGAATAGACCAATTCTCGGAAATATCACCTACCTCTTGTAAAACACCAACTATTTCGCTAAATCTTTCAATCAGCCCAAGGGCTCTATCATCAGAGAAACGACGAGTTGCATACTTAAAGTCACGTGAATTTTCTGGTGAAAATAAAATCTTGTTCAGAATTTCAGGATTATTAAAATATTTTTCATATGGTATACGGAGTCCTTGATTCGGATAATCGGAAGTAATGTTTCGAGCCCACACATTTGGCCCATATCTCTCTTCCATTTGCTGAGATTGATTATCCCAAGTAATTTCCGCACCAACATCTTTTATTCGGCTTACACCGACTATCACATATTGATGCTCATCATTTTCACTGAAGGGGTTACTGTAATTGGCGTAGTAAAAAATGAGACTTTTCCCAGGAGAAATATCCTTAAAAAAACTATTTGCCCCATCTCTTCTAGCAACAGAATCATACTTGGGTGTCCCCTTATCACGAGAAGGATTTTGCACCTCGTCTACATACATCTCCTCATATGGCCAGATACATACAGTGTATGCAGGCAGTTTCCATTTTTTTGTTTCTGTACCGTCATTAAACCACGAAGGCGGCGGGTTATATGTGGTCAGTTGTTGATCGCCAAATGCATTACAACTCCAGATACAAGGTGGTATGTAATCATCAAATTTTGTTGGAGATTCCCCAGCATGAGCCACCTCAATATCTATATCACGGCGTTTAGCTATCATATCTCCCGGGAAAGAATATTGACCAACACAGTAAGTATTCGAACGGGGGTCACTGCATATCTTGCCGTTCCAGCCATTCTGGTGCCAAGCTAATCTTGCGGATATATGTTTTGTCATTTTTCTATTAGTTTTTAAAGCAACCCCTACCTAAATATCACGGCAGGTATGAGTGATCCAGGTTGAACTTGTCAGACGTTCTGACTTTGCAATTCCTAGCGTGCTAAATTAGTTAGTTGAACAACCAAGCAAGGCTTCTTGAATCGTGCAGTACTTATAAGCCCCACTAAATCATTTCTACCCCTATAAAACGATCTGCTGGGTCAAAATCAGGCTTGGAAATTTTTATGTCATCCACCTCACTCTCAGGTATAACCTCGCCAATTTCATCAATTGAAAAACTTAAACCATAAGCAAACGCAAGCCTGTTATATTCAGTTGACAGTGCACAAAGCAGGGCATGTAAGTTCGTGAGACGTGGAGGCTTCCTTTGTGAAAAAAAAGCTGAAATCAGTTAATTTTTCAAGTCTTAACGTTACCAATATTTTGTTTCTTTACTTAATAACATTTTCAAATTTTATAACAAAAACTATACCCAGAGGCACTCTACCATTCAGACCAATGGGGCATATCTCCAAAATGTAAATTAATCTACATGTTCAGTCTAACCCACCAATACCAAACGTTTTAAAATATGAAAAACAAATAAATACTATCTTATCTCTGTACTTTTCAGCTAAATTTAATTTTATTTTTTCTAAGTTCTATTATCAGCATAAGTACGGATTTACTCTTTAAATTGAGCGCTCTCTTTGTTTTATATTTCAGATATTGTTTCTAAGAATGCTTGCAAATCCACAATATGTTTTTCCTTATATCTAATTTGGCATTCCTCTCCACAAAGACCTATTGTAAGTGCAAGATCATCAGCCCCTTCGGATTTAGTTTTCTTAGACCGAATTTGGCCTATGATGTCAACTGCTTCTACTTTCCCATGTCTCCACTGAGCAAAATGTTGGGGGCATAGGCATAATGTATTAGCAGGATCATCAAGCAATCGAGCATATTTTCGTTCAACAATATGGCCTGCAATAAAAAAAGGGCTGCCACTTCTCTGGGGAAAAGTACTTCCACATATTTGGCATTTTCCTGTATACAAATTGAGTAAATATGCTCTTGTAGCGAGGTCAGCAGGCTCCATTATCATTCGAGTTGTTTCCCTAAGGCGCTCATCATGATTCGGCTCATTTATAACTCTTTCCCTGTGACCTGCTTTGGATCTTTCTCGCCGACGAGTGGGATTTTTTACAGTCCCCTCATTGAAATAATCATCGTCTTCGTATTCTTCGGAGAGAAAGGTCTCACCATTTCTGTTAAAAGCCTTTTCAAATTTTTCTAATATATCATCGTTCTGAACTGGCTCATCTTTAACATCTTCATTTCCATGGTCAGCATCAGCGGACCCATTCTCTTTGTCATTAACTGTATCAGACTGCGACCCATTATCGCTGTTTTTCTCCACTTTTTTATCAACGGGACTTTTGACCTGCTTTTCCTCATTGTTACCTGAAGCATTGCTGTTGCTTGATGAATTTTTTTGAGAACTTTCTGTATCCCGATACTCTGATCTTTTAGAAGCCGAACTGCTGGTTTCTCCTTCAGGTTGACTAGCCTTAATATCCTCCTTGCTGGTAGTCTCATTATTTTTCGATGTTTCATCATCAGGTTGTTGAGTATTTGGTTTAAATAATTTACTAATTTCCCTGGGAATAGACCAACCCTCATCATCGATTCTTTCTGTATTCACTGCACTTAAAGTTAGCTCAATCCAATGAGACAAATCTTTGTATGACCTGTTTTTCATCAAACCTTTGGCTAATTCTGTAGATATTTTACGTTTTATCTCAGACTTTTTCTCTTGTTTATTGATTCTAAGTATCTTGTTTTGTTGATCCCAGTATACAGGATAATTCGCCTCGACTTCTGCACGAATATAGCCTTTTTCCAATGTAAAAAGGATTTCTATTGCCTCATCAGTTTTCGCCTCCTGAAGATCAAACAGGCTTTGAAAAACACCATCATCGAATAATTTTTCATAGTACTTAGCGTCTTTCTCTCTTAGCCAAGACGACAACATTAATATTGTGGATTCTGTGACAAATTCATTATTCAGGTTTATTGTAAATTTAGTATTTTCATCAACCAACTCCGTTATAACTGATTCGGAAATATTAGGTATGTTAAACGCTCTATAAAATGGCGCCCACTGACTGAAAGAATCTTTTTCAGGACGCCACACAAACTCTGTGTCAGTAACAGCAAATATCTTCTTTAATTCACCATCATCAGGAACAACAACTTCTTTAGAGTCAACAAATTTGCCACTCTGAGTCAATATCAACGCATTGGCTACAAAATTACTCCACCAGGCTGGCCTTTCATCTTGTTCTCTTTTTGCTATCGGCAGTAGTGTTCTATAAATAGATTCGATACTCTCTCGTATCTCTTGAAAGGATTTTTCAGTATCATACTGCAGCTTTAGCCAACGTTGAGCAAATGACTCAGGGTCTGCTTTTTCCTTAACTCCTAGAGTGTTAACAAAGAAATCTTTTAACTTGGGGTAATGATTCTGAAGGTAGGTAAAATCATCACCAAGAACTTGTTCCGAGTCTTCCCAAATTACCTGTCGCAAAGTATACCAATGTCCTTCCGCATCGTTTTGAGGAACAAAAATCAACTTATTATTTGTAAACGCTTCCACCAAGTCTTTAGGATCATCAAAACTGGTTCTAGTGTTCAACGCTGAGTAGATACGGTAAGCCATCTCTATATTTACGCCTGCTTCATTCACATTAATAGTTAGTATTTCTATTAACTTATCTATAGTTAATTCTGTTTTCACCCCCAGTATTTTGATTACTTGCTCTGGTATGTTCCCTTGACAGTACGGTACAGTATCACCCAATATTTCCTTAATTTCTTGCTTTGGCAGAAATGCCAGCACTGGTCGAACAAAACCTTTTTGGGTTGGAAGCCACTTGCATTGCTTTAATTTTGAATAAAATTCCGACTCGGAACGTGTTGTTTGTGCGGTACGATAAAACCAATGAACTGTTGCAAAATTATATCGACCTAAAATTCCCGTAGAAAAGCGGCTTGCCGAATGACTAGACACACACGTCTCTGACAGAAATGAAAGCAGACTATCAGACGATTTTCTATCTTCAATTACTTCTTGTTTCAGAACTGAAGGCGGACGCCAATTAGAAATGGTTTTTTCTCGTGTCGAATATGGCACTTGAGAAAGACATTGTGCTTCATAAGCGTTAGTAGCACCATATGTGATCTCAACTACTTGCTCAGGGGTTGGATATTTTTTGATTTTGTTGCAATGCGCCAACAAATAATTTACAGTCTTTTCGCTGTAATGATTTGACAATACACAAAAATGACGTCGATCATTTTCAGTCACCCATATGTGTTGCCACCCCGAGCCACGATTATAACGTTCTGGCACAATGATATTGCTATTAAAAACAGAAAGAAAATTCTTTGAACCATTATTCAATGCAATCGGGATATTATCCCAATCAAACTCATCATCAACATGATCAACGAGGAAAGATGTTGCTACAGCTATTTTCTTAGGGCTTAAATTTTCATATTGTTCGACCAAAACATTTGTAATATCAATGCAATAATTAGCTAATGAAAAAGGGTGCACATTAAGAATCTCTGTCATCCATTCCCTTAGTTCGATAGCATCTTCTTGCCCATTAATGGTTTTAAAAAAAATTCGATCTAAAAAAACAGCAGGCACAATATTCTGTAGCCACTCAGGCGCTCTTTGTATAACTTTCCTCGTCTCTTCGTCACGCGCGAAATATATTGGGTTTTTTCCATCACTGGATAAGACTGATACTTGATCTTTATCAGACCATACCTTCACTATATCCTTTTGAACAAGACTCTCTTTTTCAAACTCTCTATCTTTCAGAAATCGAAACAACTGTATGAACCATTCATCATCTGATTTTGATGCAAGCCACTGGTCGTCGTTAAGACATTCCAGTAGGTCGTCATTTGTAAGAGAAGGTACCCCTAACGCTCTCAATGACTTACTGTAGGGAGCAAGTTCTGAGCAAACTAGTGGCATAGATTCTTTAAAAATCTGTGGTAGGTTACCACCACCTATTAAATCCCAAAATTCTTTCGGAGCAATTCGAGTGCTACCGGGTACCGCCAACTCATCGCATTGGGCTGTATAAACACACGCTGTATTCTTTAATTGGCCATGAATCTCAGGTACTACAGATTGAAGAAATTTATGGTTAGTTCTTTCGGGAAGTGATGCATACGACGAGATTTTCTGTATAAAAGTAAGGAAATCTGAAGATAGACAGGAAATTAGCGCTTTGACATAAACATCAGAGATACATGCACGTAGCCAGGTGTTCCAGGATTCATCTTCCTTGACTGCTTCGCGTGAACTGGTCAGAAGAAAATCAGCATTGATCAGAAAGGGCAATCCAGTATCTTCCCATACTGGCAAATACGCAAAAAGTTTACCCTGTCGTTTTTCTCCTAACGGTATAGCTATTGATACATCCCTCGTGGCGATATTGGAACGTTTTTCGTGATGAACATCTTCTGGCTTATCAAATTCTTTTGAAGATACCCAGAAAAACTGCTCTGTAATTTTCTCTTTTTTAGCATTTTTTTTGAAGTAAGCTAGCTTAACAAGAGGAAATTCTGAATCATCCTTCTCAATAATAATTTCATACTTGTCTTCTAAATCTACAAACAACTCTATTGTTTTTAGTTTCTTTAAAAAAATTACAGTTTCAGGGGCAATATCTTTAAGGGATTTGACAACCTTATCTACAGGAAAATTTTCCTTATCAAGGGGTAAGAATATTGAAGTGACATCATTATTTGTTTTTTGAGGTATTGATTCAGTCCAGTTTGGAACAATATATCCTAACCCAGAAAGTTCATCTTTCTCCGGCAACGAAAAATGGAATCCATTTGAATAAATAAAAGGACAACTTGTAACTTTAAATACTGATTTAAAGCCAATCCCTTTTTCTCCTATATATCCTTGCTCTTTCTTTTTAGTTGATCTTCCAACGTCACAAATTGCTTCGACATGTTCCTCTTGAAATCCAGCTTCATTATTTTCAACAATCAAGGCAATTGTATCCTTTTCGCCAATAACAGGATCTGCCTTTGTTAAAATGAAACGAAGAGAAGGTTTTTCTGTAATATAAGTGTTGTCCTCGGCATTTTGGATCAACTCAAAGATAAAATGAGTATCCTTGGCATACAGGTCATCAGCAAGAGTCTTGATACTTGCAGCATATCCATCAAGTGTACGTTTACGATTATTATCAGGACTGTAATCCTCTCTGATTTGCTGAATAACTTTCTTTTGCAAGCTCTAGCCCTCCACCCTCAACACACCAAAAACAACAGGTCGAGCATGAATATCTGCCCCGCTTTCTGCAATATCCAGCTCTGCCAATTTCCTTTCAAAATCAGACTGATTATTGGTAAGTTGTGCTTGTTTCATCCTCCTTATCTTTTCATTAGTCGAATTATCAAGTTGTTCTGCGATAACACTTTGTCTTCCCTTGTGACTGGTCTCTAAACTCACACGCTGAAAAGAAGATATCTCTTTAGTCCTTGCGTTATGTTTCTCTTTCGCAGTTCTCCATAAATCGTGATGTATCTTATCCAGTTCTTTAAAAGCACCCTCATCGGGTAGGGCCTGGCCGTGATGAATTCCCGCTCCTGATTCTATGAAATCAAAAAAGTTATCCCGTACACTGCTGTTCTCACAAACAGGAACTAGTTTTAATTCTTGCCGTACACCTTTATATTCCCATGCATAAATAGCGAAAAGAAACTCTCCCCTTTCAGCATCAGAATGATTGACACGAAGAGCAGTATAAACAGGATCTGCTGTTCTAAGAAAATGCGCTGCTTGCAGCACTAAAGGATGTAACGGCATGATAAAATGCGCTTCCCTGTGATCAGCTGCACAGGCGGAGTCGAACGTGATAACACAATGCTGTTCTGCACCCTTTAGCCATTTTTCCCAGGTACGATTCATCGGTGTTCTTTGGGGATTCATACGCCTATGATCCGTCAAAACAAAATTTCTTGCATTTTGAGATAGGCGAAGTGTCTTCAGGTCTTTTTCGCCAAGGATAAAATCACCGTCTCCAACCCGTTTCTTTAAATATTCAGCAACAAATCGTTGAATAGATTCCGGTGTTAACCAATAACTTTCATACTCACGAACCTCATGATCCACAGTGAATTTAGGTAAGCGGATACCGAACAATTCATGTTCACGATCTTCAAGTGCCTGTTGCTCATGAATTTTACTTATCTCGTTATCTGCAAGCTGTTCCAGCTTCTCCCGCCTCTCTGCTTCGTTCAGCTCCAGGTTGTCGGCAATACCTCTAATCTCACGATGGATATCACCAAGTATTTCTTCACAATCCCCAATGCTCTCTTCAAAAACACCGATACGCAATAAACACCTCTCGTAAATGTCGGCGTCAACTGTATCGGGTGTTACCATATTATAGATTGCCACAGCTTCGCTCTTTTGGCCTCGACGATCAATACGACCTATTCTCTGCTCGATACGCATAGGGTTCCAAGGCAAGTCATAATTAACCATCAGATCACAAAACTGGTAATCAAGCCCTTCACAGCCAACCTCAGAAAAAAGCATTACATCAATCGAATTGTCTGCTCCACGTGGACTTTCAAAACGTCGCCTCAATATCAAGCGCTCGTCGTCTTTGACGTCTCCATGCACCAAACCAACTCGTACACCTTCAGATTTCAACTTTTTTTCCAAATAAAACAGGGTATGTCTAAAACTGCTGAACACCATAACCTTGTTGTTTGCCTGGTCTTGTTTTTCAAGGATGATAAGGAGAAATTCATCAAATTTTGGATCATCTAAGGGCAGGTTTCTAGCCTGATGGAGAATATTTTGTGCTTCCTCTTTTAATGTCTCAAAAATACTTAAATCAGGCATCTCCTCATCTGTAGTTTCATGCCATTCAAATTCAGAGAGACGTCTATTGAGGATGTGATCAATGTAAGGGGCAAGTCCAAAGATACAGCTAGCTGCCTGACGGCGCAGGGTTGACATCATAAAATTGACGTTCTGAGCCCCATGCAAAATCGATAGAGCTTTCGCCTCAAAACTTAACAATTGGTCATGTAGTCCCTTTTGCTCATCTGTAAAAGGCACTTCTATTGTATGTGGCCGTCGCAAGCAAAAGTTATCGATGTCGCGTCTTCTGGTTCTGCTAATTATCCTGGCAAAGCTATGAAAGTTCTCAATGTCACGAATAGCTAAAACACGATCTTCTCGCCCCATATCATCCTGCAATAGCTTCTGCTGCATCTCTTTAAATACCGGATTATTCCGGAGTATTACACTTCCCCAAGAAGTCCCTGCAGCCAGGTCTAAAGCTGTCGCTGCTAATTGATTCCAGTCTTCTCCACCAGATCTGGCTTCTGTCAAAGCCCGGTTAATATATGGGTTTGGTTCTGCCATATGTTGAAATGTTTCCTCATCAATGACAAGATCAGGTCGAAGCAAATTGAGGAGTGTAAAAAGGTCATGGCTACCCATCTGAATGGGGGTAGCAGTTAGAAAGAGAACAGCCTCTGCGTTTTCACAAAAGAACCGAACACCTTGATGAGCAAATGTAGTAGAATTCCTAATATGATGAGCCTCGTCAACAATAACTAAATCAAATTTTGGTGGTGGGTCTAACTCAAAAAGCCCCATCTGTTTTTTGCGTGATGTGCTATAGCCTTCTAGCAATCGTTCATCAAACAATGAAAAAGGAATAATTGTTTTCTTATGTTGGTCTGGCCATTCACCTTCTAGATCTGTTTCTTCAATACAGTGCCTGAGAGCATTACCATTCAAATGGGTGAAACGTTCATCAAATCGTTTCATTTCCAGTTCCCATTTTCGTTCTGCAACTAATGGCTTGGGACAGATAATAAGAACAGACTCAACATTGTTCCGAGCTTGTAATTCTCGTAATACCAGTCCAGCCTCAATGGTTTTGCCAACCCCAACACCATCAGCAATCAACAGGCGTGGTTGGTCAGATCTAATAATCTTTAGCGCTGGCCGAAACTGATAAGGAACAAAATCAATCCTGGCTGCATTTAGAGAATAAAGTGTGGACAAAGAAGGATGCCTGATTTGCAGGCAAGTGAGCAAACTGTGAAGTTCAGAAAGTGCAACAACTCGTTTATAATTTACCTGCACAACAAGTGAAATTTGAGAAAGGTAAAACAGCTGTAACTTACCATCTAAAAAAACCTTGCACCTCGAATCAGGGGAGTTGCCTTCCAACTCTAGAACCGCCCCTTGTTTAGAAGGATCACTTTTTATCTCAACAATACTTCCGACTGATATTTGACCTTCATTTTCTTCAAAAGGTGTTACAGTTTCATCAACTTGTTCCACTTTCCCTTGCTCATGAACCATTTCCGTAAATTCGTTCTCTGGTACAGTTGTTGAACACAAAAGATCATTTTTGAATTTTTTTATGTCTTCAATTGTCTCCTTATTTGCATCAATCAAAGAAACAAAGAGGAACATATTATCAATATCACGATAAATTTCATCCCTACTTAAACCATGCATATCATTGTGTGACCATCGATTGCGGATAGTTTGCATCTCTTTCACATAATGTTTTTCCCGCGCCGATATTTTTTTCTTCTGCGAAATATGATACCAGTTTCTATCAAATACCCTCAGTAGAGCCGCGAGATCCAATCTTTCCAATTGTGTAATGTTCTCACGTTTAACTCTTTGTTCCTGTTGGTATGATAGTTGAGGCACAACCAGTGTTCGCCACCATGTTTCCTGGTCTATGGAACTCAGAACTTCCTTCAACCAAAGGGTAAGTTGGCCTGTCGTAACATGGAAAAACTCAGCAAATTTACCCAGAATAAATCTATCGTCCACGGCTATTCCTCCTCAAACGCAGCATGCCTAAATCCAAGTATTCTAATGTTTTCCTTCACAATACGTTGAAGAGAATCACTAAGCCTTGCCTGACATTCTGCTGCGATTCACTAACGTGATAGAGACCTTGGCCCAACTCTGGAAAAATGTTCCATGATCTCATTTGTGGTATCTGAAAAATTCAACAATGCCGAGGCAAGATCAATGTATACAGAACCATGGAATCTACATCTGTTTGCGTTTTTAATTTGATGCTTATCTTTTATGTGAACGGATTGCCGCCATTCACTTTGAATTTTCCTTCAACGATCTTAAAATCATCGCCAATGGGATATTTTTCATCAATAAGGAAGGGCATCGTCCCGCCAAGAGCGACTGCAAGTTGGGGGTAAACTGTTGCGAGTTCTATATCACTTTCAAAGTCCTCAGGCACAAGCGGCACTTCATATTTTTTGATTTGGACATTATGAATAGAGAACGTGCCAGAAGCCAGTTTCTTAACCATGGGAAGAGTTGCACCGCCACCAGTCAAGACAACAGATAAACCATCTGGCCCGAAACGTTTAGCTATGCCTGTCCCAACAACTTTGAGAACATCCTCAAACTTTTCAGCCAGTTTCTCTTCGAAAGCTTTAACCGAACCTTGACGTAAAAATTCATCCAGTTCAATTCTTACCCTGCTTCCATTCACAAGATTCACATTGCAATACCCGTCTCGGAAAAGATCTTCTTTTAATGTTCGTAGTTGCATCCTCAAATGTTGGATAATATACGGGTACTCATTATCGTGACTCTGTATTTCAGCCTTTTTGAGGATGGCTTGTTGCATTGCCTTATCGAGAGTATCACCCGCCTGAAGTAGGGATTGGTTGCATCCTTCTACAGGAAATGCGTTAAGCCGCTTATTTTTAGGGCTTTGCGCCACCACAAACAATGCCATATCTGAGGTACCCGCTCCAACATCCACAACCATAACCAGACCTTTGAACGGCTCACCCTGATTGAACCTGCCGCTTCCAACTGCAAGAGGTTCTGTTATCCCCTTTGCAACAAGATACTCTGGCAGCTCATCAAGGCTGTCGATTTCTTTCAACACAGATCTAACCGCATGGATACTCACACCGTTATCCCACTTGCCATGGAAAGTATCGGCGACAATCTGTGCTTTAACCAGCATCGTTCTTAATAATTCTTCACCCCAAACACGTCGTTCAGGTGACCACGACGGCAAACCAAAGTTTCGAACTACATAGCGGGAACAGTTGTATTCTTCTTCCATCTCTGAACATGCTAGATCTGTCAGGTATCCAAGATACAAGGTAATGGCATCACCATTTGAAAGAGGTACGCTTGTTGGATTCAACATCTCATTCATATTCTGTTGAAATGGTGAAGACTCTTTCATTCCCCAAGTCAACTCTCTTTTCAAAGAATCAAAACGCTGTCTATTGCCTGATGGATCAGAATGCAGGGAACGAGCAATAGCTTCCTCTCCCAGGTATATTTTTTCGTTATCACCTATCCATAAGGATGATGGAATAGGGTAAATATCTTTACTTGTGCCTCCAGAAGCACGATGTCCAAGTTTAAGCTTTAAACCTTCTACAATCTCATCACCTTCAATATCGGAAGCAAAGGCTTTAGACATGGCTGTTCCAAAATCCAGACACATTTTTATGTTCGGGTTTTGAGGTGTATCGAACTTCAGAGATGCCAGATTCAATTTTATCTCTGGTTCCGGCTTCGGTGCTACCTCTGGATCTGGATCAGGCTCTACTTCTTGTTTTTCTTCAGGTTCCAGTTCGGAGTCCAGTTCCGAGCCTGCTCCGGCCTCCGCCTCTATATCATCTTCCTGTTCAGGTACAGATTCCTTTTCGGTCTCTGTTTCCGGCTCAACGTCTGGAACTGCTTCTGGCATAACCTCAGATTTTCCTTCAGCTCCTGGTTCTGATTGAGGGTCTGGTACAGGTTTAGGGGAGATCGACTGGATATCAGCAGACACAGTTTGAACAAGGTGGTCAGAGGCCGTTTTCAAAGCCTCCATTTCCATGGAAGTCAAAACACCTTCTAGCGTCCCCCGTCCGGTTTCAGGATCAACAACAATCCTGGCAGCCAGGTTATCCAACAATAGTTTTGCTATGCTTTTATCCATATTGACAAGCCCTTATTTACTTTTTTCCACCACACCTTTACTGATAACAAAAGAAACTCCGTTCTCTCGTACCTGCTCCACAATCGGACGAATAATGCGTACTCGTCTAACACCAATATTATCACCAATTATTTCATGTTCCATGGGGGAATAGTCTTCTTCGTCACCAGGTTTGCCACGTGTCTTGAGCCTTCTACGCCTTGCCATACTCTGAATTGCATCACAAATTGCAGCTCCGCTTTGCAGTAACCGGGTAACCCCCTCTCCTAAGCGAGGATCAAGCATCTCAATCTCTGGTAAAATCTGCTCTCTACCAACGCTCTCCAAGGTATTAAAACGCATAGAATCCACTAACAGATCAGCGATCTGACTATCATCACTGAGTTGCTGAGATTCTCCCGTTCTTACATCTTCTGGAGATTCATTTTTTCCTTCAACAAGCCAATTTTTGACATTAGATGGAAGCCCCGGTGTTTTAGCCAGTTTTTTCATCTGTTTTTTTGCATGTTTTTTATGGCCAGAAGCTATGATAAGTACACTTGCCAATGATTCGTCTGCGATTCCCTGTTTTGCAAGAATCAGCATGGCTTCTAAGATATCTTGTGTCACTAAAATCATAGCCTTGGACTTCATTGCAGAAATTTCCCAGGCATGAACAGATAACATTGTCTTAATTACCTTTATGGCTGAATAAGTGCTGGCCTCAGTTGCCAGAGAAAAACGAAGTCGCACCATTTCATGGACAACAGCTACAATGCCATCTGCTGCTTCATACAGTGATTCTTCTTTCTTCGGAGCAGGTACGTCCTTAAACGCATTCTGACAGAGATGAAAAAGCCTTCTTCCCGGCTCTTCACCTGGCTCAGGCATAGTCTTGGCAACTGCAACCTGAAGAGCCACCATAAGGCGTTTAATCCGTTTAGCAGTACTTGTCCCAGGATCTTCAGTGGCAGGAACAAAATCAACAAACACAGTTCCTAAAACTTCTAATGCAGAACTCAAATCAGGTTCCATGCTTAGCAGTGCTTTTAGAAAAGCGACCCTTGACTGTTCTCCGGTCTCTTCATAGACTGCAGCCCGGGCACAATAATCGATTCCCCATTCTGGTTTGAGCTGTTCACAAGCAAAGCCAATATAACTGCGATCATCAGGTTCCATTAATAGAGAGGGTTCGGGTAATTTTTCTGAAAAAGATGCTTCCAGAGATTTGTATATGATTGGTTTTAATTGTTTAACGGAAGAAGCGAGACGGCCCAGGATTGCCACTGACATAAGACGTTCTGATCCGGCAACAGATGTATCACCAGCTGTATTCAATAAGCTGTCAACGCCACTCAAAAATTGCTTGTCTTTAGAAGCTTCGTGGTGTTTTCGTGTACCAATTAGATTGCGTAGTGCATCGTACTTTTCCTGCACACTGCCCTTTGAGAATTCATTTATCAGTTTTTTGGGTGTATCAGTCATGTTCAGCTACCTCCAACAATGTTTTCTCAATAGCACTAAACAAATTATCAATCAATATGCGTCATTCGTACTTTGAGATGTGCCTCAATAGAAAATGATCGATATTAATATATTAGGTCTACTCCTACAGAAGAAAATGTCAAATAATATATTGATTTTAGGCAATTACAAAAATGTGACATTAGCAGGAATTGGCGACTTTCAATCCGCTGAGGTTCTCCAACTAAAAGGCTTAATTCATTGATCGTCAGCCTTTGTCGGAATTTGTTCTAGAAGCGAAACGTGATCATTAATATCATAGTATAGTTAAAGAATTTTCAATGAAGTATCTTTCAATTTGAATTGTTATATATCAATAAGTTTTTCTATCAGATCTGCGAGATAGAAAGCACTGTGCCCATTAATGTAATAGTGCCACATATTTTTGTCAGAACCTGGACGGTCAAGCAAGCGGCCATCGGCTGCAAGCAAGAGCTTCTTATCGCCTCGCTCAAAGAGAAACGCTCCAGGATGTTCTTTCATGTTTGCTTTTGGGTCGAGTTCTCTCAATATGCGCTCGGTATGATATGAGTGATTCCAGATTGCCAACTCATGGTGATCATTTCGCAGGGCAAGGATAGTAGCGATTTCAAAACACAGTTCATATGCCCCTCCCCAACGCTTATGCCGACAATTCAAATGGGAGACATTTGGAATCGGTTCAATTTCCATGTGGGCAATTGCTTGTTGTACAATTTCCTCTGTTGGTACATTACGAGAACACATCTCTATTGCAGGCAATCCATGATCGCCAGGACCGCCCGTTCTCCAATTTTCGACATCACCACCAATTGTCATCCTGCCGTATGTTACCGGATTCTTATCGTTAACGTGACAGGATAGTGAGTCGAGTTGTATTCCGTAATAGCCCAGACCCTCGTGTGTAATCACCAGGGGCACAATCCCATGTGAGGCATAATAGCGCCTGCAAAACTCATACGCCAGATACCAAGCAAGCCCCCAACTTCGCTCAGGTTTTTTAATCTCACGCCAATAACTAAAGAGTTGCGACACATGCATGCTGGATAACCTCAAAAAAGTTTAATGAGCCAGTCCAAAAGTTGATGATATTACGTGAAAATTTCGCCATCAACGAGGGACAGGTGTTCTGATTTTTCAAACTTCGGCAGTCAATAAGTCATCCGCCATGGAGGTAATCAAATCGAGGTGGGCGATACACTCACACCATTCATGCGGGATGCTGAAAATACCATAATATGCCCCAGCAAGTTGCCCAAAGATAGCGCCGGTAGTATCCGCGTCATTGCCCAAATTGACTGCAAGCAAACAACCCTCTTCAAAAGTTTCGGAATTATAAAATGCCCACAGCGCTGCTTCAAGCGACTGGACAACATAGCCACTGCCGATTATTTCAGGTGGTTCCATTTGTTTGAAGGATCCGCAGGCAATCTCTTGAATTTTGTCACTCAGAGGCTCACGCTGCCAAATACCGGCCGCTGGTGTGTAATTATCAGAGAGCAATTGCTCTTTTGATTTGCCCTGAAGAGCTCCAACAATAAGTCCGCCAAAATACCGGCAGGCATCAAGGCAAGTCTCCGCGCCATGTGTCGTTTTTGAGCTTTCCGCACTCATACGAATTGCCTTTTCAGGAGCGGCTGCAAAGAACAAGGGAATCGGTGCGATACGCATCAGACTCCCATTGCCGGCAGTGTAAGGATCGATGGAACCGGCAAATGGATCTCCTGTACGGTCAAATTGCCTTAAGGCCTCAGAAACCGTATTACCAATATCGAAGCACCGACCGTTGCTGCTCAGGTAACCTTCTTTCCACCAACGGGTATACCGCTCCATTTGATCAAGGGCGTTGAAGGTTCCACATTCAATAAGACTTTCAGCGAGACAGAGTGCCATAGATGTATCATCTGTCCACTGCCCTTTGCCGAGGCCAAAGGGGCCGCCTCCAACAATAGTTGTCATGGGTGCGAAGGTGCCTGGCGCCCTAAACTCAACCGTTGTTCCCAGAGCATCCCCTACAGCCAGCAATCATACCAGTTCGACCAACCCCACCCCAGCAATGGAGATATACCATTCTCTCTTTCTGGATATGATGATCAATTGTGTCAAGAATCTTTACCGTTGCAATCGTGGAGTTTGGGACAGAAATATCTCGTATCGGAAATCGCTCATGGCAGATTCCGTCAAGTAAGCCTGTATACGGCAGCAAATTCTCGTCTTCCTCCGTCAAGTCAATAAAAGCATTAACTCCTGCAGAAATCAAAGTATGTATCTTTACCCGTGAGGACTCCTCGTCTTTGTTTCTGGGATATTCTCCCGCGAGTAATTTGCCGGGAGCTACCCAATAACAGTTTGCAATTGGCTGCTGCATTGTTTTTTATCCATATCTAATTTAAGAGACTGTATGATCTCATTTAGAATCATGTATGTCAATTAAGCCTCTATATTTTCAAACATATCCACCAAAATGTCACACATGTGGACGTGTAAGATTTAAATCAATGCAGGCACCATCTATTAACTGCCTGACACGCGTCAAATCAGGCCCCATGTGAACCTGAAACTTCATTCTCTTCGGCAGTATATAATTAAAAATAATTTCCTTATTATCTCCCCCCCTCTCAATCTGCTGGGGATGGCCAACCAAGTTGGTGACTTCATCGATCGCCATTCCTTGTCGTAGTTTTTTAAAGGGAGCGATCAATTTATCCAATGTTGTTTCACCTTTTAGCTTACCATTCCCGGCAATTTCGACTTCACCGACAAGGTGATCATCACCTGAGGTCTCGAGTCTCAGTGTCAACACCTGGCGGGACTCATCGACTCGGCCATAGTTTGTGAAAACAGTTACTGTCACCGTGCATGGTCCACATATAGTCTGCTGGTGAGAACCGAAATAATGGGCCTTAATTTGGTAGCTTCCCGGAACTGCTTTTCTGAGCACATATTCTTCAGGACCATACCCATCCCTGAAATCTCTTGATACGAGCCCCCCTGTTTCAGTCAATTTATGCGCATAATAAGCGTGTTCTCCTGTGGGTTCGAAAACATGCAGGTCAACATCCGTCAGATCCGCGTCCCATGACATGGAAATACGTAAATCCAGATCGAGATTCCTGATCAGCCGCTTATCTATGTATTCGGGTATATTTATAGATTTTTGCCTGGCAAGATCGATCAAACGGTTGAGTTCCATGAGAGCGATAATCTCAATCTCCGGGAAACGTTCCCATTCATTCGATACTACTTCATAGAGAAGCTGCATCGCCCTTATGATGTCATCCTCTTTCCCATCACGATCCCACCGGCTCCCCAAAACAAGAGCCAGGTCTCGATGAGACTGGGGTTCATCATCACGCAGAGCAAGCACCCTCTCAAAGACAGTAATTGCTGCATCAAGTTCATCTGCCTGCTGCAGACGCCAGGCATATATCCGCATTAATGCGACATCTTCTAACCCACTTTCCAATAAATTGGAAAGGACGCGGACACCCAGATCTTTCATGCCCTGTTTTAGAAAAAGATCTCCACAATCCAGATGAAAAGAAGGACTGTTTTTATTTTCAGAGCACAGCGTAAGATAGGTTTGGTATCGATCTGAAAGCTCAGCATCGATCAGGTCTTTAATGTAGGGAGTATCCGGGTTCCAGGGCTTAATGGATATAGTCGCATCAGCTGCATGATCACCTTCAAAAACTTCAGTGTTTGAGCGAGCCCGACGAGATGGATCAGGCATACTAAAAGAGGAACACTCATGATCATCTTCACGACTATGTAAAGCTTCATAACCAATGTCATCAAGAGAATAGTCCTCGGAACTTTCAATAGAGAGGGACGGAGAAAGTTCATCTGAAAAGAACTGCAGTTGGTCTCTTCTAGATTCCCATCCGAAAGCGCCTGGAGAATCATTCAGCCGATTACTCGGTTTTTTGTAATTGCCGTCATATTCCTTCTCCCACCATTCGACTCGCCTTTTCCACATCCCCACTACGTCTTCTAGGTGATCTTTTTTTTCTTTATTCTTTGTTTTAGAGAAACCATTTACGGCATCCCAATAAGCCTCCCGCATTTCTGGCTGAAAAGCAGGTGGCTCGACACGATATTCGATGTATTGCTCAACACTATCGAGGACAAGAAGTGAAGTGCCCGGTGAAACTATGCCGAAACGACGCGCCAGTAGTAACAATTGTTCGTCTTCTGAGCTTTGTGTCAAAGAGAGTTTTTGGATCTGTTGGCCTGCCCACTGCCTGCCAATACGGCTTCCCTTACTTGAATTTGCAGAGACAATTGCCAGATCAACTTCTGAAAGGTCAGGGTACTGCAAAGAGATTTTTCCGGTTTCAGCCTCCAATTTGCCGATGATATTTGTTCTGCCCGGGACAGTTTTGATATTAATATCTGCACAACCAAGAGAGCTTATAATTTTTGGAACTGCTGTTTTGGAACATATTTGTTCAACTGCCTCTCCTGGCTTTATATTGAGTAGATTGACATATGTTCCTCCACTTTGATCGGCAAGATACTCCAGATACGGTGCGTTACCTTTCCGGCTAGAATTGATGGTATAAACTCTTTTATCAGAAATGGCCGGCAATGTCCCTTTTACGGTATCCATCCCGTCACTAAAGAGAAACCAGGCTTCACACCCAGCAGCAGGAATCGAGCTGAAATCAAGCGAAGCGAGGTCTGTTGCCCCATCGTATGGCAGACTTTTTAAAAATTGAACGAGTTCTGTTGAATCTCCGCTTTGAATTTCAAAAACATGAATTTGTTTTTCAATCTGGTTACGAAATACCTGCAGATGAACGGTAAGCGTCTGCCAGCCCTCAAGCAGCACATGCAGAAACTCCAAGTCATTTTCGATCTGCACTCTGCTGCCCGAAGCGTCCCAGGCAATAGCTATGTTTCTGGGCAACCATTTATCTGCATCGGCTTTTTCCTGACTCACAGTGCTTATACAAAAAAAACACCCCCCATCGTCGGTCTTTTCCACCATGACTAATTCAGCCAGCAAATCAGGCAACCGAATGAGTAGATCTTCGGTAATCAATCCTTTGGTCAGTTTCGCCTCTGCAATCCATGCCTGGTGCCATGCCGTTAATGTCATATTGCCAATACCACCGGTAATTTGCGGACGGCATGGGGCCTGACTCACCTCTACTCTTAAAGCAACTTCCTCTACCTGCCCGGCATGACTCAGTGGGAGATGATACGCAGCCTCATTACCGCTGACAGTAAGTTCTGTTATATAGGTAATGCTCACTGTTCTGGTACCCTTGGGTGGGAATGGGTAGATTCTGGTCTTGTAAACATTACCTTGGACTTGCTCAACAAGACCTGGGTCGGCACCTTTTCTCTCCTCGGCTTCCAGTATCTTTCGTGCCTCCTTTTTAGGGACAATCACCCCATCTCTCATGATACCGTCGATGTCGAGTGCATAGCCGCAGACCACCGCATTATCTGGCAGCGGAAAAACCAATTCACCTGAGAAGGTTCTCTTGTTGGGATTATAAAAGTGCATTACCTGCGTTGTTTCAGCGTAAATGCCTGTCACCGACACCTTGATCTCAAGACTCTGTAACTGAACCGGCTTTTCAGCTTTTGCAGATTTGATATAAGGGAGCATATCTGCGGGATTGAATTGACGATTGGTATTTCTGAATTGCAGGGGTAATGTCATAGTCGTCTCCATATAAAGTTCTTATCTTTTCATGCTGCCCAATAATTCTTTGCCTAAAATACAACTATACAACGCCTGGTATGACAGACACTGTCCTATCAGGGATACTTCAAAGATCTGGTACTGAATTGTTGGATATTTTTTGCTTCGCTATGGTTATGTGATGAGTCGACAATACGTCTGCCAATTCGACGGTTGTCTACTGCAACCATTGATCATCTGTTAATCCTGGACAATTCACCTTGCTAACGCTCTGTTTTCATGGAAAAAATAAAAATATTTTAAAAAAATTAAAAATTTTGCTGCAAATGACTCTATTCTGCTCCCTGAAATCGCTTTTTCTCCAACATAAAGTCAGGATATTTTTCTTAATCCTTGTTCAATTTCTTGAACATCTCCGGGTTACGCGCTCGCCACCATTCGAGATAGTGTTTGTTGCAGCAAAAATGCGATACCTCATGTATTCGGATCCCATGCTCGAAAGAACTGTCACAGATCACGCAATTCCCACTGACATTAAGCTCCGGGAGAATATTACTGTGGGCTGGAATCCGGAAATAAGTGCTGTTTTCATACAACCCAGGATAGAACAGCTGTCCCCCGATTCGTGAGACTCCATGGGATTCGGTAGTGCATATTGTCCACAAAGGTCCTGGGACAGGGATGCCTTCTTTTGCAGCTGCAGAAGTTGAATATGACGAGCATGTGGAGACCATCTTCTTTGGCTTGTCATCACGCGGATTTCGCATGATGTAGAATCTATCCAGACAACCTTTACTGCAATACTTGAAAGAGAGATATGTATTATCAAAATCAAGAGACTGCTTTTTACTTTCCTTTATGAACTTGTCTTTATAGCCAGGGGTTATCACGTTTCCGATCAGTTTGGTCCAACGCTCCTCAAGCGCTGAATAAGAAAAGAGTTCTACCGTCCAGTGCACACAGCTGGTACAGAGCATAGAGCAACCTCCTCATTTTGAAATAAAGACTTGTAGACACAAACGTTCCAGCGCCTGCGTAAACAAAAACCAGGCTGAAATAAAACTTAAATTTTGATGTCCGACTTCAGGACGCAAAAATTCTGCACGGCAGTTCTTCTTTGTTTGCCGTTAATTGTTGCAAATCAGAATGTTAGATCATGTTCAGATAATATTTTCGGATGAATGGGCTTCATTATACGATAATTTTCCATAAATGCAATAGCAGGACAAGTATCTGTAATTATATGATTTAAAGATGAACAGCTTTTCCCGAAGGCTCCATAGGTACGTGTTCTTATCGGGCTCCAGAATGCTATGACTCTTACTCAAAGAACTCATCTTCAAAATAGCCATCCTCGCTTAGTTCGCTTTGAAACAAACCTTGATTTGCCGATTTTTGCCCATCAATGTGAGGATCAATAAATTCTTCCATCAGGAAATAAGAACCAACTGAGCCACCAGAAAAATCATCCTCTTTCCCTTTACTCACAATCGTATCGCCACCACTCTGGTGATTTTTGTCATGCTGACAATTTTCACTCCCGAACAGACGGTAACCAATCCAAATCACAACTGCTGGAAAAACGAACCACTCCATAGCATCCTCCTGACACAAAAGATAATTTTTGACTCCTCTGTCTTTTCTAAGATACCATGCATGGTAGGACAAATAATGACCGAGCAAAAAACAGGAATGAAGCATGAGCAAGTATAAGCCGCAACACAGTAGATTGTTATTTATCGACAGGAAAATCGGTGAGGGCCGGTATCCTAATTGCGGTACTCTTGCTGAGGAGTGGGAGGTGAGCAGTAAAACCATCATGCGCGACCTGGACTATATGCGCTATCAGTTGGAGGCCCCCTTAGAGTATTCCGCCAAGCATCGAGGATATTACTACACGGAAGAAAACTTCAAGCTACCAGCCATTTCCATCAAGGAAAGTGACCTGTTCGCCATATACCTGGCGGAAGAACTGTTGCAGCAATATGAGGGAACACCATATTTTGATAGTCTTCATTCTATCTATAAAAAAATCCAAGACTCGCTGCCGGAAAAGACTGCTCTGATATCTCCCGGCGAAAATACCAGATTTACTGTCTTCCCTCCTCCCAGCACAACAATTCACCACGATATATGGCAAACTGTTTTCAAAGGCCTGCGCACACTTAAAAAGCTCAAGATCATATACCAGCCACCGGGGCAAGACCCGACAATTAGAGAAATAGACCCCTACCATGCTGTCAGATACGATGGAGACTGGTATGTCATAGGCCACTGCCACCTCCGCGACGAGATCCGCAATTTCAGCCTTTCCCGGATAAACCAGGCCACTTTAATTGACAAAACATTTATCATACCAGAGACCTTCAATTTTCATCTAATCACCAGAAGTCGTTTTGGAGTGCACTGGGGCAAAGCCGAAGAACACGTCAAAATATGGTTTTCGCCAAAGGTGGTCCCCTATATTCGCGAACGAAAATGGCACCCAAGCCAGCACATCTCTGACAATGAAGATGGATCAATTATCCTATCACTCACTGTAAATCATATGCTTGAATTGAAGAGATGGGTATTATCTTGGGGAAAGGAAGCCAGGGTGCTCGAGCCGGGAAAGCTTGCTCTTGATATTCAATTGGAGGTAGGGGGTATGTCTGCTTTATACAGAGATGATGAGCAGGCATGATCCTAACTTTCAAACAAATTGCCCGTGCATCATTTATTCCGTATTTCCAAAGCGGAGTACCTTGAATGAGTAGACTAGATTTAAAGTTGCAAATTCACATTGCCGATTTCTTTGTTTCTTTGTTTTTTTTACATGCTGTTTCTTTTTTTCTTTGTTCTTGGCGTAGCCTTTTCTTGAATTTTCAGCCGATCAACCTGGCAACTTCCTCTTCAATCTTCTTGGTAAAACTGATCGATTTTGTTTTTTGTAAGCCGTATCTTTACAATAGACAACAAAAAAGCCGTCCCCCGAAAGAGACGGCTATCGTTAGAAGAAAGTAGAAAGTAGATCAGACAGGCACAACTGACAGACCGGTGTCGGTCCGTTTCAGCTCAGCCATTTTCTCTGTTAACATCCAGAGCGCCTGATTCAGTTTGATGTTGCGATCAAGGGCTTTGACTGGACGTGTGGTTGTTCTCCTGAGCCGTCCATTGATGTCTTTGTTTAAGCCTTTGAGACCACCACGGATTATATTTTCGTTGACCACGTTAAAAAGGGTCCACAAATCTTTACCTTTATCGTCCAAACGCCGTTCGGCAAGCAACTGATCATGCCGGACAGGAGCACTTTCCGGCTCATCATATACAAGACAGTGAGCAGCCTGGGCGTAGACACCTCGTTCGTCCGGGGTCATTTCGATAACTTTCATCTCGTCTACCCGGTCGGCAATGGTACCAGCTGCAGCGGCTATCTCATAGGCCGAATGAATAAAATCGTCCGGGCTGAAACCGATATGTTTATGGCTGAAGTTGGCAAATTCCGAAGCCACCATCAGGCCGTTCCCGCAGATTTGTCGCCAGACCGAGGCAATCAATCTGAAAGCACAGCCCCGGTCATGGGAATTATACAGCACCAGGTCAACCCGTTCGCCGGCAAACGAAAGACCATCCTTGGCAAAACGGATTAAATGTCGCTGGAATCCATCACGGTGGGCAGCACGAACAGCACTTTGTTCCGCACGGATCGGTAACCAGCCAGCATCGCGCAGCAAATCAATGGCAGTTAACGTTGGCACAAAAGAGTATCGGCTTGATACCCCGTTAATGGGTGCAAGAGATCCTGCTGCCGGGGCAAGTGTTACAATTTGATTGTTGGTTAAAGGGGTAAAGGTTTTCATAGTCTTGCCTCCTTGGAGTAAGAAATAAATGAGGGGGCAAGCCTCTCCCCTTCAAGGGGCAAGTCTGCCCCCTGGACTGGGGATGGTTTTATTGTTCTTGTAAGAGTCCTAATTCGGAAAATGCGATTACCTCGTCACCAACTACCAGGTGATCCAAGATCCGCACATCGATGACTTTCAGAATATCTTTCAGGATATTGGTGAGAGAAATATCCTGTTGACTTGGCTCTGTAGCTCCTGACGGATGGTTATGGGCCAGGATGAGTGCGGTCGCATTCAGCTGCAGAGCCTCTTTGACGATTTCCCGAGGATGGACTGTTGTGTGATTGATTGAACCAGTGAACATCTCTTTGAACGCCAGAATCCGGTGTTGGCAATCCAGGAATAAACAGGCAAAAACTTCATGCTGTTTACCTCGGAGTCTGTAACCGATTACCGTTTTGGCGGTCTCGGCAGATAAAATCTTGGCGCCGCGTCGCAGCTGATACCCACTGAGCTTATTTGCTTCGGTCAGAACCAGTTCTTTGGGTGCAGGACGATACTCACCATCCTGATCATAGACAAATAGCATTGGCTGCCTCCTTATGCCAGGCAAACCAATGCCCCGTGCCGGGGAAAGGGTCCCCTGGTCGGGTGAATTGAGATCTTTTGGTGATGTAATCCAGACTCTGAAATTTTCAGGCTATGGCTTATATCACTGTAGATTCAATTATCGTTGATTGATCTGATCGGTCAAAACGGGACATCTTCCGGCAGCGGTGGCTCTTCACCTTCAGTATTCGGTGCATGGTTGCCGGAATCCTTTTTACCACCAAGCATCTCCATCTCTCGGGCGATGATTTCAGTGGTATAGCGGATATTGCAATCCCGATCTTCCCATTTTCGGGTGCTCAGTTTTCCTTCAATATGGATTTTATCGCCTTTATGGAGATGTTCGCCACAGACTACGGCAAGCCCTCCCCATGCAACAACGCGATGCCATTCGGTATGTTCCTGTCTGTTGCCCTGCTCATCTTTCCACCGCTCGGTAGTGGCAATTGAAAAAGTTGTCACCGGAGCGGCGGTGTTCTTGGTGTAATGCAGTTCAGGGTCATTGCCTACGTTGCCGATAATCATAGCCTTGTTCATTGTGTTCTCCTTTTAAAATAGTAATAAGGGAAAAATTCTGGAGAAATGCAGATTTCCGCCATGGGAAAATGATCTCGCCAGGGTTGGGATTTTTTTTACCTTTACGCGGCCTTTGCTCTCTTGATCTCCAGAAAGGAGAAAGCTCGATCTTCCTGGAATTCGCCTATTGAGCGTCCATGATCTGCGAGAAACTGTTCCAGCCGATCAATGAGAAGATGCTTTCTGCTGCGTGTCGTCTTGCGAAGAATACAACCGGCAGATTTGATCGGCCCCTTTTGCCGGACGATGGCAAAGATTTTTTCTTTGCAGGGAGCGATCTTGTTTTTCAGTTTCTGCTCATCGAGTTGCAGTTCTTGCAATTCATCAACGATGGAGGCCAGGTGCGGAACATCTTCAGCTTCAAAGCGCGGACAGGTGGTCAAATGGTTACAAAATCCACAAAGCAGATCCGGTTCAGTGGCAAGTTCAACCTCGTTGCCATTGAGCATTGCCTGATAGTGCGACCATATTGCCTCAGCCTTTCTTTTTAATCCGTTAAAAATGATTTTCTGCGGGGCATAGCCGTTATAAAATTCAACTTCGCCATTGGCCAGATCGAGCGCGATTAACGCACCTCTGATTTTATGGCCTCGAAATTGTTCGGCTAAGGCACCCATCTGAAAATAGAGCTGAGACTCCCAGGAACTATACGGATGGTCAGGGATGCTGCTGGTGCTTTTTACTTCCAAAACAGATTTGATCCTCTGGGTCTCTGAAGAAAAAACGAAGTCAATATGTGCTTTGATAGGAACATCACCATCGACTGCAATTTCTACCTGTTGCTCGAAATTGGTGAATCCGGCAGCGGTAAAAACTTTGGCAATGATCTCTTCGGCCATATGTCCCCGCTCAAAACGCAGAAGCGCGGCTAAATCATGCTCGGACGGATTGATTTTCTCCAGGATCACTTTTCTTGGGCAATAGCCGATTTCCGATGCTCCAAGGTAATCACTTCGATCTCCAAGGGTTTCTAATGTATGTTGCTTGGCCAGTTGGCGCAGACTTGTCAGCAGGGTGTTTTTGATATCCATGTATTTTGTTAACCTCCATAAAACGAAGAATGAGACAAGGGAGGATACACGGATCCCGTTGAGGGATACGAAAATCACTCCCTCGCAAGGTTGGATGAAAGTTGTGGGACGAACCGGAATTAATTATTGGACCAGTACTTGTTTAATCCAGCTTTTATCTGATTTATCCCATTTAAAACCCGCTGATTTCAGCAGATCTCTTTTTTCATAGACTTTGCCAACCGCAACGACCATTCCATTTTTGCGCTGATAATCAACACCGGCAATTTTAGGAAGGTTGATACTGTCTGGTTGAGCCTGGTTGGTTTTGGTATTTTCGGCTGGTTGTTTCTGAACAGGTGGCTGAGCAGATTGTTGGACAGGCGGTTGTTGTCGACTATCTAGAGAACGATTGCCTGCAAGGTATACATCTTTGAGCAATCCTTTATAGGCATCGCTGCCGATGGATAAAAGAGAGAAGCACTTTTGCAGAGCATCGGTAATTGCGCCTTTATAAGCATCGCCAACATTCTTCTTGATGATCTGCATCTGTCCGGTCTGCGAGCCCTTGCAAAGCCATTCGTCGTTTAACCGAATAAACAACTTTACTTCGATCACCGCCTGGGTATCAAAAATTTCTTTGCTCACCACTTCATAGCGCCAATTTTCAGGCTGCAGCACATTATTGACAGTGTCAAAAACGTACTGGGGCTTATACCCATATCTAACCTGGCCAATGACCTCCCCGTCTTTCATCATCTTGATTTCCTGCACGGCCTCACGACCAAAAGCTCGAAGCTGTCCGTTGATCTGTGTTACTTTTTGAAATAAATTTTCATTTGCCATTGCTGTTTCCTCCTTGTTTGTGGAAATGAAACAACAATTCCCCTATCGGGAGAATGTGTTTCACTCCCTGTTTATGGGGTTTTGGTGGAGATGATTGAGAAATAATATGTGAACGTAGAGTAAACCCGAAAATTCTGACAGATAGAGCGAACTTCGGTTTATCGACGATAAAGTGTGAAATTAATATCTGGAATGAGCTACTCAGGGTACAAGGCAAAGAAGTCCGCCATTGCGATTAAACGTTGCCTGATAAAAGTGGCTGATGTACCTGGAATTCAAGAATACGAGAAATGTATTCAGCTAAGCCCGGTGAAGGGGTATCTCATTGAATATGAGCTGGAATGATGTACTTATATTATGGCCGACAGCGAAAAATGCAAGGGGAATTTAATTTCCGGATGCTTTTTCGAGTTGTAGTTTCTCAGAGCTGCTGTATCACCTGCATTGGTACGAACAATCGCATAGGATTATCCGAAAAGGGGTGGAATACGTCGAAACGATTATAGAATTTCAAGGCGTCTTCGTCCAGGACGTCAAGAACCACACCAATAGAGGGAAGTCCCCTATCTTTAAGGATGACTGCTTGGCGAAGAGCCGTTATTAATGTTTTTGTTCCAAGCCCTTTCTTTTTATATTTCTCAGAGACAGCAAGGCGAGCCAGCAGAGTCACCGGGACGGGATAATTTGGTAGCTCTTTCTGGTTTATCGGCAGTGTTTCGCGAGTAACTGTTGCAACCGCCAGGGTGTAATATGCTGCCACTGGAAATTTCTTTTTCCCTGCCTTGTCCTCTTCAAGCAGTACCCAGGTCTTACTGATCCCAAGTTGGGCATTTTTTAAGGCATAACGAATCAGAAAGGTGTCCATCTGCGGCTTGCCGCAACGGAACAGTCGTACATCTTGATGTGTAGTATCGAGATCGACAAAACCTGGTTGCAGTGTCAATTAATACCCCTCACTGTCCAGGCGTTTTGCGGCTTTCAGCAGGGACTTACTCGGCTTCAAAGTCTTGTCGTTACAGACAGCAATAAAGTTATCAAACTGTGCATTGGTCAATTCTATTGTTTTTTGTTGCGCTAGAATAGTCGGCGCGTGCTCCCGAATCAATCGAGTCACAAATTCAGTGAGTGAGCTGCAGCCCATTGCGGCAGAAGCCCTTTCTGCTAAGTTTTTTACCTCCGGACTCACCCGCATTTCTATACGTTCACGTGCTGTTGTGGCCATGGCAACCTCCTCTTAAAATTTTGCATACGATCCACCTACAATATTAACACATGTGCGGCAAATAGCCGCACATAAATCTAAATAAATTTCTCGTCTCCCTTTTCAGTAACAGGTCATCCCTCCAGAAAAAAGGATATAGAAACGACAAGGATGAGTTGTCCTCTAAGTAACAACGGGATGAAAATTTCATGCAGAACATCATAGACTTGTTTGCCAAGCAATATGGATTGACCAGAAGCGAAGTAATGGCAGAGATCGAAAATGTTTTCTCTACAGTACTTTCCCGGTGGTATCGCCTTGAGGTGATGGTCTTTTTCCAAAACGATCTGCAGCTGGAGGCCGTGGCGTACAACAAAGTCAATGGTGTTACCATGCAGCGCCTGATCGATCTTACGGAAATACGGGGTCCAAACACCCTCAGGAAGCACTTGGAGAAAAGTATAACCAGAGCAGCTATCCTAAAGCAAACCAGATACTACAAATCTTATGAGAAGGAACTGTGCTGGGGAAACGTTATAGCCCACGATTCCGAACAGAACATCTTCGTCGAGACTGAAATAATACCAGGCCAGATCGTGACAGCAGTTTGCCCGCTGAACCGTATCGGCCTGCATGAACGAAATTCTGGGGATTTTTCAATTGGCATGCGAAGGGCTTTTCATGTGCGCAGAATTGATCCTGTTTTGCTGGGTGATACTTCCAGGCTGGAAATTGTCGTTGATCGGGTGTCCAAAACCCTGGTTGAGACTCTGCTCAAAAACACCCTCGGCCCAGAAGCAGAGAGGATCAGTTTGCGCTGCGTTAAACGCTATGTCGGTCATAAAAGTTTCGTGCTGACCACCAGACGACTACCGAAGTCAGCGATCAAAGCTGTCTCTCAGGAACTGAAGGAACGGGTGCAGGTCAATTTTGTCAAGAAGATCTGATGATTAAATATAGCAAAAAACGAAAATCGCTCTGGACGCATATCGGCACCGGTATTCATCTTGATCATCCGGAAACGATTCTTGAGCTTGGCTTTCCCGACAGTTTCCGCAAAGGCCATTTCTGGTGTTTTGGTACCACCAGGGTTGGTAAAACCCGGATCATGGAACACATCATCGAGCAGGATATCCGTAAAGGTTATTCTGTTGTGGCCATTGATCCCAAGGGGGATATTGGACTCTTTTCCAAGATTACTGAACTGGCCGACAAGACCGGACGCCTGCAGGATCTGATGCTGATCACTCCGATTTTCCCGGAATACAGCGCCATTCTCGATCCCCTCTCCTCGTATTACATGCCGGAAGAGTTAGTGGCCCATATCACTGCCGGAGTTGCCGTGGGCCGGGAACCGTACTTTTTCGGGGTCGCCTATGAGGTGAGCCTGGTCGTGGTGCAAGCCCTGATTATGCTGGCCGAAGTTGCCGGGACAACACCATCCTTTAATTTGAATGACATCAAAAACCATATCAGCCACCAGGACCTGGAGCGGCTCAAAGAGAAACTCGATTATGTCAATACTCCGGACGCGGAACAGCTTTGCCTGGATATGCAGAAGATCCTTTCTACTCCGGCAGATTACTACTCCAAGGTGGCAAGCTCCCTTCGGGTGGCACTCACCGAGCTGACCTCCGGGAGTGTTGGCCAGATCATTGGTAAAGCCGACGAAAACCGTTTTATCAAACGACTGGAACAAGGCAAAGGCATTATCCTGGTGGTGCAGTTGGGTTCACTGCTGACCAAGCGGGCTGCCTACACAGCAGGCAAAGTGATTATCTCGATGATCCAGGCCTTTGTCGGTCGGGTCTATTCCAGTGGCAAGAGTGTCACGCCCTCGCTGGTACTGCATATCGACGAGGCCCAGTCAGTTCTGTACCATGGAATCGAAGATTTATTTGCCAAAGCTGGCGGGGCTGAGGTTTTTATCCACGGCTACTGCCAGTCAATCAGTCAGTTATATGCTGAAGTCGGAGAGGACCGGGCCAACACTATTCTGGACAACTGTAACACCAAGCTCTTTATGCGGGTACCGGACGCCAATACGGCAAGCTATGTATCCAGGCATCTTGGTGAGGAGCGCCGATTCTCACCGATCATCTCTGTTGGCGGCGGTTTATCGATTCGGGAGACGGAAGAGATCAGGATCAAACATACCGAGATTCTTAATATGGCCCCTCGCGAGCTGTTTCTCAGTACCTATTCCGGCACGTATAAGGGCAAAACTGCTACTGTCAGTGATGGGGAGTTGACGGTGATATTCCCGGATCTGTCTATGAAAAATAAAGTCAACACCCGTCAAGTGACAGCTGAGAGTTGATGCTTGCCCTTGGCAACTGGCTCAGGATTGTTGACGGGGATCACGGCATGCTATGGCTGGCTTTGTTGTTGGCTGTGGTTGTTCTTATGATCCTGGCTTTTGGTAAGAAAAAGATAGCAAAAGAAATTCATCTTCATGAGCTGTCGAAGATCTGGACTAAAGAGGGCTCCAAGACAATTCATATCTCGGAACTCTCGCCTCTTTGGCGAAACCAGCAGCCTGTCCCTGAAGACGATGAATTTCTCGAACTGCGCAGTTCAAGAGCCATCGCATTTATGAAAAATATTCTGCATAAGCCTCTATTTGAAAAATTTCCGCAGCAGAAAGCCGTTTGCGAGCGAATCCTCAAACTTCTGGACAAAGAGGGTATTTGTCCCTCAGTGGTCGATATCCATGGAGATGTAGAAGGCAACTGGGATGAAAATACCTACCGGTTACTTGCCCAAACAACCTTACTTGATCATTCTCTCAACGTAGCCGAACAGGTTGTGCAGATCCTCTCCGACAATAAGGCCTGGCACGTCATCCCGGATACCTTGGTCGCTGCCTTAGCCCACGATCTCGGCAAACTGCAATCGTTGCGAGGGTATCTCTATTCCCTGGGAGAACACCCTTTGGCGGCAGGCCGACCATTGGCCGGAATTGCCGGTTTTAATGAACTGCCTAAAAAAGATGAAATTCTGCGGGCGGTCAGGCTGCACCACAAGATGGTCCAGGGACTACTCGGCAAGACCTTGAAAAAAGCCGATCAACTGGCCAGGCAGAAAGAACTGGAAGCGACCGTTCTGCAGGACGACTCCAAAACAGAGGTAAATGAAAATATCCCGTCGGATATGGCGCAACCAGAGACAAGAAATGTAACGACAGCAGCTCGCCGTGCCCAGGCGGATATTTACAGCGACAACGATGCGTTCGACCAGGAAAAATCCAAATCCGTCGCACCAAAATTAATGGATATCTCCGGCTGGTTTGATGCCTCGCAGTTTTTGGAAGATCTAAAACCGTATATCAACAAGATGTTTGGGCGCAGATTCCTGGCCTTTTCCATGCCGGACGGCCATGTCTATTTTCAGGTGAAGGTACTGGAAGAAGTGGCACGGAAGCAGGCAGAGAAGGCCGGTAATATGGAAATTGCGGCAATGGCCCAGAAGGATGAAACCATGCGACAGGTCCTGTTCACCATCGTCCATCACCTACGGGCAGAGCATGAGGTTATTGATCGAGGGTTGATCAAGGATTCTTTTTTCGGCGGCTATTTTACCGTGACCCGGAAAATCGGCAAATCCATTAAAGGATATTACACGCCATTTCATACTGAACGTTTCGGGTCCATCGCCGAGATGGAAGAAGCAAAACCCGCGATGCTGCGTGATATTGTCAAGGTCAGTCCATATCTTGACAACAATGATTCACAGGATGCATGATGGCTAAAGATTGGGAGAACAAAGGGCAAAACGATACCAACGCCCAGATCATTACCACTGATAACGGCAGGATTTATAGGCCGAACAATCTGCTGAACGCCATCTCCGAGATTCAGCAATTCTATGTTATCGAAAGTAAGGGCCAGAATATCCCTGCAGAATTCCTTACCCTGGATCGAACCCTGGACTTTTTCAAGATCGGCATAAAAAGCGGCTTTCACGAAGGCTTTGCCCTGATACTGCTTTTCCCGGTCTTTCATTTCTATCTTTTTCCCTTCGTGTTTCATAAGCTCGATGCTTTCAGCCATTTGATGTTCGGCTCTATTCCCTATCTGGTCCTGCTTATCAATACCGCGATGTGTACCTATATCAGTCGCTACTATGTCGGTAACATTACCAGAAAGGCAATCAATTCATTGCTTCTGGGCCGGGCTATGTCCCTGCTACTCAAGGCATTTCTCATCTACGTCATTTATCTGCTACTCTATCGACTCAGTACACCTGAGAACGTCTGGAAGCTGGTCATCCATTTTGGGTCGATGGCTGAGAAAATATATTACGGGTTTATGGAGATAAAACCGCACCTGTTGCCGGTGGCCGTAAAAAGCTCCATGCTGATGGTCATAGCCGCCATCTGCCCATATGGATCAGTGTATCTTCTGGACATGTGGCATCGGTATCGAATCAAAAGGAACGCAAAAATCATTTCCGCATAACAAAAAGGTGTAAATAATGGCCGAGACTAAAGAGACAAAACCTACCTGGCAGGAGATTCAGGAAAAAAAGATCAGTATGGTCAAGGAACGGGGATCACGGGTGCTGAAAATTAATTCTCCGCTCAGCTCGACCATGTTTAATATCCTGCGCCAATTCGATATGGCGTATATCAATTTCAAGGCAAGACTTGGCGAACTGGATGGGATCTCGCACAAGGAAGGAGAACAGTTGATGGAGGAAGGCCGCGAAATTGTTATGGCCTTTTCCGACTATACCGAAAAGCTGAGCAAGAGGATACGGTTCCGATATTATACGCCCAGGGAAATCAGTGAATTCATGAAAAATGACCAGGAAATGGATTCAAAATAATCTTGCAAAACCCCGGAGAACCTACTATTTGAGCAATAAAAAGCACTCCCTCTCCATATCACTCCAACAAATCAACAAGGAAAGATTATGAACAAAGGCGATCTGATAGAAAAAGTGGCAAGAGAATGTGGCTTGAGCAAGACTGCAAGCGATCAGGTGTTGAACAGCATCCTTAATGCAATCACAGGTGCCGTGGCAATCGGCGACAAGGTCACCTTGATCGGTTTTGGTACATTTTCGGTCAGCGCGCGGCCGGCTCGCGAAGGCCGCAACCCCCAGACCGGAGATACCATCCAGATTCCAGCCAGAAAAGTTGTTAAATTCAAGGCCGGCAGCAAACTGAGTGATGCGGTGAAATAACTTATCAAAACCTGGATCCAAATCTGACTGGCTCTGTTTCCAGTTTTTATGGTTCAAGTTATTTTCCCCGCTAATTCTCATCACTATTCCAAGTCGCCGAGTTTGTAGCGTATCCGAACAACTCTGTCATTAAAGTCGTGGGAGATCATACGGAACTCGCCTATTTCGGTAGTATTGTCCACATGTTCTCCGACACAGGGGCAGAAGTCGTAATCGCCGATTCGTACAATACGGACGGTCTCGACTCCTTCAGGAAGACGGGTGAGGTTGAAGTTCCTAGCGGCTTCCTCAAGAGAAACTATTTCTTCGGTTACGGCCAGGTTCGCGGAAATCACCCGGTTGACCTCTGCTTCTACTTCGTTGGCTTCGTCATCAGTCAGGGCTCTATCGAAATGGTAGTCACACTTGGACTTCTTCTTGTTCACGTGAGCGCTGAAGCATCGCCCGCAGTCGAATTTCCTGACCATTGCCTGGTTGAGTATGTGTTCCGCCGAATGCATTCGCGGAGCGTATGATTTTGTCATGTCGATCTGTTGGTGATTTTTGACAGTGAAAAAAGAAAACGTAGCTCATGCCGACATGAGAGTCGATTCTATTGATTCCATAATTTTAGTGTATTGTCAAAAATCTGTTCCGGCAACCGGTAGTGTCGTGGTATCGACCAAACATATATAACGTGGCAGAAAGTACTATCTGTCATCGATTACGGCAGAAATGGTGCAAGTCCCAATTATTCTCTGGAAAAATCAACGATCTGAGACTCTCTCTTTCATGTCAGGAAAATCATGCTTCTCAAAGATGAAAAATGACCTTTTATTGTTGATAGGCATTGAGACAACTGCTTGTTCCGGTCAGTAGAAATACAACGTTTCGCAAAATAAGGAAGTGATTTAGATATGATTTGCCAATCATAAATTGACACACGGATTTTCAGCGATCTGGTGGACCCCCTTAAGCAACAGCTAGCAATCGCAGGTGCTTAATATGTTGGGCTATTGAATTGACAATAGTTAAGTTAAAAAAAAGATGTTAAGATAAAAACATGAAAGATGACCCAACAAATAGATTGCGGGACATGTCTACGAGGAAGTTTTTACCACAGGTTCTAACACCGCGAACTGTTATGGCTCCGGTTAGAATCTCAGACGCCGAAGATTTATGGCGGGTAATCGACACCTCCCGTGGGCATCTTCGTCAGTGGTTGGAGTGGCCGGATCTCATCACCAGTTTTTCTCAAGCACGATGGATGGGTGGTCATTGCGAAGACGATTGGCACAGATGTAGTGACTTTCGATTTGCGATTAGAAACAGAGTAGATGGGAGCCTTCTTGGGCTTATCGGATTTGAAAGTTGTGATTTTCATAATCGGATTTGTAATATGGGATATTGGCTTTCACAAAATGTTCAAGGATGTGGTTTGTTGTCGGAGGCGGCCTATGTTGCGCTGAATCACATTGCGGATAATGCCCTAAGGCTCCAACGCATCAATCTATACATTAGCATCAAAAACAGGCGATCCCTCGCCGTAGCCCATAGGCTCGGCTTCCATCACGAGTTAGGAGTTGATGAGCCGCCAGCGAATAGTGTGTATTTCGATCATTTGTTATTCAGTAAAAATCTCTTGCAGTTTGCATACCCCAACTTGGACATGAAAAAATCAACATCTAGTAACAGTAAGGAATTATAAGTTCTTTGGTCGAGCTATGGACTTGAAAAGGAAGAATAATATGTCAAAAAAAAATGAAAAATTCAGTCATACCGCACGCCCTGTGAAGGAACAAAAACATCGGTCTTCAGCAGAGGAGAGTTTACTGGCATCCAGTAACTTCATGGGAGCAGCTACCTTTGGCTCATTTTCCTGGGTCGGGGAACATACGACTGAATTTCCACCCAGCAGATCAGTCGGCAGTTACCTTGCCGTCGAACTTGGAGAAGCATGCAACCTGCGTTGCCGACATTGTATCTACGGGCAACAACACCAGGGAAACTCACCGCCCAATCCGATCGTGATCGAAAGCTTGAAAGACGCGTGCAGGAACGGGCTCGCTATAGAGTGTGTTAGCTATGCAGGCAAGGAGCCTACAATGTACCCCGAGGAGTTGCAGGATTTGGCTAAGACGTTGCGACAACAAGGGCGTGTAACGGAGGTGATGACGAATGGAACGAACCCCGAAGCCCTGTTGCCTTTAATCGGTCTTGTCGATTTTTTCGACATTTCTCTGGACGGAGATCAGTCAGCGCATGATTGGATGCGCGGCCCAGGCACCTACCAAAAGACATTTAAAACCATTGAACAAATCATCAATGCTTCAGCGATCTCCAGGGTGGGCGTGATTGCGACCCTTGTTCATTCAGTGTTGGCGGACGGCAGAAAGCAAGGCAGCGGCATCATCTCCCTCGCCAACGAGCTGGAGCGCGCCTTCGGTGAAACGAAACGGGTTTCGCTCACCATCTCTCTGTACTATGGCAATCCTGACGACCCCATGCTTTTAAATACGGAGGATATTTTGACAGCCATAATGGGACTGCGGGATGTCGGGCTCTCGACACGGCTCGTTTTAACCGCAGGCTATGCCCACCTGTGGCCAGAGTTAAGAAAAATGCTGCGAGCAGAGCTCTGCCCCTTGGAGTACGATGTTCCATCGGGAATCCCTCTTATGCGGATAGGCAACTTATCCATTCTTCTGTTCAACTTAACCCCGGCCTCATTGAACGGCTTTCGTATCTGCAACAACGGAAAGGTGTACTTGAGTTGCAACCACTTGGCCGTTGAAAATGAAGCATCGAGAGTTCAATGCGAAGTGGGAGATTTGGCATCAAACAGCCTGAATGAGATTATTAACTCTATTGAAAGCGGAGAAAACCCCGTCATCCAAACCCTTTCTCAGGTCTCAGAAACTTGCTTCGATTGCTCGGAATGGGAGCATTGCCACAGCGGAGATCGCCTTTCGGGATTGTTGTTCAAAAATGAGCCTGTGGACCCGTACTGTCATAGAATCATGAAAAATAGGAGAATCCAGTGAAAGGACGCATCCCTGCTATCCTGGTCGTGTTGGCCATCATTGTTGTAACTTTGGGCTATTTTCTTTTTCGTGAAAACGACCCCAATAGCGCTACCCGACATGAAAGGTTGGGGAAAAAGGAAATCGAAACTTTGGCGGTGGGCTTTGCAGGTTTGGGTGATCTCAACACTCTCGACCCTGCGCGTTCGACCACCACCATTCCAATTTTCTTTTCTTGGATCATGTATGATCGGTTGGTGGACGTGACATCGGAAGGGAAGGTGGTTCCCATGCTCGCTTCGTCTTGGCGATCAACTGAGGATTTCAAGGAATGGCGGTTTCAAATCAGAACGGATATCTCTTTCAATGGCACCGGGAAAAAAATGGAAGCCCGCGACGTCGCCTCTTCTATAGAACGGGCGTTGCGCACTCCAGGGCTGGGGCCGTCCCTGCTCAGCGATCTCGTAGAAGGTGCTACAGAAGCATTGGAGAATAAGTCTAGTATCCCCGGAATTTCAGTCGAGAAAAACGAAGTGGTGTTCCGCTTGACCCGTCCGTTTGCCATGCTACCGGAGCGACTTGCGGCGCCGTGCTTCGGCGTGGTTTTAACGGACAAAGAAAATGAATCAGACGGTTCTCTATTTGGCACCGGTCCTTACAGTCTCGTGAATTGGGATCGTTCCCGGCAAACGGTAATTCTTAAAAAAGAAAAATACTGGGGGGACACAACAGTTGCAGCTCCGCAAGTACTTGACATCCGAATATTCACTGCTGAAGCGCCGGCAGTGGAGGAACTAAGGGCAGGAACCCTCGACTGGCTTGAGACAACGTCAAGCGCCCTTCCTCTCGTTGGAAAACAGCCACCTAAGGGCTTACGCGTGGATGCTCCACCGAGTACGGAGATCCGTCTTGTCGCATTGAATATGGAGCAACCTCCTTTTTCCAGCACCCCTGGAATCGGTCATGCTTTGAACTTGGCAACGGATCGAATGGCGCTGATCAAGGCATTGGGAGGAGGTCAGGTAATCTCTTCACCTGTACCATCCAGATTGGCTACTGTTACGGAATGCGCACTGGATTTCGACCAGGAACATTCTAAAATAGAATTGAGCAAAATAGGTCCACTTCCAAAATTTGAGATGATTGTCCAGCCAGGAGAGTCCAATCGGACAATCGCTGAGCTTCTAAGATCCCAATGGGCGTCAGTAGGCGTTGAAGTCACACTTAAACCGGGCCTTGCGGACTTTTTTGATCGAGTTATCAAAGGAAATTACGAAATGGCGCTTGGCTACTTCGGCCCCCTCGTTCCTACAGTTGAACAGTATTTGTGGCCCTATCGCTCTTCGGCCCAACCCGTGCCAAATGTGATGAGATACTCTTCAACCGTTTTTGATAAAAAATTAAGAGAATACACTGGGAGCGGGGAGGCAGGGGACAGAAAATTAGCAATTCAAAAAGCATTGGCGGTAGTATGCACCGACTCACCAGCTGTTTGGTTATTCCGTCCTTCGTGGACCGCTGTTGTTCGTGATTCATTGCAGGTGCCTCGAACCAGTGCGGCACTTCCTTTATTCCATCGGTTGACCATAAAAGAAAATTAGCGATTCGAAGGGGAGTGCGAATGAGTGAAGATAACAGTATTTTGAAATTTACTTTTTATCAACGTATATATTTTGAAGCAGGTGATGAAAAATGCAATAAAGAGGGAAAAATCAGCGTTGAAATAAAAAGAAGACTACCTTTCAAAGAAAAAAGCGATGTTTCGGAGGAGGGTGAAAACAATCAACCGGCGGTTAACTTATTACCATCTGACGCAGCACAGCTATTTTTTGACTTTTTAGCGACGGAAAGATTACCAACTCGCTTTAAAGTTGAAGTTGTATATCGAACGCTTGTGAATGAGTCTGAAACATTTCAGATTAGATCATCAGACATTACAAAATGCTTGGATGATAAACCTATTAGCTCCTGTCGCTTTGAAAAAGAACGTGAACCAAACTCTTTTATCGATAAACACTGCGAAAAAATCTTTGAGATATGCTATGAGTCAGGCATACAGAGAGCTGAGCAAGAGTCAGAAATTAAGTCCTCAGAAATATTTAAACGTATAAAAAAAGCCGCAAAACTATTCTCAGAACAAGAGGCAGAAATTAAGTCCTTAAAAATATGTCAACGTATAAAAAAAGCCGCAGAACTATTCCAGGCAAAAAGTGAATTCTCAGAAAAATTGCAATGGATAAAAAAAGCTGGCCGAATTAGTCATGAATTTGAAGTAATCCAGATAGAGCCAGGAAAATCTTTTAGCTTAAAGGACAGAATGACTGTTGAGCGGTTTCTACCAGGTGAATATTGCCCTATGGTATTCCCGCCAAATTTTCCGAAAACTAATTGTGTCCCCGACCACGCGCTTGTTATTGGTAACAGTTCTTATACTAAAAGCAATCTTGAAAGAAATGAGAAAGTTAACAATGCAATATGGGATACCTTCGAGAAAGAAGTTTCCACTCTCGTTCGTATCAATGAAAAAGGAACCATCATTCTGGTGCAGGGACCTCCAGGGTCCGGCAAGGACGGATTGGCCAAAGCCATTCATTTCGGCGCAGTTCGAGATGCCCCGGAAAAATTTAAAGCCATCTCGGTCGCAGGCATGTCATTGTCTGATCTACGATCTCGATTGTTTGGCTTCGAAAAAGATGGCGATTTTATAGAGGGGCTTATTGCACAAACCGATGGCGGCACCCTAATGCTTGATGAAATTGACAAAGCGGCAATCGACGCCGAACGGGCGGACTTCTACCGCATGCTCTTAAGGGTTTTGGAGTCCCATGAGTACCTGCCAGAAAATGCGCGCCAACCAAGGAAAATCAGCAAACTTTGCTGGGTCCTTGCGGGGGCATTTTCAGAGAAAAAAGAGAGCTTCGTTGCTCCGGATTTTTGGTCACGTCTTTCGCACCTAGTTCGGATTAGAAACCCGCTGGATACATCGCTTACAGAAAGGCGGAGCTATGCAATGTCATTGTTCTTGTGGTTCCATTTTCAAGAGACAGCGAGCTGGGTAAATACAAATAGCATGAATTGGATGATAGGTAGTAATGACGGTAGCGTTACTGAGAAAATCGGCAAGGTGCTTTTGTTTGGTGATACTCGGGATTCCAATAAAACGAAACCAATAATGCCGGGAAATGTACAAATGGATTTTGCAGAAGAGTTTTCAAAACTCATCTTGCGCGAGGATGGTATCCGAGCTGTCAAACAGTCAGCACGCGCAGCCTCTCGCAGTCTTCGGGCTTCGGTTATCGCAGGTTCAGGAATGAAATTCTCTTGGCCCGACAAAAAGCCCGGACCCATCGAAGAGGCTTTAGAAAAAGCCAATGTAACGTTAGAACTCAATCGTGGCAACCTCGCTTAATACTTACAGTGCAACGAAACCGGCGTTGCATTTTATTCTGAAGATTGTGGCAACGCTTTTTTTTCTTTATACGTTTGTATTTATAGCATTTGCAATCGTTCCAGTTGACTCCGCCAGAGTAGTTCTGGGTCCCAATGCAACGCAAGATGCCGTCACACAGTTGAGACGAGAATGGGGACTTGATGAGCCGTTTCTATCTCAATTTGTTATCGCGCTTGGCAATATGAGCCGTGGTGATTTTGGGCGTTCGTTCTATTTTAATCGTCCAGCCGCGGAGATCATCATTGAATATGCTCCGAGAACCATAGGCAGAGCTATCGAATCTTTACTTTCGGGCGTACTGATCGGAATTTTTTTTGGTGGGCTTGCGGGACATTACTCATTGAACAAGCTACGAGGTATTTTGGTACTCGCTCAGTCGTTACCATCATTTTGCGTTCTTTTATTTTTCCTATGGGGCGGCGTTCGTCTTTTTGGGTTTTCCCCATCCTCAGCCCCCGTGTTTTACGAAGCGCTTTTGATAGCAGGCGCATCCCTTTATCCAGCAGGAATTGTAGGGACTTTTATTGCCGACCGACTCGTGATTGAAGTCACTGTACCACGACATGTGGATTTGCTTCGAATGTTGGGCGCACCTAGGCAACGCATTTCAACAATTTTGATATGGGAAGCCCTGCCCGGGGTAACCGCCGTTGCACTGAACGCATTCGGGCCGACATTGACGGGAATTTCACTGGGGGAGCTCATTTTTTCAATCCGTGGATTCGGACCGATATTTTTTCGTTCCTGCGAACGCGGCGATCTTACAGTTGTGGTTGCCGGAACACTTCTACTCGCGATCTTATTCTTAGTTCTTCAGCGATTGGGAGACTTGATACAGCAAGGTATCGATACAAGGGTTCGAGGCAATGAATAATCTGCGAGCAATCCCGCTTATGGCGGTGTCATTCGCTGGTGCACTTATGGCGATCAGCCTCCTAAATCATATAGTGACCCCACCTTTGCCAAATCTTGACCAGATGCTTCTTCCCCCTAGCATTGATACGCCTTTAGGAACAGACGGATTGGGGCGAAACGTTTCCTTGAGGCTTTTGATTGGAACCTCTTATTCCTTGGAACAAGCTGCAATCACAATCGTCATCGCCTCTTTCGTGGGTTTAAGTTTAGCGGTGCTTTCTGCCCATGCTTACGGTCGTTGGTTGGACGGAATGATATCCTCTTTGGCGGAAGCTGTCCGGTCATTTCCGACCCTGATACTCGTTCTTCTATTTGCTGCAGCTGGTGCCCCCCCCATGTTGCTCCTTGCAACATACTTCTGGGTACCTGTTTGGCGCCTTTTGCGCGGCGAGTTAATATCACAACAGCATCAACCCTATGCAATGACCACAAGACTGGCAGGAATGTCTCCTGCACGAACGCTCACTTTTGAGGTGTTGCCAAATGTATTGCCGCGTGTTTATCCATACGCAGCTGGTTTATTCGCAGAGGTACTCACCGCGCAAACAGCAGTTGAATACTTGGGCTTCGGTCCCCCGATCGAGCAAACCTCAATAGGTGGGCTCATCCTGGAATCCGGAAGACTCGGCCTATCCGCTCCGTGGGTTTGGATGCCCGCTTTGCTGATGGTTTCAATTCTTGTAGCGTTGCTGGCTGGGTTAATGCGTAGCCGGAGAAAAAGTCTGGTATGGACGCCACTCGGATGACAGGAGCCAGCGTGGAACTCGCCAGAGTCCGACTGGCTGGAATGGAATCATCACGCCTTCTTGTAGATGTCGAGAGCCTTGTGGTTTCTGCAGGCGAACACATAGCACTGGTTGGTTCTTCTGGAGCCGGGAAAACACTAATATCCCGGTTTATTGCAGGTGTACTCCCAAGTGGTATCAGGGTACTATCCGGCGTTGTCAAAATTGCAGCCGTTCTTACTGAATCAGCTCGCACTAATACACATGAAAATAAAGTCACAATGATTCCGCAGATGGCAATCGCTTCTCTGCCCCCCCTAATATCAGCTCTCGATATGGTTGTAGATACTCTGAGATGGTCTCTCGGGTTGAATCAGCAGACGGCAGTTGATAAAGCTGTAACTCTTCTGGAGCGCGTGGGTATTGATCGATCGGCTTTTATGAGAAGGCCACACGAACTCAGCGGTGGAATGGCTCAAAGAGTGGTCCTGGCAGCAGCCCTTGCTACAGAGCCGTCAGTTCTAATTTTGGATGAGCCGACATCCGGTCTCGATCCCATCGCAGAGGCCGGCTTTGTCGAGCTGATCAGAGATATCCTTGATAAGGAGAATCTGACTTTTATCCTCGTTACACATGCTGTTTACCTGGCGGCGCATCTTTGTCATAGAGGTATCGTTGTCAAGGGTGGCCACATTGTCGCCCAAGGAGACCTTCGTAATTTAGCGAAAGAACATAAAGATTGTTATGTAGCTAATCTTCTAGCAGATCTCTTGCCGACGCCACAACAACCAATAAAAGAAAAACGATCTTCTCATGACAGGCCAAGGAAAAAGGTTGCCGTTTTCAGCGCGCGAAACATTTCTGTGCAGTTTGATAAAGGCATATTCAGCTCCAGATCAGTTCAGGTGCTTCACAATGTAAGCCTGGAAATACAGGCGGCCTCCTCTGTAGGGCTTATCGGCCCGTCAGGTGCCGGGAAAAGCACTTTTGCATTAGTCTGTGCCGGATTGCTTCGTCCTAAGAGCGGCTCAGTGTTTCACGAAAATATAGAAATATTTCGTGTGAAAAAGACCCTGTTTTCTAGCAAGCCGTCGCCTGTACAAATGGTTTTTCAGAACTCGTATACTTCGCTCAATCCAACCAGAACTATGGGTTCATGGCTTTCGTTGTTGCTCAATCTTCAAAAAAAGAGAACTAATTCGACCTCGATGTCTATCCATGATCTCTTAAGTCTTTTTGATATCAAGCCAGAACTCTTGGATGCTTTTCCCGGGCAGCTGTCCGGGGGGGAATGTCAACGAGCTGCCCTCGCCGCTGCAATAGCTGCTGGGGCTAAATTAATCATCCTCGATGAACCATTATCCATGCTTGATCCGATTGCCTATCATAGTCTTATTGGATGCATGAAAAACGTTCAAGCGAAGACAGGATGCTCGTATCTCGTTATTACGCATGATCTTACATTAGCAGAAAAACTCTGCGACGAGATCGTAGTGATGTCACAAGGGCGCATTGTCGAAACTGGCTTGTCGATGCAGGTGCTTTCTAAACCTACCCACAATGTTTCACGCGCACTAATTCAAAATTGGCATATATTGCATACATTTCCTAAAGCCCCCTCAGGTGATGATGTTTTGTTAAGCAAGGACGATAATATATCATAAACATTGTCATGTGGCCCGGTCGATATTATTGCCGATCTTGTTTATCTACGGTTTGCTCTGTCAATCTCTTATTATGTTCATGAGACCAAGATTGACCTACTTCCTGAAAGTTTTAGCTTGATCATACCTCAAAAAATCGCCAGGAAAAGAGCATTTTAGATGTTAGAAATATAAAGATATTTTTCGAAAAATACAGTGAAAAATAGAGCATTTTGAAAATCGAGATGGTTCCAGAGAATGTTTGCTGGTCACTTCAGGATGAGCGTTAGGCAAATGCAGACCAGGGGCAGACTTTTTGGTAGCATGTCGACCGCTACTATATTTAATTTTGGCCGCTTTAATCTCACTCCCGAGTTCATTCAGAAATGCATTTTTTTCTAACACCTTGCAATGTATTGGAAAATATGAGAAAAGCAACTTATGGTATAGCTATCACTAAAATCCATCGCGCTCAACCTGTCATTTCTGAAAGCGGCAATTACCATCAGCTTATTCACTACTTTGTGTTGTTCTCCAGGGTCATCTGCCTCCGGCCTTTTTGAAGTGCCTTCTTTTTTAAAGCTTTAATTTACTCGTTCCCACTTATTGAACAGACGGCATGTCTATTACACATATTTATTTTTTAATATCAGTTAATTATCAATTTCCTGAGACCCGGCTTAGTGGAATTATTTCCGCTCCATGCTCAAGGACTTGCAACCTATTGCCCCACCATTCCATTAATTGACGACGCTGCTCAAGATATTCTGCTCTATTATACGCACCCTTGATTTTGTTTTTCTCTTCATGCGCCAAAGCCTTTTCGATCACTTCGCTGGCAAATCCAGATCGTTCATGAGACATCGATGAAAAAGAGGAACGAAAACCATGGGGTGTAGCTATGCCACGATATCCCATATCCCGAAGTGCTTTTGACATTGCGTTGTCTGACATTGGTTTTTCAGGATCGCGAACACTGGGGAACAACAAACCTTTATTACCGAAAAGAACAGAGGCTCGATGCAATATCGCCATTGCCTGGACTGACAATAGTACAATGTGTGGCCGCCTCATTTTCATACGCTCAGCTGGAATATGCCACTCACGCTCAGCCAAATATATTTCATCCCAGCGCGCATTACGGACCTCCCCCGATCTACAGGCAGTAAGAGCCGTAAACTGCAGTGCGAGTTTGGTAGTAATATTAATTTTGGTATTTATGCTGATATCTTTGAGCAGTTGAGAAAGCTCTTTATCGTACACTGCCGGCATATGTTCGACAATTTTTGCCTTAAGCACCCCTTGCATGTCTGCCGCAGGGTTGTAGGCAGCTCGACCCGTCTGAATCGCATAGCGAAAAACTGCATTCATTCTTTGCAACACTTTACGGGCTATCTCAAGAGACCCTCTTTTTTCTATCTTGCGGAGAATCCGCAAAACCTCGGGCGGGGTAATTGAATCCACCGCTTGCTTCCCAATGTTGTCGAAAACATCTCTTTCCAGGGTTTCTCGAACCGCCCTGGCATGAGCTACACTCCATGCCTGCCGTTGCTGTTCAATCCATTCTAAAGCAACATATTGAAAGGATTTTATCCTAAGATCTTTTTTCTCCTTTTCTTTTCCAATATTCGCCTGCTTCTTATCGCGCCGGGCTTGAGCTGGTTTAATGCCTTGGCTCACCAGGCTCTTAGCTTTCTGATGGCTTAGCCGTGCATCTTTCAGCGAGAGTGCGGGATATCGACCAACAACGAACATGCCGTTTTTACCGGCAAGTTTAAATCGATACAACCAACGCTTTGCACCCTTCGCAGTTATTTCAAAAAACAGACCTTCACCATCGGCTAGACGACAAGGTCCTTTCGCGTTACGAATATCGAGTACCGTCAGCTTTGGCATCGCGACCTCCCGGGGTGTATTTTTAAACTCAGTTCGATGTTTAAAAAAAATATACCCCAAAATACACCCCGAAAGCAACAGATTTTACCATACCTTTTTGGACAAGACAGGACACAAAAAACAACAAAAAACCCGCAAACCATTGCTGGCTGCGGGTTAAAAGGACTTTATTGGATGTCCTTGGATCTTAAAATGGTGCCGGAGGTCGGAATCGAACCGACATGGGGTTGCCCCCGCTGGATTTTGAGTCCAGTGCGTCTACCTATTTCACCACTCCGGCGTGTTAAAATGGTTTGTGGAGTATTACCGTAACTCCCTGCGAATTGTCAAGATAAATGGCACTCTCAGGAGGTTTCCAGGAAGATATCGCGCAAATTATAGATATATTGGACAGCAGACCATATGCTTAGAACCAGAGAGATATAGACCAGTAACATCCCGAACTCATGCTGGTAGGGGATAGGAAGAAGGGCCAGGGGAAAGATGAGGAAGCCAAGGCCGAAATACTGAAAATTGCTTTTGATCTTTCCCACCTTGCCGGCAGCCACGACCTTACCCGTGGAAGCGGCAAGTCCACGAAGACCGGTTATGACAATCTCCCGGCTGATAATAAGGAGACAGATCCAGGCAGGTATTCGTCCCAGGGGGATCAGCATGATCAGGGCAGTGGTTACCAGGATCTTATCGGCCAGGGGATCCATGAGTTTTCCCAACACCGATTCACTGTTAAACCTACGGGCCAGGTAGCCGTCCAGCCAGTCGGTAAAGGCGGCAAAAGAAAAAACAAACCAAGCCAGGAAGGCAATAGCAATAGTCTGTTCCAGAGAAAGAAGCACTACCAATAGAGGGATCAGGGCGAACCGCAGACCCGTAAGAAGATTAGGCAAAGTCATCAAATGCTTCATACACCGCCTCGTTACTCATCTTCTCGTTCCTTTTCATTGTCTTCCCATGGCTGCAGCCAGGGTCAATTGGGATTGGGGGAAATATCCTCGATACCCCTTGTAGTGGGTAAGGACCTTCCTGACATAATCCATCGTTTCCGGGATTCTGGGGATCTTGCGTAAGCGTTTGACCAGGGTTGGTCCTGCGTTGTAGGCGGCGAGACTGAGAGGGATATTACCATCAAAGATATCGAGCATGCTGCGCAGGTAGCGGGTACCACCGTCAATATTTTCATGGGCATTAAAAGGATTGCGCACATTCAGTTCCCTGGCCGTCTCCGGCATAAGCTGCATCAATCCCTGAGCACCCATTTTGGAAAGGGCATAACAGTCAAAATCCGATTCGGCCTTGATCACCGCCTTAATGAGATACGGATCCACATTGTAGCGACGACTCACCTGGTTGATGTGGCTATCATAGCTTGACGGGTTCCCCAATCGGCGCGATCTCTGGCCAGTTGACGACCAGCTATTGCCACTGGGTCCGGGTCTCTTTGAAATCCGGCTGCGAGTGCTTAAGGGTCGACAATTCCCAGAGGATTCCATATTGGTATAGTATTCTTTTCCGCCGCCATCAGTACAGACAAACATATCCGCCTTCAGCTCCGACGACAGTGAGAAAAGCAGCACTGCAGCAAAAAGTGTACTCAGCAACCTGGCTGTTTTTCTCATTATTCCTCCACCAACCTTGACCTGGACCTCACCTATTTTTTCCTCTTTTCCCAATCGGCCAGAAACTGCTCAATACCGATATCAGTGAGCGGATGTTTTGCCAGCTGCTCGATAACCTTCAGAGGGATGGTCGCAATATCGGCGCCAATGGCAGCTGAATCCATAACGTGCTGCGGGCTCCTGATGCTGGCCACAATGACCTCTGTCTGTATGCCATAATTGCGAAATACGGTCATGATATCACTGACCACTTCCATTCCCTGCTGTCCGATATCATCAAGACGACCTACAAAGGGGCTGACATACGATGCCCCAGCCTTTGCCGCAAGCAGGGCCTGGGCAGCAGAAAAGATAAGAGTGACATTGGTCTTGATACCAAGAGCTGTCAACTGTTTCACTGCCTTGATACCTTCTATGATCATGGGGATCTTGATAACGATATTGTCACTCATGGCCGCGAGTACCTTGGCCTCTTTGACCATGCCCTCGGCATCAAGACTGACCACCTCGGCACTGATAGGACCATCTACCACAGCCAGAATATCCTGAAGAATCTGCTCAAAAGGCTTATTTTCTTTGGCAATGAGTGAGGGATTAGTGGTCACCCCATCGACCATGCCCATATCCACGCCTTTTTTGATCTGTTCAAGGTTGGCGGTATCTATAAAAAATTTCATTCTTTTTCTCCTTCTTTACTGACAAATCGATTGCAACATGCTTCGCTGCAGAAATAGACAATGTTTTCTTTATGTTGCAGGCGGATTGCCTGTTTTTTAGGGACCAATTTATGACAAACCGGATCTTCCACAAGGATATCCACCACCGGTGGGCTATCCTCTTCCAAAGGCGCTGCAGGCCTGTGCGCCTTATTCTTTTTCTTGCCACCGGTCAGCAATCGGTAACCGATATACAAGATAATGGCGATAACTACTAGTTTTATCGGGCTCACAGCCTCAGCCGGCTTTGCCGGAGTCTAGAGTTTAACCTTACACAGGGTAAAGCCAGTTTTATGCACTGCAGGATCAGGTAACAAAGTCAGCCAATCTCCCCATAGGAGTAGTATAGCCACAAACTTCCAGAAAAGTCGATGGATACTTCAATCCCATTCCTTTCGTTCAATCTGTTGCTGGTCCTCTTTACCGGACTCTATCCGCTGCTGGAGTTGACGATACATGACCTCTGCAGTAAGCCCGGTGAGGGGATCCAGATGTCCCGGATCAATCTCCACAAGAGGGGCCAGGACAAAAAGTCGCGCGCCAATACGGGGATGCGGTACTACCAGATCGCCTGACGACAGGATTCTGTCTCCGTAGTAGAGAAGATCCAAGTCCAGCAGACGATCTTTGTACCCCTCTCCAGCCATCTTCAGAGGACGCCCGAAATGGCGTTCGACCTGCTGCAGCCGGAGAAGAAGGGACTCTGGATCAAGAACCGTCTCCAGAATTCCCACGGCATTTAAGAAAAGGTGGTCACTTTCCATGCCCACCGGGGCTGTGACATAGGGCCGGGAAAGGCTCAAGAGCGAAAGGCCCTCCTCTTGTCCTAAAAAAAGCCAGGCCTGCTGGAGAATGCGGCGGCTCTCGCCAAGATTGGATCCCAAGGCAATCCATGCCCGTGTTCTAGCGTTCACCTCTCCTCATCTCCCCACGGCTCAGGCGTTACAGATCCTGAAGTCCAAGGACATCAAACATGGTGTACAGGCCAGGTTTCCTGCCTGCGACCCACGCTGCGGCCTTGGTTGCGCCTTGAGCGAAATTGTCGCGGCTATGGGCCCGATGGGTGATCTCGAGACGCTCCCCGGGACCACAGTAGTAGATGGTATGCTCACCGACGATATCACCGCCGCGAATGGTCTGCACCCCGATCTCTTTTTTAGTGCGCTCGCCAATGATGCCATACCGCTCATACACTCCAACCTCAGCCAGATCTCTGTTCACCCCGGAGGCCGCCATTTCGGCGAGTTTGAGGGCCGTTCCCGAAGGTGCATCCTTTTTCTTATTGTGATGGAGCTCGACTATCTCGATATCGTAGTCGTCACCCAGGATAGAAGCGGCCTTGGCGGCCAGCTTAAAGAGGACATTCACCCCTACTGCCATATTCGGAGACTGGACACAGGGAAAATCTACACTCAGCTTCTTCAGCTCCGCCAGATTTTCGGCACTGAGCCCGGTGGTACCGATAACCATGGCTGTTTTGTGAGCGGCAGCCACCTTGGCAAACTCCATGGTCGCCTTGTGAAAGGTGAAATCGATGATCACGTCACCCTTATCAATTACTGCCTCAAGGCCCGCTTCAATCTTCACGCCTGCGGCCCCCCAGCCCCCCATCTCCCCGGGATCACGACCAATGGCCGGACTGCCCACTGCCTCAAAGGCGGCGGCGTAGTTGAGTTCAGGATGCTGACTCACCATATAGCCGATGCGCTGTCCCATCCTCCCGGCAGCGCCTGCAATAATTACATTTATCATTTATTGTTACCCATCGTTCTTGTGTTAGAAAAATTCAGCGGAATCGTACCATTCGCCAAGACTTGAACCCATAAAAGTCTAGAGAAGTCCTGCATCCTTCATAGCCCCGGTCAAGACATGCAAGGCCTTATCATCAATCCCGGTAAGGGGCAGACGCGGCAGGCCGTCCTTGATCTTGCCCATGAGTTCCACGCCCTTTTTGGCAGGAACCGGATTGGGAGCAGAAAACATGGAAGTCATCAGTGGGAAAAGGGCATAATGCAGCTGATTGGCCTTTTTGATATCTCCGGCCAGCGCTGCCTCCATGAGATCAGCCATACCTCGGGGATGGACATTGGAGGTAACCGAAATGACACCCTTGCCACCGATAAAGACAGTGGGCATGGAGGTAAAGTCATCGCCGGAAAGGACGATAAAATCATCCGGGCACTGGCGAATCACCTCACTGATCTGCTGCAGGGAAGCGCAAGCCTCTTTGATCCCGATGATATTCTTCAACTGGGCCAGACGGGCAACGGTTTCCGGCAGGATGTTAATACTCGTCCGGCTCGGTACATTATAGAGAAACAGAGGAATATCCACGGCCTCGACAATGGCTTTAAAATGCTGATACAGGCCTTCCTGACTCGGCTTGTTATAGTACGGGGTCACGGAAAGCACGGCATCGGCACCACTGGCCTTGGCACTCTCTGTAAGCTCAATGGCTTCTCTGGTGTTATTGGCACCAGTTCCGGCGATTACAGGGACACGGCCATTGACCGTATTGACTGTGAGTTCGATAACCCGTTTGTGCTCATCAAAATCCAGAGTGGCCGATTCGCCCGTGGTTCCACAAGGTACAATACCGTGGGTTCCTCCGCCAATCTGAAACTCGATAAGATCAATCAGTCCCTGCTCATCAAGTTCATCATTGATAAAGGGGGTAACAATTGCGACGATGGCACCGTGATACTTTTCCATGGTTTCTCCTAGCTCTATATTGTCGTGTAACAGATAGCATTTAATGTGGTGAAGGATAGGTGAATACCCCCTTCAGTCGTCAACCCTTGGCCTTCAAGCCTTCAGCCTCTTCTCTCACAACAAAGACTCAGCAGTCAGCTGTCCTTCATAGATAATCCTTGCCGGTCCATGGAGGTAGACATTCTCTGCAACCGGTCCCTCTTTAAGTTCAAAGATAATGGTTAATTGATCTCCGCCCGAGGTGAGGACCTTCACTGGTGAGGTGGCGATGCCTTCAATTCCGGCAAAGATGGCAGAAGCGACGGCACCTGTTCCGCAGGCCATGGTCTCATCCTCGACCCCCCGCTCATAGGTGCGAACACGAATTGTGCCGTCTGCCAGGGCTTGGACAAAATTGGCATTGGCCCCCGCTGGCTGGAACAGTTCGTGGAAGCGAATTTCATGTCCCCACTCCTTCACCGGTATCTCCATCCCCGAATCCATGAAGAGCACTGCATGAGGGACTCCGGAATTCATAAAGGAAATCGTTCGTTCCTCGCCGCCAAGGCTTACCTGAAGCCCTGTGCGAAAATCAAAGGGCGGTGTCATGAGGAGACTCACCTCTTCCCCATCGCCGAGGATCTCCGCCTCGATAATCCCGGCCAGGGTTTCAAAGGACATCTTTTTTCCAGCAATCTTTTTGGCAAAGGCAAAACGGGCGGCACAGCGAGCGCCGTTCCCACACATCTCTGCCACCGAGCCATTGGCATTATAGAAGCGCCAACTGAAATCAGCCTTGTCCGAGTTCTCGAGCAGGATCAGACCATCAGCCCCCACAGAAAACATCCGTCGGCACACCCTGCTGGCGAATTCCGCCAGCGCCTCTATTGGTATCAAAGGCCGGCGATGGTCAATAATAATAAAATCATTGCCGGTGCCGCTCATCTTGACGAAGGAAATTGGAAACTTAACGTCCATCGTCTTTCTCCAGAAATTCCGGAATGGACTCGCCCTGAATCAGGGACTCCATGGTCTCACGTTCGCGAATGACAGCAAAACGATCTCCAGAGACCATAACTTCGGCTACCCGAGGGCGGGAATTGTAATTAGAGGCCATGGAAAAGCCATAGGCGCCAGCACTCATCACTGCCAGCAAATCACCCTGTTCCACCTGTGGAAACTCCCGGTCCTGGGCCAGAAAATCACCCGTCTCACAGATCGGCCCGACAATATCCACCACATGCGTGTCCGTTTCCTTCTCCTTGACAGGTATAATGGAATGAAAGGCGCCATACAGACTGGGACGGGTCAGATCATTCATGCCCGCATCCACCACCACAAAATTCTTTTCTTTCGCTCCGCCGCGATTGCTCTTGGTGTACTGCACCTCGGTGACCATGATGCCCGCATTCCCAACAATCACTCTTCCCGGCTCAAGGATGAGGGTGGCTTTGAGGCTGCCCAGTTCCTCCTTGATGGCCTTGGCATACTCCTGAGGGTGAGGCGGCTCCTCGTTATTATAGGTAATTCCCACCCCGCCGCCAAGATCGATATAGTTGATGAGGATCCCCTTTTCCGCCAAGCGGCCAACAAACCCCTTCAATTTGCGAAGCGATTCGACAAAGGGTGAAATCAGGGTCAACTGGGAGCCGATATGACAGCTCACCCCCATGATCTTGATATGTTCCATCTCGGCAGCCTTGAGGTACAAGCCCAGAGCCTCGTCAATGGGGACACCAAATTTATTCTTGGCCAGGCCGGTGGAGATATAGGCATGGGTTTTGGGGTCCACATCGGGATTCACCCGAAAGGAAATAGGGGCGACGACATCCATCTCTGCGGCCACCTTTTCCAGGCGATACAGCTCCTGCTCAGACTCCACATTAAAGAGAAGAATTCCTGACTTGAGACCGTAGCGCAATTCTTTCTCGGTCTTGCCGACACCGGAATAGATAATCCGTCTCGGGTCTATACCTGCCTGCAGGGCCCGAAACAATTCTCCACCGGAGACAATGTCGGCCCCACCGCCCAGCCCGGCGAAGAGGGAAAGGACGGCAATATTAGAGCAACTCTTTACCGCAAAACAGGTGATATGATCAACATCAGAGAATCCTGAATCAAAGGCCTGAAAATGGCGATCCAGAGTGGCTTTGGAGTAGAGATAAAAAGGTGTCCCGACTTCTTTGGCGATTACGGCTACGGGAATTTCTTCGCAGCAGAGCTCGCCGTCTTTGTATTGAAAGTGATTCATAGCTGATTTATTAAGCTGTGATTCCCGGAGAATCCCAGCTCCCTGAACAATAATAAAATGTAACTATTCAGCAGCACTTCAGCTTCGTCCATTCAGGTCTTCTCGAACAGGACGAGTATGCTTCGAAGTCCTGACTGAACGAACAGAAAGCACTGCGCAACAGTTACAGAGCGGTTGCTGGCCAATCATCTAGCATTATCTGAATAGTTACAATAAGATAACGACACAGCACAAGAACTGCAGTTAGTTTACTCCCCCCTCTCCTTAATGGCGAATCCCCGCCTCTCGTGATTTTTCACTCTCATTCGGGGGGGTCATCTGATCATAGGCGGTAACCGAATAATAAAAGCTCTTATCCTCAGGTACATTCCCATCCTCAAAAATAGTGTAAACGGCCAGGACCTCACCAATGAGCTGTGCCTTGTTTTCATCTGTTGCTCGTCGGTACACCCGATAGCCATGGACATCTGCTTCCGGAGATTTATCCCAGAAAACCTTGACCCCGCCTGCGGTCCTCACCACCGTGACACCACCGGGCGGAACTGGAGGCGTCAGATCACGAGGCATTACGCTTACGGCGTCGGAAAGACCACCACCCACTGCATTTTCCTCTACCATAATGACGGATTGAATCTTGTAATAATAGGTCTCACCGTTCTTTACCCTTGGATCAACATAGACGTTCTCACTCACTGCTGGGCCGAGACCGGCAAAGTTCACATTGTCGCTGCTGCGCATCATTTGATACCGTAAAGGATAGTCCACCTTCTCTCCGTCCATGAGCCGAGTAACCGGCTGCCAACGCAGGGTCACACTCCCATCTCCGGCCTTGGCCTCGACCCCGACAGGTGCCTTGGCCGGGATATGCCAGACAAAGGAGACAATATTGGAATCAGCACTGGCTGCCCACCAGCTGGTCCGAGACTGTACCTTGAAAAAATATTTGTGACCAGAGCGCAGCAAAGCGGTCTCGTAGGTGGCCAGACGCCTTCCTTCCGCATCAACAATACCTCCATGAACCTCCACCGGTTCACTGAAGGGAATGGGACAGGTGGAACAGTAGTCATCCATCGGAACCACGGCCCGATACATGTCAAAGGAGGTGATTTCAGTGAGATCACTTCCCTGGATGGTCTCCACTGGATAGGTCCAGGTGAGAGTGACACCCTTCTCGCTCACCGAGTAGCGCAAATCATCAATGGCCCTGGGCACGATGGAATCCGGAGGGACAGGGCTTGTCTTATACCCACATCCCCCAGCCAGAAGCAGGGTTCCGGTGAGAAGTAACGCTCCTGCAATATGCTTTCTCGCTGTCATCTTTATTCTCCAATTCCCATCTGTTTTTCAGCAGCTTGTATTGCCTCTTCCACCCGCAAACTTGCGGTTCCCCCGGTCGAAATCCTGGAGTTGACAGAACCTTCGACGCTCAGTACTTCAAAAACATCCTTGTGGATGACCGGAGAAAACTCTCGCATCTCGTCAAGTGTCAGGTCGGTCAGCTCACAGCCCTTCTCGATACAGGCCGCCACGGCCCTTCCCACAATACCGTGGGCCTCACGAAACGGTACATTGTGCAGGACCAGATAATCGGCAAGGTCGGTGGCCGTAATAAAACCGGTTTTTGTTGCCTCTTCCATCCGCCCTGTACGAAAACTGATATTGGCCAGGAGTTCAGCCATGATGGCAAGGGATGCCGACACTGTGTCCACGGCATCGAAGACCGGCTCCTTATCCTCCTGCAGATCGCGATTATAGGTGAGAGGTAATCCCTTCACCAGAACAATCAGCGACATAAGACTTCCGGTCACCCGCCCTGTCTTGCCGCGAATCAGTTCCGGAATGTCCGGATTCTTCTTCTGCGGCATAATGGAGGAACCGGTACAGAACTTATCAGCGATACTGACAAAAGAAAATTCCTGGCTGGACCAGAGTACCAACTCCTCTGAAAGGCGTGAGAGATGGAGCTGGATCAGGGTGCAGCAGGAAACAAATTCAATGGCGAAATCACGGTCGCCAGAGGTGTCCATGGAGTTAGCACTCACCCCGTCAAAACCCAGAAGGTCCGCAACCTGCTGTCTGTCGATGGGAAGCCCGGTACCGGCCAGGGCAGCGGCCCCCAGAGGGAGGATATTGATTCGTTTGCGACAGTCCACAAGACGCTGCTGGTCACGCCCGAACATCTCGTAATAGGCCATCATGTGGTGGGAAACCAACACTGGCTGCGCCCGCTGCAGATGGGTATAGCCAGGCATTACATGACCGAGATACTCCCTGGCCAGGACCACAAAGGCCCGGCGGACATTTTCGAGCAGGTCCATGAAGCGATCGCACTGCTCACGAAGATAGAGGCGCAGGTCGAGAGCTATCTGATCATTACGGCTGCGGGCGCTGTGCAGCTTGGCCCCGGCAGGGCCAATAGCATCAATAAGGGCCTTCTCAATATTCATGTGAATATCTTCAAGCTCACGCTTAAACGGGAAACTGCCCTCGTCGATGCGGGCCTCGATAGCCGTCAGACCGTCTAAAATAGCGGTCAGCTCCTCTTTTGCCAGCAAACCGTGGGCAGCCAGCATGGTGGCATGGGCCTTGCTCCCGGCAATATCATAACGATACAGACGAGAATCGTATTGAATGGAGGCGGTAAAGGCCTCCACCGAGGCGGCAGTGGCCTCTTCAAAACGTCCACCCCAGAGTTTTTCAGATCCGCTGGTCATAAGTATTAACTTTTAAGTAAAGATTGGATACAGCTCACAGAAAGTTTTCAACTCTCCACTGTCTACTATCACCTAACCACTATTTTTGCATAGCTGCAATGCGGAGCCGGAGTCCGTTAAGGCGGATAAAGCCACCGGCATCGGCCTGATCATAGACCTCGTCTTCCTCAAAAGTGGCAAAGCTCTCCTGATACAGTGACTGATTGGATTTTTTGCCCACGGCCACGCAATTGCCCTTGTACAATTTGATGCGTACGGTTCCGTTCACTGTCTTCTGGCTCTGGTCCATGGTGACCTGGAGAAGCTCCCGCTCAGGCGAGAACCAGAAGCCGTTGTAGACGAGTTCAGCGTAGCGGGCGACCAGGGAGTCCCTGATCCGCATTACTTCACGATCCATGGTCATGGTCTCAAGATCTCTGTGGGCCGTGCGCAGGATAGTACCGCCGGGGGTCTCGTATACGCCCCGTGATTTCATACCAACGAAGCGATTCTCCAGCAGATCCAAACGACCGATACCGTTTGCCCCTCCGTATTGATTCAGTTTCTGAAGCAGAGCCAGGGGTTCCATGCGCTCGCCATTAATGGCCACCGGGTCGCCCTTTTCAAAATCAAGCTCCAGATACGTGGCCTTATCCGGTGCTTTTTCCGGGGAGACAGAGAGTTTATACATCCCCTCCTCCGGCTCATTCCACGGATTTTCAAGAAGTCCTCCCTCAAAACTGATGTGCAGAACATTCTCATCAGAGCTGTACGGATTTTTCTTGGTGGTGGGTATCGGGATATTATGGGTCCTGGCAAACTCCACCAGCTTTTTCCTGGAATTCAGGTCCCAGATACGCCAGGGAGCGATGATCTTGAGGCTGGGATCAATGCCCAGATAGGCCAACTCAAAACGGACCTGATCATTGCCCTTTCCCGTGGCCCCGTGACTGACAGCATCCGCCCCCTCTTCATGGGCGATGCGCACCTGTTCCTTGGCGATAATGGGGCGGGCCAGGGAAGTTCCAAGGAGATACGAACCTTCGTAGATGGCATTGCAGCGAAAAGCCGGAAAAATGTAATCTTCGACAAACTCTTTTCTCAGGTCAGAAATGATCACCTTTTCGGCACCGGTGGCCATCCCTTTTTTCCGTACCGCATCCCAGTCTTCAGTCTGACCTACATCTGCAGCATAGGCAACAACAGGACACTGGTACTCCTGAGCCAGCCACTTCAAGATCACCGAAGTATCAAGGCCACCAGAATAGGCCAGTACAATCTTATATACATCCATTATTTTTAATCTCCGATCAGATAATTAGTTTTGCAGGGTAGTTACTACCACTGGGTAACTCTTCTGTGAGTTGGCGCTCAGCAGGGCCACAGATTCGTTCGATCAGACAAGCGAGAAGCCATAAGCTGCTCTGTGAGCCGGTCTGATCACTGCCCGGGAAGACTTCTATTGAACAAGCGAGGATACGCGGCTACGGGACTCTTAGCCGATCAATCGCTCTAAAATTGCCTTATGCATGTGCATCTTGTTCTCTGCCTGGTCAAAGGCTACACAGCGAGCCGATTCCAAAACCGCTTCCGTGATCTCTTCTCCACGGTGGGCAGGCAGGCAGTGTAGAACAATGGCTTCGGCCGGGGCCTTTGCCAACAACTCGTCGTTCACCTGGTAAGACTGGAACAGGGAAAGACGCTCTTCCGCCTCGTCCTCCTGCCCCATGGAGGCCCAGACATCGACATTAATCACATCAGCCTCAGCCACCGCCTCTTCTGGACTTCGGAGAAGGGTAATCGGTTTCACCGCTTCCCGCTGTGCCGCAGCCAGAATATCCGGATCAGGGTCATAGCCTTCAGGGCAGGCAAGGGTGAGCTCGAAACCAATACGTCCTGCAGCCTGGATCCATGAATTGGCCATGTTGTTGCCATCACCCACCCACGCCACTTTCAATTCCTCAATAGGACCTTTTTTCTCAATCACTGTCATGACATCACTTAAGATCTGACAGGGATGATGAAGATCGGTGAGGGCATTAATGACAGGAACTGAGGAATAGGCAGCAAGCTCAGTCACCACTTCCTGACCAAAGGTTCGCACGACCATGCCATCCACGTAACGGGCCATGACCCTGGCCATATCTTTTAAGGGCTCAGACCGAGCCAGCTGGGTATCACGACCGGAAAGAAAAATCACCTGCCCTCCCAGTCCATACATCGCTGATTCAAAAGAAACCCGAGTCCGGGTGGAGGGTTTTTCAAATATCAGGCCAACCGTCTTGCCAGCCAGCTGCTGGTGGACAACACCGGCCAACCGCTCCTTCTTGAGCTCCATGGCCCTGCTCACAAAACTTTTGAGCTCTTCTCTGCTAAAATCTTGTAATGACTGTAAATGGAGTACCATGAGATTTATCTTCTTTGCCGGCGGAAATTGTGCACTCCACCTTTTAACCGGTAAGCCCCCAAGCCCAATCGCATTAACTCTGGGGGAAAAAGAACATATTTACCTAATACCCAGATGTTTTGCAAAGACTTTTCGCGGGACAACAGACTCACCCCTCACATTTCCAAGAGTTCAGCAGGAGCTGGAAACCATGGCAAAACTCAGCCCGCTAGAGTCTGTCGGATTTAGAGAATCGTAGCGAAAATTAGAGAAATCGAGACCAGATTTTCATGGATTTGAGGCGAATAGCAGGCCTATTTAACGAAAATCTATGGAAATATGGGCCGATTTGTC
>Ga0180007_10000194_pt1 | contig 112957 bp, 105 predicted proteins | sample MM_PC_MetaG_FD_121122 | JGI IMG/M metagenome (GOLD analysis project Ga0180007, IMG submission 121122) | Groundwater microbial communities from the Aspo Hard Rock Laboratory (HRL) deep subsurface site, Sweden - MM_PC_MetaG | ecosystem: Environmental > Aquatic > Deep subsurface > Groundwater... | reverse complement strand
TTTATTGATTGGCCCGCCCGGATCCGGCAAATCCATGCTGGCTAAAAGAATGAAAACCATTTTGCCGCCATTAAGTTATGAAGAAGCGCTGGAAATTACAAAAATTTATAGTGTTTCTGGGAAATTGCTTTCCAATGATCAAGTAATAAATCAACGTCCTTATCGATCACCCCACCACTCCATCAGTCTTTCTGGAATTACCGGCGGCGGGGCTACTCCCCAACCCGGAGAAATTAGTCTGGCCCATAAAGGCATTCTGTTTTTAGATGAATTTCCCGAATTTAACCGCGGAGTTTTAGAAGCCCTCCGTCAGCCGCTTGAAGATAAAACCATGGTGGTTTCACGTGCTCTGCAATCCGTAAAATTTCCCGCCGAATTTATTTTAGTCGCCTCCATGAATCCCTGCCCCTGCGGCCACTATTTAAACCAAGAGGAAAACTGCTCCTGCTCGCCCACCCAGGTCCGCAATTACTGGAGCAAACTTTCCGGCCCCCTCCTCGACCGCATCGACCTAATTGTTGATGTTCCCCGTTTAAAGTTAAATGAATTATCAGAATATTCCAGTGGCGAACCTTCTTCACAAATTCAAAAAAGAGTAATTATAGCTTGGCGGAAACAAAATGAAAGAAATAAAAAGTTAAATTCGAATTTGGCCGCAAAAGAAATGAAATTATATTGTCCTCTTAAAAAAGACGCTGCTGATTTACTTAAAGAAGCCGTTTATAAGTTCAAATTAAGTGGTCGTGCTTATGACAAAGTACTTAAAGTTAGCCGCACCATTGCCGATTTAGAAGGTGAAGCACAGATTCAACTGGCACATATTGCGGAAGCACTGCAATATCGGTTTTCAAATCAGAAAGGAGGAAAATACTAATGAACACTCTAATGCCAATGGAAACCATCGAAAAGAAAATATTTTTAATAAGAGGCAAAAAAGTCATGCTAGATAGAGATCTGGCAGATCTTTACAAGATTGAAACTGCCCAGCTCAAAAGACAAATAAAAAGAAACATTGATAGGTTTCCAAGTGATTTTATGTTTATTTTAAACCAGCAGGAAGTCGAAATGATGGTATGCCAAAATGGCATACCATCTAAGAAGCATTTTGGTGGTGCAAAACCATACGTTTTTACTGAGCACGGCATATTAATGCTGTCATCAGTATTAAACAGCAAAAGAGCAATACAGGTAAACATTCAAATCATGCGTATATTCAACAAATTACGACAATTATTATTAAGACATGAGCATCTAAATAAAAAGATAGAAGAGCTCGAACAAAAATACGACAAACAATTCAAAATTGTATTTGATGCCTTAAGAGAAATTATCATGCCGCCAGAAAAACCAAAAAAGAAAATCGGTTTCATTGTGAACAGCAAACCTTAAAAGCTTAAAAACTTCGTTTCCCCTAATCCGCCCGGTTTCTTTTTGGGTGCCGGTGGTTTTGACTGCGAGGGGATGGGGGGCTTTGATATCTGTGGGCGCGGCGGCGGCGTAACAATTGGTTTGGCTTGCGGAAACATGGGCTGGTAAACTGCGGGCCGTTGTAGCATTTGTTCGGGCGCTTTTTCGATAAAAACCAAATCGCCTTCTTTTACCACCCCGGCTAATCTAATCCCAACTTCCCAGCCTTTTTTCCCTTTTTCAATATCCTGGTGATTCATCTGCATCGAATCAACTTTTTGGGTAAAATCATTTTCTTTCCTTTTAATGGTAATAAACGCACCCTTTTCTAACGGTGCATTTAACTTGATAATCCCAACATGAATTTTATTAAAATAATGGGTGATTTTACCAATGGGCTTAGAACTTTTAGCTTTTTTAGTTTTCTTTTTAGTGGTTTTTGCGCGGCGTTTGGCTTTAGTAACTTTCTTTGCTTTTTTCTTTGGCATAATTGCCTCTCCTTAGTTTGAGGTATATTTATTGTAGCACTCTTAACTGGAAAGTATAGAATTTTAGGCCAAAAAATTAGGGCTTGAACCAAAAATTTGAATCAAGCCCTAAAAAGCGACTATTCTGAAAAAGTACTTAGTTTATTCTCTCAAAAAGCTTTTGTCCCATTGAAAATTTGGCTATATTTCGAGCACCAATTTTAATTTCTTTGCCGGTTTGCGGGTTGCGTCCCATGCGGGCTTTTCTTTTTCTTTTTTGCCAGGAACCAAATCCAACCAATTGAACTTTTTTACCTTTCTTTAATTCGGTGCTAACCGTATCCACAAAAGAATCGATAAAATTTAACACTCTGGTTTTGGGCATTTTAGTTTTCTTCGACATTGATTCGATTAATTCTTGTTTATTCATTTTTATCCCCTTTCAAATTTTTAATCAAGTCTTCGCATTTTAAAATATTAGTAAGGGTGTGTCAAGGTGAGAAAAAACAAGAGTTTCCTCAAAATTTATCATAAGCAATGGTCCGCGCAAAGAGTCAGTTATTTTCCCAGCCAATACCCTGCGCAAACACGCACTCAAAAGCCCCGGCGAGGCTTTTGGTGCTCGGCGCTCGGCCCCGCTCTCCCCCGATTTCATCGGGGGATCCATGCCCGCGGGGCCTCCGCGACGGTTTGCTTTAGGGCATTGGCTGCAACAAAATAACTATTAGGAAAAACACTTTAGGACCATTGCCTCTTAAATTTTGGGAAACTGGTTTTTTTTTGCGAATAAATAAAAAGATGAAATTGCTTTGACCTATACTTTCTTCTAAGCTATCCTGAATCCCATGAAAATCCACTGTATCAGCCTGGGTTGCCCCAAAAATTTAACCGACACCGAAGCGGTGTTGGGAATTTTGCGCCGCGCCGGCCATAAAATCATCCCAGACGCCGCCAAAGCCGAAATTATCTTGATAAACACTTGCGCATTTATACAATCCGCTACCGAAGAATCAATTGATACCATATTAGACGCCGCAAAATATAAAAAAACCGGAAAATGTAAACATTTAATCGTGATGGGCTGCCTACCCAGCCGCTATCAGAAAAAAATATCCAAACTTTTGCCGGAGGTGGATGCGTTTGTGGGCAGTGGTGAACTCGATAAAATTAACGAAATTATCGGCGGCGCCGTGGCAAAAGAACATGCCGCCGTATCACCACGTAAACAAAAATCCTGCCTTTTCGGCCATGAGATCCCGCGCCTAAAAGTCACCCCCAAGCACTTTGCTTACGTAAAAATCGCCGACGGATGTAATAATCGATGTACTTACTGCACCATCCCACAAATCCGTGGCAGGTATCAAAGCCGCCCCATCGATTCAATCATCAAAGAGGTCAAACTTTTGGCAAAAATGGGCGCCAAAGAGATCATTTTTGTGGCTCAGGAAACTACTTATTATGGAACCGACCTCTACGGCAAACCCGCCCTGGTCAAACTGCTAAAAAGCACTGCCAAAATCAAAGGGATCCACTGGATTCGCATCATGTACACCCACCCCGCCCGGATCACCGATGAGCTGATCAAGTTAATCAAAAATGAGCCTAAAATATGCAAGTACCTTGACTTGCCGCTCCAGCATATTTGTGATAAAATTTTAACAAATATGGGTCGGCGCTACACGCGTCGTTTAGTTGATAATTTAATAAGTAAAATTAGGAGGTCAATTCCAGAAATCGTTCTTCGGAGTACGTTTCTGGTTGGATTTCCTGGAGAAACCAACAAAGATTTCGAAGAACTGTTGCGGTTTACCGAAAATACAAAGCTTGAACGATTAGGAGTTTTTAAGTATTCGAAAGAGGAAGGAACACCTGCTAGCAAATTGAGGGGGCAGGTTTCCGCAAAAGTTAAAAACCAAAGATTTCACAAGCTAATGAGAAGACAGAACATGATTTCAAGACGATTTAACCGAAATTTAATAAATAAAATGTTTGAAATTTTAGTGGATTGCGGAGTTTCCGGAGGTTCTTTAGGTAGAACCTATATGGACGCCCCCGAAATCGACGGTTCTGTTCTCATAAAAAATTCTAAAATCCGGTCCGGAAAAATTGTTTTAGGCAAAATCATCGATTCGTCCGCCTACGATCTTTCCGCCCGTCTAATTACTTGACCATTCCGAACGTAGTTTCCCTGGTACGTATTGCTTTAATCCCCTCAATAACTTACTTTTTATGTTTTTCAAATTGTACCTTTGCCGGAATTGAATACAAATACATTGCCTGTGCACTGTTTATTTTAGTTGCTTTAAGCGACGCGCTGGACGGGTACTTAGCCCGCAAGTTAAATCAGGTTACAACCTTAGGTAAGTTACTGGATCCGCTGGCTGACAAACTATTAGTAATTGCCGTGTTAATTGTGTTAATAGAAAAAAGGTTAGTGCCGGCACTTCCGGTAATGTTAATTATTATGCGGGATTTAACCATTTCATTGTTTAGAGGGCTGGCCGCCAGCCGCCATCTGATCATTGCGGCCTCTCCCTGGGGCAAAATAAAAACGGTTTTACAGGTTATCGCCATTGCAATGCTGATTTTGTCTCTGCCTTTTGCAATTGAGGTTTTATGGGTAAGCATAACCATAACCTTGCTGACCGGGGCACAAATCATCTGGAACAATAAAGAGGTTCTATATGAAAGAACAACTTAGCGCTCATACATCTGAAGTAAAACTGGAAAGCTTTTTTACTAAAGTTTTATCGGTCATCGGCAGAACTACCGATTTGCAGTTAGCTTCTTTAATGCAGAAAGGCCACCATACCATTGCAGTCGCCGAGAGCTTAACCGCCGGGATGGTTTGCAGCCGGTTAGCAAACGTGGCCCGCAGTTCAGAGTATTTTTTAGGCGGGATTGTTTGTTATCATAATCGCATTAAGGTAGTAGAAGTTGGCGTCCCGGCCGCACTAATTTCCAAGCACGGACCGGTTTCTAAAGAAGTAGCGGTTTCAATGGCCGAAAATATCCGGAAAAAATTTAAAACTGAGATCGGCCTATCAACTACGGGATTAGCCGGACCTAAAAACGAAGAAGGTTTACATCCGGGATTGGTATACATTGCCTTGGCTACTCACCAGGGATGCGAGTTTAAGGAAATCCATCTGCAAGGAACCCGGAATGAAATCCGCAGAAAAGCAGCCCAGGCCTGCTTGGGGCTTTTGTGGCTGCACCTAGGTGGAGACGAGGTAGTACAAAACGCAGCAAAAGCATCATGAGAACTTTTATTGCGGTTAATTTAAGCGACGCAGTTAAAGATAATATAAACCAGGTCGTTGAAAAATTAAAAAAAGTTGACCCCGGCATTAAATGGGTCAAAAAAGAAAATCTTCACATCACCCTGAAATTTTTAGGGGAAGTGAGTGAAGAAAAGGTTAAAGCGGTGGGAGATCTTTTAAGTGAAAAGCTAAAAGATCTTCAGGCGATTGAATTAAAATTTATTGGGATCGGCTCTTTCCCCCGGGTAGTTTGGATCGCTACTAGAAACGGCGCGGAAAGATTAAGTAAAATTTGGAATCAGGTTGAAGCAGTATTAGAAAAAGAAGGTTTTGAGAGAGATACCCGGCCCTTTGCCGCGCACGTTACCATCGGACGCATTAAGGGCAACCGTAATCCGAAGCTTAAGGGTGAACTCGAAAAACTAAAAGATTTTGATTTTGGTACCGATCGGATCAGTTCGATATCGATTATGAAGAGTACACTGGGAAAAACTGGTCCGAGCTACGAAGAAATAAATAAAATATAAAAGGAGAACTATCATGTCTAACGAAAAAAACAAAGCATTAGGAATTGCAATTGCAAAAATCGAAAAAGACTACGGCAAAGGCGCGATCATGAAAATGGGCGAAGCGTCAAAGATGAAAATTGACTCCATTCCTACCGGCGCACTATCGCTGGATTTGGCATTAGGCGTCGGCGGACTGCCGCGCGGAAGAATCGTTGAGATTTACGGACCAGAAGGCGGCGGTAAAACCACGGTTTCGCTGCACGTTATTGCCGAAGCCCAGAAAAAAGGAGGCATCGCCGCATTTATCGATGCCGAACATGCCATGGACCCGCTGTATGCCAGGAGACTGGGAGTCGACATCAATAATCTGCTTATTTCCCAGCCGGATTACGGTGAACAAGCATTAGAAATTTGTGAAACATTGGTCCGTTCGGGAGCCGTAGATATTATTGTAGTCGACTCAGTGGCGGCCCTGGTCCCTAAAAAAGAAATCGAAGGGGAAATGGAAGACATCCACGTTGGTTTGCAGGCCCGCTTGATGTCTAAAGCTCTGCGTAAACTGGCTGGCGTGATTAACAAATCAAAAACCACCGTCATTTTTATTAACCAGCTGCGCATGAAAATTGGCATTATGTTCGGCAACCCCGAAACCACGCCCGGCGGCCGCGCCCTTAAATTTTATTCTTCAGTTCGACTGGAAGTCAGAGCCGGCGAAAAAATTACCGACGGCGACGTGATCATTGGCTCGCGGGTAAAAGTAAAAGTGGTAAAAAATAAAGTAGCCCCGCCCTTCCGTACCGCCTCCTTTGTCTTAATTCACGGGAAAGGAATTTCCAAGGAAGTCGACTTAATTGATTTAGCCATTGACCAAAAAGTTATCAATAAAGCCGGCGCCTGGTATACCTATGATCAGAATAAACTTGGTCAAGGTCTGGTTAACGCGCAAGCCTTCTTAAAAGAAAACCCCGCGACCATGAATGACATCGAAAAGAAAATTAAAGTGATCATTGCCTCCCAAAACTTTGAGGCCGAAACGCCCGCCCCCAAAACCGTGAGGGCAAAAAGCAAATAAAAATAGCGAAAGGAGAAAGTAAATGAATAACATGTGGTTGATATACGGTGCAGGATTGTGTGTATTAGTTTTTGTTCTGGCCGTGGCATACGTTTTTATCAAGAAAAACTTTGCCGAACAAAAGGTTAGAATTGCCGAAGAATCCGCCAAAAAAATATTGGAGGATGCCAAAAGGGAGGCCGATACCAAACGAAAAGAGGCAATTCTAGAGTTAAAAGACGAAAAAATAAAACTGAAATCAGAAATAGACCAGGAAACTAAAGAAAGAAGACAGGAACTGCTGGGCCTGGAAAAAAGACTACTGAGCAGAGAAGAGGCCCTGGATGACAAATTAAAAAACCTGGACGCGCAAAAAGATAAGATCAAAGAAATTAAGGTGAACTTAGAAAAAATAAAGGTAGGCTTAGAAGAAGCGCGGCAGAAACACGTCCAGGAATTAGAAAGGGTTTCCGGTCTATCTCAAGATGCGGCCAAAGCCATTCTTTTGCAAAACTTAGACAAGGAGCTGGACAAAGAAGCTTCGGTAAAAATTAAGCAAAAAGAAGATGAAATCAGAAAGATCGCCGACAAAAAAGCCAGAGAAATTCTGACCACCGCCGTACAACGCTGTGCGGTGGACCACGCCGTTGAATCAACGGTTAGCTTGGTAGAATTACCCAGCGATGATATGAAAGGCCGCATTATCGGCCGTGAAGGCAGAAATATCCGGGCATTCGAAACTGCAACCGGAATTGACCTGGTAGTCGACGACACTCCGGGAGCCGTAATCCTTTCGGGGTTTGATCCGCTGCGCCGTGAAACCGCGCGTCTCACTTTAAACAAACTTATCGCGGACGGCAGAATCCACCCCGCCCGCGTTGAAGAAATGTATAACAAGTCGAAACAAGAAATCAAAGACACGATGTGGGAAGCCGGCGAGCGCGCCGCACTGGACACCGACGTGCATAATCTTCCGCCGGTTATTATTCAGCTTTTGGGAAGGTTAAAATACCGAACCAGTTACGGACAAAATGTACTGCAGCACTCCATCGAGGTTGCCCACCTCGCAGGCATGTTGGGATCAGAGCTCGGGGTAAATGCTAGGCTTGCCCGTCGAGCAGGATTGCTCCATGATTTAGGAAAAGCAATCGACCAGGACGTTGAAGGAACCCATACCAAGCTGGGTGCGATGTTTGCCAAAAAAGCCGGCGAATCACCCGAAGTTGTACACGCCATCGAAGCCCACCACGAAGACATCGAACTGCAAACGATTGAAGCAATTTTAGTTTTAGTTGCGGATGCCATTTCGGCCTCACGTCCCGGCGCACGCAGAGATACGTTGGAAGCTTACATTAAGCGCTTACAACGTTTAGAGGAAGTAGCCAAGAGTTTTGAAGGCGTAGAAAAATGTTACGCCATTCAGGCCGGCCGTGAAGTAAGAGTTATTGTTGAGCCCACTAAAGTTGATGACGCTGCGGCTCCCAAACTAGCTCACGATATTGCTAAAAAGATCGAAGCCGAGCTGGAGTATCCGGGAGAAGTAAAAGTTACCATCATTAGGGAAACCCGGGCATCGGATATAGCCAAGTAAAGGAGCTTTAATTTGCCAAAAAAAGAAATAACGATCCTATTCATCGGCGACATCATCGGTCGCTACGGACGGGCAATTACTAAGAAAATGATCCCGGCCATCAAGGCTAAAGAACGCATCGATTTTGTGATTACCAACGGTGAAAACTCCGCCGCCGGTTACGGAATCACTGAAAAAGTATATAATGAATTGACTGGGGCCGGCATCGATATTATCACCATGGGAAATCACGTCTGGGATAAAAAAGAAATCGTAACCAAAATCGATGAATACGTTGATCTTTTGCGTCCGGCCAACTACCCCAAAGAAGTCCCCGGCAAAGAATATCTAATCAAAGAAAAAAACAAAGTGAAAATTGGCATAATTAATCTTTGCGGAAGAGTTTTTATGCCCGCGCTGGATTGTCCTTTTAAAAAAGCCGAAAAACTAATTGAAGAAATAAAAAAATCAACCAACATCATCCTGGTAGATATCCATGCCGAAGCAACTTCCGAGAAAGAAGCCATGGGATTTTTCCTGGACGGAAAAGTTTCGGCAGTGATTGGAACCCACACTCATATACAAACTGCGGATGAAAGAGTTATGCCGGGCGGCACCGCCTTTATTGCCGACGCCGGCATGGTAGGATCCGAAGATTCAGTTATCGGCATGAACAAAGAACAAATTTTAAAGCGGTTTTTAACTCAGATGCCGCATAAGTTTGAGGTAGCTAAGGAAGGTCCCGCCATTTTTAATGCGGTGCTGATTAAAGTTGATATTGCTACCGGGAAAGCCACCTCTATCCAGCGCATTTTTGAAAGGGCTCCAGAGGAAGAAATCAAAGAACCCGCCGAAAATTAAATTTCAAATAAATCTGAATTTCCCCAAAATAATTGCCCTCAAAAGCGAAATTTTTTTTAGTTTGTGACGATACAAAAGTGGACGCACGAAAATTTTCCCCGGTGGAAAGAGTGGGAAAATGCCTGTTGTAGTATTAGGTCGGCATAGATATAATAGTGGAAGACAAACCGGTATAGGGGGAAGTGTAACAACTAGACCTTGGCACTGCAGTAGAATGGGAGGAGGAAGCAGCGGTGGAGGACGGCCCCCGGGAAGTGTAATTTCAATGAATAAAATACCTTGGCAAAACACCCGCTTAATTCCTGATAGCACTCAATCTCCTTCGCAACGAAAAACGATACGACAAAAAATTGTTGCAATGGCTGACGCCTACCAAGTCTTCAAAGTAGTAGTTAAAACCGGAATTGACGCCTTGGTTAATAAGGCAAAAGAAGTAATGAACCAAGTATTTAAGCCGGATTTCGTTGAGGTTCAGGTTGGAGCACTTAGCTTAGTAGCTCCTTTAGATACGGTAGCAAGGATCTGTCAGAGTGAAAATGCAGCTATCTATTTTCCGGATAAAGACGGCAAAATTGCCTATTGTACCGGTCAGCAGAATGGTTCAATCTTAGATGTCTATCGATTTAACCTTAGTGATGCCGGAAACCTGGCCAGCCTAGTAAAATCCTTTCCTTATCAATCAGTCGCCATTGCCCCATTAACCCGCGGCCTCGGTATCAAAAAGCCCGTTGACCAGTACGAACAAATTGGTATTTTAATAATTGGGTTCAACAAACCAAACGCTTTATCCCCATTTGACCTGGTTCCCCTACGCATACTTTCCGAAAATATCGCAAATGCTGAAACTGCTGATTAATTAGCCTTTCTGCCCCAAAAAATAGCCCATTTCATGCAAGTTTACCCCTTTTGAGCACGATTATATAAGTGTAGGAGATTGCCAATGAGCAGCTATGTTTCAGGGGCCGGACAGGCCTTAACAAATTCAATATTTAATCGACATTCTCGGCTAGTAACCGACTTCAACGCTTGTTCTGGAAACCGCCTTCCACATAATATTAAGACCGTTCTTGATGCTGCAGAAAATTCTTCTGATCCGGCCGCATTTATCAATTCTTTTTTACCTCAAATCAATGACTCTAACAAAAGAGATGCATTGCGCGATGCCGCAGTTTCAAGAGGTCTCATTAATGATGGCCAGGAGGAAATAGGGCAATCTCCTACAACTTCTCCTGGCCTTGATTCTTTAGGGGCCGGCGCGGCAGTCGCCTCTCCATGGCTCTTTGCAATGGCCGGGGCAATTATTAACGGAGGATCTTCTGGAGAAATTCCGATCAGTAGCACCACTCCCCGCACCGAAGCTGAAACCGTAAGATTAGTTATTGCCGAATATGAAGCCGACTATACAGGGGCCCTAAATCCAGAGGTAATGGAAAGAATTACCATGGAGCGACTAGAAGCCGGAAGCCCAGTAAACTGGATCGTGGTAAATAACCGCCTCAAGGTCGTTAACGACGGCGTATCCCACCCGCTAGGCGACGCCTATTTAACTGCCATTCAAGAAACACTAGCTAGCATCGCTAACGAACACGGAGCAGTTTTTGAAGGAGACGTAGTAGTTATCCGACAGGGACCAAACTACGCTTTTCTATTACCCGAAAATTTACCAGAAGGAGTTACCGAAAATTCAATTTTAGCGGAAGTGCAGCGCACTTTTGACGAACGCAACGGTACCTTTAGAGAAGCCACCGTTACTGAAGAAAGAACAACTATCGAAAAATTAAACTGCCTAGCATATAACACCGAAACTGGAGAAAACCTACAAGTTACTCCAGAAGAAATGGCCGAAGGCGTAAGAAGCGGAAGACTAGTACAAATTGGAGAAGTTAGTAACTACGGCAACGGAGATGAACCACATACGGTAAGGTTACGACTAAGAGGCAGCGCCGCTTTAATTAGGTATTTACCCGGGGAATTTACATATTTATCAATTGCGGATACCAGAGAAGCCATTCAATTAGGATTAAGCCGAGTAATCTTTGAATTAAACGCCGGCAGCACGGTTAACATCAGTACCGTCAGAGGAGAAATTGCTGATTTTTTAATAAGCACCCGATTACCGGATGTTAAAGTAAGGCCACCCAGCTACTACCACGGGCCAGACGGATTTAGCGCTACCGCTACCAGCATGATCGAAAGACTCAACGCCGGTGAAATCGCAGATATGTCGATTGCCTTTTTTGACGGAAACCACGTTGGAAAAATCCGCGACTTTGGTTTTGTGGGATCAGCGGCAACCGACGCTCTAATGTTAGTTGGAATTGCCGAAGCACAGGATGCCACCGTTGCAGAAATGATCGAACTTCACCCCGAGCTTGAAAGCGCCATCCGGACAATTGAAGTTTTTCGCTACGGGGCCGGCAGTGAAGAATTTTACGTATGCGGAGAAGTTGAAAATGTGATCATGGCCGAATTTTTGCAGCGTTATTCAATTAAATTACATGATTTTACTTACCCCATGACAATCCAAGAACTACAAGCTACTGAAAAAGGAAGAGCCTATCTTAGAGGAGAATTCACCAACGGGGTGCGACCCACCAGATACCGTCACCCGGGGCTAAAGAGAACGGTGGTTGACGTTAGAGTCGGGGTAACCATCACGGGGTCAGTCATGGAACTCCATGCCGATCCCCGATCACCGGATACGGTTAGGGTCCAAGCCGAAGCAACTACCAGCTTAGAGGTATTAAGGCAAACTACCAAAGACGGCATAGTTGATTTTTATAAAAAGGCGATTGAACACGTTGGGGAAGAGGCAAAAAAATTAAATCCAAACCGACGAACTCGTATTCATATATTGAATCCGGACGGCACCCACTACGAAGTGCCGCGTTTGGGCCAAGGGGCCAGACGACCGGCAGGTTATCAACCTACCCGTTATGCAGAACCTCCTTCAACCGGACCAGAATTGACTTTAATTACCGGAGATGGAATGTATACCGGAGACGCTGTTGTTCGAGAACTGGAAAATTCCGGTAGACACAGCTTAGATGATATCCCGGTTGTTGATCACACCAGAGAAACAACCGCGGCAGAACCAGTTGCTCCTACCTACAGACCGGGCGCAGGTTCAATGGCCATTGGAGATGTATACGTCGGAAACAACGAATCACTTGGTCAATATTTAGAAGCATCATACGGTTTCGAAGTATCCCGTGCGATCGGAAGAAATATTGATCGACTGTCTCCAGAAAGATTAAGACAAATTGAAACCCGCCTGGAGCGCGGTATTAACAATATGTCGAATGCTGAATTAGCGCTGTTATTAAACACTGATGAAGCAACCGCAGCTAGTATTAAAGAAGCCGCCGCCAACCGATCTAATCCAAATCGAATCGCCTTGGGTGGACTTTTAAGTATGACTTGTGGTTTGGTTGGTATGTTAGGGATGTCTAACTTGCTGCACCACTGTTTCCCAAACATGAACCCTACTCTTCATTTTGCAGTCGTATTGGGAGTTGGGCACGGAGTAAACAAAGGATTTGCCGGATTATCCCAGGCAATTGTGTTTAGAAACAGCGGAGAAATAATCAGAGAATTAAGAGGACTAAGAGCCGCTTACAGTTTAGGCGAAATGGCTAATATGGCCGGATCATTCCGGGGCGGAACCGCTTCGGTGGCCCTCTTTAACATTGCAGCCAACGTGTTAGGTGTCCCTCAAAACAGTTTAGTAAGACCGATCGGAAACATGGCGGCATTTTTTGTGCCGGATCTTTATGCGATTGGCGCTAGGTGGGCCGCGCAAAAATACGGAGTTAATCTAATGCCAAAAGGCGGCCTTGCCGTTGCCGGAAGAGCACTGGGAACCTTTACCTTTACATTCTTTGTAGCCGGTCTATTAGGAGACGGAATTAACCACTTAACTTCAAATGAATACGATCGATCGGTACTACAGCGCGCTCAATCAATGTACAAAGATTATCTGCAGGAAGAAGATGGCGCCTTAGCAAGTGTTGCCAGATTTGCCAGCGGAGCAATGGAAACGCTGGGCGCGGGAAGCTTAATGTTGACCCCTGAAGCCGAAATGTATTACCAAACTATCCTCCAGGAAGACGGTCAACGTGCGCAACAAATCGATGATGCGTCTTTAGCTGCTTTCGGCGGAGTGCTGTTTAATGCTGAATTGCAAAATTCGAATCTTTCTGACCAGGAAAGAGCGGATGCACTTAAAAATGCCTTAGTTGGAATGCTTTCTGATCCTGAATTACGCGCGGATTTTGCTGAAATGCAGGCCTTTGCCCAGCTTTATACCGCCGGCGGAAATCATATGCGCCTGCCGCAAGAACTAATTGATCTAGATATAAATGACGCAGCTGCCGTAGAAAGTTTTACTCCATCAGCTGAATTTGTTGAACTAGTAAGTACCTTTGGATTAGTACAAACCGAGGTACACGGTCAAATTGTTCTTAAAAATATTGGCCATGCACTTACTGAATGTCACGACATTGAAAATATGGCTCGCATCATTATCGAAAAACGTGCCGGGGCATACGTAGCGCAAGCCGGCGACGAACAGTGTCTAGTAAACGGAAAAATCCAAAGAAATACTCTTTATACCAAAGCCTTAGACGCGATTGAAGCAACCTTCGGCACGGAGGGATTATTCCCGATTATGGACTTACAAGACTTTATCAGCCGCAGAATGTTTGTTGCCTTCGATCGATTAGAACAAGCTCCTCGTGTAATGTACGAGTTAGCTGCCCTGCTTTACCAAAAAGGTTACCAGGCGATCAACAGTCAGGGAGAAGTAACCGGAAGATCAGTTGAATCCGCACTTAAACAGTTAATTGTCGATCGCGAAGCTCAAGTTAGCCACGCTTCGGATGAATACTTTGAAATGCCGGATACGGCAATTGAAGGGATTGATCTTTCTACGCTTGAATTTGTGAGAAGTCTGCCGGATGTTGATCGCACTAACTCTTAACCCAGCGCCTTAATCCGCTCTTGAATCAGTTTACTCTCTTTTTCTAATTCAGCTTTTCGATTTTTAGCTTCGACCACTGCTTCTTTAGGGGCTTTATCTACGAAGTTTTTATTTTGCAGGCGTTTATCAATTTGGGCAATTTCTTTTTCGAGTTTGTCGGCAGCTTTACCTAAACGTTCTTTTTCTTTGTCCAGATCAATTAGTCCCGCCAGAGGAATAAAAACTTGAACTCCAGGAACAACTGCAGATGCCGCTTGTTCAATTTTCCCAGCACTGCCTTTAACTTCTACCCCTTCAGCGCTGGCTAATACATTAATGTAATCAATCGCATCTTTAAGAACCCCAGCTTCCTTACCTTTGGCCACTAAGATCGCTTTACATTTTTTACTGTGCGAAACATTCATCTCGGCACGAATATTACGAATCGCGCGAATAGTATTTTGTAAAACCTCAAGCTGCGCTTCGACTTTCTCATCGATCATCTTTTCATCTGCCTCTGGATAAGCTGAAAGCACTAAAGTTTTATCCGCTCCCAGTTTTTGATAAATTTCTTCAGTGATAAAAGGCATAAACGGGTGTAAAAGCTTCAGGGTTCCGCGCAATACATATACTAATATCTTTTGGGTAGCTTCTTTGGCCTTTTTATCGCTACCATTTAATGGAATTTTAGAAAGTTCTACATACCAGTCACAAAAATCGCCCCAAAGGAAATCATATAAGGTTCGGGCGGCTTCACCAAAGCTGTAATTATCTAACTCCTGCCTTACAATTTTTACCGCGCGGTTATATTTAGATAAAATCCACTTGTCCGGCAGTGACTTTGGTATTGGCACGGCATCTTCTTTCAACATATCTTTGTCCACGCTCATCATTACAAAGCGAGAAACATTCCAAATCTTATTACAGAAATTGCGGCATTCTTTAATTTTGTCATCTGAAAGTTTAATATCCTGCCCCTGCCCCGTTATCAAAACGGTTAAAGCAAAACGCAGTGCATCGGCCCCTACCTCCCCAATCAACTTTAAGGGGTCCACTACGTTCCCCAAAGACTTACTCATTTTTTTGCCGGTTTTATCTCTTACCAAACCATGGATAAAAACTGTGCGGAAAGGAACATCGTCCATAAAATGGATTCCCATCATAATCATGCGGGATACCCAGAAGGTAATAATGTCGTAGCCAGTAACTAAAACGTCGGTTGGATAAAATGTTTTAAGATCGTCAGTTTTATTGGGCCAACCTAAAGTAGAAAACGGCCATAAACAGGACGAAAACCAGGTATCAAACACATCCGGATCTTGTTTAATTTTGGTATTGCCACATTCTGGGCACTTAGTTGGCGTTTCTTCGGAAACAATGATTTCACCACAGGTACAATACCAAACCGGAATTTGATGCCCCCACCACAACTGCCTCGAAATACACCAGTCTTTGAGATTAGTCATCCAGTTAATGTAAACTTTGGTCCAGCGATCGGGAACAAACTTGATCTTCCCCTCCTCCACCGCTTTGATCGCCGGTTCCACCAACTTTTTAACTGCTACATACCATTGATCTGATAAATAAGGTTCAACTAAGGTTTTACATCGATAGCAATGCCCCACCGAATTTTCGTAGTCGTCGATTTTTTCTAATAATCCCTGCTCTTCTAGGTCCGCAACAATAGCTTTGCGGGCTTTAAAGCGATCCAGCCCATCATATTTTTTAAGATTTTTTGCTTCTGCGGGAGCAAATTCTTTTAATTGAATACTTCCGGTTTCGGTTAAAATATTTACGCGGGGAAGATTATGTCTTTCTCCCATTTCGAAATCGTTAGGATCATGCGCGGGAGTAACTTTTACCGCACCAGTTCCAAACTCGGGATCCACAAATTCGTCTTTAATGATCGGAATCTTTCTGCCGACTAATGGCAGCACCAGCATTTTGCCTGCCATGTGCTTATAGCGGTCGTCTTTTGGGTTAACCGCCACGGCGGTATCACCCAACATGGTCTCGGGTCGCGTGGTAGCTACAACGATATAATCAATCCCAATTTTAGGGTCTCTGGTCCCTGGTCTCTGGTCTCCGGTCTTTTCCAAAGGATACTTCATGTGCCAAAGTTTGCCTTTTTTGGTTTCGTAATCTACTTCGATGTCCGAAATCGCGGTGTGACAGCGAGGACACCAGTTAACTAAGCGTTTTCCCCTGTAGACCAGACCTTCTTTATATAATGTAACAAATTCCCTTTTAACCGCGTTGGATAAACCTTCGTCCAAGGTAAATCTTTCGCGTGACCAGTCACAGGATGCACCCAGTCGGCGCAGTTGTTTTAAGATGGTTCCGCCGTATTCTTCTTTCCACTGCCAAACTTTCTCCAGAAATTTTTCTCTCCCCAGATCATCTTTGGCTTTGCCCTCTTTTTTTAGTTCTTTTTCCACTACGTTTTGGGTCGCAATCCCGGCATGATCAGTACCCGGAAGCCAAAGGGTTTTATCGCCTAACATGCGGTGATAACGGATAATAATGTCTTGAATAGTTTCGTCCAGGGCGTGTCCCATGTGGAGACTGCCGGTAACATTGGGCGGAGGAATTACAATGGTAAACGGCTTGCCTTTGGGGTTTACTTCGGGCTTAAAATACTGATTTTCTTCCCAGTTTTTATACCATCTTTGTTCAACGTCTTTGGGATCGTAGGTTTTTGAGAGTTCTTGCGGCATGGGAAAGATTATAACATATTTTATTTACCGTTAGCTTCTCTAACGTAGGTTCGAATTCTCGCGATCAAGTCATCAATTGCAACTAAGTGGTGTATTCTAAAATGGGGCTCGTTCGCGAAGATCTCTTTGAGTTCTGGGGCTCTAAATTCACCACTAGCAATCAGAGCAATGAATTTTTCGTGTTCAGTAAGGCGCGCTTCAAACGGCTGCCAGTTACCATCGACCAAACGTACCAGAAAGAGCGCATCAAAAGGAGGTGTATTCATAGTAAAATCATCATGGTTTTCCCCTCCTCTCGGAATCGGCCAAAATTCGGTAAATCTAAATCTTTTTTCAACTAGCCGGGTTACCGAATATACATCATTTCCCGGAACCTGGCTTGGGATCGGGATACGAAAGGGATGCCCTCTCATCCATTTAGTAGCTTCGCGACGTATTTGGCCCTGTAGAAGTTTTCGTTGTGCTTTCCTGTGCCGGAGACGGCTTCTTGAATAATCAGTTATCGGCCATACTGCGGGCACGACTCGAGATGATCCAGAAAACAAATAATTACCGAACCGCACCGTTTCCGCTAGCCTTATTCTTCTTTCATCCGGCGCCTTCCTTTCAATAATCTCCCATGAACCATCCTCCACTTCCGCCACCGCCTGCCCTTTAGCAAAAAGCGGGGGCTGTGGCAGCAAGCCTTGTTCCGGATCTCCATCCCGCTCTAAAATTGTTTTCCATAAATAAACCAATTTCTGATTACCTTTGCGGATAACTTTCCCCGGCAATTTTTCTCCGATATATTTCGCAACACCAGTGATTAGAATTATCTTCCCCCCAACGCAAAGGTGGATGCTCCGATTGGTATATACTATTTGCGGCGGTAAGTTTATTGATGCTCCATCTGTTTGTTCCTCTTCCAAAAGAAATAATTCCAGCTGTTTAGAAAAGATTCTTGAGAATTGGCATCCTTCTGCTGAATCAGTAAAAGCAACTTCGGGAGTAGAAAGCGGTTGCCAGGCTTCTTTTTTGCCGTCTGTTTTTACTCTGCGCTTTGCTATGATGGCTACCTTTATTAGGTTTTCTCCGCTGCGAGAGGAAGTTTTGTCAGGAAAAAAATAAACCATAATTTGATCTTCTTTGGGCCCCCGCACTTCTCTTGCTAAATAATGCACTTCCGGATGGCCATCAAATTTAAATACTTGAATTGGTTTTCGATCTAAATGATAAAGATCGATGTAGCTTGCTAAACTAGGATCACGGCCTTCAGGATTATAATGATTCACCTCGCAAGAACCTCTGCGCACTCTTTTTCCTAAACCGGAGTTAACCGCACTTCTTAATTTTTCAAAATCAAGATGCCTTTGCTGTTTAGGCGTATGGCCGGATAAAGTAACCGCATCTCGCCAGATCGTAAAATCCGCATCTTCCGGCCCCATCTCCGCCACCACACACTTTCTAATCGCTTTCGATAAAACTCCAAGCTTATGTTTACCATCAAAAACGTATAAAACTTTTCTGGCGCTGCCGTTTCCTAAGGCTTCGTATCTGGCTAAAACAAAAACTTCAGATAAACCGGTAAATCCTTCAATTGATCGGGTGTAGCTGCCGTCATCCAATCTAACTTGCAGGCGTAATCCTTTCCCGTGTATCTTGTAATGCCGCCAGAAAACTAGATCTGGGTTTTTAGATAGCAAAAACCTTTTTAGGTCTTGCGTGTTTTCACGGCCATGTCGAATATTTTCCGGACGATAATTTCTAAGGCACCCATACCGAGATACGGGGGCCCTTATTCCAATTTTGGTTACTGGCCTAGTCATTATAACTCCTTACAGTTCCATCTCTATTTCGTCCAAAATAGCCTAAAAATTTCAAAATCCAGCCAATTTATTTCGGCCTGCCTGTTATAATTAACCCATGGAAAATTCAGCCGAAAAAATCAAGCAGGCCTATCAACTTTTAAACCTCTGCATCGTTTGTCCGCGTGACTGCAAGGTGAACCGCCTGATCGCTGCCGAAGGTTTTTGCCGCGCGGGAGTTAATATCCGGATTTCTTCGGCTTTAGTTCATCGCGGTGAAGAGCCCCCCATATCGGGGACTAAAGGTTCCGGAACTATCTTCTTTTCGGGCTGTAACATGGCCTGTCAGTTTTGCCAAAATTTTGAGATTAGCCAGGAAGATTTAGGTCATAAAATATCGGAAAAAGATTTAGCCGAAGAAATGTTGAAACTGCAAAAGCAGGGCGTCCACAATATCAATTTAGTATCTCCCACCCACTTCGGCCCCCAAATTTTAAAAACCCTGGTTGCCGCCAAAGAAAAAGGATTAAAAATTCCAATCGTATATAATTCCAACGGCTATGACGACATTGAAATGCTGGGGCTGTTCAATGGTTTAATTGATATTTACATGCCGGATATAAAATACGGTTACGGACAACATGCTTCCAAATATTCAAATACGCCACGCTATGTAGAATCCAGCCATTTGGCGATCGAAGAAATGTTCAAGCAGGTAGGTCCGCTTAAGGTTGACGCCAACGGAGTCGCAACTAGAGGCCTTTTGATCAGACATTTGGTTCTGCCTAATCGAATTTCAGGAACTTTTGACGTTTTAAAATACATTGCTTCGATCTCAACTGAAATCTGGGTCAGTATTATGTCGCAGTACTTTCCTACTTATTGCGCTAATCAGTATCCGGAAATCAATCGGGCCCTGACGCAAAAAGAATATCAAGAAGTGGTAGATTATGCTAAGAAATTAGGCTTTGAAAGTATGTTGCTACAACAATTAAGCAGTAGTAAAACTTATCGACCAAATTTTAAACAGAAAGACGTTTTTAAGGAAGCAAAAGAATAGGGGTTCCTTCCGGAACGTTGGCAAATAGGTATTCAACTATGCGGTTTTCAACTCCGACACAACCTTCAGTAAAATCTTTGCGGGTTACCCAAGTTACATCGGGATTTTGTTTTTCTTTGGCGCGGAGAATGGGTTTCATCCAGGTTGGCGCAGAGTGAACGCCAAATCTTCCGCCCAGCGGTGTATACCAGGGCGGTCCTTTTTTTTCTGCATTCGCCTGCACAATCGCCTTATATTGATTCGGGGTCAGCATGCCGCTTTCTAAGCCTTTTTTCGCATCGTTATTGTTGGGGTAGCTGATTCCTAAAAATTTAATGAACTGGCTGTTCGGATTTTTACGGCAGATATAATATTCGCCTTCGGGAGTCCAGTAAGATGGTCTGGATCCCAGCGCCACTTTAACCGGAAAGTTATAGGTAAATCCGCTCCACTCCTGGTCGCGAACAATTTGTCCGTCCTTTACGTAATATAACAGGCGGTCGCCCTTAAACACGACGATAACATCCTGGCCAAGATGTTTTGCGGAAAAAAGTTTAACTCTTAATTTTTGAGCATTTAATTTACTGTTGTAGTGAATAAAATGAGCCGCAACCTTATACGGAGCCCAGACTAAAGGATTAGCCGCAATCTTTTGCTCAACAAAAGCGGCCATGTCGCCCCAGCCTAAGGAAGCAAATATTAATAATGAAATTAAAAGTTTTACCATTTTTACTCCGATCACAATTTGCAAAGCGTATCACCTATATTATCGGTATTTGAGGACCAAAACTTGCAGGAATTCCGCATTTAATTTGATATGAAATTTGGCTCTGCTTAGCCAATTTATATCCACCGGGGGTTAACACTAAAAAACAGCATTCTGCATGCTGTTTTATCTAATAATATACCATATATCCCAGCAAAATCAAGGGTTTCCGGGGATAGTCAAAATTTTGCTTTCGTCAAACTCTTTCAATTTGAGGTACTTGTCCATGTGGGGAAAGGCCGCGTCCTCGGGAATAAGCCCTACCAATTCACTTTCTAAAACCTGAACGCCGCGGGCTTTCGCTTTACTGCGGATACTATTGAACACATCTTTGATACTGGTTTCTTGGTGATCGGTAATATTGACGGTTACCTGGACAATTCCGCCGCGGGATTCGAGCGGCACACCCAGCGCTTTGACTCCGGCCAGCCCGCCGTGTTTTTCTCTGATACTTTTAGCAATTTCTTTAGCCAAAGCCAAATCTTTTGAATCTAAGTTTACGTTAAAAGCAATTAGAAAGTTTCTCGCTCCCACCGCTACTGCTCCCGCCCGCGGATGCAGTTTAGGATCTCCAATATCCGGATGTCTTTCTTCGGTTTCAATTTCTTCTCTTAAAACTTTTAATCCCCCGCGCCTTACATTGGCTAAATTACTGCGGTGAGGAATAAAAGATGCTTCGCCGTATAAATAAATCGGGATTTTTAATTCGTTCCATATCCGCATGCTTACATCCACCGCCGCTTTAGAGGCATGGGCCATGGTAGTGCCCTTAACCGGGATAAATGGAATTACATCTACCGCGCCAATAAAAGGATGGACGCCGGTGTGTTTGTTGATATTGATCAGCTCTGCCGCTTTTTCGGTTAAGGCAAAGGCGGCATTGACGACGTGTTCTGATTCTCCGGTCATGGTTAAAACCGAGCGGTTATGATCGGGGTCGGAGTGCAAGTCCAAAACATCCACTTCCGCCGCCGCTCTTACATAATGTAAGATCTGTTCGATCTTGGATTTATCGCGGCCTTCCGAAAAATTAGGGACACATTCTAAAATTGGCATGGGGGAAATTATAGCACAGAAACTAGTTGGGACAATCGTTAACTTCCCCCTTCTCTCAAAAAATGTTAAAATCAACCCATGAAACCCCGCAAGAGTTTATTACTCTTACTGATCATCCCGGTGTGTATATTAGCTTTGGCTTTGCCTGCGCTGGCTGAAAAGTATGAATTTAGCGATGCAGTTTCTGCCTTTAAAAGCGGAAACTACGACGAAGCCATAAAAATCTGTGATAAACTCCCCTACTCCAATAAAAAGGACCTGCTTTTAGGAAACGTTTATCTCCACAAAGGCGATTCCGAAAACGCCCGCAAACATTTTAAAAATGTAATCATCAACAACCGTTTTTATCTTTTGGCCGATTATGCCCGGCTAGGATCACTTAAAAGTTTTTATCATGCCGGAGAATACGATCAGGTATTAGAACGCGGCGCCGAATTTATTATTTCCGACGGAGATTCCCCGGTGATTCCCGAAGTTTTATTACTGCTGGGAAAAGCCTATTTTCAAACCGAAAAGCATAATAAGGCCGCCCAGCTTTTTAAAAAAGTAATTGATGATCCGGACAGTTATTTCTTAAGAGTTGAAGCTCAATATCACCTGGCCGGTTGTTATGAACTAACCGGCGATCAGGATGCGGCCAATAAAATCTATAAAGAAATAAAAGAAACTTCTCCGGAAGATGAATTTGCCAAAAAATCAGCCGAAAAACTGGGTAAAGTTGCCGAGCCCAAAAAACACTTATCCTACATGGCTGCCGCCGAAGACTTATACAACCAGGGGACAGAATCTTTCAACACTCTCCACTACGGACCGGCCCGGGAAACCTTTAGAAAAATTATTAAGAGCTACCCCAAAAGCAAATACTACGATGACGCCCTGATGATGATCGGCCGCTGCGACTATCGCATGCAAAAATACAGCTCTGCCAAAAAAATCTTCCGTCAGGCAGTTAACCTAGGAGGGGATGCCGCGGATGACGCCCAATATTACATCGCGTTTGTATACGGCCGGGAAGGCGATCTCGATCGAACCCTGAAAGCTTTTCGGGCGGTAGTAAAATATTTCCCAAAAAGCGAATTTGCGGATGACGCCCAATATTACATTGGCTACTACAACGAAATTCACGGCAACCAAGAGGCCGCCATCAACGCCTACAAAGCGCTCCTGGATAATTTTGATAATAGTGAGCTGTTAGATGATGTCGCCTTAAAAGTTGGGATGCTGCAATATAATAAAGGACACTACGCGACTGCCGCTGAAACATTTAGAAAAGGGCATCAAGAGCTTCCCAAAGATGATATGACATCTGCTTGCCTTTTCTGGCACGCTAAATGCACCGAGAAGATCGGAAAAAAAGAAGAAGCGAAGGCCTTATTTCAAAGTCTTTCAAAAAATTACAATCATACCTACTACGCACACCGTGCCAGAGAAATTCTTAAAGATTATGGGGTACAACCGGAAATGCCGGAAACCGAAGGCTACGTAATTATCGAACCCAGCTATGTTCCCAAAAGAGATAATCAGGAAGTGGCCACTTTAATCCGCATCTGGCAGGAAGCAAAAAATAAAAGTACGGGCTACGACCCGGAAGAAGAAAAAGAATGCACCGAACGTGCGCGGGCTTTGATGGAATTGGGCCTTTACCAATATGCCGCCATCGAACTCATGAAAGAAACCGATCACTTTAACCAAAAAACGGTTTCCAACATCGGGGTGCTTTTGACCCATGCCGGTGAATACACTGCTCCGGTAAATCATTTTGAATGGATCATTAAAAAATCCGCTAAAGAAAACAGCGCCGATAAGCTTCCACCCGAAACCTGGGTGGCCGCCTATCCCCTGGCCTACTGGCCCGAAGTAAAAAAACAGGCCGAAGCTTACGGAATTGATCCTTTAATTGTATTAGCCATCATGCGCGAAGAAAGCCGCTTTAATCCAGCGGTTACTTCCAGTGCTTCTGCCAGAGGCCTCATGCAAATTATCCGCAGTACCGGCAGAACCATTGCCAAACAACTGGGGCTCGAAAACTACTACACCAATAAGCTTTACGATCCGCACTTAAACATCAAAATGGGAACCTATTATTACTCGAGTGTTTTAAAACGATTCGACGGCAATCATGCCTTGGCGCTGGCCGGCTATAACGGCGGTCCGGCCAATGTTTCAAAGTGGGTTAAAGAGCACGAAAAGGAAAAGGGTTTTCTTGACATCGATGAGTTTATAGAGCATATTCCATATCGGGAAACCCGCTACTACGTCAAAAAGGTTTTAAACAGCTATTATGAATACAAACGAATTTATGGAGACCGAGGATAATCCAATCACTTCCCAAGAAACCCTGGAAGAGGATTTGGCTTTTAAGGGACTGCGACCTCAGCGCCTCGAAAACTTCATTGGCCAGGAAAAAATAAAAGAAAATTTAAAAATTCACATCGAAGCGGCCCGGGGCAGAGGCGAGCCCATGGACCATACCCTCTTTCACTCTCCGCCAGGACTGGGAAAAACAACTTTAGCTCACATCATCGCCCACGAAATGGGCGTTAATTGCAAAATCACTTCCGGACCAACGATAGAGCGCGCCGGAGACTTAGCCGCCATCCTCACTAACCTGCAACCCTTTGATGTTTTATTTATCGATGAAATTCACCGGTTAAATAAAATTGTCGAAGAAGTTTTATATCCCGCCATGGAAGATTTCGGCCTGGATATCATGATCGGAAAAGGTCCCAGCGCCCGTTCCATCCGCATTGATCTTCCTAAGTTTACTTTAATTGGAGCTACCACCCGCGCCGGACTGCTTTCTTCACCGCTGCGCGACCGTTTCGGCATGACCCATCGGCTCGAATTTTATAACCATGCCGAATTACAGCAAGTATTAGCTAATGCCGCCGACGTTTTAAAGATAGAACTGGATAAAGCCGGAGCTAAAGAAATCGCTCGTCGATCTCGCGGCACCCCACGGATTGCCAACCGCCTGCTGCGCCGGGTAAGGGACTATGCCCAGGTAAAAGCCGAAGGCAAAATTACTAAAGAAGTTGCCAGTGAAGCATTGCGCTCACTTGAAATTGATGAACTTGGCTTAAACCGCTCCGACCGCAGAATGCTGGAAGCCATCATTAAACAGTTTTCCGGCGGGCCCGTGGGAGTGGAAACCCTTTCGGCTGCAATTCACGAAGAAAGAGACACGATCGAAGATTTATACGAACCTTATCTGATGCAAATCGGATTTTTAGAAAGAACTCCCCGCGGCAGAGTAGCCACCGAAAAAGCCGCCGAACATTTAAATCTATTACTCAAAAAGAATGGCAAAGAAGCAGTTGCACAAGAGAAGCTGTTTTAGACTTCCCCCCCTAAAATATTGTATAATTAAGGGGTCAAACATCTACGAGAGGAGCTTTTTATGCAAAATTTAATTACCGCCCTGGTCCTGGCCATCCTGATTACCGCTTTTGCCCTTTTGAACTCAGAACCGGTCAGTATTAGTTTCTTTTTTAAGGAATTTACGGGGGTTCCGCTATCATTAGTAATTTTAGTCAGTGTGCTTTTTGGCGTCATTTTAGCCGGGGCACTGGCGCTGATTGACCGCACCAAACTAAAAGGCCAAATTAATGATTTAATGGGAAAAGCCAAACAACCAGCGTCAGAAAAACCAAAAGAAGAAAAAGAAAAAAGCATCGTCGAAGAAGTAAAAGAACAGGAAGAAAAAAATGCCTAAAAAACGCATCGCGACCATCGCACGCAAAACCAAAGAAACTAACATCAAACTTAAAATCAACCTGGATGGAACTGGCAAAAGTAAAATTAAAACCGGTATCGGATTTTTTGATCATATGCTCGATCTTTTTTCCAAGCACAGCCTGATTGACCTCGATGTTTCGTGTAAGGGGGATACTCACGTTGATATGCATCACACCGTTGAAGATGTAGGGATTTGTTTAGGGCAAGCGCTCAAGAAAGCGCTGGGCAAAAAGGCCGGAATCGAGCGCTACAGCTCCGTTACCCTTCCCATGGACGAAGCACTCTGCGAAATCGTGATTGATATTTCGGGCCGGCCGCATCTAACTTTTAACGTAGATTTTCCAAAGAAACGTTTCGACAAATTTGACCAGGAAGTAGTTAAAGAATTTTTTGAGGCCCTCGTGATCAATGCTTTAGTTACGGTCCACGTCAATTTAATCCGCGGAACCAACACACATCATATCATCGAAGCAATTTTTAAAGCTTTTGGGGTAGCACTCTCAAAGGCATGTCAGCTCAACCCTCGGAAAAAGGGTGTCCCTTCAACCAAAGGGGTACTCTAAATTTTTAGTGCTTAAATAAATGCTAGATTTAACAACAAACGATTTAATTAATTTTGAAATACAGGAAAAAGAAACCCACCTCAAAGTCTTTGCTGATGCGGATTTGGCCGAAAAAGCTTTAGCCCTGCTTTTTAATCTTCGCTCCGAGCTAGAAACCTTTATTGCCACCACTCCGCGCTTTAAAGAAGCCTACTCGCCGGTTAACGTCCCTTTCCGCAGCCCGCAGCTGATAAAAAATATGGCCTGGGCCGCCCGCAAAGGAAAAGTGGGCCCCATGGCATCCGTAGCGGGAGCAATTGCAGAGCTGATCGGCAAAGAACTACTAAAATATTCCAAAGAAGTGATCGTCATTAACGGAAACGATGCCTTTGTGCAAACCGATTACGAAAGAGAGTTTGCCATTCCCAACAGCAACTACATGTTAAAAATTGATCCCAGGGATTGTCCCATGGCTTTTTCTACATTAACTAATCTTGGCACAGCAGAAGCATTAGTAGTTAAATCAAAATCCGGCGCCTTGGCCGATGCCGCCGCCACCGCCATTGGCAACGTCTTAAGAGACCCTATCGAATACGACGACGTAATGAAATTAGCCAAAAAAATCCGCGGCTTAAAAGGGGTTTTATTTACCAAGGGCGACTTTATCGGTGCGATCGGAAAGATGGATATCAGAAGTAAGGGTTAGTGCTCTTCTCCCCTCAGCAATCTTGGTGTAATCATAAAAATTATCTCCGACTTTTCATCCTGGATCCTTTTGTTATGAAAAATCCATCCAATCAACGGAATGTCTCCTAAAAAAGGTATCTTGGAAATGGTTTCACGATCGTTTTTACTGATCAAACCACCAATCACAATGGTCTCGCCGTCTTTTACGCGCACTTTAGTTTTTACGTTGCGGGACGAAATTACCGGGAACTCTCCCGCGGCGGTAGTTCTCCACTCAGACACATTGCTGACTTCGGGGGCAATCTCAACCAGGATATAACCCGCATCCAAAACAATGGGAGTAATTTTTAATTTTACTCCTGCGTCTATGTACTCCACCCGCCAATAGATCGAAGAGCTTCCCGATTGAGCCGGAACTGCATATGGAACTTTATTTCCTATCTGAATTTCGGCCGGATGTCCGTCCAAGGTTACTACTTTAGGAGTAGCTAGTATGTCCGCCTCCCCCTTGCTTTGCAGCGCCATCAGACCAATGGCAAAAGCTTCTCCTCTTTCAAAACTGTCCGCATCTTGTTCTAAAACATAGGAAAGGCTGCCGCTCGAAGAACCAAAGCGTAATCCCAGGTTAAGGAGCCCCGCCTCCGAAACCTCCACCACCTTACTTTCAATTACTACCTGGGGAATGGGCATATCGATCTGAGCGATAAAATTTGTTATCTTCCTAATTTCAGACGGGCGCCCTTCAACCACAATCTCATTTGAGAGTATCCCTTCTTTACATTTAACCTCTGGAAACATTTCCTTAACTAGGGGGACTATCTTTGCGCCTTCCAAATGCATAAGATAGATCACCTCGGTATCCTTTTTAAAGGTTGGAGCAACCATACCTGCCGGAGGGGTAGATATAATAATAATCTTGCCGTCGATTTCATAATCTAATCCGTTAGAGTAAATTACCTTTATTAAAGCATCCTGATAGGTTGTGTTTGTAAGATGGAGGGTCACCAATTTATTCCCAAAATTTTTACGTATCGCTTCACCCGCCACAAAACTTAGGCTGGCTTGATTTGATAAAATCTCTAGAACCGAAAAAAGATCTGCATCTATAAAATCAATGTCTACGCCTTGGGCAGATGCGTCCACGGGATAAAAAGCAAATATGCTGATTATTATCATAATTAAAATTATTTTATTCCCCATGGTGTCTCCTTAATAAAACCAAGCCCTCTTCGATTTTTTCTACAAAATAATTACCGATCTTTTCTCCTTCGCCGCAGATGTGGTTCGATGATCCCAGAGAAAACAAGGCTACTTTGTTTTTTCCAAGCACGACCCCGCTTAATTTGGCATAAGTTTGCGGCGCAACCTTTCCCGGCGGTGAAATAAAGGTAAGCGTTATCTCATTGAGGAATGCTTCTTTGGTTATTACCCTGCTGATTGGAGTAAATTGGGCTTGCGGAGCCGGCTTCTCATCCGGCTCAAGGTTGTTTGGAATGCTGGGCAACTGCTCATCTTTACCAGCACATCCCATAACGGTCATGAAAATAATACAAATCAAAAACACTGTCTTTTTCATTTAACAAATCCTCACAGAAGAAAGCATGGCAACTCCTTGCTCAGTAAAAACAAAAGGCAAATATTTTGAATGTTTCCCTTTTTCTAAGGTTCCAATTTGGAACCTTAGAGAACGGTATTCCTCTTTAGCAAGCTTAAACATAAAGTCTTCGGGAAAGCGTTTGGCATTTCTCCTTACTGCCTTGTTAAGATTTTTTGTTTTTACCCCATAAAGCTCCGCCAAATCCTTATCCAGCATCACCTTCTGTCCCCGGATTAAGTAAATTTTATTCTCAATGCGTTCGATCGGGATTAAGTTGTTCATTTTTTATCTTAGAAATCCTATCTTTCTTGGTTTTCCAGGTGGGGGCTCCATTAACTTTCTAATTGCTTCGAAAATATTCCTGATTTCTGAACTATTTTCGCCAACTTTTTGTTCAAGCTCTTTTAGCTTTCGGGATACTTCAACGTGGGTGGAAAGAAATCGTTTAAGCCTGACGAATGCTCGCATGATAGCTATGTTTACCTGAACCGCTCTTTTACTGCGGAGAATGCCAGACAACATAGCTACCCCTTGCTCGGTAAATGCTAAGGGCCGCCAACGTAAGCCCATCTTGTCTGCATTGGAGGTCACAAATTGTGACCTCCAAATTTCGAATTCTTCAATGCTCAGTTCAAACATAAAATCTTCAGGAAAACGGTCCCGGTTCCTTTTAACCGCTTGTTTTAGTTTTTTGGTTTCCACGGCGTAAAGTTCCGCCAAATCCCTATCCAGCATCACCTTTTGGCCCCGGATTAAGTAGATCTTGTTCTCGATGCGTTCAATTGGGATTAAATTGCTCATGCCCCATAATAAGCAACTTTTCTGCCAAAAGGTTTTGTGCTCAGAAGTGTCGAAGGAAACAATAAGTGTCGAAAAACCATGCAAGTTTTTAGCTGGTTATAACGATAAATATAATGAAGACACTTCGGGGAGAGAAGTAGGTTTATATTTGTGACTGTTATAAATAAAATAGTCGGGGAAGCTCTCCCAAAAATCACCAAAAAATTTGGCACCACAGTTGATGTCAACACCGAAAAGCTTTCACAAACTTTCAATGACGTAATCGGCAAACTGGCTTTGGCTAAAGGTGAATTAGGAGAAAAAGGAGTGTTTGTTACTGCAGCGCCTGAAAACGCCGCGCAAAACGAACCCATCCCGGGAACCCAGAGCACGATCCAAACCCTGATTTAATCTACACCTCACCCCTCGTCCATTTCTTAATATGCTATAATTAATTGTATGAATAATTATTCTGATATTGCCATCATCATCCCCACCTTAAACGAAGCACAAAATATTGAAGAATTAATCCAAAATATTTTACGCATTTTTCCGCAAATTAAAATTATTGTCGCCGACGACGGCTCAAAAGATAAAACTCAAGATATCGTTAATCGTATCCACGGAAAAAACAGCAATATTACATTACTAGACCGATCAAAAGAAAAAATTCACGGGCTAACCGCCAGTGTTTTAGACGGAATAAAAATTGCAACCACTCCTTTCTTTATCGTGATGGATGCCGACTTGCAGCATCCCCCCGAAAAAATTGAAGCTTTTATCAATACCCTACGTTCCGGGCAGGCTGATTTTGTTATCGGCATCCGCGAAAAAGTTATCGGGGACTGGCCGCTTCATCGCCGCGCTTTATCCAATTTAGGGAGACTAATGGGACGCTGGTTTTTATTATTACAGGGGAAAAATTGCAACGACGTGCTTTCCGGTTTCTTTGCGGGAAAAACTGACCTAGCAAAAAACTTAATTAATCAAAACCCGCGAAGATTTGAACCAAAAGGATACAAGATACTTTTTGATTTAATCAAAGTCGCTCCAAAAAATATTAAAATCGCCGAAGTCGCCTATGCTTTTAACGAAAGAAAAAGAGGCAGTTCAAAAATCAACGTCAAACATCTGCTGTATTACTTCAGGTCATTTTTTAGTTAGAAATTAACACACCGTGGTTTTTTTGATATACAACCGAAGCTTTTTTGCCGATTTTATCTTTAAGTTTTTCCCAATGGGCATCGTACATCACAACGTATACCTTGCCTGGGCCCTTTAGCAGTTGAATTACCGCTTCCGGTTTGGCTGCTTCCTGGATTAAGCGTCCCGAATAATATAAAAGTCCGCGGCTATAATAATCATAACAAATCACCTTGTCGCCCGGCTGTGCTATTTCAGAAATTTTAACTCCCAACGGCTTCATCGGTCGAAAACTTTCGACCAGCGGAACAATATTGTACATAAAATACAAGTTTACAATTACTACCCAAAGAATTACCGCCAGGAAAAAGTAAGGTTTTTTAGGCCGCCAGAGGAAAGCCAAAAGACCCGCTACTCCGCCTCCCGCCAAAATATAAACAAAAGGAATTAAAGTGTTAAGTGCGTCTTGGTATCCACCTAAAACCTCCGGGCCCTTGGTGCTTACGGTATATAAAAAGGTTGCCGCCACCGAAACTAACAGCACAAATAAAAACCCAAACGAGCCAAAAATTCCTGCCCAGGAAACGCCTTCTTCATTGCGGATAAAGCCAACGATTAATTTAGCAATTAAAATCGCCAGGGGAACAAAAGCGGGAAGAAGGTACCCCGGCAATTTAGATACCGAAATGGTAAAAAATACAAAGATTACGGCCGCCCATAAAATGGTGAGCAATATTTCTTTTTGTCTGATTTTGCGCGCGGCCAGCAATAGCCCCGCCGGCAAAAATGTTGACCAGGGCAAAAATCCTAAAAATAATGAAACAAAATTATAATACCAGGGCTCGGCATGGGTTTCGGCGCCTTTGGCAAAACGCGTAAACTGATGATAGCCAAAATGCTCCAGCCAAAATTCCTTACCGTATAGTGACGTTTCAATTAAGTACCAGGGAAGCGTGATAACGGCGTAAACTAATAACCCCCAGTTAAAAAACACGCTCAATATCTCTTTAAACTCTTTGCGGAACAGTAAAAATAAAAAGATAGATCCGGCCGGTAAAAGGATGCCAATGGGCCCCTTGGTTAAGGTTGCCAAAGCCACCGCTGCGTAAAATAAAATGTAGTAGCCATGTTTCTTTTCGAGATATCCTTTGATAAAAAAGAAAAAGGCCAGGGTCATAAAAAGCACGAGCAAGGGTTCGATATAAGCCAGCTTGGCCTGGACAAAAAACTGAAAGCTGGTAGCCAAAATTAATCCGGAAAATACCCCAACCGCAGTTGAAAACAGCATTTCGCCGATAAAAAACGCCAAAATCACAATACCAATAGCGGAAAGCGCCGAAACCAGCCGCATCGAAAATTCGTTAAAGCCAAAAACTTTACCGGAGATAGCGAGCAGCCAATAAAACAAAGGAGGTTTATGAAAAAATTTTTCGCCGGCAAAGGTTAAGGTAGCATAATCTCCCGAATCGGCCATTTCCCTGGCTACCTGAACATACCAAACTTCATCTTCTTCCCAAAGAGCATTATTAGCGATTCCGGTAAAAAACATATAAGCCGAAAATAAGATTAACAATACGAGGATGATCAGCCGCCGGTTGCTAAACATTAATTCTCCTTATTTATCAGCTTATTAACCCGCTCGGTGGCTTTTTTGAGGGAAGCTTCTACTGCGGCCTTTTTTTGCATTGGCATATAAAAACAATTTTGCAAAATGGCCGAAACCGCATCGTAATACTCTAGCTGGGGACGCGTCCGGGCCTGATATAAAATCGGCAAGACCTCAGAAAAATATGGTTTTCTTTCCTGCACTTCATAGTCGGTATAGGTTTCTCTTAACGCCGGCAGTTCTCCCGCCTGCAGTGCGATGATTTTTTGGGCTTCTTCGCCGGTGAGCCACCGAATAAAAGCAAAAGCCTCGTTTTTGTATTTGGTTTTGGGATTGATATACAGATTTTGGCCGCCCAGGCACGAAACCCCGCCGCTTCCCTCCGGACCTTTGGGAAGATCGGTCACGCTGACTTTGCGGGGATCTATTTCACTCAAAGCGTCAGACCATCCCCGCATAAAAATCGCCCGCCCATCCAAAAACATCTGCTTGGCATCTTGGTTGGAAAATTCCAGCACGTCTTCGGGAGCAATCTGGTGCCAGTGCACCACGTTTACTAAAAATCGCAAAGCATCCACATTTTTTTCGCTTTGAAGATACAGCCGCTGTCCTTCGCCCGAGGCGACCCCTCCCCCGTTTGACCAAAAATATTCAAAAACATTGCAGACTAAAGCCTCGCCTTGTTTCCCCTCAAAAACAATCCCCCACAACTTTTCGTCGCGATAATTTTGAGAGAGAAAAACCAACTCGTCCCAGGTGGTCGGCGGATAAGGAACCACATCCTTACGGTAATATAAAATACCTACGTCTGTATACCAGGGCAGGCCGTAAATTTCATCTTTATACTTTACGGTTGAAAAAGCGGTAGCAACATATTTATCGGCCTCGACCTCAGCAGCTTTTAACATTTTTTCCAAGGGAAGCGCCTTGTTTTTTTCCGCCAGCACTGCGGTTTGGGTAATCGCAGCAGCAAACACGTCTGCTGATTCACCTTTTCCCGGAGCAAGTTTAATTTCGATATCGGGGTTATGTTCGTTATAAAGTTTAACCAGCTCTTCCCCCACCCCGCCTAATGAAACATCCCCGCCAAAAACAATTACTTTTTTTCCGCCGGAACATCCCAGAAGCACAAAACAAAGCAGAAAAATTAAGAATAAATATTTAGCTTTCATTGATAACCTATCTAGATCCCCATTCCTAATCTATACAATAAAAACCAGGTTAAAACAAAAATAAAGATCAAAGTATAGGCATCCCAGCTGATATGGCGGAAATTTCTTTTTTCGGAACGATAAACCAAGCCCAGGATGGCCACCCCGGTCATCACAATGGCCGCCACCGCAGTGATAATGTGATCGATTGAAATAACCGAAAGCAGGGAACCGGACGAATAAAAAACATCCGCCACAAATAAAATTAATATGTTAAACACGTTGCTGCCCAGTAAGTTTCCAATTGCCATATCAATGGCGCCAATCGACAAGGCCGAGAAGGATACTACCAGCTCAGGAAGGGTGGTCGCAAAACCCAAGAAAACGGTTCCTACGAAAGTTTGCCCCCAACCCGACAGCTCAGCAATTTGTCGACCAATAATCGGCAGCCAGGACCCCGCCAAAACTATCAGCAAGGCAAACATCGCAAAGCGCGAGTAGGCGCTGAAAGTTGAGATATCCTTGTACTCGTGTTTTTCGATGGTGTGGACTTTCTTTTCCATAAATTCTTCCTGGCGTTTTTTTTCGAACCCAAAAATAATGCGGCTGCCAATTATGTAAATAATAAAAATGGCAAAAGTAAATAATCCTACCGAAAAAATTGAGACCGGCGGATGGCTGTGCTCAATTACAATTCCGCCCGCCGCAACCGCCAGCAAAATGATTCCGGTAATCGCGGTTAATATATGCCCGATTTCCACGTTACCCAAAATGGGCCCTCTCCCCTTTACATTATATATAAGGTCTAATACGCCGATTAAAAACATATTTATCAGGCAGGCGCCAAAAATATCGCCCGCCGCCAGGTTAGGCGCCTGAACCGAGGTGACCGCACTAATGCTATTAGCCAACTCCGGCAAAGAGGTAATGGTTGCCAGTAAAACTGCACCAATCCACAATCGGGAAAGACCGCTTTTTTCAGAAATTACGTCTCCGTATTTAGAAATCCGTGATCCGGCGTACAAAATTACGATCGCACAAAGTGCAAATTTTAGCCAAATAATAAACATACGAGTCCTCCCCGCTAATTAATTAACACGGTTAATTTTATCACACCCCCAAAATTATTGCTTTAAAAAAGTGAAATTTTTGCCAAAAAATAACGATAAAAGTATATAGGCTATTAATATCTATGGTCTTTTGAACCAAAGGAAGGAAAATTAGTGGCACCACCGGTACCGGTAAATGGCAGACGAGCCAGTCATAGAGTGAGTTACATCGCTAGACAAACTAGACGAAGTTTGACCCGTGCTTATCATAGCGTCAGACAATATGCCCTCTCTTATGTTCCTCAATTTCGCATTATGACCCTCACCGGACCCAGTAACTTAGGAATTCATGCCCCTATGCTGATGAAAGATAATTGGGACACAACCACCGGATCAGGAAGACCCGGAGAAGTATCCGTCGAAATTGAACTTGATCTTGATCTTGATCCGACTACCCGCAGAGAAACGATCGACGCATCCATTAGCCGGCCGACATCAACGGCACGCCCAATCGGGGAGGCAAGTCTTCGACGCAGCAGAAACGCTGAGCAGGACAAGCATGATACTCTGCGACGCGAATGGGAAGAGTTAGCAGATAAAACGGCCGGGCTGAATAGGTCTGGACGCATGCCATTAAAAACTCTTAAAAACACCATGGCCATGTGTGGCCTGGGAATGGGCCTTGCCAGCGGCATGGCAACCGCAGTTTTTTCCATCGTAATCCCGGAATTCGCCGGCTTAGATTGGGAAATATCGCCTCAAAGAATTTTAGCTAATGCGGGTTATGGCACTTCCGCCGGATTGTTTTTATCTGCCATCCTATTTCATTGGATTGACTCGCATGATGAAGCTAAGGTACGTGCAGCTAACATAGAGTTTCAAAGAGCAACTTTAAGATTATTAGATATCGAAGACATCACCGAAAAACACCGAACCGTGGCTTTAATGTATTCCTTTTTTACCAGGTCGCAGAATTTTGGTCCAAGCAGATTTGAAGGGCCGATTATGGATTATTTAGGCTCCGCATTCATTGAAAACACCGTTTTTGCTGCCGAAAGAGATAGCGAAACAATAGGATTAATCGGGCAACGCCCAATCAAAGAACACCGTCAGCAAGCACAAGCAGAGGCAAGACAACAGGGAGAAGTAGCCGGCCATGAACAAGCTGAATTAGATATTATAGAAGGACGATTCGCATTTCATCAAAAACTAAATGAACTACAAGCGCGGCTTAACCTGCCGGGGGCCGACACAGCTGCCATCGAACAGGTTATAAAAGAAACTTATCCTGAGGAGGATCTCTAGTGGCTGCACCGGTAAAATCCGCATATAAGTTAACGCCCTTAGCCAGAAAAGCCGGGCAGGGATTAAAACATGCTTATCGTGAAGCCCGCCATACGCTTTTTTGTCCCCCTCGATTAAGAGCCCTGGCTCCAGCAGGAACTTATGGTTTAAATTTAGGAATTTGCGCAATGAAAGATAATTGGGATTCGGGCATCGTGGATACATCTAGCCGAGGCAACGGGTTGCCGGTTATCCCCGAAGGCTCTTCGTTGCGAAGTTTATCAATTACTGAAAAACCAGCTGAAAATACCCTTACCACATGGGAAAACCTGGCAGTCGAATGTGCTCGCAGAAACGCTAATCAACTGGTAAAGGCTAGTGTATTGGCCAGACATTTTGGGAAAATAAGCGCAGGGACAGCTTTAGGTGCAGCCGCGCTAACACTCTTAATCCCTGAGGTAGCTGACGTAAATTGGGAAGCTACTCCTTTGACCATTTTTCGAAACACCGCATTAGGTTTCTTGTTAGGAATGTCTTCAACACTAGGAACTCTTTATTACACTTATACGTCCCGTAAAACCAAAAGGGAAGATACCAATGATGCCTTTGAGTCATTAACACTTAGATTGTTAAATAATCCATCAATTGAAGAAAGGTATAAAACCGCCTCTTCAATGTATGAATTTTTAACTAGCAGCTCTCAGCCAAGCATTGGCGGTAAATCCCCCATTGAATTTTTAGACAAAGAATTTATAGATCTTTCGATTGTCGCAACAAAACGAAATTCCGACATAACTGCAATATTAGAAAAAAACCCCGTAAGCGGTGTCGCCAAGTACGCATGTGAAGCTGCATTTAGTAAGGCGGCCAGCGATGTTCGAGAACAAGTCCGCGGGGAAATTGATCGTTTAACTACCGCACGTTACAACAGATTAGAAATTCTAACTGGCTCCCTCATAAGACTTGGCATTGCAGAACCAGGACAAATCGTTAATCTTATTCAACAAATCTTTAATCCGATTGTTGTTTTGGATGAGATAAAAACCCGCAACCGGGGACAAGAAGAAGCACCCCCTATCCCTGCTTCTGCGCGACTCTCCGGCGAGGATTCACTCGCCACAGATCCTGTTTCTGCAGAATTTTCTTTGGGGTCTCCGGTAGACCAAATCGGGCCAATAAAGAGTAGCGATAGCCTTGCCGCAGTAGGATCAGATTCAGGAGAATTTGATTCCGTTTCCGGAGAACATCAGTCGGTTTCTGGTGAATATGAATCATATGATGCAACCCCTGCGCCACAAAGAATGGTTGGTCGCGGTGCCAGACGGTTTAGAACTGGCGTACAAGTGGTAGGAACCGTTGGCGGTGGAGCCTTTGGTTATTATGGACTGTCTACAATGTTAGGTTGGGATTCAAGTTTGGGACTAGCCGGAGGATGCGCCGCAGTAGGATGGTTTCTTTTCTGGGGGATCGGTCGAATCTTAACACCCCGGCAAAGAAATTTGTAAAAAAAGTGAAATTTTCGCCAGGTTTTGGCGATAATAATGTAGATATATTAAATTTATATCAATAAATAGGAAATATGGTCAAAGAACCAAGAGGAGGAAAATAAATTGCCAGCACCAAAACAACTAATAGGTCGAGCAAGACCGGCACCCGAAAATAGAGGTGCTCAACAAGCGAGACAAAGACAAGGATACTTGCGTGAAGTAATTAGAGACGCGCGTGAAGGATTTGGAATCTCAGTTCAAGAATTAAGAAGCACAAAACAAAGTTTTGTTAATCGTTTAATTGGTTTGCAACACGCCGCTGCACGTTTTCAAGAAACTCACCGCCTTCGATTAAGAGATTTTTCTCTCCCCACCTTTGGTGTGCTAAAAGATACTGAAGGTCTTAACCTAGGTATTTCCACAATGAGTGATGATAATAATCCTTTTAGCGGAGCAACCGATCGTACTGGTGGTAGATCAAAAATACAAGCTCCTCCGAAAAAACCTTCTGGAAGAGACCGCAGCGATGAAAAGACAATCGTAACTGATAAATCGGGCACGGAGAAAACACCTCCCAAACCAAGAACCTCTACTGCGCGCAGAAGCAGACGTGCTGAGCTTAGCCCCCGTTTCCGAAGAGGTGCCCAGATTTCAGGTGCCGGCGCAGGTACCGTATTAGCCCACGTAGTTGCAGCCACTGTTTTCGGTGGTGCAGGCGGCTTCTTATTATATGTAATAGGCGCTGGCGTAGGATTTGGACTTTCTTTGGTGGGATTGCGTGTACTCGAATCGCGTCGTGGTAGCACGAGAGAAGCAACTAGCAGTGCACCGGCAGAAAGTAAATTAGAAGATCTCGTTTCAATTTTGGATAGAATTTCTGCTCCGGTTACTTATTTAAGAGAATCATGGGAAGGGTTTCGGGCCTCCCTGCGTGGCATTGGCCAACCGGCAAAACCAGCTATCGAAATTGTTAATGGGATGCTGGAAGCTGGCAAAGCAATTCCATTGGCTGAAATCCAAAGCAAGGATGAAAATCATGCTTTAGCTCTACGCGCCAGAGTTGAACGCGCCAAAGGCAACGAAGCAGCAAAAAAACAAGCAATTGTAGCCTCACTTGATGCCCTTGAACGCTCAGCCGGCAGATGCGCCATTGCATTAGAAACCGTAGATATTCTTAGAGGAGCCGAAGGCCGCACTCGAGAAGAAAAAGACGCATTAGATACTGTCGCAGGCGAACTCAGAAAACTTGCCGCGTCGTTCAGTAACGGGGCGGTAGATATAATTATTGGTGCCTTGCGCAGTTGCAACGATTTAACCGAAGCAGGCGACCTGCCGGTAGCAAAAGATGTATTAGCACGACTGGAAGTATTTGCAGAACGTAAGGGACCGGATGGAGAAGCTTTAGTTCCTAGGTTAGCCGAAAAATCACTCGAAAAACTTTATACCGCAGCAGAAAAACTGGCTAAAGAAGATCCGGATAACATCACTAGCTTTATAACTGAATTCGCCCTACCCACGGCCACAAAACTCGGCGGAAGAGAAGCAGCAGCGAAGTTATCTGAGTGCACCGATGATGCTATTGATAAAGTACTAATAGCTCGTGCTGAAAGAGCACGGGTATCCATTGCTGAAACCCTTGATGAACACACTCGCAGTGCTATGGCTGCTAATAAAATTGCAGAAGCCCTCATTGAAGAACTCAAAAAACTTCGAGGCAAAGCAGTAGAAACAGACGCTGAGCTTCTTACTCGAATTATTGCAGCATTAGCACAAACTTATGGAACTTTAATCCTCTCCGAGGATATTGCGCAAAAAACCACCGGTGTTGAAAGAATTCAAGCAGCCATTGCACATACAATTACGATTCTCGGTTCTCTGAGCAAATCTTTAGATAAAGAATTACTTCAAAATAATTTATTGACACTGGCGGCTAATCCAGAATTTGCTGCCAATATTGATTTTATTAATAGAGTGTTAGGCGCCTCTCTGGAAGCTGCGACAGAGGTATCTGCTAAGAAAGACTTAAGCGGCAAAAAAATTCATGGATTCGTTTGCGTTCAATCAATCTTTACTCTAGCAAGAAACTACGCTGAACACCCAGACATATGTGATCTCGGCCTGCTCAGATGGAACAAGCATTACGGCAGAAAATTACGAGGGAACCCCGTCGACCAAGAAGCCATGCAAAGAACCATTGCCAACGGTCTAATAAACCCAGCGTATCGTGGCACCGAAACCCTTGTTAAAGCAAAAGCAGTATTGGGCATACTTAGCAAAAACTTCCTTAAAGAGACAAGCTCTCTCGGAAGAGAAAATTTAACAACCGCATTGGCCCTCATTATCAGCATTACCTGTACATCCGAAACTGCACGTAACGAATTTTTAAACCAAGTAGACGTAGATGTAATGACTAATAAAGGTTTACGTCCCGCATTAATTGAAGCAGTTAACAGATCATGGTTACCTGATGCGCAAAAAACTGAGCTAACAGAAAAGTTAGAAAAAATAGGAAGGCGCACGCCTACTCCGCCGGAAACTCTGAAGACTAAAGCAGGGCTGCCTAGTGACCCAGCTGATATTCCTAGCGGAAGTTTACTCTCATTGAAAGAAACTCCGGCATATGCAGGGCCAGCTGTCAGAGCTGAGGAAGAAAGCAGAGCTCCTGATTCAGATTCTACGCCAACCATACGAGGCGAGGTTGATGCTAAAGTAGCAGCGGGTGAAGACACAGTAAGGACCGCAGCACCAAAAGCCCGCGATGCAGCTGGTGTTGCAGAAGCAGGAAAACCTCCCAGAGAAGAAAGACCTGAAGATGCAACTTTAGTATCAAGAGTTCCTGACTCCCCTACCCCCGCGGCCGCGAAGGCTGAGGAAGCACCACGATCAGAAATTCCAGCTGCAGTAGTAGAGTTAGCTGATAAAATCAAGAAGCCTACGGCGCTTGTAACCGCAGCTCTTGAAGCAGGGCTAAGCAAAGATGACATCGAATTATTTGTCGGCATGAATATGCTTGAAGACACCGTTGGATACAAGCCAGCCGAGGACGAAGGAGGACGACCAGACGCAACAACTGATAATCCATTAGCTAAACGTACTGCTTTAATTCGAAGGCTTGATGAAGCACGACAAGAGCTTGAAACGGTCTCAACCGATATATCAAAGGCATCGAAAAGTGCGGGCAGTTTGTCGGCAAGAGCAAAAGATCTCATGGGTGTAGGATTAAAAGCAAAAGGAAAAAGAAAAATTGCCTTAACAAAAGAAATCGCTGATCTCGAACCCCAAGTCAAACCAGCTAACGCAGCTGCCGCAGCTCAGCTTGTAGATCAAATAAAAACAAAAACCGTTTCTACTCCGGAAGAAGCTGCCGAAGTAAGAACCTTAATCGAACAGTTAATTGAAATTGTAAATTATACTGCTCCAGGAGCAAGTGAACCGTTATCTCCTGAACTTAAAGGTACGGCGGTCCCCGTGTTGGTTGAATTTGTTGGAAGATTTTCCGAGTCAGCCTTAGCTTTTGATTATTTAGATACGGTTGCAAAACCAGCCGTAGGAGTCGCGTTACGCGGTATATATGCATTTGGCGCACATGATGCTGGCCGCACTTCCGCAGTGAAATTCGAAGGGGCCATCACCGCTGCTAAAGCCAGAAAAGAATTAAGTGATCTGCAGGAAAGGGTACGCACCTTAACTCCTGCCGCATTAGATACTGCGGAGAAACTCACCGCAGTTGCCGCTGATGTTGAAGCGCTAACCGCAAGAGTAGAAACCGGTGATCATCCGATTACCAAAGCAGATGCAGAAGCATTATTAACCGGCGTCCTGTGCACTTTAGCAGAAACCGATGCAACTGTGTTAAAAGCAAATCAATATGAGACTACCACCACCCTACAAAGCATAGTTCGCGGTCTTGAAAGAGCAACCGAGGGCGAAGAAATGGCTACGGTTATTGACCGAATTGGTCAGGCTCATCCAGAAATTTTTGAAAATGGACCAGTTATCAAAGCATTTGATGATGGGCTTCCCGATGAAGCATTAGTTATATACAACATGGGATACACTGCTCATCATCTTGGCGTAAAAACTCAAAAAATTCAGACTGCGGCTGAACGTCTTGAAAGAGACACTGCTGACCCAGCATCCTTAGCTGTAGATCGTTTACGAGAGATTCAAAGTACTATCCCTACGGCTTCAGCTGAAGTAGATCGTTTAGGAGAACGTGCAACCGAGCACAGAAATGATTTAGCTAGGGCTCGTCGGGCACCAAGGATAACCACTGCAGAAGATAGGATTGCCGAAAGACATGAAATCGACGCGAACAGCCTGGCCACTACCCTGGCCGATCTTAGCGAAAGAGTAAACTTGGTCTCCGAACGAGTAAGCGCAGCAATCCAAACCCGAGAAGAGTTAGATACAAAGTTACAAACTATTGCCGCCGAATTACCTGCCCTGCAGGATAAAATAGAAAACCGTGTACGAAACGGTCAAGATTACTTAGCTGGAAGGCTTGATGACGAATTTGACAGTGTTCGTGATCTCGTTAGGGAAAGGGAAATAGCCGTAGCTTCAAATCAGGAAGCTACTGTAACCTTACATACTCTATACAGAAGCATAGCAGAAGCAACTAACCTCCCTTACAAAAGGATTAAAGACGCATGTGAAACCGGAACCGATACAGAATTAGCAAATATTTTAGGCGCAGAACAATTTGGTAGGATCATAGATCTATCAGCGCATCTGAGACGCGCCGTTGAAGACTCAAGAAAAGCGGCAGGGTTACTTGATCAAGGAATCAAGCGCGCGAAAGCTGTCTTTGGAGAAGACTCCGCAGAAGACCTCGCTGTGGTAACACTTCCAGGAGACGCATTACGTACTATTGATGGCGACGATTTAGAAAGCCTAGCCTTCGACACCAGCTCCACCATGGAAGCCGTCGTTGAGGCCCGGGTTGAAGTTGAGCCAGAATTTACGCCAGTCGAAAATCCGCCGGCAGTACGATCGCCTTATAGCCCGGTTTTCATTTCCGGCGATCATGCTTACGTACGAGATGTGGCAGACAGAACTGGCCAAAACCCGCGTGAATTTGATACTAAAGCTTTGGAAGGACGCCGTTTTGATTTATTACAAAGACGGGAAGACCTTCAAGCTCAAAAAGGAAGCTTAGAACAAAACGCTCCTGACGCTGCCAGAGTTTTGAGCCAACGTAGGAAAAGGTTTGATGCAACAGTAACAAAAGCTGAAAAGAGATTGCAGGGCCAAATTGATGCAGCTGCTAAAAAATCGGAACAGCTTGATACCTCCGTTAAAGCAGCGGTAAGCCTGGCTAATACGCAAAGACAACTGGCTACCGTTGAAAGAGATATTGAAACCGAAGAAGAAGCCGCCTACAAAATAATTATGGGCAAACCCGTAAAGCAGCGCTCAGGACTACCCGCTGCGCTTGACGCTCGTGTTCCTTCGGACGATGCTGAAATAGATGGGAGAATTGATCAACTAATAGTTCTGGATGACATGCGCAGCGACCTGGAACAAGCCGAAGCTAAACTACAAAGAGATTTAGGCAAAGAAAAGCGTGGCGCAAGGGAACTAGCCGCCGCCAGAGATGAAGCCGCGGAAAAACACCGTGCTTTAGTTGCACAACAGCAAAACATAAGATCAGAAATGGCTCCCGAACTAGAAAGAACTCTTTCCAAACCAGCTAAAGTTGGGACAATAGGCAGCCAAACTACTATTGATAACCCGCTGGCGATTGAAAGAAATTATCAGGCGCAAATCAAATCCATAGAATCAGAGTTAAACTTGATTGAAACTACCCTTTTACAAGTTGACGCCGCACAATCTGGAATTATGGCCGCCGAAAGAGCAGAGGCAACCGCAAAAGTTCGCCAGCTTGAAGTATTAGCTCGCCAAATTCCAGGAGTTCAAATCCAACACGATGTTGCTGCAACCGACGGAAAATATGGCGAATGGCAGACCGAAGCAAGGGAAGAAGTTACAGCTCGACAAGCAGCTGTTGCTGAAATCGACGCCGAAGCAGCTCGTAACCAAACCGACGATGCAGTTCAAGAAAAATTAGGCGAAGTGTTAACTGCACAACAAGCGATTCGCCAAGAAGAGCTGGCAATTATTGAACGTCACGAAAGAGAAGCAGTAGAAGTCGCTCAAAACACCGCTAAAGAAGTACTCGCAGTTGAGGCTCATAATTTTCAAATGCGGGATATTTATCGAGATCGTGCAGCAAGAATTCACCAAATCAGAGAACTGGAACAAACCGCTCATGAAAAGACTCGAGGCTTTGAATTCGAATTATACCAAGCCAGAAAAGATGCTGATAACGCACCTCAGATTCTGGCAGAAAGACCTGACTTGCAAGCAGAAATTAGTCGTCGACACGCTGACGCCGGAGCAAAAGACGCATCCATTTGGTCAGATCCGAATGCTTATGCTCGCTTCCACACTGAAGTAGTGAATGAAATTAGACAAGAAGCATTGGCCCCTCAAATTGGGGATGCGAGAACCGGCTTATATCCAACGTTAACCGTAGATACCCTACTTAACTTAATTGACATAATGCAAAATCCGAATGCCGTTTCCGCGCTTCCGCTAGAATTTACCGGAAGAAACGCATCGGTTTTAGCGACCCTTATGGTTGAAAGAACCGACGCTGACGGACGCAATACTTTAGCCGGAACTTTGCTTACCGGCATAGTTTTTGATGTTGCAACTAACCCTACCGCACGCGCAGCTGAAATTCCGGGAGTAAGCAAAGTAGAAAGGCTTAAACTCAGAGATAAAGTAACTTTTGAAGATGGCACCTTAGTTGCGGTAGTTTATACTAGCTTACAAAAAGACGCGATCAAGTCTGTAGAGATTAAATTTACCGATGCAACCGGAGAAACACGTACTGAAGATGTAACATCCTTCGTACCACGATCAGAATAAAAAATAAGATAAAAAAATATATGGCGGCTTGCTTTACACCGGGGGCAAGCTGCCTTTTTTTATATCACATTTCACACCGGAGGTAAACTTCTTTTTATTCTTTCGAGCGCTGCCTTGGCAAAATAACCCAAGTCGTTGCGTACTTTAAGTTTATTATAAATCGTTTCTAAAACTTCAAACCTCATCGGATCTTTGCTTTTTAGCCAATGATCAACCTCGTCGGAGAACTTTCCTTCGGCGTCTTCGATCTGGTGGTCTACCTTTCTGATCTTTTCTTCGATGACTTCGCGCTCTTGTGGTCTGTGAATTTCTCTAACGATGGTACGCTGCCACTCCTTGGCCCAACCCACCGCGCTTAAATAAGCAGCTACAATACGATTGCCTTCTTTTTTGGCGTCAAAACTTTCCGCCATATTAGTATGCGGTCCCCGCCGCCGAAGAGGTATAGCGGCTGTAGCTCGATTCAGACAAGGTAAGTGAAATAATAAAGGCTTTGGTTTCGTTAGTGGTTAAATCCCCCGCCGAAACCGACCCGGTGCCAATCATGTTATTATCCACATCATAAAAAATGTAACTAACCGTAACCGAAGTAACCGTAGAGTATCCGTTATTTCTCACCTGTCCGTTAATAGTAATTAAAGTTCCCGCCTGGGTAATCGTATCCGATAAAATTGAAACCCGCGGACCTAAAGTAAAATTAATCGTCTTGGTTTTTCCTTCTTCAATACTAACTTCCTGGGTTGAAGTTAAGTATAAAATTGTCCCGTGTGCCTGAATATCCTGGGTTCCGGGAGTAATATCCGTAATTGAATACGTGCCGGTCGAAGAGGTAATTTCACTTTTTGAAGGATATGAAACCATGGAAACGGTAATTCCGGATAAAGCAGTTCCATCCGAATTTTTAACCGTTCCCGATACCCCGCCCTGATCCGAAACGGTAACCGTGGCGGACCCGACTACATTGCTGGCCGTCGCGTATACGTATCCTAAACCTATGCTCGAAGCGGTAAACAGTCCGGATGAAGAAACGCTGCCGATTCCGCCCGCCGTCGACCAGGTAGGCGTAATATCAATCAATTTACCGGTACTGGTGCGTCCCATCGCGATAAACTGCTGAGTTCCCCCCACCGCTAAAGTAGCCGTCCCCGGAGAAACATCAACTACAGCAATTACATTTCCCGCATCACAACCAAGCAGAAAAAAAAGTGCGGGCAAAATCAAAATAATTAGAAAAAGTTTAGGCTTGAAAAACAATTTTGCCCCCCACGACGGTGGTCAAAACCTTTCCGGTGAGTTTTTGTGAAATGAACGGGCTGTTTTTAGAGGCGGAGACAAAATCTTCTTTTTTTATCACTACTTTGGCTTCGGGATCAATGATCACCACATCCGCATCGGCCCCCGGAGCCAGCGTTCCTTTATTAAGCTTTAATATTTTAGCCGGATTAACGGTGAGCTTGGCAAAAACTTTAAGCGGATTCATTTTTCTTTCTTTAATCAGCTTGGTAATGCACAGCGGCACTGCGGTTTCTAAGCCGATCATTCCGTTGGCCGCTCTTTGAAACTCTACATTTTTTTCGTCAATGGTATGCGGAGCATGGTCGGTAGCAATGACATCGATGGTGTCGTCTTTTAATCCGGCAACAATTTCTTCTACGTCGGCTTGCGTTCTAAGCGGCGGATTTACTTTAGCATTGGTATCGTAGCCTTTCACTGCTTCTTCGGTTAAGGAAAAATAATGCGGGGCCGTTTCGCAGGTTACTTTTACTTTTTGTTTTTTGGCGTCGCGAATGGTTTTAACTGATTGCGCGGTTGATACGTGCGCCACGTGGAGCGTCCCAAATTCTTTAGCCAGACCAACATCCCGGGCAACCGCTTCTGACTCTGCCAGCGCGGGAATTCCGCGTAGTCCTAATTGAGTAGAAAGCGCTCCCTCGTTCATGTCTCCGCTCTCGGACAATCCTAACTCTTCACTGTGCGAAATAATGGGGACGTTAAACTGTCCGGCATATTCCAGTGCTTTTCTGAAAACTCCGGCACTGGCAATGGGATGCCCATCATCTGAAAAGGCCACTGCCCCTTCGTCTAACATACGGCCCATTTCGGCCAGTTCTTCACCCTTTAGTCCTTTGGTCACTGCGCCAATCGGAAAAACATTAACTACCCCTTCGGCTTTAGCTTTTGAAACAATGTACTTAACCACCGAAGCAGTATCCGCAACCGGATCGGTATTGGCCATACAGCAAACTGAGGTAAATCCCCCTCTCGCGGCGGCTCTGGTTCCGGTAGCAATCGTTTCTTGTTCGGGCCAGCCCGGGTCACGCAGGTGAGTGTGCATATCAATTAATCCGGGAAGCACCCAGCAGGCTTTGGCGTCGATAACGGTGGTGTTTTGCGCTTTTATGTTTTTAGCAACTTTAGCGATTTTTCCGTCTTCGATTAAAACATCAGCAACTCCGTTTTTACCCGAAGCCGGATCGATTACTTGTCCATTTTTTATCAGAATGATTTCTACCATTATCTTGAAAACCTCCTGCGCACTCTTCCTAATAAGCTCCCGATCCCCTGCTCCTTGTTATTAAGCTCCGTAGAACCCGCTTCTTTGCGTCCTCCGCTCTGCGTGGCGGGCTTAGTCTGTCGCGGTTTTTCGTTGGGCTTGCGAAACTTTTCTCGGCGAGGAATCTGTTTAGGTTTCTCTTCTTTTTTGTCATGCACTTTCAAGCTTCTTAACGCCTCAAAAGCGGCTCGTTGTTCGGCTTCCTTTTTATTTAAGCCGCGGCCTTCGCCTTGTTTCTTGCCCTTAACTTTTACCTCGATCCAGAAAACTTTTTTGTGTTTGGGGCCGGTTTCCCTAAAAACGCGGTAAAGCGGCAGGCCCCATTTGTGCTGCTGCACAAATTCCTGCAGCGCCGACTTATAATCGCGGATGTAGCCTTCGCGGCTTACTTTGTCGATTTCAGAAGTAACATTTTCCAGCAGAAAATCCCGGGCTTTACCAATGCCCGCATCTAAATAGATGGCACCGATTAAAGCTTCAAGGGCGTTAGCTAAGTTTGACTTGCGGGACCGGCCGCCGGTTTTCTTTTCGTTCATCCCTAAGAGAAAATAGGTGCCTAATTTTAGCTTTCGGGAGATCGCCGCTAAGGTTCGGTCCGAAATTACCGAGGCCCGGATCTTAGTTAAGTCGCCTTCGGCCTTTTCGGGGAATTTGTTGTACAGATATTCTGAGATAACCAGCTTGATAACCGCGTCTCCCAAAAATTCGAGGCGCTCGTTATCCAGCACATCTTTGTGGCGCATCTCATAAGCATATGAACTGTGGGTTAGGGCCTGATTAAAAAGACTATGGTTGAGGAAGGAGATTCCTAAACTTTTTTCTAACTCTTTTAGCTTCTCATCGCGGTCGGCAGTGGTTGTCATTGACTTTATATTTTACATTATATAGAATATCTTATCAACCTAAGAAACCTGCAAAACGCCAAAAACTTTGGCGTAAGGAGACCAAAAATGGGTATTTTGTCGCCAATCATGGAATACGTTGCTGGAAAACAGGATACTTACCCAGCTCCCGCCGCAAAAGAAAAATTAACCAAAGCCATTGAACGTTACCGCAAAGTTTTGCGTGATCACCCTAATCGAACTGATATTGGTGAGATAAAGTTTGGTTTAGCTGATCTATTAGTAGGACGCAACGCTCCCGGCGACTACAAAAAAGCCATGGAATTTTACAATGCCATCCTTTTAACCTCCGGTTCTTTGTATCTGCGGGCCCGCGTTTTGATCGGAAAAGCCGAGTTAATGGTATCTTCCGGCAACAAAGAGGAGCAAACCGACGCTTTAAGCCTTTGCGAAACCGCCAAAAAAACCTTAAAAAGCGATTTAACTGATTTTTTTGCCGCCAAAGCCTTTATTATCGAAGCCGACCTCCGGATGTCCCGCGACGAAAAGGGGGATCACGCCCAGGCCTCCAAATTTTTTGAAAAAGTGTCTAACAATAAAAAAGCACACTGGTACTTCCGGGCCCGCGGATTTTTAGGCCGCGCCGAATTAATTCTTTATCACTTCCCGAACAAAGTTAACGACGGCATTAAGTTTTGCGGACAAGCCGCTCAGCTTTTAGAGGAACGCCCCAGCGACTATTTTTCCCTAAAAACCAAAGTTATCGAGGCCGAACTGCGCATCCGACGGGCAAAAAAAGATGATTTTAAAAAAGCCGAAAGATTTTGTATTGCGGTCGCCCGCTCAAAAACCGAATATTCAGACCTGGTAGCCCGGGCTAAGCTAACTTTAGCTGAAATTTCAAAACATCCCAAAGCAGAAAAACTTTACAAAGAAGTATTAGAAATGGAAGGCCTCGATCCTTATATCATTAACAAAGTAAAAGAAGCGGAAAAAAACTTACAGAAGAAAAAGAAATAATTAACCCCAGGCTCTCGCTTTTCTAGGATTAAGCATCTTCATTGCTTGCGCAGCACGATCAAACGAAGCATAAGGGTTTTGGTTTTCAAACAATTGATCAAATTTTTTGCCGTGTAAAATAAATTCCATCGGTCCGGAGTGTACGAGCAGGACATCCTCTTCTCCCATCCCTTTCCGGAGGCCTTCGGCTTGCGTGCGCAGCTCTGCGTGGCTGGTTTCCGGAAGAACGGTAGGCTGATTGTCCAATCTAACTTTGGCCAGGATTTTGTGGAATTGATGATAAAGGTTTACGGCATTCAATAGTGCTCTCCTTCGTACATATATACTATCGGTACAACCAGGGTAAAACTTGCGCGGCATGGTATAATTTAGAGTCATAAATTTAGAGAAGGAGCTGATTAGAAATGGTCCATAATGTAACATTAATCAGAGGTGACGGCGTCGGTCCTGAGTTAGCCGCAGTCACTAAAGACGTATTAGATGCGACCGGAGTAAAATTTAACTGGGATATTGTAGACGCCGGTGTGGATATCGTGGAAAAAGAGGGAACACCCCTCCCCCAAAAAGTACTGGATTCGATCAAAAAGAACAAAGTCGCCATCAAAGCCCCCATCACCACCCCGATCGGCACCGGATTCAGGTCGGTAAACGTAGCTTTAAGAAAAAAACTGGATCTTTTTGCCTGTTTGCGCCCTGCCAAAACCTATCCGGGCGTGCGCACTAAATATCAAAACATCGATTTAGTGGTCGTGCGTGAAAACACCGAGGATTTATACGCCGGAATCGAATTTGAAGTCGGCAAACCCGAAACCAAAAATATTATCAGCGCCATCGAAAAAGAATCCAAAAAAACCATCCTTAAAGATTCGGCGATCAGCATTAAACCGATCTCGCGCACCAACTCCGAAAGGATTATTCGCTTTGCTTTTGACTACGCAGTTAAAGAAGGCCGCAAAAAAGTAACCTCAGTAACCAAAGCTAACATCATGAAGTTTACCGACGGACTGTTTTACGAAGTAGGCCGCGAAGTAGCTAAAGATTACAAAGGCAAAGTCGAATACGAAGAACGCTTAATCGATAACATGTGTATGCAATTAGTACAAAAACCTGAAATTTATGACGTGATGGTCCTGCCTAACTTATACGGCGATATTCTTTCTGATCTTTGTGCCGGTTTAGCCGGAGGATTAGGGGTGGCGCCGGGTGGTAATTTTGGAAAAGACATCGCCGTTTTTGAAGCCGTACACGGTAGTGCGCCAAAATATAAAGGGATGAACAAAGTTAATCCTACCGCATTAATTTTATCAGGAGTAATGATGCTCCATTATCTAGGTGAAATCGAAGCCGCCAAAAAGCTGGAAGCCGCGGTGACTAAGGTCATCAAAGAAGGAAAATCCGTAACCTACGACATGAAACCACAGCGTGATGACCCGACGGCCGTAGGCACCAAAGAAATGGGACAAGCTATCATCAAAGCGATGGGCTAGTTATGCTTACCGTAATTCAACGCTCCGCGGCCGCCGCCAAACCTGAGATAGCCAAACCTTGGAGAGGATAAAATGGGCACCTATAAACCAATCCCCCACCCCTCCGACCTCGCCCTGATTGCCGAGGGGGCCGATTTAAAAGAAGCCTTTGAGGCCGCCGCACTGGGAATGTTTGCTTTTATCACCAACCTGGATAAGGTTGCCGAAAAAAAATTCATCAAAGTATCGGCGGGCGGTGAGGATAAAGAAGCTTTACTGGTTAATTTTTTAAACGAATTAATCTTTTTAGAAGACGCTAAAGGAATTTTAGTTAAAGCTATCAGCATCCTTGATTTGACCGAAACTTCAATTGAAGCCGAAGTCGTAGGAGAAAACTATAATCCCAAAAAGCACCAACTCACCCATTCAATTAAAGCCGCCACTTATAACCAGCTAAAAGTAGATCAACAAAAAGATAGAGTCGAAATTACGGTGGTGTTTGACGTGTAGCTTGCTTGTTTCACCTCTCTGCCCCATGCTATAATTTCCCGTCACTTTCAAAACAAAAAAGGAGAGAAAATCATGCCGGAACCACTTATTGTTCTTGATTATTCAATTTTAATTAACTTGCTTTTAGCTTTTGTTTTTGGCGGCATCATCGGCTATTTAAGAGAGGTGGAAGGAAAAACCGCGGGGCTGAGGACCCACATTTTAGTATGTATGGGTTCTACTCTTTTTATGCAGGTTTCCGCAAATATGTTAACTTTATCATCCATTGCCGATCCCGGACGGATCGCCGCCGGAGTAGTTACCGGTATCGGTTTTTTAGGCGCCGGCACCATTCTACGCGGCGGGCAGGGAGTAAAGGGGTTAACCACCGCGGCTTCGATTTGGATTACCGCCGCCATTGGCTTAGCGCTGGGAGTAAATTTATATTTCGGAGCTTTTATGACCACCATCATTACCGCCTTTACCCTTCAGGTGCTCGGCTACATGGAAAAAAGCTTCATCAAAGGTAATAAGTAATGGCCGGAGAAATTCAAACATTAGGCCTCATTATTATCAGCTCGGTTTTAGTAAATAACTTTATCCTGATCCGTTTCTTAGGCATTTGTCCGTTTATCGGGGTTTCCTCGCAGGTGGACGCGTCGCTGGGGATGGGACTGGCAGTGGTATTTGTAATGACCATGGCTTCTTTGGTTACCTGGATCATTCAAACTTTTATCCTAACTCCGTTTGGATTAGGTTTTTTGCAAACTATCGCTTTTATATTAATCGTAGCTTCCCTGGTTCAGCTCACCGAAATCGTCATCAACAAAGTCAGCCCTACCCTAAAACAGTCGCTGGGAATTTATCTTCCATTAATTACTACCAACTGCGCAATTTTAGGTGTGGCCATTTTAAATATTCGTGCAAATTACACTTTTATCCAGGCCGTGGTCAACGGTTTTGGTTCGGGAATTGGTTTTACGCTGGCACTGCTGCTCATGGCGGGCATCCGGGAACGGCTGGATTTATCTCCGGTTCCTAAAGCCTTAAAGGGAGCCCCGATAACTTTTATTACCGCAGCTTTAATGTCGATTGCCTTTTTAGGATTTATCGGACTAATTAAGATATAAAAATGAACGCAGCCCAAATAACAATAGTAGTAACCTCAGTTTTAGCCCTGGCCGGCATCGGGTTTTTAGCCGGCTTCGGGTTAGCGCTGGCCTCACATATATTTAGCGTCAAAGTTGATCCCCGCATTGAGCAAATCGCCGAGTCGCTCCCAGGATCAAATTGCGGAGCCTGCGGTTATCCATCCTGCTTTGCCGCAGCCGAAGCTATTGTCGCCGGGAAGGCCGAACCTAACGTATGTAAACTAGGGGGAGAACAAACCACCAAATTAGTTTGTAATGCAATGGGGGTAAAAGAAATCGCGGCGCAAGAGAAAGACCTGGCCGTTATTGCTTGCGGAGCGGGACCTGAAATCTGCAATAAAAGATTTGAATACCAGGGAGAAAAAACCTGTGCGGCGGCGGAACTGTCGGGCGGCGGATTTTTAGAATGTTCGGCCGGATGCCTGGGTTATGGAGATTGCGCCGCAGTCTGTCCCTTTGACGCTATCGTCTATGAAGAAGGAAAGCTTCCTAAAATCATTCGCGAAAAATGTACCGCTTGTGGAAAATGTATTGATGCTTGCCCTAGAAAGATAATTTCACTTAAACCGGCAAAACAAAAAGTATTTGTACTCTGCAGCACCACGGATAAAGGAGCTCAGGTTCGAAAATATTGTAAAGTCGGCTGTATCGGGTGCCGCATTTGCGTTAAAAAATGTCCCGAGGCGGCCATTACCATGGAAGGCCGCATTCCTCAAATCAATCCGGATAAATGCAAGGTTACAGAAGTTTGTATTCAAGTATGTCCAACCAAAACGATCAAAAAACTCTAATAGATATCCGCGGGTTTTTAGAAACTTCGTTTATTGACTGGGACGGCAAGGTTGTTTCGGTAGTTTTCGTAGCCGGCTGCAACATGCGCTGCCCCTTTTGTCATAACGCGCCCTTGGTCACCCGCCCTCAAACCTTAAAGCAGTTTTCAACAGAAGAAATCGAAGCTTTTATGCTTGAGCGTAAAGATTTTATTGACGGCTTATGCATAACCGGCGGTGAACCAACGCTACATAAAAATCTTCCGGCGTTTATTAAGCATTTTAAGGACTTGGGGTTTTTAATAAAGCTCGACACCAACGGCACTAATCCGGAAATGCTGAAAAAATTAATCGACCAAAAGCTGGTCAATTTTGTGGCGATGGATTTTAAAGCCCCGCTGGATGAAAGATACGAAAAAGCTACCGGAGTAAAAGTTGATTTAGCTAAAATCAAGAAATGTGTTGACCTTTTAATCTCTTCTGGCATTGATCACGAATTTCGTTTAACCGTAGTCCCCGGTTTAATCAGCGAAAAAGAAATTGAAGCTATCGGCCCCGCCCTCAAAGGCGCCAAGAAATTGGCTTTGCAGCAATTTGTTCCGGAAAATTGTTTAGACGAAAGTTATACTAAAATTAAACCTTACGAGAAGGACAAACTTCTTTCTTATCAGTTAACCCTGAAGCAGTATGTGCATAATACGATTTTAAGGGGGGCCTAACTCCTGCTGTACATCATCATCGGCCCCACCGCCGTGGGAAAAACTAAATACGCCATTGCCCTGGCCAAAAAGGTTAACGGCGAAATTATTTCGGCCGATTCAATGCAGGTTTATAAAGGCATGAATATTGGCACGGCTAAACCATCTAAACGCGAGATGAGGGGCATCTCCCACCACCTGATTGATCTTAAGCTTCCCAATGAAGAATGGAATGTGTCATTATTTGTGGACACCGCCGAAAAATTAATTCAAGATATCCGCCGCCGCGGAAAAACGCCAATCATCGTCGGCGGAACGGGGCTGTATATTTGGACTTTTCTTGAGGGGTTTTCTTTCCCGATTGCTCCGTCCGACAAAAAGCTTCGCGAAAAGCTATCAAAACTATCATCCGAAAAATTATATGCGCGGCTAAAAAAAGTTGATCCCCCGGCCGCTAAAAAAATTCACCCAAATGATAAAAAGAGGATCATTCGCGCACTTGAAGTATACGAACTAACCGGAAAAAAGATGTCCGTACTACAGAAAAAGACTAGAGACCAGAGACCAGAGACTAGAGACCAGGAAACAAAAATTATCTGTTTAAATATGCCGCGGGAAAAATTGTACAAAAAAATTGAAACCCGTGTCGATAAAATGGTTAAAAAAGGACTAGTTGAAGAAGTAAAAAAGCTAGTGAAAAAGGGTTATGGAAAACAGTTAACTGCGATGCAGGCTTTAGGCTACAAAGAAATCATCGATTACCTCGAAGGCAGGGTTTCTAAAGAAGAAGCGATTGCAACCCTTAAAAAGCGCACCCGCCATTTCGCCCGCCGTCAGTTGATCTGGTTTAGAAGGTTTAAGGATGCCAAGTGGGTTGAAGTTAAGCGTTGATTCTCCTCCCCTTATAAAGTAAAATTGCCTCATGGAAATGGATCTGGGAAAAAGAGTAGAATTTCACTGCCACACTATTTTTAGTGACGGCATTTTATTGCCGGCCGCACTCGCGGTTGAAGCCAAAATCAGAGGGACTGCGGCAATTGCCTTTACCGACCACGTTGATCCTTCCAATATTGAGTTTGCAATTAAAAGTTTAGTCCATTTCTGCAAAGAGGTTGGGGATTCACTGGGGATCAAAGTGATTCCCGGCGCTGAAATTAGCTACATTCCTCCAGCCGAAATAGAAAAGTGGAGCAAAAAAGCCCGCAAATTTGGCGCAAAAATAATTGTGGTGCACGGTCAATCTCCGGTGGAGCCGGTTTTCCCGGGAACCAACCACGCTGCCGTACAACTAAAAGGGTTGGTAAATATTTTGGCCCATCCGGGAAACATTACTGTCGAGGACGCAATTTTAGCCAGCAAAAACGGTATCTACCTTGAGCTTTCGGCCCGGAATGGCCACAACACCGGCAATCTCCACGTGGCAAAAATGGCCAAACAATACGGGGCAAAACTTTTAGTGAATACCGATGCCCACAGCGAAAAGGATTTAGTTACACAAGAAAAAGCTTTTGAAATCGCTACAGCTGCCGGCCTGTCTAAAGAAGAAGTCCTAAAAGCAGTCAAAGACAACCCGCACGATTTACTGGCATCAATTAACGAAAGCTTAATGTAGCAGCGTGGGCATCCAAGCCTTCAAGCGCGGCCAACAGAGCAACCTGCTTTTTAACTTTATTTAATCCTTTTTGCGAAAAGTTAATCAGGCTTTGTCTTTTTACAAAATCCCACACGCCCAGCGGCGAAGAAAATCGGGCGGTGCCTTCGGTAGGCAATACATGGTTTGGCCCGGCGATATAATCCCCTAAGGCTACCGGAGAAAAAGCCCCTAAAAAGATCGCCCCCGCATTCTTAATTTTTTTGGCATTGGCAATGGGGTTTTTAGTTAATATTTGCAAGTGCTCCGGGCCAACTTGATTCGAAAGCTCGATTGCTTCATCTATATTTTTCACTAAAACCGCAGCGCCGTTTGCGCGCAGTGCTTTTTCGATAATAACTTTACGCTTCAGCCCAATAAACTGCCTGATTATTTCTTCTTGAACCCGCTCGATTATTTTTTTTGAATTTGAAACTAAGCTTGATCGGGCATGCGGGTCATGTTCGGCCTGCGATAACAAATCCGCTGCAATCATGCTTGGGTCCGCACTGCCGTCCGCAATGATTAATACTTCTGATGGCCCGGCTAATTTATCAATACCAACTATTCCAAAAACCGCTTTCTTCGCCATGGTTACATAAATATTGCCCGGCCCCACAATTTTATCTACTCTTGGAATAGATTCGGTTCCAAAGGCCAGCGCTCCGATGCCCTGCGCCCCGCCCGCCCGATAAATTTCCTTTATGCCTAAAACACCGGCCGCAGCTAAAATTAAATTGCTGATGGGCGGAGGACTAATCAAAACTATTTCCGCCACGCCTGCAACCTGCGCCGGAATCACGTTCATTAAAACTGAAGAAGGATAAGCGGCGAGGCCGCCGGGGACATAAACCCCCACCCTGTCGATCGGCATAACCCGCAGGCCGGTTTCAGCCCCTCCCCCGGATAACGAATAACTTTTTTCACGTTGTTTCTCGTGATATTTTTTTATATTTTTTGCGGCAGTCTTTAAAGCTTTTAAAAAACCTGGTTCATTTTTAGCAATGGTTTTTAGGGCTTGTTCAATTTCACGGGAGGTTACTTTAACTGATTTATGATCAAGAGAAACATGATCAAATTTATTGGTATATCCAAATAAAGCGCGGTCGCCCTTGTTAGCTACATCAGAAACGATGTGTCGGGCATCCTTTTCTTCGCGGGGGAAAAGATCTTTTTTGCCGGCCTGATACTTCTTTAAAAACTCTTCTTTCGCTAAAAGCTTTAACACCGGGCATCTCCTTTTTCAAAAGTTTACTCTAAGCCGAGCCCAGGATTGATCCTCGCTTAACAATGCTGCCGTCCGCCAGAATTACGCCGGGGCCGACCGCTGCATTATCTTCAATTATACATCCGTTTCCGATAATCGCCCCTTTTATCCAGACTTCTTTTCCGATGCGCGTCCCGCGCCAAATTACCGCATGTTCAATATTGCTTTTGGCGCCAACCTCCACCCCTTCTCCCAAAACCACTAAATCCTGTATGTATGCATCTTCCCCGATTTTAACCTGATTTCCCAAAACGCTGGGCCCCAGGATTTTCACCGACTTGGCAATGGAAACTCCTTTGCCTTTATATACCTCATCTTCATATTTTTCTCCAAAAATATCTACTTTTATATCCCTGCGGAGAATCGCGCGATGCGCCTCAAAATATTTTTCGGGGGTGCCGCAATCCAACCAGAAGGCATCCGAAACATAGCCGTACATCGGCAGGCCTTCCTCTAACACCTGCGGGAAAAAGCTTCTTTCAAACATCCAAAACTTACCCTTGGGAACTTTTGAAAATAGCTTAGGATTAATAATGTAAGTGCCTGCATTGATGGTATCGGTCACAATTTGGCTAGCGCTGGGCTTTTCGATAAACTGGGTAATCTTTTGGTTTGAATTCGTAACCACTAAACCAAACGCTTTGGGATCTTCTGCGCGGGTCAAAGCAATGGTAACCTCTGCTTTTTTCGTCTGATGAAACTCAATCAAAGCCGAAAGATCTAAATCGGTTAAAACATCTCCGTTAAAAACCATCAGCGGTTCATCGTCAAAAAATTGTTCGGCATTTTTCACCGCGCCAGCGGTTCCCAAAGGATCCAGCTCTAGTGAAACGCTGATTTTAGCGCCCAGGGCTTCCAGCTCGGCAATTACTTCCTGAACTTTTTCGGGTAAATAGTGCAGATTTAAAATTATGTCTTTGATGCCGTGGCGCAAAAGCAGCTCAACCTGATAAAAAATAAATGGTTTGTTCACCAACGGCACAATTACTTTGGGAGTATTATAGGTTAACGGGCGCAGCCTGGTCCCGAGCCCTCCCGCAATGATAACCGCCTTCATCTGGAAAGCTCCTTCTTTAATTTTTGAATGGCTTTAATCGAGGAAGGGTGCGTGCCGCGCAGTACCGCTGTGTAAGCGCTGGCCATGTCACCCAGATAAACCAAAGAGAGAATTTGGGCCAATTTTGATTTGCCGCGCGAGAAAACCTCGATTACTCCGCCTACCTGCGCCCCCACCAAAGATTTAGTTATTTCCACCTGGCGCTTTACTCTTTCGTCATCTTTGTCGCAGCGCAAAAAGGTTACTGAAAAGTTATGCGCGCCTCTTTTTAAATCGTACAAACCTTCAATTTCGTTGTGGTTAACTTCGGGCATCTCTCCCGCGTGCGCTAACATCTTGGCATTTTCGTTAAGCTGGCATTTAAAGCGATAGGCCGCCGGGTAAGTAAACGCCGTGCCGTAAATTAAAGGAAAAGTATTAATAATGCGCCCGGCCATTTTTTTGGCTTCGTTCTGCCGAAACGGAACACTGGGGTCCAATTCGGCTTGCATGGTTTTTAAAATTGTAATGGCTTCCTCTAAATTATTATTAAGTGAGGAGGCCTCGCCCAGTTTTTCAAAAATATAGAGCAAGGGCACCAATAAAAGTCCGGCCGCCGCGCGCGGCTGGTAGCCCCCCGGGATTTCGATACAGCTGATTTTCTTTTGGCTTGCTAGTTGGGCTAGCTTTCCTCCCGAAGAAACAAACACCATCGGAATTTTTTTTCGTTCAGCAATTTTAACCGTGTTTAAAATTTCTCCGGTATTGCCCGAATAGCTTACCGCGATCAACAGATCGTTTTTAGTAAGAGACTCCGGCGGGGAATAGGTTTTTATTAATTCCACCGGCAAGGATAGGCTGTCGGCCAAGGCGGATTTAAGCAAAAGCCCCGCCACTCCGGAACCGCCCATCCCTAAAATGTAAACCGCTCTGACTTTTTTGGGTAAGCTAAGTTTGGTCTGAGCAGAAATTTCACTGGCCTTAGCCAGCTCTTCCGGAAGAGAAGCCAATACACCGATCAGGCCTTCCGGGTCAACTTTTCTAATTTCTTCAATACTATCTAGCTTTTCAAGTTCATTCATAGCCTAGGACGCATCCTTCATTTCTTTTTCTAAAACTTTAATGGCTTTTTGTAGTTGGATATCTTCTGCTTCATCGCCAAGCTTAAAAACAACCTCTTCGGCCCCAGCCTCTGGCGTGGGGATCGTTACCACTATGTCCGGTGTAATTCCTTTTTTATTAATATCGGTTCCTGAAGGGGTTAAATATTTTGCAATGGTAATCAGCAGCGCAGAATCATCATTAAGCGTTCTTACTGATTGAACCGAAGCTTTTCCAAAAGAGTTTGTTCCAACCACCTTTGCTTTTTTGGTATCCTTCAGCGCGCCCGCCAAAATTTCTGAAGCCGAAGCCGAGGCGCCGTTGATCAAAATTACGGTCGGCATATTCCAAACCACTTGTCCCGTCGCGCTTAACGTTTCCCTGCGGTCTTCGCGATCGACAGTATATACAATGGGGCCTTCTTTAATAAACATGCTGCCGATATCAATTGCATTTTGCAAAAGGCCGCCTCCGTTATTTCTGACATCTATGATCAATCCGGTTTTTCCTGCTTTTTTAGCCTGCGTCAGGGCCTCTCGAATTTTGCTGGCGGCGCGCTGATCTTCAAAAGTATTGAGTTTTATATACGCAATCTTACGATTAGAAAGATCTTTTACGACCACGCTTTTAATTTTAATATTATCGCGCACGATTTTATAATCCTTGGGTTTTTTCATCCCTTTTCTCATAATCCCTAAAACCACGGCAGTGCCACGCTTACCACGAATTAAACTGACCGCTTCTTCAAGCGCCATGTGTTCGGTGCTTTTGCTGTCAACCGAAACAATTAGGTCTCCGGCTTTAAGCCCCGCTTTATCAGCTGGCGTATCATCGATCGGAGAAATAACCGTCAGGAGGTCATTTTTCATTCCGATGTAGATGCCAATTCCACTGTAGGAACCGCGCATTCTAATTTTCATTTCTTTATAGGCCGGCGGTTCCATAAAGCGGGTATACGGATCATCCAATCCCTTCAGCATGCCGCGAATGGCTCCGTAAACCACCTTGGTATAATCAACATCTTTTTCAACGTAATCATTGCGGACGATGTCCAAAACCTGCAGAAATATTTCTAGTTTGGTTTCCAGTTCTTCTGCCGCCCGGACTTTTTCAAACGAGGTGCCCAGCGCAAACCCCACCACCAAAATCGTGATTGCCATAAACGTTGAAATGAGTCTTTGCCCTTTTTTTGCCATTTTATTGCCTTCCTTTACTGTTTATTTTAAGGCAGCCAATTTTGCGGATTCGTTGGCTTGCCGCTTTGCCTGACTTCAAAGTGCAGATGGGGGCCCGTCGAATACCCGGAACTGCCGAGCAGCCCGACAACCTGCCCTTTTTTAACTGTGTTCCCAACTCTAACATAGATCCGCGACAAGTGACCATATACGGTAGACATTCCCTTGCCGTGATCAATTACAATTGCTTTTCCGTATCCGTCCCACCAGCCGGAAAAGATCACTTCTCCCGAATCCGCGGCACTGATCGAAGTTCCGTAGGCATTAGCAATGTCCAGGCCAGTATGAAAATTAGATCCGCCCCAGATCGGGTGCCTGCGATATCCAAAGGTTGAAGTAATGCGTCCTTTGACCGGCCAGGTAAACTGTCCCGAACTGGTCGGACTCTTTAATCCTTCTTTAGCCCGCTGGGCCAATTTCTTTTTTATCAAGCCTTCGAGCTCAACTGAGCTTTTTTCCAGTTCAGCGATTCTTCTTTCGTATTCCGCCCGACGCGTACGAAGCTGATTATAAAGCACTTTTTGCTCTGATTCCCGGGCAACAATGGTTTTCTTTTTACTCTGTATGTCCTGCGCTAGCTGCTTGATTTCACTCGTTGCGATTTGCAGGTCGCGTTTTTTAACCGCGCTGCGGCGGTACTCCCGCTCGATCGATGCAATTAATGTTATATCTCTTTCGAGTAATTTTCCAAAATAGTATGCCCGGTTTACAAAATCGGACATCGATTTTGAAGTAAAGAGCAGGTCTAGGTAGCGCCCGCCTCCCTCTTTGTAAACTTCAACAATCTTTTCTTCTAAATAGTTACTAAGCGTTTTTAATTTCTTTTGGGACCGGGAAAGTTCTACCGCTAAACCGCTAATTTTAGTTTCGTTTTTATTAACATCCTGGGTTGCTTTGGTAAGCTGCTGCGATGCCTGCGTAAGATCCTTCCTAACTTCCGCTAAACGACTTAAGGCCGCCTGCTCATCTTTTTTAGTTTTAGCTAATTGTTGTTTTTGCTTGGTTAGTTCGTCTGTTATATTTTTAAGCTTCGTCCTCTCGGAAGAAACTTCACCAAAAGCTCCGGTCCCCAATAAAAGCAAAAGCAGCGCCAGACAAATTACACTAATTCCCCGGGCAAACTTTTTTGACCGCCACTCCATTATTTGTTCACCTTTTTAACCTAAAAGATATTAACATATTAAAAAATAGGCATCAAGCAAACAGGTTTCTTTTGCCGCGATGATAAGTAATGGCAAAACGATGGGCCTCATCTCGAACGCGCTGCAAAAGCCGAAGCGATAAGGAGTCGCGCGCCAGCCTTAGCGGAACCGATGACTCCAAGGTATAAATTTCTTCTTCTTTTTTGGCCAAAGAAATAACTTTGGTGTCGCTGCGACCCGCCTGGACCAGGGCCGAGCGTGCTGCGCGCAACTGCCCAATGCCTCCGTCAATTAAAATTAAGTCGGGCAAGGGAAGTTTTTTGGCCAACGTCTTTGCGTATCGGCGATAAACCACTTCATACACAGCGCCCACGTCATTAGGCCCCTCTAGGGTGCGGATTTTAAATTTGCGGTAGTGCTCTTTTTGGGGATTGCCGCCTTCAAAGGCAACCATTGAAGCCACCATATTGGTCCCCTGCAGATTTGAAACATCAAAGGCTTCGATGCGTCCGGGGAGTTTATCCATCTTTAAAACTTCCTGCAGTTCTTTTAAAGATCCAACGTCCAATCCTTTTTTCCTGGCAATAAATCTTAGATTTTCTTCTGCTAATTGCAGCAGATGTAAGTTGTCCCCGCGTTTTGGGATCACGAATTTTACTTTTCTGGTCTTGGAAAGCGCATTTTCCAAGGATCCCCTTTCTTCAAAATCAAACTGCACCACGATTTCGGCCGGCAGATCCAAGGAAGATGAATAATACTGAAGCAGAAATTGGCGCAGGGCTTCTTCTAGTTCGTGAGAGGTATATTGTTTGGGGCGATAAACTTCTTTATCAATAAGCTTTCCCTGCCTAACTTTTAAAACCAATACCACGTAGCCCGTTTCCTGCGTATCACAAACAAAAACATCAATATCTTTCGGCCGCGGCAGCACCGCTTTTTGCTTTTCGGAAATTTTTTCCAGCGTTCTTAAATTATCACGGAGGCTCGCTGCTTTTTCGTACTTTTTGTTTTGCGAAGCGGTCTGCATTTTAGTTTTGGTCTTATCAATAATCTTATCTACCCTACCCGAAAGCAAAGTGATGATACCCTTACACAAATCCAGATATTCGGCATGCGAAACCTTGCCCACGCACGGGCCCAAACAGCGATGCATATGATAATTAAGGCAGGGTTCTTTACGTTTTTTTAGCGGCAAAGATTTACACCACCGGATCGGAAAAACTCGCTTAACCAGGCGGATGGTTTTTCTAACCACGCTGCCTTCAAATGGCCCAAAGTATTTAGCGCCGTCTTTTTCAACTTTTCTGACCATAATCAGGCGCGGCCAGGCTTCCTGCATGGTAAGTTTTAGGTAAGGATAGCGCTTGTCGTCTCTTAAAATTACGTTGTAGCGCGGGCGGTACTTTTTAATTAAGGTGGCTTCTAAAAAAATGCATTCGGTTTCGTTGGTAGTAACAATAAAGTCGAGCGCTTTGGCATTATGCTGGATCCCAACTAGCTTAGGATCAGTTTCATTGGCTCTAAAATAAGCAGCAACTCGATTGCGCAGGTTTTTGGCCTTGCCAACGTAGATAACCCGGTCGGCAGAATTTTTAAAAAGATAGACACCGCTTTTGCGAGGAAGGGAGCGGGCCTTTTCCTTGAGCGCCTGGTCGATAAAAGACATGTAGAACGTGTCCTTTTATTTTTAAGAATCTTTTTCGGTTGATTCTTCCGGCTTAACTTCTTCTTTGGCTTCGATATTTACTTTAATGGCCGCTTCAACTTCAGCATGCAGTCTGATCGGAACTTCGATGGTTCCGGTTTCTTTGACCGTGCGGTTTAAAAGAATTTTTCTTTTGTCTACTTCGACACTGAGCTGTTTTAAAATTTCATCGGCAATTTCACGTGAAGTAACCGACCCATAAAGCTTGCCGCCTTCGCCTACGTCTACGATGATTTTGATGGTTTGGGCTTCGAGTTTACCTTTAATATCTTCGGCCGCCTGTTTTTTAGCTGATTCTTTTTTCACTTGTTTGTCTTTGCGGCGTTCATTTTCTTTAAGGTTAGGTGCCGTCGCTTCAATCGCTAAGTTTCTGGGGAAAAGATAGTTGCGGGCAAAGCCATCGGCCACCAACACTTCGTCACCCGGAACCCCGGTACCAATTACTTCTTTGGTTAAGATTACTTTCATGTTGCAAACTCCTTGCTAGTCTGGGTTTATTCTACCGAATAAGGAACCAATCCCATTACCCGGGCGCGTTTGATCGCACGGGCAATCATGCGCTGGTGCATTGCACAGCAGCCGCTCAGGCGGCGCGGGGCAATTTTACCGCGGTCAGTAACAAATCTACGTACCAAACCTACATCTTGATAGTTTAGCGTATCTTTTTTGTCTACACAAAAACGACATACTCTTCTTTTTCTTTTAAAGCGCGGCCGGCCGGCCCGTTGGTCTCGGTCTCCTCCCCGCCCCTGACCTTTTCCTTTGCCCTTGCCTTTACCTTTTACTTTTCCTTTTGGATTTCTTGTTCCAGCCAATTCATTTTCCTCCTTTTACTAAAACGGGATTTCGTCTTCGCTTGGTTTTGACGTTTCGGTTTGCGGCGTCGGCGCGCCGCCTTGCCGCCGCGATAACATTTGCATGGTATCGCCGATTACTTCGGCCATGGTTCTTTTTTCACCGTCTTTTTCGTAAGACCTAATCTGTAGACGTCCTTCAATAGCAACCGGAGAACCTTTTTTTAGATATTCTCCGCAGATTTCAGCTAATCTTCTCCAGGTAACAATATTGATAAAGTCTACGGTTTGGCGGCCTTCTTCGGTTGCGCCTTTGCGAGGAATGCGGTTAACCGCAAGCGCAAAACGCGCCACCGGGATTCCGGCCGGAGTATATCTTAGTTCCGGATCTCTAGTTAAGTTGCCAATTAAAAAAACCTTGTTGTACACTTAAAACTCCTTAAAACGGCAGATCGCCGGCAGATTCAAAAATCTCATCGTCGCTGGCAACTGCCTGCGTGGCAGTTGAACTGTCGGCCGATTTTTTAGGCTCGAGCATTTGCATGCTGCGGGCAACTACTTCGGTAGCGTAACGGCGTTTTCCCGGTTCGACTTCAAACTGTCTTACCTGTATGCGCCCTTCAATTAAACATAAGCTGTCTTTTTTTAACATTTCGCCGCAAGCTTCGGCTAATTTCCCCCAGGCAATGACGTCAATAAAGTCGGTTGCGTCTTTGTCGGCTTGTCCGGCAAAGCGGGAAACCACTAAAGTAAAACGAGCCATGGCCGATCCGTCTACGGTAAATTTTACCTCTGGATCCTGGGTAAGTCGGCCGATAAGAATGATGCGATTAAGATTGGCCACCAGTTGCTTCCCCTTGTGCAAGAATATCTGCAGAAATTTCTACCTTTGGTTCTTCCGGAACGGTTGGTTTTCCTTCAATTATCGGTTCTTCTTCGGTTTTAATAGTGATCATACTGCGCAGAATTTCTTCGGTAACTTTTAGCTGCTCGTTAAGTGCGGGAGGAACTTTGCCGGGGCCCTCTACTATTAGATTTACATAGATTACATCTTTTAAATCCTTATGTTTCTTAAAGCGGAAAGGCAGGGGCTTGCTTCCTCGGTTTTCAACTTTTTCTACTATACCGCCGGCCGCCACAGTTTTACTTTCGAGTTTTTTTATGATTGCGTCTATTTTTGCAGCTTCAGTCTTTGGATCAAATATACATAAAACATCATATTTACTCACAGAAATACCTCCTTAGAACAAGCGTTAATTTTACTATAAAATTCACGGGGGAGCAAGCAAAATAAGGGGGTTGCGGGGGTTACCCAAATTTTCTTTTAAGCAATGGTCCTCGCAAACACGCCCTCAAACCCCAGCGTGGTTTTCGGGCTCTCATTTCGCCCTCGCTCTCCCCCGATTTCATCGGGGGAACCATGCCCGCTCGGTCTCATGAAGGTTTGCTTCGGACCATTACTTCAAAAATTTTGGGATATTCGTGTTAATAAAAACCGACGGAATACCAATGAGCTTGGAGAGGATATTATGGCATAAAGATATATACTGGCGCTCCGCTTGGCAGAAGGGGTCCTGGGTCAACTATTCTTAAGCATCAATTTCAAGAAGATAGCCGATGAATGACGTGTCCTCAGTAAAATTCATTAGAGGCAGACCGGGGCCAAGTTCTCCTGTCTCTTTGGCTTTCTCAACTGCTTCAAAGCGCTCAGACAAATAGGCTAATCTTTGTACGCGATCAATAATTAACGGAGTTAACGGCTCTAGTCCTGCTATTTGGTCTAACGGCACAACCCTTTCCGCAACCTCAATGCCATCAGTGCTAAGCCTTCCAAATAAAGTAACATTAAAAGGCGCGCTTTCGTTAACGCTTCGAATCACATCTGAAATTTTGGGGCATTCTTCAACTTCGGTTAATCCAGAAAAAAACCAGGTATATGATCCTCCAATTTCCCGGAGGATAGCACTTAGTTGGTCGGTTCTTGATCCATAGCTAAGCAAAACAACTTTGTGGGCATTTCCCTCTACCCGAATATCAAAAACGTCTCCCAAATCTGATAGTTGGTCAATACGCTGTTTTATTACTTCAATATTAAGACCATGGTTTAGCTGATGTCTATTAAATAAACGGGGAACTCCGTATCTAATTTTTTGCCACAGGGGATCTCCTTCGCGCCACAACTTCCTGCCCTGACCCTCTACCCTCTGTTCAATTATCTGGCTTCCTTTCCCAGGCTTAGGAGATGGAAGGTTCGGAAGAGCCCTGTCGGATTTTCTAAATTTTGTTAATGAAATTCTTGCATTTACTGTCATTTTACGCTCCTTTTGCCTACACCATTTAATGGCTGGCTCTTATAATATTGTCGTCAAAATTGGTGAAAAATTTCACTTTGAGGGGCTGTTTTTGGGGGACACTTACCGGCCAAACTTAACATAAATCAGGTCCCCGTCTTGGACCTGATAATTTTTGCCTTCGGTGTGGATTTTGCCTTTTTCACGGCAGGCGGATTGGGTTTGGTAGGCTGCGACATCCGCATAATGAATGACATCGGCGGCGATGAAGCCCCTTTCCATGTCGGAATGGATTTTTCCGGCGGCCGCAGGAACGGCCGTTGCGGCGGGAACGGTCCAGGCGCGGCATTCTTTTTGGTTAGCGGTAAAAAATGTAATTAAGTTTAGCAGCTGATAGCCGGCATGAATGAGCTTGGCGAGACCGTTTTCCTTAACGCCGGCATCTTTTAAAAATTCCTGTCTTTCGGCGGCCGGGAGCTCCATAATTTCGGCTTCAATTTTGGATGAAATTGAGATGGCCAGCGCGTTTTCTTTGGCCGCTATCTCTTTTACTATATTATATTGCGCCTCGCTTCCGTCTTCGGCGACGTTGGCAACATATAGGATTGGTTTTGTGGTTAAAACATTCAAATCCGGGATTTCGAGGAGCGCTTCTTTAACGGCCGGAGGTGCGTTGCGCAGCGAAACCCCTTTTTCTAATTCGGATTTAATTATTTCGAGCTGCTCAACCTGTTTTAATGTTTTTTTATCCTGCGATTTAGATGCGGTTTTTGCTTTTTCTAATCGTTTTTCAACTGTAGACAGGTCGGCCATCACTAATTCGAGGTTGATTACTTCGATATCTCTTTTAGGATCAAGGGAGCCGTCAACATGCGTAATATTTTCGTCTTTAAAACAGCGCACGACATGCACTAAGGCATCCACGTTTCGAATATGCGATAAAAACTTATTCCCCAACCCCTCCCCTTTATGGGCACCCTTAACCAATCCCGCAATATCAAAAAATTCGATGGTAATAGGAATAGCTTTGGGAGATTTCATGAAGGCTTGTACTTTTTCTAATCGTTCATCGGGAACCGCAACTACGGCAACGTTTGGATCAATGGTGCAAAAAGGATAATTAGAAACATTGGCCCGCGCGGTAGAAAGCGCGTTAAAAAGAGTGGATTTGCCAACGTTGGGAAGGCCGATAATTCCAAGCGAAAAACTCATGCTAATCCTTAAACAAATTTTAGGCTGATGTCTAAAGCTTTGGCAGAATGCGTGAGGGCGCCTACCGAAATAGAATCCACGCCCAGTTCTGCAATTTCTCGAACGTTATCCAGGTTTACTCCGCCCGAAACTTCGGTTTCGATATAGGCTTCGGGACGCAGGTTTTGCTGGTTATGTTTTTTTACCAACCCCACCGATCGCTTAAGCTTGCGCATCGACATATTATCTAACATTATTATATTAGCCTTGACTTTGATGGCTTTGGCAACATTAGCAACCGAATCGGCTTCCACTTCGATTTTTTTATCGGCCGGAATCTTTTCGCGGGCCAGCTTGACTACCTTTTCAATTCCCCGGGCAGCTTTGATGTGATTGTCTTTAATTAAAACTTCATCAAAAAGACCTTCGCGGTGGTTGGTTCCGCCAGCAACTCTGACGGCATACTTTTCGAGTTGGCGCAGCGTAGGAGTAGTTTTGCGGGTGTCTTTAATTTGAACCGGCAATCCCGAAGCTTTTTTTACAAAAGCATGGGTTAGGGTCGCAATTCCGGATAATCTTTGTAAAAAGTTTAAAGCCGTTCTTTCGGCAGCTAAAATATCACTAGCTAGTCCTTCCACTTCGGCCAGAACGGTTCCTTTTTTGATTTCTTCGCCTTCGTGTTTTTTGCGGGTAAAGATTGTTTTTTTATTAATCGTTTTAAAAATCAACTCGGCTACAAATAATCCCGCTAAAACGCCGTCTTCCTTGGCGATAATTTTTGCCCTGGCTCTTTTCCAATGAGGAAGTACCGCCTCAGAAGTTATATCACCTTTCCCCAGGTCCTCCTTGAGCGCTCTTTTGATTAATTCGTTTAATTCTCTTAAATCAATTTGTTCCATGTTATCTCCCCTGCTCTTCGCTTTCCTTTTTTGCGATAATTATAATGTTGGTGCTTAATTTGTTAAGTAATGGCACGTGGGTAAAAATTAAATCAAGGGTTGCGATCGCTCCGCTTAGTTTAAGGTAGATTTTTCTACATATTGAGGGAAATCCCTTAAGGTTATAAGGCAGAAAATTTTGATAGCCCGCAGTTAAAACCTCAAAATTTAATTGTTTTAGTGTTTTTTTTATTCCCCCGACGGAATATTTAATAGGGTGCGCCCCGCGCCGCAAAAGATCAGAAATAAATTCAATATAAGAGTATTTATTTGGCAACATGTAGATAAAGAAATAGCCTTGGTTTTTTAGTATGCGTGTAATTTCTTTGAGTGACCCCTGTGGGTCATCAACGTGCTCTAACACTCCTGAGGATAAAACCGCATCGAAAGAGGCCGGCGGGAAAGGAAGCTCTACCGAGTTGGAAGGCACCACTTTGGCTTGCCCTGCTTCCTCGAGTAGTGGATGTTTCGTTGAGGAAATATCTAAACTTACTACTTCCAGTCCCCTTTTTTTCAATAAATACGACATTTGCCCCAACCCACAACCCCAATCTAATATTTTTCCGTTCCCCATCACTGCTTTAATTTGATCCGCCATTTTGATATAGCGCTTAATGCCTAAGGTCGAATTAATGTTGCTATAGTTAAGATCATCCTTTTTATCTGCTACCAGCTTTTTTATTTCCGAAACTTCTTGTTTATTCACAAAAGGACGCTCACTTTCCTACAAACCATACCACGTAATAATACATCAGGGGCGCGGTTAAAATAAAGCTATCGATACGATCCAGTAATCCGCCGTGCCCCGGAATCACGTGTCCCGAATCTTTTACCCCCACATCTCTTTTAATCAAAGACTCAACTAAATCTGAAACCTGTGCCATGATCGAAACCAGCGCTCCCAGCATGATGGCATGTAATATATCCATTCCGATATACTGACTAAAAATAATTCCGGCAATAATACAAACCAAAAGTCCGGCGATGGAGCCCTCGATTGATTTTTTAGGGCTGATGTCCGGACTTAATTTGTGTCTGCCAAAAAGGGTTCCGACCAGATAGGCAGTGCTATCGTTAGCCCAAATGGTTATCATTAAAAAGAAAAGAAAAGCGCCGTGTTCGGTCAGCGATCGGATAAAAAGCAGATAACTGAGAAACCAGCCAATGTAGATCATCCCAAAAAGGGTGGCCGCCACGTCAACGATGACGTGTTTGGGCCGACGCAAAAAGAGCCCCGAAATTAAGGTTACCGAGGCCGCCATGGTTAAAATTGCCGAATGCGCCGGCTCCCAGTTTTTTTTCAAAGCAAAAAAAGCAAAAACAATAAAAAAGAGGGTAAAAAAGTTTCCGATAAAATAAGCAGGTTTAAATCCGCGCTTTTGCATCATCCAGTAAAATTCATTGATTGAAACAATGGCAAAGGCCGAAATTAAAATTAAAAAAGGAACTGACCCATACCAAACACAGGCGATTACAATGGGCGCAGCAATAAATACCGAAATCGATCGAATTAAAAACTTTTTATATTTTACATATCCTTCTTTAAGAAACTTGCTCTTTGGTTTTGCCATATTTTCTTACCCGGCTGCCAAAAGCTTGGATCGCTTCGGCGAGCTGCTCTCTTCTGAAATCGGGCCACAAAACATCGGTAACGTAGAGTTCTGAGTACGCGATTTGCCATAGTAAAAAGTTGCTGATGCGCATTTCGGATGCGGTGCGCACCAAAAGATCGGGGTCCGGCAGTTCTTTCGTGTAAAGCGCAGCAGAAATATCCTGCTCTCTAACTTTAGTAGCCCCGTCCCGACCAACAATTTCGTTAACCGCGTCCACAATTTCGGCTCTTCCGCCATAGTTTAACATCACGCTTAAATTTAGTCCTTTGTTTTTTTCGGTTTTTTTCATTGCCCAGTCTATTTTATCCTGCAATTCTTGAGACAACTCGTTGATTCTTCCCAAAAACCGCAGTCGCACTTTGTTTTTGTCCAGCTCCTCGATTTCGCGGTCGATGGTTTGGGAAAGCAGGTTCATTAAAAAGCTGACTTCTTCCTTGGGGCGGCGCCAGTTTTCGGTGGAAAAAGCATAAACGGTTAAATATTTTACGCCAAATTCGGCGCAGGCCTTGACGCAGCTTTTTAAAGATTCGGCGCCGGTGCGGTGGCCGGCGATGCGGGGAAGCGCCCGTTTTTGCGCCCAGCGGCCGTTACCATCCATAATAATCGCAATGTGCGCAGGAATTTTGTTGCCCAGCAACACGGCTTTTCTTTTAGCGCGGGAAAAAAGATTGGAAAAAAATTGTATGGCTTTCCCCATTAAATTATTCGTCAAAAATTGCATCGATGGAACAGGCATCTTCGCAAATTCCACACTTGGTGCAGGCCTCTTGGTCAATAACGTAAACGTCGCCTTGAGGCTGAATCGCATCAGATGGACATTCTTCTCTGCACTTCCCGCACCCCGTACAATCTTGTGAAATTTTATACATGCGCGCTATACCTCCATTACTTCTTTCTCTTTGGTTTTGAGTAAACTGTCGATTTCTTTAGTAAATCTATCAACCAATTTTTGCACGGCTTCTTCCTGGTTTTTTTCGGCATCCTCAGAAATTTCTTTGGCATCTTTTTGCTTTTTGAGTTGGGTCATAGCATCGCGGCGGATGTTACGGATGGCAACTTTGCCTTCTTCGGCTTCTTTTTTAAGAACTTTTACTAATTCCTTGCGGCGCTCTTCGGTTGGTTGAGGAAGAGGCAATCGGATTTTCCCGCCTTCGGAAACGGGATTGATGCCGATGTCCGAAGTTTGCAGTGCTTTTTCAATTAGCTTCACCGAATTTTTGTCGTAAGGCTGAACCACAATTAGTCTTGATTCCGGAACCGATATCCCGGCTAGCTGGATTAGCGGAACTTTAGTTCCGTAATACTCAACCGTCACGTGATCTAAAAGTGCGGCGGAGGCTCTGCCGGTACGTACTCCGGAAAAATTCTTTTTCACGACATCGAACGCCTTTTTCATTTTTTGTTCCGCTTGGCTTATTACATCAGACATATTGGGCCTCCTTCAAGCGCCGGGGCTTTTATTTTTCGCCGTTGGCAACCAGGGTTCCTACTTTTTTTCCTAAAACGGCTTTTTCGATATTGCCTTTTTTCAAAAGGTTTAAAACCACGATTGGAATATCATTGTCCATACAAAGTGAAGCCGCGGTAGAGTCCATAACTTTTAGCCGGCTTTTTAAAATATCCATGTGAGAAAGTTTGTTAAATCTTTTGGCATCTTTGTGGTGGGCCGGATCTTTGTCGTAAATACCATCTACTTTAGTAGCTTTAATAATTACATCTACGTCTAATTCGGCAGCTCTGAGCGCCGCGGTAGTATCAGTGGTAAAGTACGGGTTTCCGGTGCCGCCCGCTAAAATAACGACGCGCCCTTTTTGCATGTGGCGGATTGCCCGGCGGCGAATAAAGGGTTCGGCCACCGCTTTCATTTCAATTGCGGTTTGGACGCGCGAGGTTACGCCCTCTTGTTCAAGCGCATCCTGAAGAGCCAGCGCATTAATAATAGTAGCTAACATGCCCATGTAATCACCGGTAGTGCGGTCAATTCCGCGGGAAGCACCCGCCAGTCCCCTAAATATATTTCCTCCGCCGGCGACCACCGCAATTTGGATTCCATGTTTTTTGGCTTTTTTAACTTCGAGGGCTACATGCTGTAGAGCAGTCGGATCAATGCCGTAGCGTCTTTCGCCGCCAAAAGTTTCACCGGAAAGTTTTAAGAGGATTCTTTCGTACTTGGGTTTTGCCATAGCAAATGGATTATATCATCGGGAAAGAAAGAGCGTCAATGAGAGGGCCAGATTAATTACTAATAATCTTTTCGGCGGCAATCACCAGGTTGCTGTAATAGTTAAGTTGAGTAGCGGCTTCGGTAAGTTGCTGGCGTTCTTCAATCGACATGGCAACTACCGGCTTACTTTTCCTGCGCCGGGTCCCTTCTGCCTCCCACCACTGTCGCCTTCTCTCCAGTGCGGGTAAAAAGCTGGCGATTCTCCTTTTAAATTCCGGAATAATTCCTAAGCTGATAAATTCGTCCGCCCAGGTTTTCAGCGCCATATATAAAATATCTCTTTCGAGCCGGTTGACCAAGAAAAATTGACGGCGAAGTTCCGGGGTCGAGTTTCCCAGGTTTTGTTGGTTAATCAATGCATACAAGCTTCCCCAGGTTCGTTGCACGTCAGCCAGGTATTCAGAAGTAGAAAGATCTCTTTCCATTCTGTTGTTAACGGTCCGACTGCGGTAGGCTTTTTCGGCTTCAATAAGGTTCCGGCGTAATATTTTCCTTTTTTCACACAAAGACTTAGCCGGAGCATCTTCGGCATCTCTAAATTCCTTACCACCAACCACCCCTTTATTAAATGCCCGCTGTAAAAGCGGATGCCCGGAATCAAACAAAGACTGGGCAACTTTAAGGCGGGGGGTTCCGGCAATATGCAACTCTCTGGCTTGTTGCAATGCCGGCATAATTTCTGTGAGCTGGCCCTGCTGTTCGGCCAGGATCACAACCTTTGCAATGTCTTCCATAATTCCGTCAAAAACCGGGGCATCGTATGAAAAAAGTGTTTTACCGTTTTCGGCATTAATAATTAATGAAACTTTTCTGGATTGATACTGTTTGCGGGGGGCCGAATTATTGCCTACCTCAAAAGTTGCCCCAGCTACGTTTACAACCTCAATTTTAATTGTATCCAGGTGCAGTCTGGATGAAAATCCTTCCAGCACTCTGATCCCCTGGATTGCGCTTTTGAGGATATTATCTTCGCCCGCCCTAATGATTTCCCAATTCGCACCTCTAACCACCTTTAGGTTATGCACTTCTGCCATCTCCCAGTCGCCCGGCGGCGCTGCTGCTAACAGATGATCACCTTCCACCCGTAAAATAATTTTATCGCCATCCATAAGTTTATCGCCGCCTAAAGCAGCAACCGGAATTCTCGGTTGAACACCCCAAAGAACTTTTATTTTGTCGCCGACGCGCGTCCACAACTGACTTTCGGTTATTCCCCGAACCTGATCAACCTCTGCCGGGCGCGATTCTCCGATCCAGTAACCAATAATATTATTATTCAAATCGCGAATTGCATTTGCGTTTTTCCTGGCCGCTTCCCCTCCGGTTCTCCCTACCACTCCATCCATTCTTCGATTGCCCTCTTTATCAATACTTATATCTGCAAACATAATCGATGCTCCCGGTTGAGCCAGGGTCATGTTAGACACATGAAAGGTAAAAGGAGGAACCAGAAACCGATTGTTTTCTACTAAAACCGCATAGCGACGTAACTCGCGGGGACCACTTTTTTCCACTTTATAAATCAAATCCGCTTCACGATCATAAAAAACCGAAAATAAATACCGCGGCGTTCTTTCCCCTTGTTCCAAGGTTTCATAGAAAAGCGCAATCTCGCCTTCTCTTTCGCCTTGCACCGGCATCGCTAACATTTCCTGGTCCAAAATACTCTCTCTGCACAAAGAAGAATTTGAAAATACTCTCCGCGTAAAGACACCTTGACCCTCATCAACCAACAATTCGATGGAGCCAGCTTTTCCAGAAACTTTAATGGGACAGCTGGTCATCATGCCTCCTTCTGCTGCCGATAAGGTTTCCCCTCTTTTCATTTTTCCTAAGACTATTGCAAATTTTTCAGGAGAAACCGCTTGCTTGTTAGCCAATGCTTCATCGTAATGCGCTTCGAGTAAGCGCCAAACATTAATAAAAGTTTTCTTGAAAGGATCTTCTTTACTAGAGGGCCTTTCCCTGGTGGCAACTCCCAGGTTGACCAGGCCGTCCGGCGTCATGATTTTTTTCCCGGCACTGTCCAACAGATCTCCGTTGGGAGCCGTCCGTAATATGCGCTTAAACTCTTCCCGCGCCTCTCCTTGTTTTCCGTTATTCCAGGATACAATCAATCCTCCCTGGTACATTTTTACCTTAAGACCCTTACCGTCTAAAAACCTTGCTTCCGGAGGGTCTCCCAGCCCAAACAAAACCCCCGCGCAAGAAAAATTTTTATTCTGACGATTAATTGAAACTTCTTTGGCAAATGCCAGGCTGAGGGCTTCAAGATGCATCGGTTTATATTGCTGGCGCGGCCCCTCTTTTCGGAGACGGCGCGAAAGACGAGCAGTTCTACTCTTGACGGTTCCGTTCCTCATCAAAATTCGGTCTTCTTCGATCAATCCTCGTTCTGCGTCCAGCACAAAAACCCTAAGTTCGCCAGCTTGCCATCTAAACAAAACCTGTTCTGGGGACAGGCCGTTCTCTAAAGGAGACCCGGAAAGTTCTCCTAAAACAAAGGCCTGGCGGTCAAAGGTCTCAATTACTCTTCGGCTGCCGTTGCGGACCTCTCCCCAAACTTCCAACACATCCGCCCCCGGAAAACCCTCTCCCAAAGGTACCGCGTTGCGGCCGTTTCTGATTTTTGCTAATTCTTCGAAGGATCGCCACTCGTAAGGAACCAACATTCCGTCCCTATCTAAGGCGCCTAAGGTTTGTTCTCTTAAAAGCGCGGTATTCGGATTCCCTTCGCCACGAAACACGCTAAGACAAAACCCGGATAAAGATTCTCCCCCATTCATTAAGGAAACGACCCCCAGTCGGCCGGCTAATAGCTGTTCTCTTAAAATCCAGCGACGATCCCTGACAGGAAGGAAAACTTGGCATTCCGGCAGCGCGGCTACCACTCGAGAGATAACTGATCGGCCATTTTCCCATTTAATATTAAACGGATGCCACTCCATTGCCCGATGTAACATAACTTCCCGCGGAAGACTGTTTCTTACAACCCGCGCCCCGCTTTTTATTGGTAATGTAGGGTGACAAACCAAAAGCGGATTGTTCTTTTTACGGGTTGGGGCATATCTGGTAAAAACGTTGGGCGCCATTTTTTATTTCCCTTCAATTATTTTATTCGCCGCAGCAATATCGTTATTAAGTTCATTCAGCTTTTGTACGGCTCTGGATAATTCTCTTCTCTCTTCAAACGACATCTCGGTTACAGTTTTGCCTTGCCGGATAGTATCTACGCGGTCTGAAACTTGCTGGCGCACGCGCGCCAGCGACTGTAAGAACTGGCTAATTCTTTCTTTAAAGGATTGAGTAATGCCTAAGACCACTAGTTCTTCGCTCCAGTGCCTTAAGACGTTATAGAGAATACTAATTTCCAGTTTATGCGCATCCCGGTATCTTGCATAATGACCATCGGCTGCAAACTCGAGGTCTTGTTTTTGCAGTAACGCATCCAAATCTTTCCAGATTTGTTGCAGTTCGGCCAGGTAGACGTGGTGAATCAAATCTAGTTCATCCCGATCAAACCCTCGTTGTTTGCGGTGGTTTTTTTGCAAAGCGAAAATTCTTTTTCTGATATCAGCAACTTCTCTCGAAAAATCGGCAGCTTTACTGCGCTTGGCTTGCAAAAATGCGGTGCTGCCGGGCACTCCTTTATGAAACGCTTCCATCAACAAAGGATGCTCCGTTTCAAATAAAAACGTCGCGACTTGCATGCGACTATGTCCCGCCTGGTGCATGGCCTTAGCTTGCTCTAAATATGAAAAAACCTCTTCTAGGTATCCTTTTCTTTCTGCGGCAATGACTGTTTTTGCGATGTCTTCCATGATGCCGTCAAAACGTTCATTTTCGTATATAAAGAGTATTCTGGCGTGGTCAGCATCAACTACCAAAGAATGTTTTTTAGAAACATACTTCCTTTTTGGTACCGTTCTTTCTTCAATCATAAACTCGGTCCCTCCGGCCGCAACCATAATAAAGTCTTTATGGTATCGCGAAACTTGTGAATCAAACCCTTCCAGCGCCAGCGTCCCTTTCATTACGCCCGCAAAGATACTGCGGGAGCCGGTCTGAACTACTTCAAAGTCGGCATTGCGAACAACTTTTTGAAAACAACAAGGGTCGGTCAGGGCCCAATCCTCTGCTCTGGCGACGGCAGTTAGGTAGCGGCCTTCCACGCGCAGCAGAATCGGGTCGCCTGCGCTAAAATTATCTCCAAAAAAGGCACGCGGGATTTTGTGTTTTCCCTGCCAATAAAGCACCAGATGATCTCCTGTAATTTCATAATTACGCGTTACGGTTATGCCGTTAATAGCATCAATATTTTGGGGTGAGTAATCTTCGAGCCGGTAGCCGGTTACTTTTCCTTCTAAGTCGCGCACCTCAAACAATTTCTTTTCGCTGGCCGGAGTTCCCAGCGCGCCAAAAAAGCCAACAATTTGTTCTTCTCCTTTATCGCCAAGCTTAACCTCAATAAAGTTTACGGTTTTTCCCTCCTGACAGCGGGCGCTGCCTGACATGAAAAAGGACAGGCCGTCAAAAGGGAAAGTGTTTTCTTCCAACAAAAGCGTATAGCGTCTCGTTCCATTTTCTTCTTCGGTATAAAAAAGTCCTTTCCTCTGATCATAATATGCAGTTAAAAAATGTCTGGTTTTCCCTTTCTTTTTGCGGAAAAAATCGACAATAATTCGATCTCCTTCTTGGCTAAGCGCGGCCTTTACTTCTTTCCCGTCATCGGCGAGACTGGTTAACCTTCTGCTGGCAAATACTTTTTTCTCGCTCGTCTTGTTTCCGTTTGGAATAAAAACTTCAATCCTTCCCAAATCACTTAAGATTTGAAGATCAACAGTTGTATATACTCGGCTGTCGTTTTTGGGAACCTCTTCTCCCTTCGCCATCCGGCCAATCAGTTCTCCGAAAGTTTCCGGTGTGATCGGCCGTCTCCCCCAAAGACCTTGATGAGGCAGGCCGCGCAGCAGCTCCCAAAAATTAAAATAGGGAATTCCTTCAACGCTTTCTCTAACCTTTAAAGGTTTGCCCTTCCAGTAAACCCGGCGGCCTTTTCCGTCCAAAAACCATCCGTCCGGATGAGCCCTCACTTCCCAGGCTTTAGACTCTCTTTCTTCTCCTGTCTTTCCATTGTTCCACTCGGCTCTTATTCCTCCCTGATAACCAAAAACTCTAAGCGTGCCTTCGTTAAGAATTCTTTCCTCGGGAGGATTGCCAAAGCCAAACTGCATACCAAAAAAATTAAAAGTTGAGCGGGGGGCATGGATTTGTAGTTCTTTGGCAAACGCGGCGCTTACGTCCTTCAACCTAATCGGCTTGGCGCCTATGTGAGAGTTGTCGCCACTCTTTTCTCGAGGAACGGCAACTGTTCGGGTACTAACTTGATCATCTGCAACCTCGATTCTTTCAAGGTCACGTAATCGGGCTTCTCCGTTCGAAAGGTCCAAGCCAAAGATTCTCAGTTTTCTTTCTAGTGGGAGCCATCGATAAAGGAGGGTGTCTGTCTCTCCTCCTCCGTTTAAAGATCCGTTGCGGAAACGACTAGGCGTAATACTTTGCCGGCCAAAAGAGACGATTCTTTCTTCGCTTCCGCTGGCCCACGCTTCCCACACCCACGCCCCAGGAAAGGACTGTTCAATCGGGACTCCCCGACCCTCCCCCTTAAGCGCCATCAAACATTCAAAAGAAACCCATTCAAGCGGAATAAAAAGCCCGTTGTCTAAAACTTCGCCCACCGGCCTGCCGCGCATAACATATCCACTGGGCGAAACATCAGTTCCCAAAACCCCTAAACAATATCCAAGATCCTGCCTTTTTCCGTTTCCAAGAGACAGCATGCCTAATCTTCCATCCAAGGCAACTTGTTTTAAAGCCCATCGAGGATCTTTATATCCCACATAAATCAGGCACCGGCGAAGAGTTGCTTCAATTGAAACCGTTTTTTTCCCTCGTCCAATTACAAACGGAGTAAAGTCTCTGATCCGGCGAGACATTAGCTCTTCCGGAATATTTGGTCTTTGGGAACTACACCCCTTCACTCGACCATGGTCAGGATGATAAATCCGGCGAGGGTCCCGCGGACACCTCGTTGGCGTAGCTTTTTCTAAGAAGGGGGCCGGCATTTCTTTCTCCTAATTATTTATTCGTACAGTTAATTATCCTCAAAAAGGCCACAAAATTTCACTTTTTTATGCTAAAATCTTAGCCCATGTCAAAATTTTTCGAATACCCCAAAAAGTATGATGTTATCGTCGTTGGCGCCGGGCATGCCGGCTGTGAAGCGGCGCTGGCTTCGGCCCGGTTAGGCTGCAAAACCCTGCTCCTCACCATGAACGTTGACACCATCGGTTTCATGTCTTGTAATCCGGCGATGGGCGGCCCCGCAAAATCCCAATTAATTCATGAAATTGATGCTTTAGGCGGCGAAATTGGGATCGCCACTGACAAAACTTTTCTGCAGATGAAAATGCTAAACACCAAAAAAGGTCCGGCCGTTCAATCATTGCGCGCGCAGTCCGATCGGAAACAATATCACCTGAACATGAAGAAGACTTTAGAAACGACAGATAACTTAGATGTAAAACAGGGGATTACTGAAGAACTATTAGTAGACCAGAGACCTAAGACCAGAGACAAGAGACCTAAGATCATTGGCATCAGAACTAAACTAGATGTTATATATAAAGGTAAGGCGGTTATCGTTTGTTCCGGAACCTTCTTAAAAGGCATTATCCACGTGGGAATGAAGCACATGGAGGCCGGCCGCGCGGGAGAATTCCCTTCGATAGGATTATCTGATTCTTTAAGAAAGCTCGGACTGAAAATGGGCCGCCTAAAAACCGGAACTGTCCCGCGGATTGACCGGCGCTCCATCGATTTTTCGAAAACAACCATTCAGCCGGGAGATGAACCCCCAAAAATGTTTTCGTTCACTTGGGAATATAGTCAATACGGATTAGCGGTCCCGAAAAATCCGCAATTAAAACTAAAACAAGTGCCTTGTTATCTAACCCGAACCAATGCCCGTACGCATAAAATTATTATGGCTAATCTGGATCGCTCCCCCCTTTTCTCCGGAAAAATTAAAGGGGTCGGCCCGCGGTATTGCCCCTCTATCGAAGATAAAATTGTGCGTTTCCCGGATAAATCCGGCCACTTAGCCTTCCTCGAACCACAAGGAAGAGATACCTTGGAAATTTATACTCAAGGCATGTCCACCAGCCTTCCCGAAGACGTGCAGTTTAAGTTTTTACGCACCATGCCCGGCCTGGAAAAGTGTGAAGTTATTCGCCCTGGTTACGCTATCGAATATGATTTTGTCTGTCCGTCCGAAATTGAAAGAACCCTGGAAACCAGAAAGGTTTCCGGGCTCTATTTAGCCGGACAAATTAACGGGACTTCCGGCTACGAAGAAGCCGCCGCCCAAGGTTTTATGGCTGGAGTAAACTCGGTTTTAAAAATTAAGAAAAGGCCGGCTTTTACGCTAGGGCGAGATGAGGCATACATCGGCGTTTTAATCGATGACTTAATCTCCAAAGAAATTACTGAACCTTACCGTATGTTTACTTCCCGCGCCGAATATCGGCTTTTACTGCGCCAAGACAATGCGGACCTGCGTTTAACCGAAAAAGGGCACCGGATCGGCCTGGTTTCCAAGGCGCGCTACCACGCTTTTCAAATGAAAAAAGAATTGGTCGAGGCACAAGTAAAACATTTGCAGGGAAAGCACCCTAAGCCCAAAAAATTAACTAAAGAAGCTGCCGAGGTTGCGAGAATTGCGATTAAATACGAAGGTTATATCCGCCGTCAAAAAACGCAGATTGAAAGATTTAAAAAATTAGAAGGTTTTAAAATCCCGGAAGCGGCCAATTTCAAAAAAATGGAAGGCCTCTGCCGTGAAGCCGTCCAAAAACTCGACCATCATCGGCCCAAATCCATCGGCGAAGCGGCCCGCATTGCCGGAGTTTCCCCGGCAGATATCTCGGTTTTAATGGTACAGTTGGAGACGCTGCGACGACAGCGCGCCGCCTAGTATTTTGGTTGTTTTCCGCATCTCAAACTGATATAATCCCCCCTGTTGAATTCAAAAAGGAGGTCCCTCATGAGAAAATCACTTAAGGTTATCGGTTCGGTTGTTTTGTTTGTTTTCATGTTTTCCACCATCGCTTCGGCAGTAGATTTATCCACCATCGGCTACATTGACGTACAAGCTGTGTTTAAAGGTTTCAACGAAACCGCATCCGCACAGGAAGAATTGTCCAAAAAAGAAGAAGTTTTCAAAAAAGCCTTCGAAGACAGCCAGAAAAAACTAGAACAAGCAAACAAAGAAGGAAAAAGCGAAAAAGAAATCGAAGCATTACGCGAAAAACTGGAAAAAGATCTCGCCCCCAAAAGAGACGAGCTCTTGCGGTTAAACGAAAAGCTCACCACCAAGCTTCAACTCGAAATCCTTTCCGCAGTTAAAACCGTAGCTAAAAAAGTCGGTATCGAAGTGGTGTTTGATAAACAAGTTATCATCACCGGCGGAATGGACCTAACCGACATGACCATCGCCGAGCTGAACCGCTAAACCAAAAACATGGAGCTTAGCCTTCAACAAATCGCAGAGGCCTGCCAAGGAGAAATCATTGGCGACCCAAAAACAAAAATCCTAGGTGTTGCTCCTTATGATGAAGCCAATGCTGGCGATTTGACGTTCCTCCTCGATGAAAAATTTCTGAAACAAAAAACCAACGCCTCCGCGATCATCGTCAAAAAAGAGGTTGCTGTTGAAAACCCGGAAAACAAGGTTTTAATCTCGGTCAATGATCCCCGCGTTGCGCTCGCTCCGGTTTTAGCTCTTTTTGAAAAATCTCTTTCAATTAATAAAGGCATCCACAAAACCGCCATCGTGGGCAAGGGATCCAAAATTGAAAGCGGCACCAGTGTTGGCCCCTACGTAGTAATCGGCGAAAAAGTTAAAATCGGCAAGAACGCAAAAATTTATTCCGGAACCTATATCGGCGATCGCTCAGAAATTGGGGAAAGCTGCTGTATTTTTCCTAACGTGTCTATTTACCATGACGTAAAAATCGGCAAGAACGTGCGTATTCACTGCGGAACCGACATCGGCATGGACGGTTTTGGTTTTACTCCCGGTAAAGTTGGCTACACCAAAATTCCTCAAGTGGGCGGGGTCACTATCGAAGACAACGTCGAAATCTATTCGGGCGTAACCATTGCCCGCGGAACGATGGGCAACACCATTATTAAAGAAGGAACTAAAATTGATAACTTGGTTCACATGGCCCATAACTGCAAGGTTGGAAAACACTGCGCCCTGGCCGGAATGGTTGGGCTTTCGGGGTCGGTAACGCTTGAGGATCAAGTCGTGGCCGGAGGAAAGGTTGCTTTTAACGGACACATCACAGTAGGCGAAAAATCCATGGTAATGGGACGCTCCGGCGTCACCAAAAGTTTGCCCAAGGGCTCAGTCGTTTCAGGTTATCCGGCTAAAGAACATGCCAAAGACTTGCAGCTACAGGCCCTCATCCATAAGCTACCCAAGCTTTTCCAAAAAATTGAAGTTTTAGAAAAAAGGATTGCTGGGCTAGAGCAAAAATGAAAATAGCCATTTTTGCCGATTCATATCTCCCTTATATTTCCGGGGTAACCGTTTCGGTCCATACCCTGCTCGAAGATTTACAAAAGTTAGGCCACCAGGTTTTGCTTTTTGCGCCGGATTATCCCGGAGCAAAAAAAGAAAAACGGGTATTTCGTTTTCCTTCCATCCCCTCTCCGTATCCAGCCTTTAGGATTACCATCCCCTACTCGCTGGGGTTTATCAATAGATTTAATAATTTTGCGCCGGATATCATTCACTCGCACTCGCCTTTTCAGCTGGGACACCGCTCACAAAAATTAGCCGGCGAACAAAAAATTCCTTACGTTTATACTTTGCACACCCTTTTTGAAAAGTATGCTCATCACGTTCCCTTTATCAAACCGCATCATGTTTCAACCCGGATTCGGCATCACCTTGAAAAATTTTGTTCGGCTTGCCAGCACATCATTACTCCTTCTCCTCAAACTAATGATTATCTCAAGGAATTAGGAGTACAAACCCCTTCTTCGGTGGTAAAAACCGGTATTAATTTAGATGCGGCCAGGCGTTTTAGCGGCAAAGGCATTCGCAAAAAATATAGCATTCCCGAAGATGCGACTTTGCTGGTTTATGCAGGACGGCTCGCCAAAGAAAAAAATATTCCATTTTTATTTCGCGTGTTGAAAAAAATTGTGGCCCAGGAAAATAATGTTTACTTGATACTGGTCGCCAGCGGCCCCGAAGAGGATAGCCTGGTAAAACTAGCGGTTTCCCTGGGTATTCTAGGAAAAGTTATTTTTACCGGCGGAGCGCCGCATCCCTTGGTTTTTGACTATTATGCGGCCGGAGATATCTTTGTTTTCTCCTCTAAAACCGAGACGCAAGGGTTAGTGGTTGCCGAAGCAAAAATTAAGGGCCTGCCGGCGGTGGTAATAGACGCCGCAGGGGTTTCCGCCAGTGTAAAAGACGGGGAAGACGGCTTTTTAGTCCCCGAAGACAAAAATCTTTTTATCGAAAAGGTTTTACTGCTGATAAAAAACCAGGAACTACGGAAAAAAATGGGAGAGGCGGCGCAATTTAACGGAGAAAAAGATTTTTCTTCTCTTCATTCGACCCAGAAACTAGAAGGCATATACGCTTCTCTGATTAAAAAATAATTTACTTCTGCCCCACATCGGTGCTATACTTTTTCTATCAAAAAACAGGAGGAACAAAATGAAAAAGCTTCTGCTTTTGGTTCTTGCAGCTAGTTTGATATTTTCTGCCGGCGCTTATGGCTTTACGACCTTCCCCTCCCCCACCATTAACGGAGCCACCGGTTTGGTGCGCGTCCCCTCCGCCGATATTTTGCCCTATAAAAACTTTGCAATCGGCGTGGATTACGGTTCAAACTCGATGGCACAAAGAGAATCGCTCTATTACAAAGTTAACATCGGCGCCTTTAACAATATTGAAATGGGGGTGGTCGGCGGCTATGACCAAACCAATAACACTTCTACTCTCAGAGAAGGTGTTTTTGTAAACTTAAAGCTTTCGCTTTCAACTGACGACAGCAGTTATCCGCTGCTGCTCGCCTTGGGAGCCGAAAATTTAGCTTCTTTCACTCAGGCCGGCGTTTACATGGTTGCCACTAAATATATGAAACAGGGCTTCAAGCTGACCTTTGGTTTCTTAGCAGATTTTCCTGCCAATAAATTTAGACCAATGGGCGTCGCCGGATTAGAATTTCCAATGATGGACGATCATTTAGTGTTACTTTGTGACGGCATGGCCGGAGAAACGATTGCACAGGTGGATGCCGGAATACGAATTTACTTTGTTCCCTGGTTTGCCATCACCGGCAGCGCTTTAAATATTTTCCAGGACCAAAATAACCCGCAGGGCAAGGATCCCAAGAGCTACCTGGTCGGGTTTAGTTGGGTCAATCCCTTTTAATAATGGTAAAAGATAAAATCAGGCCTAGTTTAGAAGAAATAAAACCCTACGTACCGGGGAAAAACCCAGATGTTGAAACCGTAATCAAATTGGCCTCCAACGAAAACCCATTAGGCCCTTCCAAAAAAGCAATGTCCGCCATTCGCGCCGGATTAAAAAAGATAAATATTTATCCGGACCAGCATGCACTGCTGCTGAAGGATGCGCTTTCCAGGAAACTGGGAGTTTCTCCGGCGCATATTATCGTAGGCAACGGCTCGGATGAAATTATGCAGTTTGTTACCGCCGCTTTTTTAAATGCGCGGGAACAAGTTATTACCTCCAAGCACACTTTTTCTACTTACGAATTTGTAACCCGGGTTTTTGACGGGGAGCCGCTTTTTGCCGAAACCCGAGATCGCGCACATAGTTTAGATGAGATTTCCGGAGCGGTTACGCTAACCACTAAGTTGATTTTCCTGTGTAATCCTAATAATCCTACCGGAACAATTTTTACCCACAAGCAACTGGTTAAGTTTTTAAATCAGCTGCCGAAGGGTGTAATTGTGGTTTTAGACGAAGCTTATCGTGAATACGTTGAATCAAAAGATTTCCCGGATAGCCTTGCTTTAATCAAAGAAGGGCGCGACATCATAGTGCTGCGAACTTTTTCCAAAATTTACGGGCTGGCGGCGTTGCGCGTTGGTTACGGCATTGCCCGCCCGGAAATTATTAAATATTTAAACCTGGTAAAGTTGCCGTTTAACGTAAACGGGCTGGCGCAAATTGCCGGCGCCGCCGCACTCAAAGATACCGCTCACGTTAAACGCAGCATTAAAAATAATAAGGCCGGGAAAAAATACTTATACAAAGAATTAGATGCGCTGGGGCTGGACTATAAAAAAACCGAGGCTAATTTTATTTTCGTCAGCTTAAAACAAAACGCAGACGAAATGTTTTTAAATTTAATGCGCAAAGGAGTTATTATCCGGCCGCTAACTTCTTTTGGCCTACCTCAGGCCATCCGAGTAACCGTTGGAACGCCGGCGCAAAACAAAAAGTTTGTCGAGGCGCTGAAAAAAGTATTATGAAACGCACCCCGCTTTATGAATCTCATCTAAAGGCCGGCGCCCGGATGGTTCCGTTTGCCGGCTGGGAGATGCCGGTTCAGTTTTCATCCATCACCGCAGAGCACAATGCGGTAAGAAGCGCGGCCGGGATTTTTGATGTGGGGCACATGGGCGTGGTTGAGTTCAAAGGCCCGGACGCGCTGCCTTTCATACAATATATAACTACCAACGATGCGTCAAAATTAAGTGACTACCAAGCTCAGTATTCGATCGCTTGCAACGAAAAAGGCGGAGCCGTGGACGATTTATTAATTTACCGGCTGCCTGACAAATTTATTATCATTGCCAATGCCTCTAACACTGAACAAGACTTAGCCTGGTTTGAAAAGATGCGCGCGGCCAAAGATTTTGAGGTAAAAATAATTCACCAAACACATATTTCGTTGCTGTCTCTTCAGGGGCCGAAGGCCGAAGCCATCGCAACTAAAATTATTGGTCAGGATTTATCTTCATACAAAAGAAATCGCTGCTTCATGTGGGGCGATATTTTAGTTTCGCGGACCGGATACACAGGCGAAGGCGGTTTTGAATTTTTCGCGAATAAAAATGAAGTTGTAGAGCTTTGGAATAAGCTTTTAGCCGAAGGAGCCACGCCCTGTGGACTTGGCGCACGTGATACTTTGCGCCTGGAAGCCGCTCTGCCCCTTTACGGACATGAGTATGATGACCAAACATCGCCAGTTGAAGCTGGTTACGGTTGGGCGGTTAAGTTAGACAAGGGTGAGTTTGTTGGCAGGGCCGCCCTCAAAAAACAAAAAGAAGCAGTCCCGGTCAAAAGGTTAGTCGGGGTCGAACTTGAAGAAAAAGGAATCCCGCGTGAAGGCTACGAAATATTTAGCGATCGTGAAATGCAGCAAAAAATTGGGCACATTACATCAGGGACGCTTTCTCCAACACTGCAAAAGGCGATCGGCCTCGCCTTCCTAAGAACAAGTATTGGAAACCCTCCAGCGGTTTATGTTAATATTAGAGGCCGCTCGGTAAGGGGAAAAGTTGTTCCTCTCCCGTTTTATAAAAGGAGTTGAGTTTTATGCCCTTAGAAAAATTTGCCCCGAAGAAGATATATTATTATGTAATATGTGTTTTAGCTTTTTTTGTGTTGATGTGGGGAATCATTGATTTAACCAGTTCTTCGATAAACTTATTGATTTTAAATCCTTCCGGACAACAGGAAAGTTCCTTTGCTCCCAGCGAAGGCTCGGTCGAAGTCCCCATTGCTTCTCTCAAAGGCAACCCAGTTGAAGATTATTATCAGCGCCGCATGATGATGGATCGCTTTGGCGATAGCCTCGCGCGCGTTTTAATTGCCGGCATTATTTTCGCCTACGCACGTTACGCGATTTTCAAACTAGAGGGAGGAAAGTAAAATGGCTCCAGCGGGATTAAAGTACAGCAAAGATCACGAATGGGTAAAGGCCGACGGCAAAATCGCCACGGTTGGAATTACTGCATATGCACAAGATCAATTAGGCGACGTAGTTTTCGTTGAGCTTCCTCAGGTCGGAACCGTTTTTGCTGCCGGAAAAGATTTTGGCGTAGTTGAGTCAGTTAAAACCGTATCCACCCTTTATTGCCCGGTTTCAGGCAAGGTAGTAGAAATAAATTCGGCGCTGGAAGGCACCCCGGATAAAGTAAACTCTTCGCCCTATGAAGAAGGCTGGATGATAAAAATCGAAATGGACAATCCGGCCGAGTTAGATAAATTGCTGGATGAAAAACAATACACAGATCTCTTAAAAGGCTAAATGAATACCTACAGTCCGCTAACTAAAAAAGACAAACAAACCATGTTGTCCGATATCGGAGCTTCTTCCGTGGCAGAGCTCTTTGCGGACACGCCCAAAGAAAAACTGGTTAAGGATTTTTCTTTGCCCTCCCCCATTTCTGAAATCGATTTAGATAAAGAGCTGAAAAATCTTTCTGCAAAAAATTATTCTAACGAGGGCCGGCTGTGTTTTCTTGGTGCGGGCGCCTATAACCACTTTATTCCTGCGGCAGTAAATCATTTAGTTAAAAGATCTGAATTTTACACCGCCTACACGCCCTATCAACCGGAAATGAGCCAGGGAATGCTGCAGGCCATCTTTGAATATCAAACATATATCTGCATGCTCGCCGGAATGGACGTAGCTAACGCTTCTCTTTATGACGGAGCAACTGCGTTAGCCGAAGCGGCCGCGATTGCTTATCACAAAACCAACCGCAAAAAACTTTTAGTTTCAAGAGTCGTGCATCCGGAGCGGCGCGCGGTGTTAAAAACCTACGCTGGCGCCGCCGATAAGGCCATCGAAGAAATTCCTTACGATAAAAACGGCGCAACCGATCTAAATGCGCTCGAAAAAATGCTGGGACCAGATGTTGCCGGCGTGGTTATTCCACAAGTTAACTTTTTTGGGGTCATTGAGGATCTTTCTTTGGCTAAAGATGCTGTTAAAAAGAATGGTTCGCTCTTTATTGCAACCTTTGATCCGATTTCGATGGGCATCGTTACTCCTCCGGGAGAATTAGGCGTTGATATTGCGGTGGGAGAAGGTCAATCTTTAGGAGGAAATATTTCATTTGGTGGCCCTTGTCTAGGCTTGTTTGCCTGTACAAAAGAATTAATACGTTATGTGCCGGGGCGATTAGTTGGCCAAACCGTAGACGACCAAAATCGCCGTGGTTTTGTGTTAACCCTGCAGGCTCGCGAGCAACATATCCGCCGCGAAAAGGCAGCTTCAAATATCTGTTCTAACGAAGCGTTAAATGCATTATCCGCTAGTGTTTATTTATCGCTGCTGGGCAAAAACGGACTGAAAAAAGTGGCCGAGCTTTGTCTAAGCAAGGCAAACTACCTAAAAGCTCAAATTGAAAAAACTAAAGGTTTCTCTGGTGTTTTTGTTGGTCCGATTTTCAAGGAGTTTGTAGTTAAAACATCGACGACGCCGAAAGAATTAAATAAAAAGTTAGCAAAAAGCAATATTATTGGCGGGTTAGACCTCGAAAAATTCTATCCGGAACTAAAAAACCATTGGTTGTTGTGTGTAACGGAAGTTTTATCTAAAGAAGAGATTGATCAGTTGGTTGGGGCGATTAAATCCGCAGGTTAATCCTCGCGGCCGCCATCAAGAACCCTCAAAACTCCAGAATGTTGATCAAAGATTTCTTCAAGATGAGCTTCGCTGTACCCGGCATCTATTCTTTCTTGCGCAAGCCCGCGCAAAACACCATTAACAAAAGCTTCTTTGTATCCTAAGTGCCATGAATTTGCTGCTAGTTCTTTAAGAAAAACGGGCAGCGCTTCTTCCGTCCCCATATTGGGAGGCCCCTTTTTTTCAAGACAGCCAGTCCAGCGCACGTCGCTAACGCCACGCCAATCAATCTCCTGCCCCAGCGCGCCAAGCTTTAGTGTCCCGGGCTTTTCTACAAAAATATCTCCGGTCAAGTAGCTTGGAACCGGATAATAAGACTGCCTGGCTTTTCCCGCGGTTATAAATAACCGGGTTATGTCGCGGGTTACCTTTGCGGCGACGGTTATGGTTTCGTCTTTATTTGTAACCAATTCACTCAAGCAGGGAGGAATGGGTGTCGTTTCCATATCAAAAAAAGGAAACAAAGCCCAGCGCCGCTCTTCCGGCAAATATTTTGGCAAAATCGGAATAAATCCTACGTGAAACGCCTGTGTGTAAAGCGAGGCCGGCCCGAATTCAGACAAAAAAGAAAACGAGTCATAGGTTTTAGCAAATATATCTTTTGCAAAATTGTAATACGCTTTCATCAATGTATACTCGAGTTCGGTTTGGGTGTTTATTCCTTCGAAGGCGGCGAGCGCTTCTCTTTCCGGCTTACGCACGGCTCGATCAAGCTTAATTATAAAGGCGGTCTGGGGCGAAACCTCAACCTTATATACAACTTGGTGCTTTCTTACAAAAAGCTCAATTACGTCCAGGGAATATGACGCGTTCAGGTCCACGTCCATTTCCATTTGAAGCATGGTTTCAGTAATCACTTCGTTGCGATCGTTGCCAACAAGGTCGTTTATAATCATTCTTTCTCGTGGCTCAGGCGCGAAGCGACCTCTCCCAGCGGCTTTAAATTCTCTTATTCTAAACCGCCCCGCCATTCTTCCCTTTGGGGCTATTTTGGCTGTTGTACTCATGCTCATTTATCGACAAGGCGAACCGAAAATTTCACTTACATAATAAATATTTTGCCCAAAAAGTGAAATTTTTCACATAAACTGACGAAAATAAGCTAGAAAACGTTATTAATTATAGGAGGAAAAGAAATGACACGCATGAACGCAATGCACGCAGAACAACATCGTAATCCAGCCCGACGAAGGGAAGGGCCAGTCAGGGCTCCGCATGTCCCCACACCAAAGATCCCGCCGTCACTGCCAAATATTCGCGCTCACGTTAGAGCTTTTGGTCCAGGCAGGGTAAGTTCTTTTTATGGCGCCCGCGTAGAGGGCGGCCTCGTTACCGCTTTTGAGCGTTTCAACAACTGGACACTAGGCGGCGAGTTAACTTTTGTCCGATCAAGTTGGGCGCTGCAAAATCTACGCAATGCACGCTGGGATTTTAAAACGATTACTCCCAGAATTAGAACGCTCCTTTTCCCTCAACGAGTAACAATTTCGTTATTACCTGAATGGAGAGGCCTAAATTATAGGGAGTTTTCTCTCGCTGTTCACGCGGCGGTACTGGAGAAGATAAACGCGTAATGGTTAAAGGAACTTCCAAATCGCAATTAACACGCGTTGATGCTAACCTCAGACGGCGCGACCTCAATGTTCGCACCCGAGGTCGCCGAGACAAAGAGACTGCCCGCCCAAGCCAGGTCCCGACTGGGCAAACGTCTTTAGCCAGCGAATACGCCAGCGCATACATACTTGATCGTGCACTCGCTTTTCAAGGAAGACTTACGAAGCCTTTAGTCACCGTGATGTATTCCCCTGATCTTGAAGGCAAAGATACTCTTGCCGATCTTTTTGATGAAAAAAAACTTGCCCTTGCGCATCCCGCCTGGGGAATTCCCCTAACCATTACTTTTCAGCGAAGAGAACCGGAAGACATGACCTTGTTGGATTTTTTCCGTGACACCCGCTCTGGCGCTGCGCTAGAAGCCGAGGTTGGCCCAATGGACCCAGAAGTTTTATCGGTGCTTTTCCCTAGCCGCGTACCATTAAGCATAAAAGACTTTCTTACGGGCGAGGAAGCTCGGTTTCAGCATCGTCTTCACGAAAAGCTCTTCCTTGAAGTTTCAACGTGGGTATTAGAGGAAGGTCTTTTATGACACGCATAAGAAAAAAACCGGCTAGCGATCCTTGGCCGGTCCACAGATCGAGGCCTATCTCCCCTGCCGCTCAGACACGAATTAAAAGAGAGGTTGTAGCTGCGCTAACTGTCCCGATTTTAAAACAGCTTTATCAACCCAGAGAGCCCTTCGGAAGACTGCTGGGCCGACTTAAGGCTGGCGCGCTAAACAATATAAGTTTTCGTTGGGTAGGTTATAACTTGATGTCGCCTGCGGGAACCTTTCCCTGCATTGTCGGGCTTGATCACTCGAGTTTCTGTGGATGCTTCTCTGGCCAGGTTTTGGTGAACACTCGGTCGCTGGCCCGCTCCATGTCCGGCGGAAAGCATGCGCTAGAAGAGGCCTTTTTTATGTTACTGCTAAAGCAGTTGCGGGCGAGCGTCGAAAACTAACAAGCGGGGATTATTTCTTTTTCTCTTTAGCTTCTTCTTTTTCTACTTTTTCTACTTCTTCCTCGGCTTTTACTACTCTAGCTAAATCAACAATATAGTCATCGGCAGCGAGGCGCTGCAACCTTACACCTTTGGCATAACGGCCTTGGGTAGAAATTCCGGAAGCGGTTTGGCGAAGCATGGTCCCCTTTGCAGAGACGAAGAGGATTTCATCATCTTTGTGGATGAGCGTCATCTTGGCAACCTCATCTTCTTTGCGAAGCTTTATTGCAATGTGCCCTTTCCCGCCGCGGTTTTGGGCACCAAATTCTTTAACTTTCATGCGCTTTCCAAATCCATCGGCAGATACGGCTAATAAATCGGCGCCCTCTTCAACAATGTCCATCGTAATTACTTTGTCTCCCTTGCGGAGAGAAATTCCGCGGACCCCTGATGCAGAGCGTCCCATCGGACGAACATTCTTTTCAGAAAATCTGATCATTAATCCGCCTTTGGTGCATAAAATTATTTCTTCTTTTCCGCCGGTTTCGCGCACCCACTTTAATTCGTCATCCTCTTTAAGCTTAATTGCGGTAATTCCGGTCCGGCGAATATTGGCAAAGGCTTCGGTTTCGGTTTTTTTGATGTTTCCGTTGCGAGTAGCCATGACCAGGAAGTTTTCTTTATTAAATTCTTTAACTGGGATCGCCGCGGTTACTACTTCGCCCATCCCTAACTCTAAAACATTAGGAATCGCCTGTCCTTTTCCGCCGCGGCTGGATTCGGGCAGCTCGTAAACTTTAATTTTGTAAACTTTTCCTTTGTTGGTAAAGAATAAAAGATAAGAAAGCGTCGACGCCACGAAAATTTTGTCAATTTGATCTTCCTGGCGGGTTGTCATTCCGGCTACGCCCCTGCCTCCCCTCAGCTGTGCCTTAAACGCGGTGATCGGCATGCGCTTAATGTAGCCATCCATGGTGAGCAGGATTGCGACTTCAACGTCCTGAATTAATTCTTCTTCGGCAACCTCGCCAATTTCTCCGATGATCTTGCTGCGGCGCTCGTCGCCGTATTTTTCTTTTACTTCCTCCAGCTCTTTTTGCACTACTTTTAAAATCAGCTTCTTGCTGGATAACAATTCTTTAAGTTCTTTAATCATTTTCTTGATGGCTTTGTATTCTTCGTCAATTTTGTAGCGTTCGAGTTGGGTTAGGCGGTGTAATCTTAAGTCTAAAATTGCCTGGGCCTGGATGTCGGAAAGCTTAAAGTTTTTCATTAAGCCCTGTTTTGCGGTTTCGGGGTCTTTGCTCTTTTTAATCAAAGCAATAATTTTGTCAATGTTGCTGACGGCAATCAACAAGCCTTCTAAAATGTGGGCGCGTTCTTCGGCGCGCTTCAATTCAAACTTTGACCGGCGGGTAACCACTTCTTCGCGGTGCTTAATATATTCTTGCAGCGCTTGTTTAACGTTGATCTGGATTGGAACTCCGTCCACCAGGGCCACCATGTTAACCCCAAAAGAAACCTGCATGTTGGTACGCTTAAAAAGTTGATTTAAAATAATGTTTACGTTGGCATCCTTGCGGGTTTCGATATAAACACGCATTCCGGTACGGTCCGATTCATCGCGCAGGTCTGAGATGCCTTTTATTTTTTTATCTTTTACTAAATCTGCAATGTGCTCGATCATGTTAGCTTTATTAACCTGATAGGGAAGCTCGGTAATGATGATGGCATGCTTTCCGGCGCGCACTTCTTCAATTTGGGTTTTGGCGCGCATTACCACAGAACCGCGGCCGGTTTCAAAGGCTTGTTTTATGCCGGCTCTTCCGCAAATCAGCGCTCCGGTTGGAAAGTCGGGGCCCTTAATGTGCTTCATTAAATCCGCCATGCTCATTTCCGGATCGTCAATTAACGCAATTGTGCCGTCAACCACTTCCGATAAATTATGCGGAGGAATATTGGTAGCCATTCCAACCGCAATACCAGAAGATCCGTTGACTAATAAGTTAGGAATTCTGGAGGGAAGAACCAATGGTTCTTGTAATGAATCATCAAAGTTGGGCCCAAAGTTAACCGTTTCTTTTTCGATGTCAGCAAGCATCTCCACGGCGACCTTTCCAAGGCGAGCCTCGGTATATCGCATCGCAGCAGCGGAGTCTCCGTCCACCGAACCAAAGTTTCCTTGGCCGTCAACCAACATGTAGCGCATTGAAAATTCTTGCGCCATACGAACCATCGAGTCATAAACTGCGGTATCGCCGTGCGGGTGGTATTTACCTAAAACTTCACCGACGACTCTCGCGCTTTTCTTGTAAGGCTTGCTGGGTTGCAAGCCTAGTTCGTCCATCGCATATAAGATTCGGCGGTGAACCGGCTTTAATCCGTCTCTAACGTCCGGTAGTGCGCGGCCAACAATAACACTCATCGAGTAATCGATGTACGAACGTTTCATTTGGTCTTCGATGGAGGCTTTTACAATTTGTCTGGCCACTTCTTTGGGGATGGATTTTCCGCGGGTTTTTGAGCGCTCAACCACTTCAACGCCGTGGACGTTGATTTCTGGCTTTTCTTCTTCTTTTTCTTCGGCAGCTGCCGCTGCCTTGGTTGGCTTAGCTTTTACTGCTGGTTTTTTAGCTGCTTTTTTAGCTTTTTTCTTCTTAGGCGACACTCGTGCTTGCTCCTCTTTAGGCTCTGACCCTTCTTCTTCTAATGAATCGGGCAAAGTTCTCTTTTTTTTTTATAATTTCAACTCGCTCGACCGGGACTAGCTCTGCTTCCGGCAACGGGACCTCTGCCGGCGGCATTTCCGGCTTCTCCGCCTCCTCTTCGTCATTCCCTCCCCCGAAAATCAATTCTCCCTGTTCAAAATCATCATCTAAAGGCAATCTATTAGCTCTTTCTATTATATATTTTTACGGGTCGTGTTTAAACGTCCAGGTTCCTAACAAACTTAGCGTTTTCCTGGATGAACTTACGGCGGGGCTCAACTTCGGAGCCCATTAATATTTTAAATATTTCGTCGGCTTCTTCGGCGTCATCTAAAGTAACCTGCAAAAGCGTTCTGGTCTCAGGGTTTAATGTTGTTTCCCATAGTTGTTCGGGATTCATTTCTCCCAAGCCTTTGTATCTTTGGATGTGAACGCCTTCTCTGCCCATTTTCTTGCGCACTTTTTCCATTTCCGCTTCGCTGTAGCAATATTGTTGTGTTTTTCCTTTTTTAACCAAATACAGCGGCGGCTGGGCAATGTACAGATGCCCATTTTCAATTAACTCTCTGGCATAGCGGTAAAAGAAAGTTAACAGCAGGGTTCGAATGTGCGCTCCGTCAACGTCGGCGTCCGCCAAAAGAATTGTTTTATAATATCTGAGTTCTTTCGCAATATCCTCGTAAGTGGTTTCTTCTTCTTCCCCTTTTTCGCCTTTGTTGCGCCCGTCTCCGCGCATGCCGGAAATAACTCCGGGGCCGATGGCGGTAATGAGGATTCGAATTTCGTTGGAGGCCAAAATTTTATCGAGGCGGGCTTTTTCTACGTTTAAAATTTTTCCGCGCAAAGGAAGGATGGCTTGAAAGCGGCGGTCTCTTCCCTGCTTAGCGCTGTTGTGAACAAAAATACCACTGGCCAATGCAAAGTTGTGCGTGTTTGGCACTTCGATGTCATAAACATCGTATCTTTCTTCAACTTTTTCAATTCTTTTTATTTTGTGGTTATAGTTTTGGGCAGCCTCAAGAACCTTCTCTTCGTCGCCATCAAAAAATCGTTCTGCCAAGGCCCTCATGCTAAGTAAATTATTGTTTCTCGGCTTAAGCGCACGGCGATCGTGATCGTAAAAGAAGGCTTCTCCTCTTTGCTCGAGAATTTGTTTTAAGAAATGTAAGCTGTGGTCTAAATAAGTTTGGCCGTAAGCCTTGCTTCTTTTGGCGCGAAATTCATCGGTCCATTGTTCTTTAGTTTTTCCGCTGCGCCATGCCAGCAACTCTTCGTTGTCCCATTGTTGCTTGGCTTGATCAGACAACCATTCTTTTAGCTCCGGATGTTTTTTGAAAAATTCGCTGACGCGCTTCGATTGTTTTTTTCGGTTTTCTTCTTGGCCCCAATATTTTTTTTGCTCTTTCTTTAGGATTTCTAAAGACTCTTTGCGGTAGGCTTCGTTGCTATTATAAAAATCTTTGAATTTGTCAATCATGTATAGTTTATATTCTTCGTTTTTCCATTGTTGCTTAGCATTTCTGCTAAACAATTCTCTTTTTTCAAGGCTTTTCTTGCGGGCCGCTTCTCGATATTCGGGCGATCTTTTTATGTTGTTACATTTTTCAACCGCTTCTTTTGAGTGGAGCGTTTTGGACAAGTGTTCATGGTGGTAGGCTACATGCTCTTTTGCGTCCATCCGAATAATATTCTCCGGGTTATTGTTTAGTTTATTAAAGTCGACGCGGTGCCTATGGGCCCTTTCTCCCCCCCCATATTTCCCTACGGCCAAGTTATATTGGTCTGATAAAATGTGCGTAAAAACCCACCGATGGGTTTTTGGGTTTAGAACCATCTCGTAACCTTTAATCGTAATGAGGCCTTTTCTTTCGGAAAGTTTTCTGCGGAGAGGCATCAAGCTCATTTTCGGAGATAGGTCCTTGGCTTCGGTGTATGACCCGCCCCTTAACATAAACTTATGGTCTGGCGTACAAATAATTTCCTCGTCATTGTCTAACACGATTTTGATAACTTCCGCATTTTTCTTTGTGATCCGTGGATGCAAAATCTTTTCTACGCCAATAGATTTGTCGTCTTTTATTGTATAACAGTAATTAGTTTTTCCGTTTTGCCATTCTTTTGCCAATTCAACAAAGCTAAGCGCGCGGCCATCTGCCAGCGCAATCTTTGTGTTTCCAAGAAAACATCCGCCGGCTGAATCTCCTTCGACTATAAATAATTCGCATTTTTCCGGATTTGATTCACTGCAGTCTGCTAATTTTCCCGGTAAAGTAGCGGTATCTAATGCGGATTTTTTTCTTTCGAGTTCTTGCGCTTTGCGGGCCGCCATCCTCACGCGGTACGCCATTAAAGCTCGCTCAACCATAGCCTTAGCGGCGGCTGGATTTTTATCCATGAAGGCCCCTAGCCCATCCACCACAATCGAATCTACAATTCCCTTAACTTCGCTGTTCCCCAGTTTCATTTTGGTTTGGCCTTCAAACTGAGGATCTGGAACGCGCGTGTTGATAACCGCGGTTAAGCCCTCGCGGACATCGTTGCCATCCAAGCTTTCATTTTCTTTTAAGAAATTATTTTTTCGCGCGTAGGTATTAATCGCTTTGGTAAACGCCGATTTAAATCCGGAAAGGTGGGTTCCGCCCTCTTTGGTTTTAATGCAATTTACAAAAGTATAAAGATTTTCGTCGTAATAATCTTTGACATGCTGGAAAGCTACTTCCACAAAAACATTATCTCTTTCGGTTGAAATATAAACGGGCGGTTTGTAGAGCGCTTGTTTGTCGCTGTTAAGGTGCTCGACGTAAGAAACCACGCCGCCGTCAAATTTAAAAGTTTGGATTTGTTTTTCTTTCTCTGTTTCTCTTTGGTCGGTAAAGACAATGGTGACGCCTTTATTTAAAAAGGCCAATTCGCGCAGGCGGTGTTCGATGGTGCGGCGCTCAAAAATCAGTTCCGTAAAAATTTCTTTGTCGGGCTTAAAACAAATTTCGGTGCCGGTATCTTTAGTCGCCGCTTTTACGGTTTTAATCACTGCTTTTTTGGGTTTTCCTCTATCAAAATGCTGCTCATAAACTTTGCCGTCGCGGCGAATGGTAACGTCCATCCAATCCGATAAAGCATTAACGCAGGACACCCCTACTCCGTGCAGTCCGCCCGAAACTTTATAAGCCGAATCTCCGAATTTTCCGCCGGCATGCAGTGTAGTCAATACCACTTCGGCCGCCGGTTTCTTGGTTTCTTTGTGGGTGTCGATTGGAATTCCGCGGCCGTTGTCGGTTACGGTAACCGTGTTGTCTTTATGAATGGTAACATTGATTGTATCGCAATGTCCGGCCAACGCTTCGTCAATACTATTGTCTACAACCTCGTAAACTAAATGGTGAAGCCCGGATTTGCCGGTGGAGCCGATGTACATGGCGGGGCGTTTTCTGACCGCTTCAATGCCGCCTAAAACTTTAATGTTAGACGCGTTGTAATGGTGTCCTTTTTCGTCCGCTTCTGCTTTTTTCTTGGCCATGCTTAACCTCTAAAGAGTCGCTGCGCGGCCCTTTGGCATAATCTTTTTATAACCGAATTTTATCATTTTTAAGGGGCGGCGTCAAAAGGGGTTTTTCAATATATATTTATGCGATTTTTGTGAAATTTTAGCGTATTTTGAACGATAGGTTTATAGCATGGCCGCAAATTTAGTAAAAATTAATAGTGCATCGTTGTTTGCGCCGGGCGTTCGCCGCCATCAACAGATGGTTGGCCATACTCATCACAATTGTCGCGTTGGCGATTATACGCTTAAGGGAGTTTTGGGAAACGGACGCGAAGGCACCAAGCTATATTCGGCCGAACACCTGCCTACCGGCAAACTCGTCGCATTAAAAATATGTACCCTTTCACTAGCTCCTCCGATTAAGCGTTGGAATTCTTATCGGGTTAAAAGGTTTCTGGCCGAAGCTCATCTTTTAAGAAAGTTAAATCAAGCCGGCGTTAGCGGAATTGTTCAGCATATTTCACACGGGGCATTTAGAGATAAAGGCATTTTAGTAATGGAAGTCGTAGATGGTATTTCCCTGCTCGAAGAATGTGGTCTGCGTCAAAAATTTTCTCCCGCCGATACTTTCATGGTCGGAAAACAAGTTTGCCATACGCTTTTAGCAATGCAGGAGCTTAAAATACCGCATCTCGATATAAAACCAGGAAACATACATTTAGTTGATGAAAATAAAGTTATTCTGCTTGATTTTGGTGCTGCCGCCAGCGAGTGGGCTGGTTTGCGGCAAAGGGGCACCGCCTTCGGAAGCCCGCGCTATTTATCGCCCGAAGCAAATGATGGATTGGAGCTAGATTTTAGATCCGATATCTTTTCTCTGGGGCTAACTCTTTGTACGCTGCTTTGCGGGAAGGCGCCGCCAAACTTTTTTTTGGAAACCGAGCATTCACTATATGACCGGCACTTTACCACTTGGTTTCATCCGAGGGCGCTGGGTATTGGCACGGGGCTTAACATCTTAGAAAAAATGCTGCAAAAAGATCCGGACAAAAGACACGACGATCTTACGGTCTTACATCGTGAGTTAAGTGAAGCTGCGGAATACTACCGGGCTACTCCCCAAAAATAATTTTCCGTGCCTCACGATTAATATTTTTTTTAATCGTTTTTTCGTCTAACTCTTCGGGGCGCTTACCGGTACGCAGCATGGCCATCCCGTAGCAAAGTTCTTTGAGTTTACTGATCAGGCGTTTATATCTAGCGCGGCCTTCTCTCTCGTTTTTGAGTTCTCTTAAAACATTAAATATTTCGTCTTTGATATAAGCTATTTCGGCGCGTTTGCCTTTGGAAAATTCATCCAGGGTTACTGCTCCCTGTTCTCTTTTTAAATCCGAAAAAGATACCCAGGGCGTTTTTCTAACGTATTGCCTAATTCCTTTTTTCTGGAAGGCGGCCAGCTTGGTTTTACAGCTTTTACACAGGCTGCCTTCAGCCGCATTATGTATTTCTTCGCAGCTTGCACATTCTACTTGTCCCCGGCTTTGCTTTTCCTGGTTGTTCTTTTTTATTTTTCTTTCTTAAGATTCTAAAATTTCCGGGAACTCTCTGCTTTTATGATTTTCTTCCGATTCGACCCTGGTCTCTGGTCCCTGGTCTCTGGTCTTCTTTGTCTCCCCCACCCTAAATTTAACATCTTTAATGGCGGCTTCGCCGATCAGGGCGTTCAGTTTTTCCATAATTTCACTTTTGAGTAAGCTTAATTGATTGGACCACACCGGAGAAGAAACGGTTACTTCCAGCGTTCCATGTTGATATTTTGAAGGGCGGGTGTTTTTACTGAGGCGCTGATCAACCGCGAGGCTCCACATTTTAAAAATTTTATTTTGTGAATGTGCTTCCTTGAGTAAGGGATCTTTCCCTGCTTTGGTTTGAAGTATTTTTTTTAAGCTATCCATTAAGAAATTATGCGGCTGCTTCCTGGGTTCGGATCGGCATGACTACATAAGTATAGTCTGAGCCTTCCGTCGGCCTAAGCAGTCCTGGATTAAGTGGGCCTGAAAGTTCTAGGGTTACTTTTTCGGTTTCTAAAACTTTTAATACATCCATTAATAATCTTACATTAAAAGCCACTTGGGCTTTTTCTTCTCCCTTAATTTCAACCGGTAAAACCTCGTCCACTTGACCAACATCGGGAGTATTGGCAATGACGTGTAATTTTCCGTCTTTGATTTCAAGGCGAATAATATTAGCGTTGCTGGAGGCAATCACCGCTGCGCGTTGGGCTGATTCTAAAAATAAACTAGTAGAGCTAATGATGGTGGTTTTGCTTTTCTTTGGAATTACTTGTTTATAGTCCGGGAATTGTCCTTGAATTAATCTGGATACAATATATACATCCCCGTATTTAAATGCGATTTGTTCGGCAGAAATAATAATACTTAAATCTCCGGATGATTCGGCAATGACTTTATTTAATTCACCCAAAGCTTTAGCGGGAACAATCACTGACATTTCATGCGCAGCCGTAATGCCGGTAACTTTTTCTCCTCTTTTCGCTAAGCGGTATCCATCGGTAGCGACTAATCTTAAATTTGAACTATCACCGTTGGTTTTTGACTTCCCAACTTCTAAAAGTACTCCAGTTAATACATATTTATCTTCGCTGGAGGAAACTGAAAAAATAGTTTCGGCGATCATGCTGGCAAATTGACCGGATTCAACCTTAAAAACTTTATTTTCTTTAATTTTGGGTAAAGTTGGAAATTCATCCGCCGGCAGTCCGTGGATTCCTAAATGCGATTCGTTATATGAAATTTTAACTAGACCCCGATCATTAACCTTAAAACTAATTTTAGTATTAGGTAATTTTGAAACAATGCCGGCCAAAGTTTTAGCTGGAACTAAAATACTGCCTTCTTTTTGAACTTCAGCGGGCACTTCAACTTCCATTCCCATCTCCAAATTATTAGCCGAAAGTTTTAACTTTCCTTTTTGGGCTTCAAAAAGTACGTTTCCTATAATTGGTAATGTACTTTTAGTTGAAACCACCCGCTCAACCATTTGAACTCCTCTGGCTAATTTATCTTTAGAAATTGTAAATTCCATGATTTCCTCCTTTTTATCCACACTTCCCTATTATTCTACTAATATACTATATATCTATATTAATTAACCGTAGTAGTAGTAGTACCTGTGGGTATGTTGGTAAAGTATAATTTTTGTTATTTTTAACGAAAAAAACATACTAAAACTATCCACAAGTTATCAAGGTTAATTATACACTTTTTCACAACTATTTGGATAGAGAATAAATTTTGGCAAACTTATCAACAATTTTTAAAACTATTCACAAGTTATCAAGAACTAATCCACTGGGTTATCAACAATAATCTACTACATTAAGTAGCGGCATTTTTTAAAGCGGCTTTAATGCTTTTGACCGAATTTTCAATTATCTGATCTTTTTTATAGGCCTCTCTAATTTTTTCACAACCATGGATGACGGTGGTATGATCCCTACCGCCAAAGGATGCCCCGATTTTAGGCAAAGACGACTTAGTTAATTCTCTGGATAAATACATGGCGACCTGACGTGCTAAAGCTACGTCCTTCGTGCGAATTTTTGCGTCGAGCTCTTCCAGGGCTACGCCAAAATGTTCGGCGGTTGCTTTTTTTATCAGGGCCATGGTGATGCCCGGCTTAGCTTGTCCCTGTAAAGAAAAACCAAGCGAGCTTTCGACTAATTCCTTTGAAATCGCAACCTTATCTAATGCGGCACGGGCCACTACTCTGATTAAGGCACCTTCTAATTCCCGAATGTTGGAAACTATCTTAGTGGCGATGAGGTTAATAATTTCGTCGGGAATATTTAATTCGCCGATCTCCACTTTTTTTCTTAAAATTGCTACCCGGGTTTCAAAATCAGGCGGTTGAATGTCAGCAATTAATCCCCATTCGAACCGGGAGCGCAGCCGCTCTTCTAAGGTTGGAATTTCTTTGGGGGGACGATCAGAAGAAACCACCACTTGTTTACTGGCCTCGTATAATGAATTAAAGGTATGGAAAAATTCTTCCTGGGTAGCTTCTTTCCCGGCTAAAAATTGAATGTCATCAATTAAAAGAATATCGACGGTACGATATTTATTTCTAAACTGAACCGTTTTGTCATCGCGGATGGCGTTGATTAGTTCGTTAGTAAACATTTCGGTGGTAATGTATAAAACTTTGGCGGAAGGATTAATGGTTAAAGCGTAATTTCCAATGGCCTGCATCAAGTGCGTTTTTCCCAGCCCTACCCCACCGTATAAAAACAATGGATTATAAGCGGCGGCCGGTGCTTCGGCGACTGCTTGGGCGGCGGCATGCGCAAAACGATTGCCGTGACCAATAACAAAAACTTCAAAATTATAACGCGGGCTTAAATATAGAGATCCGGGAGCCATCCCGGTCCTACTTTTGGGCTCGGATTTAGGTTGAAAAGCTTGCGGCGGAATCAGCGTTTGACGCGGCGCAGAAATTTCGAGCGGCGGAGTTTCAAAAATTCCTTTTGATCCGATAACAAACTCTACCCTTTCCACTAATTCACTAATGGATTTAATTTCGGCCTCCAGCAATTCTTTGCAGTGACTGGAAAGCCATTGTTTTACCACGTCGCTTTCGACGGCGACTAAATAGTTTCCCTGGGACAACGAAAGCGGTTTGGTAGCAGAAACCAAAGTTACGTATAGTGGTTTGGTTAAGCTTTTTTCGATCCGGGAAAGAGCCAGGCTCCAAATTGCATTTACATCGGTATCTGTTGACATGTTTCACCTAGTGTTATATTTATCCACAAAATATGCAGACCTGTGAAAATCTTAGAACTAACCGTTTTTCTTTACGTTAACCAAAAATCAAGCAGGTCACTTATTTTGGAGGGTAACATTATAAGTATCCCCCACCCCACTTGTCAACAGGTTTATCCACAAAACGGGCCTCATCTGTTGATAACTTTGTGGATAAGATAATTAGTTCACAGGCGACAGGTGCGAGGGAATTTTAGCAGAAGACGCAAGTCCGCGCAAGAAAATATTTTTGATTTTTATGAAACGGATGATTTTTATGACTAAAAAACTTGAGATGCAGGAAAAGCGATTAAGGAAAAATTGCAAAATAATATTTACAGGTTGACTCGCGAAATTTTTTTATAGTATAATACAACGCTTTGTTTGCAAAAATTTTTATGAGGTAAATTATGATAAAAAGAACATTTCAACCGCACTCTAGAAGAAGAAGCAGGAAACACGGCTATAGAAAAAGAGCAAAATCTAAGGAAGGCCGAAAGATTTTGCGTCGGCGCAGAGCCAAGGGAAGAAAAAGACTTTCTGCATGAAAACGTTAAAGCGCGAGAAAGACTTTGATCGCGTTTATAAATATGGAAAGACAGCCAGGTGCCCTTTTGGGCGGATTCATTATATCGCGAATGATCTCGGTGAATTAAGAATAGCAGTTGCGACCCCCCGAAAACTCGGCGGCGCAGTAACCCGCAATAGAATCCGAAGAAGAATTCGCGAAGCCATAAGAAGCTTAAGCCCAGCCAAGGCCGGACTTGATGTCGTGGTTTTTCCCTATATAACAGCAAAAAGCGAGGATTTTGTTGTTTTGAAAGAAACAATAAGAAAATCGCTTAATAACATAGGATTTTTGTTTTTGTGACGCGAAAAATTATAATATTTATCATCCGTCTATACAGACGCATCATATCATTCATGAGGCCACCTGCGTGTAGGTTTTATCCGTCGTGTTCACATTATACCGAAGAAGCTATTCATAGGCACGGGGCAGGGTGGGGTATTTTTCTTGGTATAAAGCGAATTTTACGCTGCCATCCGTTTTCGAGGGGCGGCTTTGACCCAGTTCCGGATAAATTGTTTCACGTGAAACACTAATAAGGAGGAAAAAATGAACCCAATTTCATTCTTGGCAGACATTATGCTGGAGGCGCTCAAGTTTTTTGCCGTATTTACTGGGGGAAACTATGGATTGGCGATCGTCCTGCTCACGGTTGTAATCAATTTGGCGCTTTACCCGCTAACGCTGTCGTCAATTGTACAAATGTCAGCCATGCAGAAGATCCAGCCAAAAATCAAGGAGCTCCAGGAAAAGCATAAAGGCAAGCCGGATGTTCTGCAAAAGGAGACGATGGCGCTATATAAACAAGAAAAGGTCAATCCTGTCGGGGGCTGTTTGCCCATGTTGCTAAAGATTCCGTTCTTTATTTCCCTGTTTTTTGCGCTGCAAAGCTCGGGATTCGCAAAAATTGTGGCGGGCGAGGGCACAAAGGCTGGCTTTTTGTGGATGCCGAGTCTGGTTGCCCCAGACCCGACGTATATTATGGTAGCCTTGATCGGGATAACTACCTATTTTTCACAAAAGACCATGCCAACGGCAGAAACTAGCCAAACTAAAATGATGGCCATGTTTATGCCGATTTTCATTGCTTTTATTAGCATGCGGTTTTTTGCCGGTGTTCAGATTTATTGGGCGGTGTCAAGCGCGGTAGCAATTGCCCAACAGGTCTATATCATGCGAGTTAAGGTGTAGCTGTTTCACGTGAAACAGCCTGCCAGAGTTTAAAAAGGAGGAAAATTATGAAAAGTGTGAAGATGAAGGGAAAAAATGTCGACGAAGCGGTAGATTCAGCGCTTAAGGTGCTGGGGCTAACGACTGAGCAGGTAGACGTGAAAGTAATTAATGAAGGAAAGAGTGGGATGCTGGGCATGTTTGGCGGCGAGGAGGCCGAGGTTGAAGTCATGGAAAAGCTATCCCGAGAAGATTTAGTTAAAACCTTCCTGGCTGACATCCTGGACAAGATGGGATACGTGGCGATGGTCAAGGTGCTTGGAAATGAAGGGGACAGAATATTACTGGAAGTAAAAGGAGAGGACATTGCAAGAATCATCGGAAAGGACGGCGCAACCCTGGACGCGCTGCAAACCCTGGTCGGAACCATGGCTAGCCGCACCGTAAAGGAAAGGGTTCGGGTATCAATTGACGCGGAAGGGTACCGCCAAAGAAGAAAAAGCGCCATTGAACGCCTGGCCCAGGAAACCATTAACGACGTCGAACGCTTAGGCATTGAAAAGATGTTGCCGCCCATGTCCCCGGCGGACCGCAGAACCGTACATATGCTATTACAAAATCACCCCAAACTAGGGTCTTTCAGCGTTGGCGAAAGGGCCAACCGACGGGTCGTAATTACGCTTGCAGAAAAGGTCCCCAAGGATGCGAAAAAGAAATAATCCGGACCTTTTTTCTCACGATACGATAGCGGCAATTGCTACGCCATTAGGGCAGGGCGGAATCGGTGTCGTCCGAATTTCAGGCCGAAAATGCCTAAGTATTTTGAAAAAAATCTTTAGATTAAAGGGCAGGAAAGCTGTCAAATTTTCGACACATAAAATGACCTATGGAAGCGTAGTCGATCCCGACAGTGGTGTCATTTTAGACAGCGGAATGGCTGCTTTTATGAGGGGCCCAAGCTCGTATACTGGCGAGGATGTTGTAGAGATTAGCCTACACGGCAGCATCCCAATCCTAAAAAATGTGTTGGATTTAGTGGTCCGCCTAGGAGCTAGAATTGCCGACAAGGGCGAGTTTACCAAGCGTGCTTTTTTGAACGGAAAGATCGACTTAGCCCAGGCCGAAGCGGTCTTAGATTTAATAAAATCGAGGACTTCATTTTCGGCATCTCAGGCTACGGGCCAGTTAGAAGGGGCCTTGTCCAAGGATGTTCATTCTGCTAGAAACAGGTTGTTGGAGGTTCTGACATCTGTCGAGGCAAGCATCGATTTTCCGGAAGATATTGACGCTTCAGGCTACAAAAATATCAATAAATCTGTAGCGAAAACACAACAAAAAATCAAGGATTTATTGGAGACTTCGGACGTTGGCAGGGTAGTTAGGGAGGGCGCCTTAGTCGCCATAATTGGCCGGCCAAATGTCGGAAAATCCAGCCTGCTAAATGCTTTGCTCCGGGAAGAAAGAGCGATCGTTACCAGCGACCCAGGTACCACCCGAGACACTCTGGAAGAGGGAATAAATGTCCTCGGAATTCCTGTCAGAATTGTCGACACGGCGGGGCTGAGGAAGGCCAAAGGGGAAGCCGAAGCCAAAGGAATTGACCGCACCCATCGGTCTATAAATGAAGCCGACTTGATCCTTTTGGTGATGGATTCTTCGGCGCCAATAACGAGGCAGGATAAGGAACTAATTATTAAACACTCGGGCAAAAATATTATCTTAGTGTTTAATAAAATTGACAAAAAGGCCAAAGCAGATGTTGCGAAAATCGTCAGATTGGCGCCTAATGCAAAGCGAGCGCGCATCTCCGCAACAAATGGCACCGGGATCAGAAAATTAGAGGAAACGATGTATAAAGCTTTATTAGGCGGCTTCTCGTCGGACATAGGAAAGGTCTTAATCAATAGCCGCCATAAGCAATGTTTGGTCCGGGCTGGCGAAGAGTTGAACGCTGCGACAGTTGCCCTGGCAAAAAAGGATCCGATTGACTTAGTTTCCATCAATTTGAAAGAGGCCGTGATGGCCCTGGGAGAGGTTACCGGCGAAGTGGTAACCGAAGAAATATTGTCGAAAATATTTAGTGAGTTTTGTGTCGGGAAATAAGGCAGGGGTTTAATTTTCGGGCCGATTTTGGCCTGTGGACAAGGATGTGGATAACTTATGAGTCAAATTATTAACGGAAAAGAAATTGCAAAAAAAATTAGAGAAGGCGTTGCCAAGGAAGTCGCAGAATTAAAATTAAAAAAAGAAATTATGCCAAAATTAGTAGTGGTTTTAGTCGGCGAGGACCCTGCTTCGCAGGTTTATGTGCGCATGAAAGAGAAAGCCTGTAAAGAAGCTGGCATTATTTCTGAAATTTTGCGCTATCCTGTGGATTTAGAGGAAAATAAGCTGATTCCAGTGATTGATAAGCTCAATTCTGATGCATCTGTACACGGAATTTTGGTTCAATTGCCACTACCAAAACAAATTAACGAAAAAAACATTTTAGCGCGCGTTTCTCCTTCAAAAGATGTCGATGGTTTGCACATTGAGAACCTCGGAAAGCTACTAAAAGGCGAAAATCCTGACTTTGTTGCATGCACTCCGTCAGGAATTATTGAGCTTATTTTATCCACAGGAACCGAAATTAAGGGTAAGCGAGCAGTGGTTGTCGGAAGAAGCAACATTGTCGGAAAACCCGTCGCCTTACTGCTGTTACAGCGCCATGCTACGGTCACAATTTGCCACTCCAGAACGGCTGATTTAGCTGGCGCTTGTCGCCAGGCAGAGATCCTGGTGGCGGCGGTTGGAAAGCCCAAAATGATTAAAGGCGATTGGGTAGGGAAGGGTGCCGTTGTAATCGACGTCGGCGTCAACCGAACCGATGCTGGATTAGTAGGGGACGTCGACTTTGAAGGGGCAAAAGAAAACGCTAGCTATATAACCCCGGTTCCGGGTGGAGTTGGACCAATGACCATTGCTATGCTGCTAAAGAATACACTTATTGCTGCTCAAAAAGCACCCCGATAAATCGGGGCAAGTTAAAAAAACGGCCATTTTAGGGTTAGCAAAATGGCCGAGTAATAACGAACGTGGAACGTGGCTTACTGCGAAACCCTTTCTACGAGCTGGCTTACCGTTTTATCGTTGGCCGCAATAGCCGTGCAGGTCTTTGAGTGATTTGAATTATACTTACTATGGTAATCAGCCATAGGGATGCCTTTTTTTCCTGGTAACGCAGACACGGTCGTAGCAACCAAACTTAAACAGAAAACAACTAACATTAAAACTACTAATTTTTTCATTCTTTTCACCTTCCTTTTAGCTTATTATTCAAACCAAGTGGGTATACGCAATATATAGCGCATGAAAGGGGATGTAACTTGCATGAAAAACGGAGAATTTTTGGCGTTTTGTGGGAGGCTTGGTCGCGGCCCGCTGCGGCGCGATTTTTAGAGATAAAGGGCCTATCTCCTAAAGAAAATCCTTATAACATCATTGACCGTAACCACGGCTAAAATCGACAAAAGCACGATAATTCCCCAATAATGGACCTTGTTTTCCTTCCGGATATCGATGGGTTTGCGGCGGAGGGCTTCGATGCCGATAAAGACCAGGCGGCCGCCGTCGAGGGCGGGAATCGGCAGGAGATTAATGATCCCTACATTTATATTAAAGAAGGCAATGAAACTAAGAAACGACAGGAATCCAGCCCGGGCATATTGTCCCGACATTTGGGCGATGCCGACCGGACCGGCAAGGTTGCCGAGGGCCAACTGCCCGGTAAAAAGCTTAAACAAAATTACTAAAAGCAAAAAGATCATCATGCCGGTTTCTTTTGTGGCTGCCCAAATTGCCGAAAGGGGACCAATTTTTTCGTAAATTGGTTTTAGCGAAAAGCCAATATAGGCGGCTTTTAATTTTTCGTTATATTCCGGGACGGCGGAAAAAAGTTTTATTTTTCCGGCGCGTTCAACTTTTAATGAAACTTTTTGGCCGCCACTTTTGTGAATAATTTTTACCGCGGCTTGCATGTCTTTAATTTCTTGGCCGTTAAGCATTAAAATTTTATCGCCGGATTGAAGGCCAATTTTTTCGGCTTCGGATCCGGGAGCCACGGCAAAAATTGTGTTGCTGGTGCCCACCGGCATGCCGGCAAAAAGAATAATTATGTAAATTAAAATAAAGCCCAATAAAAAATTCATGGATGCGCCGGCGATGATAGTTTTGAATTTTGCGAACACGGGCTTGTTGTAATATTTGTTTTCTTCGGGCGTTCCGGGCTCGTCTTGTTCGGGATCAATGCCGGCAACTTTGACATATCCGCCAATCGGAAACAGGTTAAGCGCATAGGTAGTTTTTCCCGGTCTGAAGCTAAAAATGCGGGGGCCAATTCCCAGCGCAAATTCGTAAACATCGATGCCCGATCTTTTTGCGGCAATGAAATGTCCCAACTCATGAACGATGGCAACAATTGAAAAAACTAGAATAAAAGAGAGAACAGTAATCAAGCTTTATAGTCTCCTTGTTGAATCGCTTCGGCAATGCGGATGGCTTTAAGGCCGTCTTCGCCGGTTACTTGGGAGGGAGCGTTGTGCCGAATGGCGCGGACAAAATCTTTTATTTCTAATGTTAAAGGATCGGCGTCAGGGACCGGTATTTCTTCGCTTTCCGGAAAAGGTTGTGCGGCTTCGGGTGCCGCTAAAGAAACTTTGTAAAGTTTTCGATTTTGTAAATCTGCCACAAAATTATGTTCGTCCAAAGTAACTACTAATTCGCGAACTTTATTTTCTTCAACGCGACTGCCTTCCAGTTTTGCTAAAATTCCGTTTTGCATTAAAATTTTAGCAGTTGCAACGTCCAGCTGATCAGTTTTTACTTTTTTGCCTTTGCCTTCAATTGTGTCGGGCATCGAACGCGACAAGTCCAGCGCCAAATCGATGTCGTGGATCATCATGTCAAAAACCACATCGTATGCCGACATTCTTTCGGGGAAGGGGCTAAAGCGCTTGGCGTCAATTCGTAGTATTATATGTTTATGAAGGAGTTTTTTTAGTGCGATATAGGCGGGGTTAAACCGTTCCACGTGGCCGACGGCTAAAATTCTTTGTTTTTGTTCCGCTAATTCCACTAACGCGAGGGCATCTTCTGAGTTTTGGGCCAGGGGTTTCTCAATCAGCAGGTGTAGCCCTTTTTCCAAGCAGTAGAGCCCAATTTCGAGGTGTGTTTCGGTCGGGGCGGCAATAACAGCTGCCTCGCACGTGTTACATAGGTCCTCAAGCGCAGTAAAAGCCTTTTTCTTGTATTGAGCGGCGATTTCTTTGGCGCGTTCCTGGTCAGCGTCATAAACTCCTTTGAACGATACGCTGGATATTGCGGCAAGTTTTTGGGCGTGGAAGCTGCCCATTTTTCCTGCGCCGATGAGGCCGATTTTAATTTTTCGGTATTCAGACATAAAACTCTTTGATGGCAGAGACGACTTCTTTAATTTCTTCAGGAGTTAGTTCGGGATAGATTGGTAAAGACAAAACTTCTTTTTCGGCGCGGTCGCATTCCGGGAAAACGGCGTCTTTTTGTCCTAAAAATTCGTAAGCCACGTGTTTGTGTAAGCTCAGCGGATAATATACCATCGCCCCAATCCCTTTATTCTTAAGGGTTTCCCGGAGGTCGTCTCTTTTTTGTGCGCGAATTGTAAGTTGATTATAAACGTGGCGCCCGTCTTTGGGTTTTTCGGGAAGAACGACTTCGCTGACATCTTTTAATAATTCATAATATAAATCGGCGTTTTTATTGCGAGCCACGTGCCACTGATCTAATTTTTTAAGTTTGATACGAAGAACCGCGGCTTGAATTTCATCTAACCGACTATTATATCCAATCACATCATACATATATGTTTTGGTGGAGCCGTGTCCGCGCAGCGCTTTTACTTTTGCGGCGATTTTTTCGTCGTTAGTTACAATTAATCCTCCGTCTCCAACCCCCCCCAGATTTTTAGTCGGGAAAAAGGAGGTTGCGCCGGCATCTCCACAAGACAGGGCTACGTGTTTTCCTTGCGTTGCCCCGATGGCCTGTGCCGCATCTTCGATAACCTTTAGATTATGCTTTTTGGCGATTTTCAATATTGAATCCATATCTGCCAGGCGGCCATAGAGGTGAACCGGCAAAAGAGCCTTGGTTTTAGGGGTGATTTTGGCTTCGATCTGCGAAGCGTCTACGCAGAAGCTTTTTGGCTCTATATCAACAAAAACAGGGGCAGCGCCAACATGTAAAACAGACTCGATGGTTGCGACAAAGGTAAAAGGAACTGTAATTACCTCGTCTCCGGGGCCGATTCCAGCTGCGGATAAGGATAATGTAATTGCGTCTGTTCCTGAGGCAACGCCGATGCCAAATTTGCCGCAGCAGTATTTTGCGGACTCTTCTTCAAACGCTTTTACATTCGGGCCGAGAATAAAGCGACTGCTATTGATCACCTCAGCAAGGGCTTGGTCAATTTCTTTGCGCAGAGCTTTGGTTTGCTTGTCGAGAGAGAAAAAGTTTACTGTCATGCTTATCCTTCTTGAAAAAAAATAACAAATCGAGGCAAATTATATCACGTAATAGGAGAGGGCGTCAAAATCACTTCCGCCGCTTTTTTAACCGCCCCCGGACTTCCCAATTCTTTTTTAACTTCTTTTAATTTTTCGATCAATATGTCGCGGCGAGAGGGGAGCATTAATATATTGACAATTTCTTCGGCCAGATTTTCGGGAGTGGCAGCTTTTTGAATATATTCCGGCACCACTAAATGCCCAACCAATAAACTGGGCATGGTAACGTAGGGTAAATTAAAACGCAAAATATTTTTTCCGATGAAATAAGTAAGCGGATTAAGCTTATAAGTGGCAACTACCGGAGTTTCTAAAATTGCGCACTCTAGGGTTACCGTTCCCGGAGTAGAAAGCACTGCGCCTGCCGCGTTTAATATATTGTAATTATTTCCACTGACAAGTAAAACCTCGGGAAGAAGGGCGTCAATTTGTTGGTGCAGCGTTTTTTCAAAAGCATGATTAAAAAGCGGCGCCACGAATTGACAATCGGGCAATTTATTTTTTATCAGCTTAGCCGTGCGCAACATCAGCGGCGTCAAATTTTTAATTTCTTGTTTACGGTTTCCAAAACAAAGCGCAACCAGCGGAGCTTTTGGGTTGAGCCCTAGTTTATTGCAGGTTTCTTCTTTGTTTTGGGAAGGCTTAACTATATCTAACAGCGGATGGCCTTGGTAAAAAACATTTCCTCCGGCATTTTTATAAGCCGCCGCCTCTTTTTTGAAAATAGCAATAATTAAATCGACCACCGAAACAACTTTCTTGACGCCTTTTTCGGTTCCCCACAACCATTCTTGCGGAGCAATGTAGTAAATAGTTTTTATGCCTCGTTTTTTAGCCGCCGCCGCCAGCGGAACGTTAAATCCTTGTGAATCAACACAAAGAAGAAGATCCGGTTTTTCCTGGTCCATGAATTTTTTGATGTGCTGCGCAGCCAAAAGTAAAGACGGAAGAAAAGAAAGGGTTTCAACTAATCCAACCACCCCTTTTTTAGAGGTGTCCATAATAATTTCGGCGCCGGCTTGCTTCATGTTTTCGCCGCCCACGCCAAATATTTTTATATCAGGGGAAAGCGACTTAAGTTCTTTGATCAAACGAGAGGCGTGCAGGTCGCCCGAGGGCTCAAGGGTGGTGATGAGGATTTTTTTGGCTGCTGGCATTATAGTCCGATTTCCGGAATCTCCGGTAAAATCAAATCGTCCGACATCAAAAGGTCGGTCTTTTTGCTGATGCCTCTTTTGGTGCCTTCTTCAAGAAAAGAAATCAAATGTTTGATTTCCGGCAGTGGCCTCACTTTTTTCTTTATCTCGGCGACCGCGGCATCAAATTTATTTTTTGACCCGTATAAAATTTTAAAGGCTTTTTTAATTTCGGCTTGCGCTTCGATCGAGAAATTATTTCTTTGCAGGCTGATGATGTTTACCGCACGTATCTGCGCGGGATTTCCGTCCACTAACATATAAGGAGGAACATCCTGCACTACCTTTGATTGTGCGCCAACCATGGCGTTTTTGCCGATGCGCACAAACTGATGAATCCCGGCCATCCCGCCGATAACCGCAAAGTCTTCAAAGACGGTGTGCCCGCCAATCCCTACATATCCGCCGATGATGCAGTTGTTGCCCACCGTGCAGTCGTGAGGGATATGGGCGTGGACCATAATGAAGTTGTTGCTGCCGATTTTGGTTTCGCCGCCTTCTTTGGTAGGAAGGTGAATGGTTACAAATTCACGGATGATATTATTGTCTCCAATGATCACGGCTCCTTTTTCGCCCTTGTAGCGAAAGTCTTGAGGTGCCGCAGCAATCGAAACTCCCTGGAAAATCTTGTTGTTTTTCCCAATTTTGGTCCAGCGGTTTATGGTTACGCCGGCTTCAATCTCAGTTCCTTCGCCAATTTCAACCTCAGGACCAATTACTACGTTTGGACCAACGGAAACGCCTTTTCCTAACTTGGCCGAAGAATGGATGGTAGCGGTTTCGTGAATTTTTGCGCCGCCGGTACTCGCTCCTTTATCTACAAAAGAAAACATAATTTCTCCGGAGCAAACTTCTTGGCCGTCAACCTCCGCCTTGGCTTTCATTTTGCCAATCGGGCCCTTGGTCCAAAGAACCTCAACGGTAGTTACAATTTGATCGCCCGGTAAAACTGGTTTTCGGAAACGAATCTTATCAATTCCGGCAAAGAAGACAATTTTTCCTTCCATCGAAGGAACCTTCAGTGCCATCACCGCCCCAACCTGTGCCATGTGCTCAACGATTAAAACGCCGGGCATAATTGGGTTTCCCGGAAAATGTCCCTGGAAAAAGCCTTCGTTCATGGTTACGTTTTTAATGCCGATCGCTTTTTTCCCTTCCTCAACGATAGTTACCTTATCAACCAGTAGAAAGGGGTAGCGGTGCGGGATAATTTTAATAATTTCTTTTATATCTAATTTTTGTTCAGCCATAATAATCTCCTTTATAATGATTCCGCAATTTTCTTGGCCAGCGCAATATTTAGCGCGTGGCCGCTTTTCTCACATTTTATAAAAGCCTGGATACGTCCGCCTAGCAATGCCAAGTCTCCGATAACATCTAAAATTTTATGCCGGACCAGTTCATCTTCAAACCGGGGTTCGTTAACGTAGCCATTTTCATCGATGGCCAGGGCGTTGTCGAGAGAGGCTCCCTTGGCCAGGCCTTGCTCTTTTAGCGCCTCAACTTCGCTTAAGTAACCAAAAGTTCGCGCCGGAGCCAACTCTTTAACGAAAGTATTTTCTTTGATCTCAATTTCAAGGAACTGCTCGCCAATTTTTGGAAAGTCTACCATAAAAGAGACCTTAAATCCATGATAGGGCAGCGCTATGATAGAGGCTTCCTTACTCTCAACCTTTAGTTCGTTTTTTACCGCAAAAACTTTCTTTTCGGCGTCCTGCTCAACAACTTCCGCCTTTTTTAAAACCTTTACAAAGGGGAGGGCGCTGCCGTCGGCGGCCGGCGGCTCATCCGCCGAAAGCTCAATTCTTAAATTATCGATCCCTAGTCCATAACAGGCAGCTAGAATGTGCTCAACCAGCTGAACTTCCTGCCGATCTTTTTCGATGGTGGTCCCCCGGATGGTTGAAGAAACTAAACCAATTTGGGCGGGGACGGTGATTTCACCAACCTTAAAAACAATTCCCGTGTTTTCTGCTGCAGGCAAAAAGGATAATTTGCAATTTTGTCCGGAATGGAGGGCAATGCCGTAAAGCGATTCGGGCTCTTTTATGGTTTTTTGACGCATAAGCTGTTTACCTTGGTTCGGGACGCCTAATTACTACGTTGCTGCCGTCGCCGACTAATTTATAATAACTCCGAATAACCTCGGTTTCGAGGACTTTTCCGTCTTTTTTAACCGTGCGCGTAACGGTAGTAGAAAAAGGCGTGTTTTTTGGTGCGCGCCAGCCAGAAGATTTTTCGCCGTCTTTGCCCCGGTAGACCACCTGCGGGGAGGTGAACGTAACTACTTTTCCGGTAGGGGTGCCAAAAATTTTAAAAGTCAAAGACTTATTAGTGGCGTTGGCTTTAAAGTAAACTGGATTGCCGGTATTGTTTACAAACCTGAAATCGAGCGCTTTGCCGTAGACGGTGGCGTCTCTTCCTAGAGGATAAATATAAAAATAAAGCGAATGGTTTCTTCTTTGCAAAACATCCAGGTCTGCCAGCATAACCGTATTGTAAAGCGTGGTGGCAATTTGACAGGTGCCGCCGCCGTATTGCGGGACCAGCTCCCCTTCGACAATTACAAAGGCTTGTTTAAACCCGGCCTCCCGATTAATTTCGCCGACGGTGTCAACCAACGAAAACGCTTCTCCCGAAAGCAAAATTGTGCCGTCAATAAACTCCGTGGCGATTAATTTTATATTGTGAATTCGGTTTGGTGAATCGTGGGTGCCGTAATAAGTGGTGTACTCAGAAAGCAATTGTACCGGCGGAGCCTTGGCGAGCTCTTCGTAGGTTACGCGAGGAATTTCTTCGCTGACCGCCAGGGGTAAAAGTCTTTCGTCTTTTTCGAGAGAGGCTTTGATGTTTTGGATGGTTTTTTCGATGTTTAACGTTCTGCCGGTTTGGTGTTTTTTGATATTATAGGCGCCTTGGCCGTGCAAAATAATTGTGGCGTCCCTGGGTTCGCGATCGATTTTTTCGGCAATGGAGGCAATCGTTTCAGCCAGTCTTGCCTCGTCTATCGAAAGCACCAGCGGAAAACGAATAAACTCTTTTGACAAGCGGCTGCGCAATTCTTTGATGTAGTTTTTGTCGTGAGTTTGCTTAAATGCGTTTTTAACCGAAGCCCGGGCGTCGATTTTAATGCCGAGATCCGAAGGCAGCAGAAAAAAATCTTTATCTTTGTAGTAGGCGATGAGCGGGGAGGTGATAATGTCGTCGGCCGGCAGGGCTTTTAATTCGCGAATGGCTTCACCCTGAGTTAAAAGTGAAACATTTACGGATTCGATAAAAGTATTATAAGGCAGGCGCGCACGAGTTAGGACGTAGTCGCCGATAATTAATCCTACTGCCCCCAGCAGCGACAAAACTGCCAGGACAACCAGAAGCTTAAAAACAAAGTGCTTCATTCAAGAACTTTAGAAACTGCTCCGGCTCCTACGGTGTGTCCACCTTCTCTAATCGCAAACCTTAATCCTTCGTCTAACGCTACATCGTGGATCAACTCTACGACAATGTTGGTGTTATCGCCGGGCATG